>Ga0316579_10000352_pt1 | contig 14468 bp, 11 predicted proteins | sample J5NA_2_FD_203074 | JGI IMG/M metagenome (GOLD analysis project Ga0316579, IMG submission 203074) | Rhizosphere microbial communities from salt marsh grasses in Alabama, United States - J5-7_160517rDrA | ecosystem: Host-associated > Plants > Roots > Rhizosphere | place: USA: Alabama | collected... | reverse complement strand
AGAGCAGGACGATCCTCGGGTCCCGTTCCGGGTCCACTGCCAGTGAATTGAGGGTATTGCGCATGGTCCTGAAAAACGGTGCCAGGCGGTGCACGTGTGAATCACGGAACAGGCTGGGGAATACCCGCGACAGTACAATCCTGTTCTCCAGGGCATATCCCGCACCGGATGGCGCCTGGGTCCGGTCTGCAATAACACAGATGCTGCCATCGGGAGAACGGGCAAGGTCCGCCGAATACATGTGGAGATAGCGATTATCCTGTCGTGTAATACCATCACAGGGATGCAGAAACGCCGGGTAGGCATAAATCAGTTCCGGTGGAATGATGCCCTTTTCGATCAGTTTGCGCGGGCCGTAGATATCAGCCAGCAGAAGATTCAGTAATTCCGCACGCTGTATCAGGCCGGCCTCGATACGGCTCCATTCTTCGCTTTCAATTAATTGGGGAATCAGGTCTAGATCCCAGGGGCGGCCTATGCCTTTCGGATCCGTATATACGTTGTAGGTAACGTCATTATCTCGCAGCAGCCGCCTGGCTTCTTCGTAACGACGTTGGAGTTCCTGGAGACCCAGGGCGCCCAGTGTGCGGCCTACATACTCCCAATGCGGCCGTAGCTCGCCCGGTTGCGCACACATCTCGTTATAGACGCTACTCGAAAACCGGTAGCTTCTGCATAACGCATGGGCCTCTGCGCCTGCACCCGGTATAGGATTAATATCAGACGGCATATTTTGACTCAAACAGATTCATTGTTACAGGTTGCGTAATCAAGACTGCGTTGTCCAATCAACACCCGGGAGTGTAGCGTAGATCCAGGGTATATGGGTGATCAGGATTGCGCTCCTCCGGAGGCGGCTCCATCTTGCCCGGCGTGTGCCCGTACGCCCAGAAGCGCGCGATTCTTCTCGATTCCGCTTCGTTCGCGTTGACCGGGAAGGTTTCGTAGTGACGGCCGCCTGGATGAGATACATGATACGTGCAACCACCAATCGAGCGTCCATTCCAGGTATCCACAATGTCGAACACCAGTGGCGCCTGTACCGGTATGGTCGGGTGCAGACCGGAGGGTGGCTGCCAGGCCTTGTAACGCACCCCGGCAACGAATACTCCGCGCGTACCGGTCGGGCGCAAGGGTACCCTGCGCCCATTGCAGGTAACCACATGCCGTTCTTCGGTCATGCCACTGACTTTCACCTGGAGTCGCTCCACGGATGAATCGACATAGCGCGACGTACCCTGCGAACTGACTTCCTCCCCGAGTACATGCCAGGGTTCGATGGCCCAGCACAGCTCCAGTTCAATACCCTGCTCGGTAACCCGACCATAATGCGGAAAACGGAATTCCAGGAAGGGCGTAAACCATTCGGCCTTCAGCGCATATCCGGCATTCTGCAGATCACAAATGACATCCTTGAAATCCTGCCACACGAAATGGGGCAGCATAAAGCGGTCATGCAACTCCGTACCCCAGCGTACCGGCTTGCGTTTGTAGGGCTGTTTCCAGAACCATGCAATCAGTGAACGTAACAGCAACATCTGCACACAACTCATCTGGTAATGCGGCGGCATTTCAAAGGCACGGAATTCCACCAGTCCCAGTCTGCCGGTCGGTGAATCAGGTGAATACAGTTTGTCGATACAAAATTCCGATCGATGCGTATTACCGGTCACATCAATCAGCAGGTTGCGCAACAGACGATCCACCAGCCAGGGTGCCTGGGTTTCTCCCGCGGGCATTTGCTGGAAGGCGATCTCCAGTTCATACAGGGTTTCATCACGTGCCTCATCGACGCGCGGCGCCTGACTGGTCGGCCCGAGGAATAATCCGGAAAACAGGTAGGACAGGCTCGGATGATTCTGCCAGAAACTGACCAGGCTGCGCAGTACATCGGGACGCCTGAGGATCGGACTGTCCGCGGGCGTTGCGCCACCAATCGTGACGTGATTCCCACCCCCGGTGCCGCTATGTCGCCCATCGAGCATGAATTTCTCGGTGCCCAGCCGGGTATAATGCGCCTCTTCATACAGGGCACTGGTATTGCTGACCAGCTGTTCCCAGGAATGCGCGGGATGTATATTCACCTCGATGACACCGGGGTCGGGCGTGATCGCAAGGTGCAGTAACCTGGGGTCCACCGGTGGCGGATATCCTTCCAGTAACACCGGCATGTTCAGTTCGGCGGCGGTTGCCTCGACCGAGCTGACCAGGTCCAGGTAATGTTCCAGGTGACTGAGCGGCGGCATGAAAACATAGAGCTTGCCTTCGCGCGGCTCAACACAGAGTGCCGTATAGGTAAAACCACCGCCACTTGTTACATCGGCCATCATTCCCTGAGTGCCTGCCGGTGTGGGCGGCAATGGCAGGATTTCATCATAGCGTCGTGCAACCTCCCCCCACACATCCCCGAGAGGCGAACGAGGTTCGAAGCTGCAACGCTGCTGCAACACATCACGATCCTTGTCCTCAATCCAGAACAGTGAATTCAATGGCAGGCGAAAGCCCATTGGCGAATCACCGGGTATCAGGAACATGTGTTCGAGGCGAAACTTCCATGCACTACTAATCCAACGACCGCCATTGGTCAGATCATCCCATTTCAGAGGCAACACATAGCCTACGATTTTATCCAGTCCCTGTTCGAATAACCGTCGCAAGCGACGGCGTTCCATAGGATCCTTCAACTTGCTGTCCAGCACGTCGACATTTTCCGGTAACGTACCTTCTTTCCACAGGTAATAGTAAACATCTTCATATCCGGGCAGGGAGGTATTGGTTTTAAGACCGAGATATCGCATCAATACGCGCGTAAAATGTTCCGCTTCCTTGGGTCCGTAGCGATAATCCTGTCCCTCGTCTGCGATCAGAACCTTGTTTTGCCAGACCGGCACGCCATCGGCACGCCAGTAACAATTCAGGCCCCAGCGCGGTAGTTGTTCACCCGGGTACCACTTGCCCTGTGTGTAATGCAGGAAACCACCTTCTGCAAAACGGGTATGCAGTCGTTTTATCAGTTGCCCCGCCAGCAATCGCTTGTTCGTACCCAGCGCCTGGATATTCCATTCGGGGCCATCCATATCATCGATGGATACAAACGTTGGCTCTCCACCCATCGTCAGGCGTACATCATTTTCGACCAGGTTCTGATCGACTGCATGCCCGAGTTGCATGATATCTTCCCACTCACCCTCTTTGTAGGGCTTGGTCACGCGAGGATCTTCATGTACCCGCTCGACTTCATTATGAAAGTAGAACGTAACCTCGGCCTTGTCACTGGCCCCGGTAATCGGAGCCGCGCTGATTGGATCCGGTGTACAGGCCAGGGGGATATGGCCTTCGCCGGCAAACAAACCGGACGTCGGGTCCATGCCAACCCAGCCCGCGCCCGGGATGTATACCTCGGCCCAGGCATGCAGGTCAGTAAAGTCCTTGTCGGTTCCGGAAGGTCCATCGAGGGATTTCACGTCGGGCTTTAACTGCACCAGGTATCCCGATACAAAGCGTGCTGCCAGGCCCATGTGCCGCAGGATCTGCACAAGTAGCCAGCCGGTATCACGACAGGAGCCCAGTGCCTTGCCCAGGGTCTCTTCGCAGGTCTGGATGCCCGGTTCCATGCGAATGGAATAATTAATGTCCTTTTGCAATCTCGCGTTCAGATCAAACAGAAAGTTCACGATATGCTTATCCGAAGATGGATCGACACCCTTGAGCCATTCCTGTATCAGGGGGCCGTCTTCCCTGACTTCACGGTAGGGGATCAACTCGCGCTTGAGTTGCGCGTCATATTCGAACGGATAGTGATCGGCATATTTCTCGACAAAGAAATCGAATGGGTTGATAACCGTCATTTCCGCAACCAGATCGATTTCTACACTGAAAACCCTGGTTTTTTCCAGGAACACCAGCCGCGCCAGATAGTTACCAAAGGGATCCTGTTGCCAGTTTATAAAATGTTTTTTCGGTCCCACGCGCAGGGAATAGGCATGGATCGGGGTACGCACATGCGGCGCAGGTCGAAGGCGAATGATATGCGGAGACAGGGAAACCATACGATCGTACCGGTATTCTGTCTTGTGGTTTATTGCTACACGTATTGCCATATCTGTACCAGGTTCCTGTGAGGCAAAGATGCCAGTTTGTGAGTACTATACAGTGTTCGCTACTGACCGAGTATGTCCAGGTAAAAAAATACGAATCTATTATGGATCTCCGTTAGTACCGGGATTGTGTTACATTTTCAAGTATGTCAGCCCTTGTATAACGCATAAAATATGCCAGAAAGAAAAATCTGCCAACTTATCGGGGTCTTGGAGAAATCCACTGTGTGGGACCGGCGGAACATGCACATACATTGAGCAATAACAGAAAAAAAGTACTGATTTAGTGCAGAATCTACCCGCAATTGTATGTATAAGTGACTGTTTCAATCATCCTTCTCATATACACAATCCGTACGCATTGCATATAGTAACAAAATTCCAGATAGATCGTGTACGGATACCCTCGACCCGACAGGCAATACCCAGGCACGATCGGTTAACATCAAATATTTATCATAATCAGATATTTAAAATCTTCCGCCAATTAGTACGGATTGAAATGCATTCTTCACGCCGGATAAACGCAACCATCCTGCACATCGCCTGTATCTACCGCGCGGCGACAATGTGCCGTCCCCCTGTAGGGTTGACTGGGTCTTGCGCTGTGGGATCCTGAAAAAAGAATAGCCGGGAAGGCCAATCATGTTCTGACAAACATCATCTCAGGTGATGATTAACCTGGTGATCATTGTGAAACGATGTGTATTCGAGGCTCACGGAGTCTTGCAAATCATTGCGTCGATTCGCCACACACTCCAAGATTTTTTGGGATGTTCCGTTCCAGATATTGCGTCACTTCCGTCATCAGGCGCGGCATCATCTGATTGGCCGCGATCACGCCTGCATAGGGCGTTCTTCCCTTTGCCGTTTCGGCCAGGGAGAACGTACGGCTTATCACGAGTTGATGCAGGGTGGCGTCATACACATCCATATGCAGGCTGATCTGTTCCTCGTTCTTGCCCCCGGAGAAATCCTGCAACAGGGATAGCAACTCGAATTCGATTCTAAGCCCGTATTCTGTAGATTCCGCCGGGTTTAGAATTACCTTGTCGAATAACCCACTCTTTTCCAGGTCGCGTCGGATCAACGGAGCCATCATCCTTGCCGGTGCATCCACCCACGCATGGGTGGCAAAGTAATCCAGTCGATAAGGTTTCTCGATGTAGACCATACGCGCACTTGCAAAACCGGGCGCGGCGCGGGGTGTGTTGATCAGAACCGTCAGGCATTTGTGATCTGAGGGCTTTTCTGCTGCCCGCATCGGCGCATCCCAACGCAGCATATAGGTCTTGACGGGGTTTTCCTTCGGCTTACCCGGTAACGAGCAGGACGCGGCCAATAAAGCAAGTAACGAGAAACTGACGAGCCTCAGTAACTGCTGTGTACATTTCCGATTCAGATTACGTTGCATATGGATTATGGACTCCCTTCACCGGGTCCGGGCCTGGGACGAGGTGCGCCGTACAGAATGATACTGGGATCCCGTTCCAGTTGTTCACTGATCTGCCGGAGATTTACCGCGGTTTGTTGTAATTCCTGGATCAGGGCACTGGCCTCCGGTAATGTTGCGCCGGTAAAACGTTGTATATCCTTGCCACTTGAACCAACCACTTCCTGCAGGCTGGACGCCACCGCGGAAAATTCGTTAGCCGTCTTTTCCAGGGCCGCCACGCTTGTCGATATCTGCGTCGTGATTTCCGGGAAATGCGCGCTGGCTTGCCGGGTATTCTGTACGATGACCGACAGGTTATCGAGCAATTCGGCAAGATCCTTCTTCCTGTCCGATAAATTGCTAGTCAGGATCTCCAGATTCTTTAGCGATTTGCTGAATGCAGCCTGATTTTCATCTTTTAGCAAGGTATTAAATCGGGTCGAGCTTTCGGTAAGATTTTCGATCAACTGTGACAGGCTCTTGTCCAGCCGGCCCAGGAGCGAGGGTTTGCTCTTGATGACCGGATATTCCTCCCCCTCCTGTTTTGTCAGGTCCTTTGATCCCCGCTCACCGCCGGTAAGATTCACGGTAGCCAGACCGGTCAGGCCTTGGGTTTCCAGTATCGCGACGGTATCTTCCTTGATGGGCGTACCGCGCTCAATCTCGAGCAACAGGCGCACCTGTTTCGGGTTTTTCGGATTCAGGCTGATATCACGTACACGTCCGATATCAACGCCCTGGTATTTCACGGCTGCATCCTTGCTGAGGCCGGACACCGATTCCGTCATATAAACAAGGTATCGATCATAGTTCTTTCGAGGGCCACCGGAGCCCAACCACAGGATCGCGCCGATCATCGCGGTACCCAGCAACAAAACAAACAAACCCAGCAGGATATAGTTTACCTTGGCGTTCATTTCTGCACCTGTGCGGCCCTGCCGCGCGGCCCCTGGAAAAACCGCTGTACGGATTCGTCCCCGGACTGAATCAGGTCTTGCATGCTCCCCTGGCCCAGTATGCGCGCATCACCGAGTAATACGACCCTGTCCGCCACGCGCCAGAGTGAATCGATATCATGTGTCACCATTACGACCGTCAACCCCAGTGAATCACGCAATTGCAATATGAGTTCATCAAATCCATCCGCACTGACCGGATCCAGACCGGACGTTGGCTCGTCCAGGAACAGCAACCGGGGATCCAGCGCGATGGCACGTGCCAATGCCGCCCGCTTGCGCATGCCGCCACTCAACTGGCTTGGATATAGCATGGCAGTTTCCGGTGACAAACCGGTCAAGGCAATTTTCAATACCGCCAGTTCATCGATTAATTGCGAGCTCAGACGTGTATGTTCGTGCAATGGCAAACCGACGTTTTCCAGTACCGAGAGTCCGCCAAATAACGCCCCATACTGGAATAATACACCAATATTCCGCCGGAGACTTAACACTTCGGCTCGTGTTATATCCTGTAGCGGTATGCCCAATACATCTACCGCTCCGGACGTCGGTTCCTGCAGCATGACCATTTCCCGCAATAATGTGGATTTGCCACTCCCACTGCCGCCTACAATGGCAAATATTTCCCCGCGTTTGATATCCAGGCTGATATTTTCATGCACCACTTTTTTGCCAAACCGGGTGGTCACATCACGAACCCTGACTACGACATCCTGTTTTGCATCCGTGGCGGTCAAGGCTATATTCCCAGATAACTGAATGCGACGGAAAACAATGCATCCACAACAATTACGGCAAAGATCGATTCGACCACGCTGATCGTGGTTCTTCGCCCGACACTTTCCGCACTGCCTTGTACCTGGAACCCCTGGTAACAACCCACGGTTGCGATGATCATTGCGAATACCGGTGCCTTGCCGATACCTACCAGGTAGGAATCAACGCTGACGGCAACGGAAAGACGATCGATAAAGGTACTGAAAATGATCCCGAGCTGGGTATTTGCCATGACCATACCCCCGAGCACACCGGCAATATCGGCGTACACGGACAGTAAGGGGAGAACGATCACCAGTGCAATTACCTTGGGCAGTACCAGCATTTCAATCGGCGTAACCCCCATGGTACGCAAGGCATCCACTTCCTCGGTGACCTGCATCGTGCCGATTTGCGCTGTATACGCGGACCCGGTTCGACCGGCGACAATAATGGCCGTAATCAAGGGCGCCAGTTCGCGCAGCATAGACAGCCCGACAAGATCCGCAATAAAAATGTTGGCGCCATACAGTTTCAGCTGAACACCGCCCTGGTACGCGATTACCACGCCCAGCAGAAATGACAACAGGCCGACGATCCCCAGCGCCTTGTAGCCCGCCTCCCCCATTTCATGGAAAACCATGCGCCAGCGAAACCGGGACGGACTCACCAGCGTGGCCAGGAATATACTAAACATCTCCCCCGTGAAACCAATATAATTCAGTGATTTATGAGCACTTCCTGAGACATTACGTCCAATTGCCTCGAGAAACATCGGAGATTTCTGCCGGGATAGTTCGGCGGGTGCGGCCAGGGTACGGCACACCATGTCATACAATTCCTGCGCCTCACCACTCAGCCCTGTAATGCGGGCCGCGATACCCGCCTCCTCCAGTTTCAGTTGGGTGCGATGTAAAAGCCAGGCCGCAGCGGTATCGATCGCAGTCACTGCATGCATATCAAATTCAAGGCTTTTATGCCTGGCCCAGTGTTGATGTGACAGAAATGTTTCCACGGGATGTAGATTCGACAGGAGCCAGTCACCGGAACAGACGACCTTTCCTTCGTCGATGCGGATACCGGCTTGATTGGTATTATTGCTGCCAGATTCTACCATTGCCCGACTATTCATTATTTTTCTAGCTACAGCAAGTAGTATAACGAATCATGCCAGCCGATAAAATTTTTCATTCATGATATCCTGTAACTGCGAAATCCGGGGTTTCCAATCAGATGCGCAACGCCTGGCGCGTCATAATGAACTTTGAGAAATTTCCGGTATCTCATTCCATTACAATGGAAATCGCAATATATTCGAAAGGATTATAGATCTATGCCATCTGTACGATCCACTCGCATCCTGATTTCTGCTATTACTGTCCTGTTCGCACTACAGGGATGCCGCCTTCCCTGGCAAGACACGGCGGACCCGAATACCATTTCCCTGTCGGGTACCATCGAGGCAAGAGAAACCAACCTGGCCTTCCAGGTAAGCGGACGTATCCAGACATTGCATGTCGATGAAGGAGACAGGATCCGGCAGGGGGACCTGGTTGCCGAACTCGATGATCGTGACTACGTAACCCGGCTTGCGCAGGCAAAGGCAGAGACGCAAGCGGCAGCCGCCTCCTTGGCGCTACTCCGCGCAGGCAGCCGTGCACAGGAAATCCAGGTTGCCATGGCGAGCGTGGCGAAAGCGAAAGCGGAGCTTACTTATGCCGAATCCGAGGTTCGCCGTATCAGCCACCTGGTGGAACGCAAGCTTGCCGCCCAGGATCAGCTGGACCAGGCGCGATTGCAGAAAGACGTAGCCAGGACGGCGCTGCGACAGGCCGAACAGAACCTTTTGTTGTTACAGGAAGGCGCCCGCAAGGAGGACATCCAGCGCGCGGAAGCTACCTTGTCTGCCACCGATGCCGCCACGCAGACGAGCCAGCAGCAACTCGAATATACAAAACTGTTCAGCCCGGTAGACGGCGAAATCTCGCTCCGAAAGGCCGAACAGGGTGAAGTGGTCAGCAGTGGCCAGCCGGTATTCTCCGTCGCCGATATATTCAAACCCTGGGTACGCGCCTATCTGAATGAAACCGACCTGTCACGCGTGCGACTGGGGCAGGATGCCGTCGTGCACGTCGATGGCTTGCCCGATCATGCCTTCAAGGGCCACCTGACCTACATTTCTCCGGTTGCTGAGTTTACGCCCAAGACCGTGGAGACCCGGGCATTGCGCGTGGACCTGGTATACCGCATCAAGATCGAGGTCGAAGATCCGGATCATATCCTGAAGATAGGCATGCCGGCTGATGTTGAACTGAGCACCAAGCAAGCTTCATGACAGACGCCCTGATTGAACTCCAACAGGTCCATTTCCATTATGGAAAAACCAAAGTCCTGTCCGATCTTTCCTTTTCCGTTTCTGCGGGCCGGATCTTCGGTCTCGTGGGCGCGGATGGAGCCGGCAAGAGTACACTGCTAAAACTGCTGGTCGGCCAATTGCTACCTTCCTCGGGTAATATTTCCATACTCGGTAAAAATCCCAGCAATCCTTCCTTGCGGGATGACCTTGCCTACATGCCACAGGGCTTTGGCCTGTACCAGGACCTCAGTGTCCAGGAAAACCTGGAATTCTTCGCCGACCTGCATGGCCTGGGTCGAGATACCACGCAAAACCGCATAAACGACCTGTTGCAGCGTACCGGACTGAACAGTTTCGAAGACCGGCGCGCCGGCAACCTCTCCGGCGGCATGATGCAAAAGCTGGCCTTATCCTGCGCACTGATCAGTGAACCCAAGGTTATGTTTCTGGATGAACCCACAACCGGCGTCGATCCACTTTCCCGACGGGCATTCTGGCGTTTGCTGGATAGCGTGCGTGCGGAAGGCGTGGGCATTATCTATGCAACCGCCAACATGGACGAGGCCGAGCGTTGCGACCAGGTCGGGATGCTGGAAAACGGCATGCTGACGCAGCAAGGCACACCGGTTGAACTGGTAAACCGTACCAATGCGCAGCTGCTCAGTGTTTCAGGCGCGGACATCCGACGATATCGCTTCCAGGTACGCGACCTGCCGGGTGTTGAATTCCTATTTCCCGTGGGACCGCGCCTGAATGTCTGGCTGCAGAATCAGCATTCACCGGAACAGTTCAGGGAGTCGCTTTCAGCGATTTCCGGAGATTTGTCGGCAGAAACGCTTACCCCGACATTGCACGATACCGCGTTGCGAGACCTGGCCCTGTCGCGCCATGCAGAGAATGAACATGGCATCGACTAGCCATGAAACACTCGCCGAGCGGGAAACCGCTATCCTCGCGCAGGGTTTAACGCGTAATTTCGGGCATTTTGTCGCGGTCGATCACATCGACATTCACGTGCAAACCGGTGAAGTATTCGGATTACTTGGTGCGAATGGCGCCGGCAAGACTACGGCTATCCGCATGCTATGCGGAATGTTGACACCCACGGCCGGCAATATCCGGATTGGCAGTATCGATATGGTGCGACATGCGCGCAGGGCACGCAGCCGTATCGGCTATGTAGCGCAGCGGTTTGCGTTATATGATGATCTGACCGTCGAAGAGAACCTGAAACTGCAGTCAGGGCTCTACGGCCTGACTGGCAAGCGTAAAGGGGATCGCCTGGCTTGGGCGTTCGATCATCTCAACATGAATCCCTTGCGCAAGACGCTGGCAGGCGATATACCGCTCGGTTACAAGCGTCGCATGGCGCTGGCAGCCGCCCTGCTGCACGAACCAAAGGTACTCTTTCTGGACGAGCCGACCTCCGGGGTCGATCCGCTCGCACGCCAGCAGTTCTGGGAACTCATCTACGATCTCGCCGATAGCGGCATTGGTATACTGGTCACCACCCACTACATGGACGAGGCGCTATTTTGTGACCGGTTGGCATTCATGCATACAGGCCGGATTGTATCCGAAGGGACCCCTGCATCATTGATGGAAAAACCATTGGCGACACCCATCCTGGAACTGGACGCGCCGCAATGCCATCACTGTACCGAGGAACTGTACCAGTGGCCGATCATTCGCGAAATTGTTCCCCATGCCGGCCAACTCATGATACGCCTGCAAGCGCATACCAATGTCGCGGAGGCCATTGAAAAAATCCGAATGCTGGCAAAACAACGCGGTGTTGAAATTACCAGGCTGGAACCGGTTATGCCGCAACTGGAGGACGTATTCGTTTCCGTTCTTGAACAGGCAGACAGTAAAAAAGCGTCATGAAGCTACAACACATCCGGGCAATGGCCAGAAAAGAATGGTGGCATCTGTTCAGGGACCCGCGCAGCCTGGCCCTGATCCTGCTCATGCCCACCATGTTATTGTTCCTGTTCGGCTACGCGATACGACTGGATATTACCGAAGTACCGATTGGTGTGCTGCAGGAAACGCGGGATTCCGTATCCAATGATATCGCCGCGAATTTTGACGCGAGCCATGCATTCAACGTGGTTGCTCGCTACCAGGATCGCGCGCGAATCGATCAGGATCTCGAGGAAGGAAAAGTTTCCGCCATACTGGTCATACCAAAAACGTTTGCCAGGGATCTGCGGAACCGGGATGCGAGTCTGCAAATGATCGTCGACGGTGTTGACGCCAACAGTGCCCGCCTGATCCGAAACTATGCCCAGGTTATCATCAACGACTTCCTGCATCAGCGGACCCAATATCAGCCACCTGTACAAATCATTGATCGCAGCTGGTTCAATGAGACGCGTGAAAGCCGTTATGCAATCATCCCCGGGGTAATCGCCATTGTCATGGCGGTCATCGGCGCGTTGATGACGTCACTTACCATCGCCCGGGAAATGGAGTCAGGCAACCTGGTCATGTTACGCACCACGCCCCTGACCCGCGCCGAATTCCTGGTTGGCAAACTGACACCCTATTTCTTTATCGGTATGGCCGATTTACTGGTTGCCAGCCTGGCGGCCATCTATATTTTCGATGTTCCCTTGCGCGGCAGCATCATCGGACTGACCCTGGTCTCGGCCCTGTTTCTTCTCGTCGTGATGCTGCAGGGATCACTCATATCAATTGCCGCGGGTAACCAGATGATGGCCAGCCAGATGTCACTGGTCAGTACCTTCCTGCCGGCCTTTCTGTTATCCGGCTTTATCTTTGCCATCGATAACATGCCAACCGTGTTGCAGTATCTGACCATCATTGTACCGGCCCGTTACTTCGTAGCGCTTTCCAAGCTGATTTTCCTCAAGGGTGTATCGCCACTATTGCTATGGACGGAAGGCCTGGCCCTGCTAGTGATGTTCCTGCTTCTTATGCGGGTTAACATGCTCCGGGCCCGCAAGCTGGGATTATTGCCATGATGCATGCACTTAAGCTGAGCCTGATACGCTTACGTGCCATGCTGGGCAAGGAATTTCTGCAGTTGTTCCGGGATCCGCGCATGCGCTTCTTCCTGATCATTCCGCCACTGGTGCAAATACTGATTTTCGGCTACGCCGCCAACTTTGATGTGCGGGAAGCGAATATTGCCATCATCGACCAGGCGCATACCGAAGCGACCCGGGCCATGATTGCGGACATCACCGCCACCGGGCATTATACCGTCCACTTCTTCCAGGATATGAAGGATGCAAGCGCTGCAATGGACCGCAACCAGGCCAGGGCTATCCTCTATTTTCCGACTGATTTTGGCCGATCGGGACAGATACAGGTCATCGCCGACGGTTCGGATTCCAACAGTGCACAACTCGTTGTCGGTCAGCTCTCGCAGACCGTCCGTTACAGTGCTGAACGCATCTACCCTGACCAGGGTAACCCGCTCCGCATCGAGATTCGCTCCTGGTATAACCCGAACCTGGAAGATCGCTGGTATTTTGTACCCGGGATCATCGCCAATGTAGTACTCGTCGCTACCATGGTTTTAACCGCAATGACCGTGGTTCGTGAGCGGGAACAAGGCACCCTGGAACGACTCATGGTTACCCCCCTGGGCAGAATGGAATTTATAATCGGCAAGATGATGCCCGTGGCCTGTGTCGGCCTTTTTGATGTCCTGCTCGTGACGCTGGTTTCCGTATTCTGGTTTGGGGTTCCGTTTCGCGGTGACCCGCTGGCACTCCTGCTCGGCAGCATGCTGTTCCTGATGAGTACCCTGGGCCTGGGGCTTCTGATCTCCAGCTACGCAAGTACCCAGCAGCAGGCGATGTTGCTGGCTTTCTTTGTCATCATGCCGGCAACCATATTGTCCGGTTTCGCATTTCCGATTCGTAACATGCCGGAGCCCGCCCGGATCCTGAGCTGGCTGGACCCCTTGCGCTACTACATTGTGGTCATACGAGACCTGTTCCTGAAAGGCGGAGGTATCGGGGACCATCCCTTGCAATACGCGATGATGGCCCTGCTCGGATTGTTTACCCTGGTGCTGAGTATGTTCCGGATTCGTTAAGGATTTATATTTCTGGATACGCAGGGCAAGCACCTAATTACCATTATTTATTTACACTATTCCGGCATGCAGCCGTAAAAAATATTAATGCCATACCTGGTATGCCGCGACGGATTGCCGGCTTACATCCGTTACGGTTCAAATTCATCTCAAAAACTGTAATTTTCCTGAGAGAACAGGGAACAGTGCAATGGAATTTGTGTCAAAAAGGCAACCCGTCTGCAGGGCTTGCAGTGGATGTGTTGTACCGACTTGGGAGATTGTATATGAAAAGCAAACTGTTACTCGCGGCGTCCATTTCAGGAATACTGGTCCTTTCCGGTTGCGCCAATCCTCCCACCCAGGAGGATACGGGCATGGTAATCGGCGGCATACTGGGTGGTGTACTGGGTTCACACGTGGGTGAAGGTCACGGTAGGACCGCAGCAATTATTGCCGGTACCATGATCGGATCCAGGATCGGTGGCTCGATCGGAAAATCCATGGACGAAACGGATCGCCTCAGGACGGCACAAACCCTGGAAACCGTGCGCACCGGTGTACCCTCACACTGGAGAAATCCGGATACCGGAAACCAGTATACCGTGACACCCACACGCACCTACGAAACCGCTGCTAACAGCGGTCCTTGCCGTGAATACACGATTGACGCAGTGATCGGCGGCAAGAATGAGAAAGTATATGGTACTGCGTGTCGCCAGCCGGATGGCAGCTGGAATACGCAGAACTGAGTATTATCCGGGTCCGGTACGTTCTTCCCCTACCCCGGCTCGAAATCTCCACCCCGATT
>Ga0316579_10000351_pt1 | contig 14474 bp, 8 predicted proteins | sample J5NA_2_FD_203074 | JGI IMG/M metagenome (GOLD analysis project Ga0316579, IMG submission 203074) | Rhizosphere microbial communities from salt marsh grasses in Alabama, United States - J5-7_160517rDrA | ecosystem: Host-associated > Plants > Roots > Rhizosphere | place: USA: Alabama | collected... | reverse complement strand
TTCCAAGGGTACGAGCGCTTCCAAATCATGCAAAGACGCAGTGGTGATATCCAGGATGCGCTGCCCAAACTGAGCCAAACCCCCTACCCAATGCGCCGTGGTTTCATTCAGGACCATTTTTTGCCAAGGGTAGCGATCATCTTCATAGGTAACAACCTGGTCAGGCAGCCTATTCGTCTCACCATCGGTTACATATTCCCATGAATAGGTTATATCACTAAAGGGCTGGAGTTCGATGTTTTCGACGTCTATTGACTGCGTGACAGAGACCACTTCACCCGGTTGGAAGGGGACTTCAACTTCATAGACGTGTTGTGAAAGTTCAGGGCGAAAAAAAAGGGTCAATCCCTCTAACCCGGAAGCATGCTGTACTTGTAATGAGAAACGGATTTCCTCTCCAAAGGTATAATCTACCGAAGGATCCAGAACCAAGACGCCATCCTGAGCTGCCCCGAAAGAGACCAACAAGAAGAAGGTAGGTATCAGGGTGAGGAGGATTGTATAAAAACTTGTCACATCAATGACTTAGTTCCGGTTATTCTTCCTCATCAAGAAAGTCACCAAACATACCGAACTGCAAGTCCTTAGTATTCCAGGATGCTTCTTCGAGGGCCAGGAAAATTAGCGATTCCAGATTATCCAACTCGATATCTTCAGACATGGCTGTTAATATCTCTTGTACCTGGTCGCCGCCGATCTCTCCCAGAGCCTCAATCGCGGCCTGAGCGACCTCTTCACTTTCATCATAGGCCAGTTCAGCAAGCATGGACACCGCCTCAATATCTCCGATATTGCCGGCTGCACGCGCTGCTTCCTGGCGCATTTCCTCGTAAGGGCTTTCCATCTCATCCAGCACGATGGGCAGCCATTTTGAATCGGCACTGTTGCCCATGGCAAAGAGCGCGCTTAACTGCAGCTCTCTCTGCGAGCTTTCATAAGAATTCTCAATCAGTTCGTCAATCTCAGGAGAATTCACTGAACCCAATGCTTCCAGGGCAACACGACGTAAGATGAGTGGGGACTCGGGATTTCTATAAGCAGCTATCAGCGCTTCGATAATCACATCCGTTTGAACCCCACGTATTTCTCCCCAGGCGGACATCAATAAAAAATGAGCAAGCGTGCCGGCTGCGGCAGCTTGAGCCTCAGGGGCGATATCGTTTTCCAGAACGTTGATAATTGGCCCGATCAGAGCCAGGTCCGTGGTATCCCAAAGGCCGTCGAGGCTGGCAACTCGCACATCCGGATTTGGATCACTCATGCAGTAGGCGAAAACCGGCTGGAAATTAACAATGAAATCATCTTCCGTAATATCGACAAGGTGCCTGATGATCTCTCGGCGGCGCTCGGTTTCGCAGGAAGGCCAGACAGCCTCAAACTCGCGCATTTCATCTTCAGACATATCGGAGAGTTTGTACAACAAGTGGATGGGCACATGCTTATCAGAAAACAAATTTACCAACGCATCACTGAAGCTAATTTCAATTTCGTCGTTAGCCATGATCGATCCTTTCACTGCCGGCAGGGCAGGCTGCTGATGGATAAGTAAGCTTGGCGCTTAAAATATATCCCTATTGTATTGAATTATTGAGGGGGGACAATGGGATTGATGATATCTTGGAATATCAAGAACACCATTAGGACTAATAAGACCAGCATGCCGATCACATGGACCATGCTCTCTCGCTCAGGCTCAATCCGCCGGCCACGAACTGCTTCGATCAGGACAAACAAGATTCGCCCACCATCCAAAGCGGGAATGGGTAACAGGTTAGTCAGGCCTAAGGCAATGCTAATGATGGCAGCCATTGTAAATAGAGGATAAACGCTGCCTCTTGATGCCGAGGCTTCAGCGGCCTGCCCGGCGATCTGGCTGATCCCGACCACGCTGATAGGACGGGCTTCCTCAGGTGAGACTTCACCACTCAAGAGCATACTTGGAATTTTGAGGGTCAAAACAATATTGTCCCACATGAAATTGGCTGAATTAACCGCCGCTTCCCCAGGACCCATGGGGCCGAAAAGGCTCACTCCGAGTGGACCATCTGTAGATGCATCATACTCATTTGGAAGCCGGGGAGTTAGATTAACCGTTAGCTCCTGGCCATCACGGGATATAAGCAGCTCGATTTCATTCCCGGCATTTGTTCCAACGATCTCTTGCAGTTCTTCAATCTTGTTGATCTCTTCTCCATCGACAGCAAGGAGAACATCTCCTACTTGCAAGCTGGCAATCATCGCCGGTGACTCAGGACTCACCGAGGCTACCTCAATCGCCGTAGTACGGATCATTAAAGCGATCCAAAACAGGACCAAGGCAAATAAGAAATTAGCGGCTGCGCCGGAGACTAAAACAAAGAAGCGTGCATGCTTAGAGGCTGAGGCGAACCCACCAGGTATAGTGGGATCATCTTCCCCTGCCGGTCGTACAAATCCGCCAAGCGGGATCCAGTTTAAGGAATAGATCGTTCCCCCTTTTTCCGCCAGTGTTAAGGCGCGGGGAGGTAGGCCGAAACCGAATTCTTCAACTCGAATCTTGGATAGCTTGGCTGCGGTAAAATGCCCGAGTTCATGAATAAGAACAACCGGCGTAAGCACGAGAAGGAATCCGCCGATAGCCCATAGAAATGACATTTTATAAATGCTCTACTTCAATTATTGAACAAGCAATAATTTATATCTTTATCTAGTGTCGAAATTATAGTGTCATATCGAATATGATCGCAACAATCGAACGTCTGATCTAACGACGTTCTAACATCACCACCCTCTTTCTAGTTAACTCGAGTTGTCACCTTTTCATTATTTCAATCCAGATTGGTCCAATTTTAATAAATCTATATCCATAATGATTTACTGATTTAAATTGGACCAATCTAATGAAAAGATCGGCCTAATAATATTACACAAAAAATTTAAAGTAGCGACTAGGGTTAGCTAGTAGAACGGCCAAAAAATGGGTAAGAATAGGACAAGAAGAATCCAGATTAAAATAGTTAAAGGCAGGCCCACCTTGGTGTAATCGAAGAATCGATAATTGCCCGGCCCGTAAACCAAAACAGAAGCCTGATGGCCGATGGGGAAAAGAAATGAATTGGAGGCAGCAATTCCGACGCCCATGACAAAGGCCTGGGGGGCAACACCAATCTGCATCGCTGCGGTGATAGCAATCGGGGCAACCAGTACAGCCGCCGCGGCATTGGACATAAATTCGGTAATCACCGTTGTAAGCACGAACAAACCAACCATAATGGCTTGGGGGCCATAATCGCCGACGAGGTTAATGATCATATCAGAGAGATATTCGGCCGTCCCTGTCTTAGCCATGGCGATACCCATCGGCAGCATTCCGGCAATTAGAAATACGGACTGCCATTCAATCGAGCGGTAGGCTTCATCCATAGTTAAACAGCCGGTCAGAACCATCAAAACAGCCGCGAGAACGGCCGCAGCAGATATAGGTACGGTCCCCGTGGCAACCAGCACAATCATCAGCGCGAAAATGATTAAGGCAAAGGGGGCCTTGTTGGTGCGGCGATTCTTTTTATCGACAGCCGCGGTTATCGGACCAAGAACGAGGAAATCAGGAACTCGTTTTAAGCTTTCGAGCTGTCCACGACGGCCGTGAACCAACAATGTATCTCCTAACCTGAGCGGTGCGTGCCTAATGCGATCGACAATCGCCGTCTCCTGATGCCAGATGGCGAGTACGGTAAGATTAAAGCGCTTGCGAAAGTTAATCTGCTCCAGCGTTTGACCGATAAAGTCGGCTTTTTGACTCACGACTATCTCGGCGATTGAGGATTCGGGGGAAGAAAAATCGGCATCTTCAAGCTGGAAATCGGGATTAATCGTTACGCCAAGGGAAGCTTCAGGGGATAGAATCTTATCCACCGAACCCGTCACCAACAGGAGATCGCCGCCCTCAATTTTCTCTTCACGCATCATGCCTACGCGGACGCGCTCGTCGCGCACAATCCCAACCACATTCAAACCATGATTTTGTCCCAGGCGAGATTGAACCAAAGTAAGTCCAATTAGTGGAGAATCCGAAAGGACTTTCAACTCGGTCAGGTAATTTCGCAGTTGGTATCCCTGTACCAGATCGTCTTCTTGATCAATTTGCCGGGACGGTAGAAGATGGCGGCCGATCAGCACCATATAGGCGATGCTTGAAACCATGATGATCAAGCCCATTGGGGTATAATCGAACAAGGAGAAAGGCTCAAATCCGGCCGTCCCCAAGGCCTGGCTGACAAGTAGGTTGGGCGGGGTGCCTATTAAAGTAGTGACACCGCCGAGTAGAGACCCAAACGCCAGAGGGATGAGTAATTTGGAGGCCGGGATTTTAACCTCGCGCCCTATCGCGACGACCGCGGGCAGCAAGACGGCCGTCGCCCCGATATTATTCATGAAAGCCGACATGGTCCCTACCGTTACCATTATCACCATGATCAGACGCCATTCTTCCTGGCCTGAAACTCGCATGATCCGCTGGCCAATGAAATCGGCTATACCGGTATACATCAACCCGGCGCTGACGATATAAATCGCCCACACCGTGATAACCGCCGGACTTGAGAATCCGGAAAATGCTTCTTCAGTTGTCAGGAGACCGGTGAAAAGCAAGGTCAGCAAAACCATCATTGAAATAACGTCGACGCGGATGCGCTCAGAGGCGAAGAGGACGATGGCTACGCCGAGAATCAGGAGGACAAGTGCAATTTGACCGGTCATATTAATTGAAGATTGAGCTAAAATTGTACTACTAATGAATGTATTCTTCCATTGATTGGCAATATATCGTCAATCGGGAATCCAGGCACCGTCTACTACAAGTAAGATATTTTGTAAGATTTGAATCGTAATCTTAACCTGGACGAAAATCAGGAATTGACAGATTTCGCTGTCAAAGGTAGCATCGTTCAGGAGTAATCCAATTTAGGTTGGATTACGGGGCTTTTATAGCGCATGGACCACTATAGATAATCAAATTTGGTGGTTGACGAGGTGGAGGTTCCCCATCGCGAGGTGGGTGCTAACCGAAATTAGGGAAAATCGAAAGATCAGCGGATGCCTCCCAGGGCGGCCACGCTCTGATACACAGCCCCTTCGAAAAGTATTACGGCAAACCGTCGCAGGTAACTGCACGACAAATCGTAATGCATGTGGCATTCAAACCAGGCTCTCGGCCAATCAGTTGAATGTGCGTCAGTTGGAGCCTTTTTATCAAGAAGGGGCGTTCCCATTCAAGGATTCAAATTACATCCGGCGGGCACGCTCATACGGTATTGATGCCATCGGACCAGGCTGCACAATTCGCAGATGGAGCGGGCATTGAACCAAATGGAGCATGTAAAATGTGTGGTATTGTCGGTTATATCGGCCCTAAAGAGGCGCCGCAGATCGTGATGGGCGGACTGAAGCAGTTGGAATATCGTGGTTATGATTCAGCCGGAATTGCGGTTCTGGAAAAAAATGGGCAGATTGCCCTGCGCCGGGATGTAGGGAAATTATCCAACCTGGTACAAAGGCTTTATCAATCCCCACTGCATGGGCATGTGGGCATTGGGCATACGCGTTGGGCCACACATGGCGAACCCAGCGAGCGGAATGCCCATCCACATTTGAGCATGGACGGCCGTATCGTCGTCGTGCATAATGGGATTGTTGAGAACTTTTTAGAGCTAAAGGAAGAACTAGAAGCCGAAGGGATTGTTTTTCAATCAGACACGGATACGGAAGTTATCGCGCAGCTGGTTGAGCGCTTTATGGGGTCAGGGGATTCGATTGAATCGGCCGTACGTGAAACACTGCGCTTATTAAAAGGGGCCAACGCCGTGGTGGTCATGAGCCTTGACAACCCGGATGAACTCGTTTGCGCGCGCCTCGGCAATGCCGGCGGGATCACGCTGGGTATCGGCGACGGTGAAATGTTTATCGCCTCTGATATTCCGGCTATCCTCGCCCATACGCGGCGAATGATTTTTCTGGAAAACCGGCAGATAGCCAGGATCACGCGGGATTCCTATGAAATTTCAGATTTGGACGGCCGTCCTGTTGCCGCGGAGATTCAGAATATAGCCTGGGATCCGGTCAGCGCGGCAAAGGGCGAATTCAAGCACTTCATGCAAAAGGAGATTTTCGACCAACCGCGCGCCTTGATCGACACAATCGGCAGCCGTGCGGATTTTGAAACAGGAAAGGTTACTTTACCGGATCTCAACCTGACCCAGGAGCTGGCCAGCAGCTTAAAGAAGTTATACATCATCGCCTGCGGCACCAGCTATTATGCCGGCCTCGTCGGTAAGTTTATGATTGAGTCCTTAGCTCGTGTGCCGGTTGAAGTTGAGTATGCCTCCGAGTTTCGCTATTACAACCCAATCATCGACGCCAATACGGCCGTTCTGGCCATCACCCAATCCGGCGAAACGGCCGATACCCTGGCCGCCATGGACCTCGCGCGCAACCATGGCGCCACCCTCTGGTCGATCGTCAATGTCTTCGGCAGCCAGGCTATGCGCATGGCCGACGGCTCCATTCCGATGCAGGCCGGCCCGGAAATCGGCGTCGCCAGCACAAAGGCCTTCACAAACTCAATCATGGATATGTACCTTCTCGCCTGTTTATTAGGATCGATGCGCGGGATACTTGATAACGAGACCTTATTCGAGTTGATCAAGGATGCGGCTCATATCCCGGATTTAGCCGGCCGCGTATTGGATAGAGATGACGAATACGAAGAGCTGGCCGGACTTTTCTTCAAAGCCAACGACTTCTTGTTTTTAGGACGGGGTATCAATTATCCGGTGGCTCTGGAAGGGGCTCTCAAGTTAAAGGAAATCAGTTATATCCATGCCGAAGGTTACCCCGCCGGCGAAATGAAACATGGCCCAATCGCCTTGATTGACGAAGTAATGCCCGTGGTGGCCATCGTCACCAAAGATTCTTTGTATGAAAAGATGGTCAGCCAGGTTCAGCAGGCAAAAGCGCGTGGTGGTGTTGTCATCGCCCTGGCCACGGAAGGAGACGAAAACATCCTCCGCGAAGCGGATCATGTAATCTACGTTCCGGAAGCGCCTCCCCTCCTGGCGCCGATCGTTAACGTAATTCCTTTGCAGCTGCTGAGCTATCATATCGCAGAACGGCGCGGGGCTGATGTTGACCAGCCGCGAAATCTGGCCAAGAGCGTGACCGTCGAGTAAGACGAGGGTCCACCTTTTAGGTCAGCGGCTTAAAACGAAAACATAAATCGTAGCTAACAACATGAAACTAACAACAATAGGCCAGAAAAGCAGCTTAGCAATCAAATTGTTACCGATGCTGACTATTGGTAAATAGGGGAATTTAACAACCAGAAAGCTGTTGAACGCGACAAACAAAGTAAGGACGTAGAGCAGCAAGTAAAAATATTCAAGATAGGTCAGTCCGATTGCCGCGGCATTATCTCTCAGCGCGGTGTGCAGAACGGCAACAACAAAAAATAAAGCGGCCGTATAGGTTAATGCCGTCACAATCTCTTCGGGATCGTCTGGTTTCTGCTCAATAAGCAGGAATCCAAAAATCATAATCGCTGCTACAAAAGCCGGCAGGAAAAAGGCGATGAACGGACCGAGAAATAAGCGCTCGATACGGATATTGAAGGCCAACTCCGGCACATCCACAGTAATACGCTGCGGCAGGCCTAAATTCGTGCCGAAGCGCCGGAAACCCATTCCAAAGGCACTGGCCATCACGCGCCAATTTTTAATGACCACGGTGTCGTCTAAACCGGGGAGAAGGCGCGGAGTGGTCACATTATAAGCCGAGAAATCGGGCACCAACAAAATGTTGTTGGCAACTTCCAGCGGATCCAGGCGAATATTAATATCGTAAAGATCGAGCGGGTACTGCTGCGGATCAAAAGCTTGCCGAAGAGCGGCGTTAAAAGCCCAAAGAATGTACGTCTCATCCTCTCGTTCTTCGCGGTAGACCTCTTCCGTCCAATAAGGTTCATCAATAAGCTGCGGGAATGTAATCCCAGGTGAAATCTCCATGCCCTCAACTTTGGGAATCCGCTGCCATAGATAGCCGGTCAGGGTCACTATACTCGGCTCGGGAAATCTGGCGGACTGGATCAAAATCCCGGTTGGCACCTCCACCGGAACCGCCAATCCTCGCTCAGTATAATCATTAGACAGTTTTTCAAGGTAGCGATTCACCGTTGCCTGTGACGTTAGCAGGAGATCATCACCCAGATCCTGGGTCGTGTTCCGCGCGAGACCAATGATAATCAGGATAATGCCAAGACCAATAAGTGAAAAAGTGATCGAGGCCAACCATAAGCGGTCACGCGTAGCCTCATCAAAATGGAGCAATACAGCGATCAAGAAGAACAAGAAAGTCCCACCGGCTAATGTAATGGCAACGAGATTGATGAGAAGAATATCATTACCCAGTAGATATTCGGACTTTGCTAACTGCACCACAAGGGCCCATCCAGTGGATTCAAGCGGCGTAAAGAAACTCCATACCGGCTGATCGTTGGACTCAACCTCAACCGAAAGGGTTTCGCCTTGCAGTGCACGGTGAGCTGCATCCTGGAATTCCGGACCTTGAAGTGTAGGATCCGAAAATATATTGCCCACAGCAATGCGGTCGGGCACCGGATGGGATAAGAAGGTACCGGAATCAGAAAACACCGCACCATAACCCGTTAAGCCGAGATCGAGATCGGTCACAAGGCTGCGCATCCCCGCTAGCGAATACTCCACCGAAACAACACCAGCCGGCTGAGCCGGATCTCCATCGACGGCATAAAAAGGGACCCCATAAGATATAAGCACCTGCCCGGCTCCGGTGGCTAGATAAGGTTCCGTCCAGGCAGCCCCCGAATTTGCCGGAACATAGTACCATGCGGTTTGAGGCGCCTGCTCATCTTCTGATGGCGGTAATGTGTAATCATAAAGGGATTCTCGACGTTGCGATTGTATACCACCTTCTGAATCACGGTAAACATAGATATAGTAGAGACCGGCCTCGGGGCTATAAACTTCATTCGCGAAAGCAACCGTTATTCCTTGGATAGTCTGGTTTTGCTCGAGCAAATTCTGCAGTGTGGATTGAATATCCTCGTAAGCGAGTGAACCGCTGCTTAAATCCTTGGCGAGGGTTTTCGTCAGATCCATTGTTCCCATAAAATCCGTATCTAACTGTTCAGCAGCAGCGAGGGCCTGGCTGGTGGCATCATCAAATGCCTGCGTGGCCAATGAATTTCTGATCATGACGTAGCGAATTACCAGACCAAAAAAGAGGATTCCAAAAATCAAGGCCAAAATGATCAGGGTCGTTCGCCAGGGCCACCGTTTACGTGTTGGTGATGCGACAATGCCGTTTTCAGATGCCATTAATTCACCGCTAAACTATGGATTATATGGATTGGCTGTAGACAAATTTTGCTGCATTATAGCGATTGCTTAACTGATCGGGCAATTAATATTTGACTAAATCTGCGCTACTATCCGAAGTTAACTCGATGTTGTACTAGCTGTTATTTGCTCTCCTAACGTGTGAGTACTTGTTTAGAGGTCCCATAAGATACCTTATAAGCGGATCAAGTCTACGCTACAATTGCCGGCGGTATGCCGGACATTCATTTTATTGACTCGGGCGTTTGCGCCTGATGGATAGTAAACCAAGCTAATGGGCAAGTATCGATTGCTGATTTTTATGGCAGTTCTGCTTCTAGTCCTGATCGTTGCCACGCCGGCCCTGATCGGGATGCTGCCCGATCGCTACGTTTACCGGCTGCCGGAACCTTTGCAAAAGTTTGGGCTGCCGGAAGAACAGGTCGCCTTGCTGCCCACGGCAAACGCCCCGGTTTCAGCCGTTTCAATATCAGCCACTTCTACCCTGGCTTCGCAAACGCCGCTCTCGACAGCAGTCATCGAAGCCACAGGTACGTTAAAAGATTCAACAAGGAGCAGCAAACCAAAATCCATCATGCAGCCGACACAGGCACAGGAAGAACTTACCCCTATCCCAGAAATTATTCCCACGAACAGCCCGACAGCGGTCCCGCCAACGGCTACACCACGCCCCCTACCTGAGCAAGCGCGGTTGGAAGGAATTCAGCACAAGTTTCAAACCTGGAATAATTGCGGTCCGGCGACCCTGGCCATGGGACTGACCTATTTTGGCGATCAGGTCACACAGCAGCAAACTGCCTCAGTCCTGAAACCAAACCCGGAGGATCGTAATGTCAGTCCTGATCAGATGGCCGCCTATGTCAACGAGCAGACGGCTCATAAAGCCTTATTCCGCACAAATGGTACGCTGGAAACTTTAAAGGCGCTGATTGCCAACGGTATTCCGGTGATTATTGAAACAGGGATTGATCCACCCGGCGAGTTTCGCTGGCTGGGCTGGTACGGTCATTACCTCCTAATAGTTGCTTACAGCGATGAAGAAGAATCGTTTTGGGTTTATGATTCATGGTTTGGCACAAGTGAAGAGCCGTTGACCAACGCCAATCCAGACGGCCGTAACATAAGCTATGATGATCTGGACGCTAGCTGGTCTCAGTTTAACCGTAACTACATCGCTCTTTACCAGCCGGATCAGGAAGCGCTGCTAGCGGACCTGATTGGCTCGGATATGGACAACGAGACCATGTGGCAGAATGCGCTTTTACGGTCTCAAGAAGAAATCGATAGCGATCCAAACAATCCGTTTTTCTGGTTCAATTTGGGTACCAACTACACGGCCGTACAGGATTATGAAGAAGCGGCGACGGCTTTCGATCAGGCAAGAGCGATTGGGCTGCCGGGGCGAATGCTTTGGTACCAGTTCGGTCCCTTTGAGTCCTATCTAAATGTCGGCCGTTATGATGATGTCCTGCTGCTGGCCGACACCACCCTGGAAGATCGGCCCTATTTTGAAGAGTCCTACTACTATAAAGGCAGAGCGCTTGACGCTTTGGGGGAAAAAGAAGCCGCGATAGAAAATCTCGAGAAAGCAGTCAGTTTTAACCCGAACTATATCCCCGCCCAAACTGCATTGGCTGGGATTAAGTAAATCAGCCGGGTTTGGCTAAACTCTGATAAAATGCACAGAAGCTATGAAAAATCGAACGAAATTGATCATCCTGGCCATTGTAGGCCTGCAAATACTGTTAATTAGCGGACTTTTAGTTCTGCCGGCAGCCGTCCAGGCAGTACCCGGACGATATCGCGTAGCTCTTTCCGAGAGGAACCCGTTTCTCAGCAACGTAGCAGAAGATGTCATCGATGCCGTGGCTCCTGTAGCCACCGCCCTTCCCGCTCCCTCTACAACAGAACGGAGGGATGAAGTAGATATCGCCGGGCTCCTTTCAGGTTCTAGTGAATCCAGCGGCCGGATACAAGAGGTCCAAAACGAAGAAACGGCCGTTTCGGCTGCACCAACCATAGTCCTGGAGATTGAAGCGACTCCTGATCAGGCCGGTGAAGCCGATGAATCGGGCACGAACATTGAGGAAAACGCGCAGACGGCCGAACCCACAGCGCAGCCGACAGCAATCCCAACTCCTGCCGCGACACCTACCCTGGCGCCTATACCGGTAAGCCACTCCTTGGAAGGTATTGAGAGGGTTCAACAGACCTTTAACAACTGTGGTCCTGCTAACCTTACTCAAGTTCTGAACTATTATGGGGACGAAACAACCCAGGCGGAAGTCGCCGCATATTTAAAACCGAACCCCGAAGATAGAAATGTCAGCCCCTGGCAAATCGCTGATTACGTGAATGAACAAACACCAGGGTTAAATGCCATTGCCCGAAGCGGCGGCACCATTGAAATGATCAAGCGATTTATCGCCGCCGGTTATCCGGTTGTTATCGAAAAAGGGTATGAGCTTCCCGATTCGGGCTGGTGGGGACATTATTTAACCATTTATGGGTATGATGACACCACGGAACAGTTTTTCACCGAGGATACCTACCTCGCTCCTACGGATGGAGCCGGCAGCAACGTCTCTTACGATGAAATTGTAAAGTTTTGGCAGGAATTCAATTACACTTTTTACGTAGTCTACGAAACCCAGCAAGAAGCAGAAGTCGCCGCGATACTGGGACCTGATATGTTTGATGACTTTGCGATGTGGCAAAACGTAGCCAAGCTGGCCGAAGAAGAAACCCAAGACAATCCTGAGGATGCCATTGCCTGGTATAATCTTGGCACAGCTCTCACCCGAATGGGCGGTATAACCGGTGAAATGGAATATTATCAGGGAGGCGCCCAGGCTTTTGATACGGCACGAGAACTCGGTTTACCCCCGCGTATGCTCTGGTACCAATTCCAGCCCTACCTTGCCTACCTGAAACTACAACGCTATCAAGATATCGTCGATTTGGCGGATGCCACTTTGGAAACCCAAGGCGGACGCAATGTTGAAGAAACATTCTGGTACAAGGGGCACGCTCTGGCATTTTTAGGCGACATCGCCGGCGCGCGTGAAGCGTATCAAGAAGCACTGCGGGTAAATGAAAACTTCTATCCCGCACAATGGTCTCTGGACGCCCTCAATTAGCAGCAGTTAGCCGCGTTTAAAAAGATAAACAATAAATTTCAGGTTACCGGCCATAAGTTCTCACAACCGGTAACCTGATTTGTGCTGCAAATCAATGGGCCATTTTGCTAATTTTGCCAAGCGGGCTTACTAAACGTATACTCGACCGAGCACATGAGTTAAATTTGCGGTTCATATTGCAAATACATTTTGGTAGAAAATGGGAAATCAAACTAACACGCCCAACCCTTCGCAAAGTCTTTCCTCCCCCGATCTAAATGAGCGGCGGAAAGCCGACCACATCAGAATCAATATTGAAGAAGATGTTAGTTTTAAGCGTCTGACAACCGGTTTTGAATACTACACCTTCATGCATGAGGCATTACCGGAAATTGATCTCGATGAAGTCAATACTGGAAGCACGCTGTTCGGCAAGCCGCTCAAGACACCGCTGCTGATCTCCTCAATGACCGGCGGAACGGCCGAAGCACTTGCCATCAACCTCCAGTTAGCCGAAGCTGCCCAGGAGACCGGTATGGCAATGGGCTTAGGGTCCATGCGTGCAGCCATTGAAGACAGCTCTCTTGAATATACCTATGACGTGCGCAGTGTCGCCCCGGACATTCTATTATTCGCTAATTTAGGTGCAGTACAGTTGAATTACGGCTATGGCCTCTCGGAATGTCGCAAAGCTGTTGAGATGATTGAGGCGGACGCGTTGATTTTGCATTTCAATGCGCTCCAGGAAGCAGTGCAGCCGGAAGGAGACGGCAATTTTTCCGGTCTCCTGGCTAAAATCGAACAAATTTGCCGCGACTTACCTGTTCCCATCATTGCCAAAGAAGTTGGCTGGGGGTTTTCGGAAGCCACTGCCAGCCGACTTGTTTCCGCCGGTGTCGCGGCAATAGACGTGGCTGGCGCGGGAGGAACCTCCTGGAGCCAGGTAGAAATGTATCGTGCGCCAACAGAGCGGCTGGCCCGCGTTGCCGGCGCTTTTATTGATTGGGGTATTCCTACAAGCAACTCCATTCAATATTGTCGCCAGGCTGCCCCCGATCTGCCCATTATTGCCAGCGGCGGCATTAAGAACGGCATTGAAGTAGCCAAGGCCGTTGCCCTGGGTGCTCAGCTCGCCGGAATCGCCGGCGATTTTCTGCGCGCAGTCAACAAGAGCGGCGTGAGCGGGGCTGTAGAACTGGCCGAGACGATCACCGATGAATTACGGGTTGCCATGTTTGCCTGCGGCGCGGTCGATATCGCTGCTTTGGCACAGACACCACTGTACAACACTTATTCTTAAGAGACTCACCAAAGAAGATATTCATCATTGGAGCACATAGAAGCATGAACAAAGAATTGTCGGCGATGGCTCAACTAATGCTGCCGGAACTCGATAAAGAAATGCAAGATGTCTTACAGTTTACCGGTTCGACATCCGGACCCTTTTTGGGCATGATGCATTATCAAATGGGTTGGGTTGATGAATCCCTCCACCCAATTGATCCCATTCGTGGGAAACAAATCCGCCCCCTTATCGCCATGATAACAAATGACGCCGCGGGAGGAAACTGGCGGCAGGTGGTACCGGCTGCGGCAGGGATTGAAATCCTGCATAATTTCTCGCTGGTTCATGATGATATAGAAGATGTCAGTCCAACCAGACGAGGACGGCCGACAATCTGGAAGCTGTGGGGGGAAGCGATGGCCATCAACTGCGGGGATGCGATGTTTACTCTCGCCCATGAGGGCGTAGGCCGCTTGTTGGAAACCGGAACTCCACCCGCTGTAGTGGTCCATGCGCTGAAACGTTTTGACGACACTTGTTTTCAGCTTACCTCAGGCCAATATGCTGACATGGAATTCGAAACCCGTGATAACGTATCCGTAGAGGAATACCTGGCTATGATCAAGGGCAAAACGGGCGTTTTATTAGCCTACAGCGCCGAAG
>Ga0316579_10000350_pt1 | contig 14478 bp, 12 predicted proteins | sample J5NA_2_FD_203074 | JGI IMG/M metagenome (GOLD analysis project Ga0316579, IMG submission 203074) | Rhizosphere microbial communities from salt marsh grasses in Alabama, United States - J5-7_160517rDrA | ecosystem: Host-associated > Plants > Roots > Rhizosphere | place: USA: Alabama | collected... | reverse complement strand
GATATCAGCAAGCTGGACTCCGGTGTAATGCAACCCTGTATCGAGGAGTTTTCCATCAGCAAGGTGTTCCAGCGAATCGATAACGACCATCGACCGGAGGCAGAACTTAAGGGATTGGTATTCAAAACGGGGGACTGTGCCAATATCACCGTTCTCAGTGACAGTATCTTGCTGGAACGCATGTTGCGGAACTTCGTAACCAATGCTGTGCGTTACACAGAAACGGGCTCGGTCAGTCTGGAGTGTCATGAAACAGGCAAGTATGTGAATATTATTGTCAGGGATACCGGTATCGGGATCCCTCAGGAAATGCAGGAGAAGATTTTTGACGAGTATTTCCAGCTGGACAACAAGGGCGAGGGTCGCAGCAAGGGGCTTGGTCTCGGCCTTGCCATCGTGGCCCGTATTGCGCGTATGCTCAATCATGAAGTGTTGCTGAAATCCACTGCAGGTCATGGCTCGGTGTTCCGGGTACGTGTACCCAGGGGCGAAGGCCAGGTGGCGTTGGCCGAAAAAGCCCGGCAAACCGAAATTGTTGTTCAGCACCAGGACTTGCAGGATCTCAAGGTTCTGCTGATTGATGATGAACTGGCATTCCTGGATGCGCTGAATGTCCTGTTAAGTGGCTGGAATTGCGAAGTCATGCTGGCGGGCTCAGTCGAGGAAGCCCGCATCGCCATGTGGAGTCATGATGTGGAGCCGGATGCAATCATTGCTGACTATCGACTGCGGGATAATGTGGGCGGTCCCGATGCGATCAAGGCGATCGAAGCCATTGTGGGGCATAAGGTGCCAGCAATATTGATTACCGGTGACCTGGAAGTGACGGCCAGTCAGGTCGAGCAGGATGGCTACCGGATATTATACAAGCCGGTCCAGCCGGCACGCCTGCGCGCTTTTCTAAAGCATGTGCAGCGCCAGAAAATGGGTGTGGAAACCACCGGGGTCGCGTGATTTACATCATGGCGCCGGCTTCACGGGCCATAATTACGGCCTGGGTGCGGTTGCCGGCGTTCATGGCCTTGAGAATGGCTGTGACATGGATTTTAACGGTGCCTTCGGCCATCCCCAGCCGGTTGGCGATCCCCTTGTTGGACAGACCTTCACACATCAGCATCAGCACTTCGCGCTGGCGTGGAGTGAGGTGAAATTTTTCCAGCGCTGGTGTCGGTGCCGAGGGGGGCTGGGGGGCGGTTGTCACACCATTCCGGATATGGAAGGTGCCACTGCTGGCAGCCAGATCGGGAGTGTAAATCTCACCATCGAGAATCTTGCGGATTGCATCCAGCATGTCCTTGCTGGTGGATGATTTGGGAATATAGCCGGCTGCGCCATAGTCCATTACCCGCACCAGGTCCTGCTCGTATTCCGATGCCGTGACGATCGCGACCGGCAGTTCCGGGTATTTGTCGCGCAGTTCGGCAAGCCCCTGATAACCATCCATGCCAGGCATATCAAGATCCAGCAATACCAGATCCAGGTCGGGAAAGTGGCGTACGATCTGAATAGCTTCAGCGCCATTACTGGCTTCCAGGATTTCAACATTGTCTCCCAGAGTCTTGAGGGTGTAATGCAGGCCTTCCCTGAACAAGGCATGGTCGTCGGCGATCAGAATTTTCATTGGCGGGTCTTTATCTCAATGTACTTGATTTGATTCTATATCTATTAGGCGTTTAAGCAAACTGATTGGGTGAATAATAGATAGATCCGCTGCACACTTCTCTCTTTTATCCGGCAATGAACAGACGCCGGTCCCGTTCCCGGATTTGGGTGACAGGATACTCATACAGTTCACTTAGCAACGTCGGCTCGAGAAGGTCCACGGTCGGTCCGCTGCAGGTGGTACCGTCCGCAAACAACAGTAAAACGTGATCACAATAGCGCAAGGCATGATTAATATCGTGCAGTACCATCAGTACCGCGTGGCCGGCCCCGGCCCGGACCTGCAACAGGCCGAACATGTCGTGCTGGTGTCGCAGATCCAGATGGTTGGCCGGCTCGTCCAGCAGCATCACCGGTGGGGCCTGGACCAGCAGGGCGGCCAGGGCGAGGCGGCGCCGTTCTCCACCGGACAGGGTGCTAACCTGACGGTCCTCCATACCGCCGAGGCCGGTGCCCACGAGGGCGTCCCGGGTTATTTGCAACTCCCACTGCCAACGCGACAGGTAAGGGTGACGGCCGATGAGGGCGGTTTCCAGCACGCTGGCGGGGAAAGCGTCGGATGTATCCTGTGGCATCAGTCCAAGACGCCGGGCGATATCACGGCGTGACAGATCGGCGAGCGGCGTCTGCTGCAGACGGATTTCTCCTCCTTGTGCGGGGCGCAGGCCAGCCAGGGTATGCAGTAATGTGGTTTTACCCGTTCCGTTCTGACCCAGAATGCCCCAGCATTCCCCCGCCCGGACGTCCAGATCCAGATGCTGGCACAGGGTCCGGTCACCGATACGTAATTGCAAGGTACGGGTTGAAAGCTGGACGGGCTTCATTGCCGGGTAGTCTCCCGCTGCAACAGATACAGGAACAGTGGAACGCCGAGCAGGGCGGTAATTATTCCCACCGGGAGTTGTTGCGGCGCCAGCAGGCTCCGGGCCAGCGTATCCGCCAGCACAAGCAGGCCGCCACCGGCCAGTGCGGCGGCGGGGAGTAGAAGACGGTGGTCGTTGATGCCGAGCAGGCGGATCAGGTGCGGGATCACCAGCCCCACAAAGCCGATGCTGCCGGCCTGTACGACGGCGGTGGCCGTAAACAGCGAGGCAAGGAGGTAAAGCCAGAGCTGAATCCGTCCGGTCGCCACCCCGAGCGCTCCTGCCTGTATTTCCCCCCGCTGCAGGATGTTCAGGTCGCGGGCCAACGGCCAGCAAACGGTAAGGCCCAACACCAGCACCAGTGCGGCCGGTAACGGTGTACTGCTGTATCCAAGATCACCCATTAGCCAGAACAGCATGCCACGCAGGGGGGCGGCTGGACTGACAGTGAGAATGAGACTGATCAGTGCGCCCCAGCCCGCGGCTAGCACAACGCCGGTCAGTAGCAGGCGGGTCGGGGTCCAGCTGCCGCCACTACGGGCTAACTGGAACACCAGCGCCATCGCCAACAGGGCGCCAACAAAGGCGCTGCCAGTTAGCCAGGCACCGCCCAGTCCTGCAAGCATGGACCCCAGCGCGCCGACCGCGGCGCCCCCCGAGACCCCGAGCACGTAGGGATCTGCGAGTGGGTTACGCACCAGCACCTGCATCAGGGCGCCGGCCAGTGACAACAGGGCGCCGGTCACGAATGCGCTCAGGGCCCGTGGCAAACGCAGTCCCACAACAAGATCGTGACTCAAACTGTGCGGAGATGTATCGAACAGTGTCAGCAATACGGTCGGTTCGACAGCCACACTGCCGACCAGCAGGGAAAGCAGCAGAGCCGCAAGGGCGAACAGAAACAGGAACGGGAACAGTACACGCGCGTGCATAAAGCAGGGTCTCAGACCAGATTCCAGTTACCGCGTATAAGCCTGATTTCAGTACCGCGCAGACTTATTTCGGGCCAGCTACGCGCATCGGCGTGGTCGGACAGTGTTTCGTCGGGGTCCACCGCCACCGGGTGCGTGACCATTTCAAGCAGCGGCAAATCGTTGTGGGAATCACTATAGAACCAGCTTTCCGCCAGGTTATTGCCGGTTTGGCGCAACCAGTCCAGTAACCGTTCCACCTTGCCAATCTGATAACAGGGTGTACCGGCAACGCGACCTGTGTAGCGGCCCTCACGTTGCTCTGCCTCGGTGGCGATCAGCAAGTCCACCCCCAGTTCCTGCGCAATCGGAGCCGTGATAAAGGTATTGGTGGCGGTAATTATGAGCAGGGTATCATCGCGTGCACGGTGCAAATCCAGTACCTGGCGAGACGCCCCGGTGATCATGGGGCGCACAACCTCGGCCAGGAATTGCCGTTGCAAGTGGGCCAGTTGTGTCGGATCGATGCGACTCAAGGGTGCAAGGCTGAAACTGAGGTATTCAAGGATATCCAGGTTACCGGCCTGATATTCCTGGTAGAAGCGCAGGTTTTCGCGTTCATAGGCTGCGCCATCCACCATCCCCTGATCGACCAGGAACCGGCCCCAACCATAGTCGCTGTCCCCGGCCAGCAGGGTGTTATCGAGGTCGAATATTGCCAGTGGCACGCTGTGGCTTCCCAGGTTTGATATCAATCCTCCCATCATACCGCACTACGCACGGGTATCGGTGAATATATAATTAAAACAGTAACTTATAAGACCGGAGACAAGGCGAGTTAAGCCTGAATCGAAAGCAGGTCTATTTGCCGTTGTGACCGGAGTATGGAACAATCTGAGAACCTTCGCGAATTAGGAAACGCAAGTGATTGATAGGGAAGGCTACCGGCACAATGTCGGGATTATCCTGTTTAACCCGCGTGGCGAATTGTTCTGGGCGAGACGTATTGGTGAAAATGCCTGGCAGTTTCCACAGGGCGGCATTCGTGCCGAGGAAACGCCCGAGCAGGCACTGTACCGTGAGTTGGGCGAGGAAATCGGTCTCAGGCCCGACGATGTGGAGCTGGTGGGTTGCACGCGCAACTGGCTGCGCTATCGTCTGCCCAAGCGTTTCGTTCGTAACCGCAACAAGCCGACCTGTATTGGTCAGAAGCAGCTCTGGTTCCTGCTCAAACTGGTCGGACCGGAAGGCCGGCTACGGCTGGATGCGACCGAGAAGCCCGAGTTCGATCATTGGCGATGGGTCAGTTACGACGCACCGGTCAATGAAGTCATCGAATTTAAACGCGAAGTTTATCAGCGTGCGCTGGAGGAACTGGTGCCGTTGATTCAGGCAAAAACAAAATAATCACTACCCTGCGGATCCTGACGGGTCCGCCTTTCGGGCCCGGTATTTATCGGGCAACTTTTGGACCACCTGTCTGGACTTATACCGCGCTGAAAGTTATTGGGCGGTCTTTTTTTCAGACCAGTAGTTAATGCATCTATGCTTGATACGCTGCGCCGTCTGATTCAGGAAGTCAATGTTGCCCGTAATCTTGAGCAGGCACTGGCGATCATTGTCGAACGTGTCAAACAGATTATTAATGCCGATGTTTGTTCTGTGTATCTGGCCGATGTCAGTAATGAGCAGTATGTACTGATGGCGACCAACGGCCTGCTACCTCAGGCAGTCGGCCAGGTCAGGCTGAACCGGAATGAAGGTCTGATCGGGCTGGTGGCACGTCGGGCCGAGCAGGTGAACCTGGATGATGCCCCGGCCCACGCCCATTACCGTTATTTTCCTGATACCGGGGAAGAAAAATTTCATGCTTTCCTGGGTGTGCCGATCATCCATCACCGGAACGTAGTCGGGGTGCTGGTGGTGCAGCGCAAGCAACGCAGTCATTTCGATGAAGATTCCGAAACCCTGCTGATCACGGTTGCCGCGCAGCTGGCAGGGGCGATAGCCCATGCCGAGGCCAGCGGAGGCATCAGTGGTATTGACGACAGCATGCAGGCAATTGACGGCCATCGTAGCCTGCTCGGACAGCCCGGGGCGCCAGGGGTAATTATCGGAACTGCCAGAGTCATGTATCCCTATGCGGACATCCACGCTATTCCCGATCGCCAAGTAGACAACGTAACCTCCGAACTGATTGCCTTCGACCAGGCTGTTAACTCGGTCAAAAAAGACATCGCCGCCATGGCTGAACGCTTGCATGATGTGTTACCGCCCGAGGAACATGCCCTGTTTGATGTCTATACCCTGATGCTGGAGAGCAATTCGTTTACCGGTGTGACCCGGAACCGTATTGAAGCAGGCAACTGGGCCCCCGGCGCCTTGCGCCAGACCATCGAAGAACATGAGCATGTCTTCAACCAGATGGAAGACAATTATTTGCGCGAGCGGGTGGAAGACATCCGGGATCTGGGACGCCGCATTTTCAGCTATTTGCAGGACAAGGCGCAGGCCGAACCCCATTTTTATGATCGAACCGTGGTGGTGGCCGAGGAGGTGACGGCCCCGATGTTGGCCGAGGTACCACCGGACAAACTGGTGGGAGTCGTTTCGGTGCGTGGTTCGCGTACATCACATGTAGCGATCCTGGCCCGTGCCCTGGGCGTGCCAGCGGTAATGGGTGTGGCCGACTTGCCGGTTGGCGGGTTGGATGGTGTGGAATTGATCGCGGACGGGTATTCGGGGCGCGTCTTCGTAGCGCCCAATGATCTGATCCGGCAGGAGTTCGAGAGACTCACCAGTGACGAAAAGGCCCTGACAGATGAATTGCAGGGCCTCAAGGGCTTACCATCGGTAACGCCGGATGGCGAGCACATTGCCCTGTATGCGAACACTGGTCTGTTGTCTGATCTGGCCCCGACGCTGGCAAGTGGCGCGGAAGGGATTGGGCTATACCGCACCGAATTTCCTTTTATGATTCGCCAGCGCTTCCCGGGTGAAGACGAGCAATGCAACATCTATCGATCGGTGCTGGAAGCATTGGCGCCACGGCCAGTGATATTACGTACCCTGGATATAGGCGGTGACAAATCGTTGCCCTATTTCCCGATCAAGGAGGACAACCCGTTTCTGGGCTGGCGGGGGATCCGGATTTCCCTCGATCATCCGGAAATTTTCCTGGTTCAGATCCGCGCCATGATGCGGGCCAGTGTAGGGTTGGATAATCTCAATATTATGCTACCCATGATTAGCGACGTTGCGGAACTCCATGATTCCCTGGCCCTGATCCACCAGGCCTATGGTGAACTGCTGGAAGACGGACTGGAGCTAACCATGCCACGGGTCGGGGTCATGATCGAAGTACCGTCAGCGGTGTATCAGGCCGGCAGTCTGGCGCGACGGGTAGACTTTCTGTCGATTGGTACCAATGACCTGACCCAGTACCTGCTGGCGGTAGATCGCAATAACGCCCGCGTGGCGGAACTTTATGATTCTTTGCATCCTTCAGTGATTCGGGCCATGTTGCAGGTGGTCGACAGCGCCCGGGTACACAGCAAACCGGTGAGTGTATGTGGTGAAATGGCCGGTGATCCTGCCGCTGCAATCCTGCTGCTTGGCATGGGGATCGACAGCCTGAGCATGAGTGTTTCAAGTCTGGTGCGCGTAAAGTGGGTGATCCGGAATATTACGCGCGACCTTGCTGCCGAGATCCTCAGTGAAGTGCTGGTAATGGAGGATGTGCACACCATTCGCAGTTTCTTGAATGATACGCTTGAGAAAGCCGGCATGGGTGGACTGGTTCGCGCCGGTAAATAAAATAGCTACGGGAAATGCAAATCCAAACACATACGATTGGCTCTGATCACCATCTCAGCTTGCACGAAATTGTCCGGGAACTTGTGGCCGATGAACGATTGTCACGGGTAGCGGCAGATCAGTTTCTTATTCCGGCCCGTACCGGCAAGCTGGATATTCATCCGCTCGTTATGCTTGCACAGCAGGAATGGGAAGATCAGAAAATGCCGGGCCGAATTCTGGATCTTGAAGTCCTGTCCCAGTGGCTGGCGCAATACGCCGGGTTGGAATACTTTCGCATCGATCCCTTGAAAGTTGACGTGACTGCGGTAACCGGAATCATGTCTTATGCTTATGCTAACCGGCACAAGATCCTGCCGGTAATGGTGAATGAGCACAAAGTTGTGATCGCTACCGCCGAACCCCATGTGCGTGATTGGGAACGCGAGCTTGCACACATAAACAACTTGCAGATTGAACGCGTGATTGCCAACCCGCTGGATATTGCCCGTTACCTGGATGAATTTTTCAGTGTTAGTCACTCGATTCAGCGCGCAACCTCTGACAAGGATGGGCATACTGCACCTGGCATCAGCAACTTTGAACAGCTGGTGGAGTTGGGCAAATCTGGTCGGCTGGATGCCAACGATCAGGATATCGTTCAGATCGTGGACTGGCTGCTGCAGTATGCCTTTGACCAGCGTGCCTCGGACATACACATGGAGCCTCGCCGCAAAGCGGGACATATCCGTTTCCGTATCGATGGTGTCCTGCAGAATGTTTATGACATGCCGCCAGCGGTCATGACGGCGGTAACTAGTCGCATCAAGGTGCTGGGTCGCATGGACGTGGTGGAGAAACGCCGCCCACAGGATGGCCGTATCAAGACCAAGATGCATACCGGTGATGAAATCGAGTTGCGCCTGTCTACCATGCCGACTGCGTTTGGTGAAAAACTGGTAATGCGAATTTTCAATCCGGAAGTCCTGGTGAAGGATTTTGCAGCACTGGGTTTTGGCGAGCGGGACATTGCCAACTGGAACCAGATGGTGACCCAGCCACATGGCATCATTCTGGTGACCGGACCAACTGGCTCGGGCAAGACCACGACCCTGTATTCTACCTTGCGTCAGCTGGCCAAGCCGGAAGTCAATGTCTGCACAGTGGAAGATCCCATTGAAATGATCGTGCCTGAATTTAACCAGATGCAGGTGCAGCACAATATCGGCGTGGATTTTGCGGCCGGGATCCGCACCTTGCTACGGCAGGATCCCGACATCATCATGATCGGCGAGATCCGCGATCGGGAAACCGCAGAAATGGCAATCCAGGCCGCACTGACGGGCCACCTGGTCCTGTCAACCCTGCACACCAACGATTCAGCGGCGGCGATTCCGCGGTTGCGAGAAATCGGGGTTCCGGCCTATTTAATCAATGCCGTGTTGTTGGGCGTTATGGCACAACGGTTAACCCGTACCCTGTGCCCACACTGCAAGCAACCGGGTGAGATCGATGCGGATATGTGGCGTGCATTGACCACGCCCTACACACTGAGTGGCGAGGCACAGTATTACCAGGCGGTGGGGTGTGATGAGTGCCGGGGTACCGGCTATCTTGGTCGGTCAGGATTGTACGAGATGATGCGCATGACCCCAAGCCTGCGCGAGAATATCCAGCCCGACAGCGATGCGGTCGCAGTCCGCCGGGCGGCCATTGCCGAAGGCATGACCCAGTTGCGTATCGCTGGTGCCAAGAAGATCGCCCAGGGTCAGACCACAATTGAAGAGGTATTGAAGGTCGTCCCGCCTGACAGCGAAATCTGAATCACCATTTTTGTTACAACGACTCTAGTCAAACAACGCCAGCACTTCCCCGGCATGATTTCTCTGTTGTCCATTACAGCTGATATAGCGTTGCACATGAAATTTTCTGAGCAGACTCGCGTTCCGGTAGGCGTTGCGGGTGAACGCCGTGTTGTGATTGGAAACCAGCACCGGTATACCACGCACCGCGGCCTCTTCGGCCAGTTGTGCCAGTTGTTCCTGTCGCCCCAGATCAAATCCGCCGGCACTGTAGGCAGTGAAACTGGCTGAGCGGGACAATGGGACGTAGGGCGGGTCGCAGTAGATCACATCACCGGGTCCGGCCTGCCGAATAGTCTGTTCGAATGACCCCAATTCGAATCGTGCCCGGTGCGCCTTGGCATGAAAAGCCAGCATTTCCCGCTCCGGAAAGTAGGGGCGTTTATACCGGCCGAACGGCACATTATATCCACCACTGGCGTTGTATCTACACAGTCCGTTGTAACCATGGCGGTTGAGGTAAACGAACAGGGCTGCTTTGTTACGCAGGTTCGTGCTGTGGTTAAACCTGTCGCGGAAGTGGTAATAACTCTCGGCGTTATTGTGCTCGCCGCTGAAATAACGGCGGCAGCTACGAATAAACGTCGGCCCTTCCTCTTGAAGGATGGTGTACAGGTTAATGAGGTCGGCGTTGGTGTCGGTGAGCAGGTAATGTTCAAACCGGGTGTTGAGAAACACCGCACCGGAGCCGGCAAAGGGTTCGATAAGCCGCGATCCTGTCGGGAGCATGGCATGAATGCGAGGCAGGAGACGGTACTTGTTCCCGGCCCATTTTAAAAATGGCCGTACAGGCGGTACGCCGGGCGGCGTGTTCACGACGCGCACATGCCTCAGTCGATGTCCTTGATATAGACCCGGGACTTGCGCTGATAGTTATACAGTTGCCGCCGTTTCACCGGTAGCGTGTCCAGGCTTCCGGATCTGAAACCCCGTTCCCGGAACCAGTGTGAGGTGCGCGTGGTAAGCACGAACAGACGCTGGACGCCCAGTTGCCGCGATTGGCGTTCGATGTAGCGGAGCAGGGCATCGCCCCGTCCCTGATTGCGGTAATCGGGGTGCACGGCCAGGCAGGCAAGTTCGCTGATCCGTCCCCGGATGAAGGGATACAGGGCGGCGCAAGCGATAATCGTGCCGTCTCGCTCGACTACGGTGAAATGATCGATTTCCATTTCCAGCCGTTCCCGCGACCGTCGCACCAGAATATCGTCAGCTTCCAGTGGCTGGATCAGTTCCAGAATGCCGCCGATATCCGCCAGGCACGCCTGGCGGGTGTCCTCGAAGGGATCCTGCATGATCAGGGTGCCGCAACCATCCCGGCTGAACAGTTCCAGCAACAGGGCGCCATCCACCTGGCGGCTGAGAATATGGCAACGTGGTACGTCATGCCGACACGCGGTCACGGCGCTTTGCAGTGCATTAACGGCATCCTGGTTCAGCTTGTGTTTACCCGCCAGTAGCTGCTCGGCCTGTTGCAGGGTCAGTTCACGCAACAAGCGACGACGGTTATCGGTGACGCCTTTGCCGTCGACCAGATAAATCAACTTGTCGGCCTGTAACTGGGCGGCAGCGGCGGTGGCTACATCCTGCATGCCGAGATTAAAAACTTCGCCGGTCGGGGAGTAACCCAGCGGCGAGAGCAGCACCAGGGCACCTTCCGCCAGGTGCTGATGAATAGCGTTACTATCGATGCGACGGACCTCGCCGGTATGGCGGTAATCGACACCATGCCTGATTCCGAGAGGCTGAGCTGTTACATAATTACCCGAGACCACGCGAATGTTGGCGCCGGACATGGGCGAATTGGTCAGGCCCGTGGATAGCAGTGCCTCAATATCAACCCGTACAGTGCCGGCGGCCTGTTTGGCACAGGCCAGAGCAGTATCGTCAGTGACCCTCAGGCCATGTTCGTATTGCATGTCTGCACTATATTGCTGGATGCACTGTTCGATCTGGGGTCGCGTACCGTGCACCAATACCAGTCTGACCCCCAGGCTGTTGAGCAGGGCCAGATCATGCATCAGCGAGGTGAACTGACCTTCGGCCAGCATTTCCCCTCCAAAGGCGACCACGAAAGTCCTTTGCCGGAATGCCTTGATATATGGCGAGGAATTCCGGAACCAGGCAACGAAGTTGTGGCAGTCGGGTGTGGTCGGTTTTGCCATGGCGCAAGCGAGTTATATTATTCAGTTAAATCAAGGCGATAGTATGACAGCACGGATCGAAAAAATCACATGCTGATCTTTCTCGGGAGGATAAAAAACCGACGGCGATACGGGCCGCAGGAGTAAAGATGCTGGTTTGTGGATTTACCAGTTGCTTTTTTTGCGCCAGCGAAGTTTGGGAATGAACAGGCCGAGCAGCATACCACCCAGCAGGACACCGGCGCCGGCGATGAACCAGTCGCGATTGGCGCGGTTTCGCAAAACCTGGTTCTCCTGCTGGACCAACTGCAGTTCCTTTTCCAGGGAGACATTTTGTTGTTTTAGGTCCTGGTTCTGCTGATCAAGCAAAATGGGTTTGGCAGCGACCTGTTTCAGCTTTTCAAGTTCCTGGTCGGTGGATTGCTGGTCGCTTTTCAGCTTCTGAAGTTCGGAGCTCAGGTCCGCATTCTGTTTTTTAAGATCGGCCTGTTCCTGCTTGAACTGACTGTTTTGAGCGATCAGTCGCTCCTGTTTTTGCAGGGCCGCAGCCAGTTGATCCCTGGCGATAGGCGTGTCGACCAGAAAACGTGTCAGCACCCACCCCTCAATGTCGTCATCAGTACGCACCAAGCTGTAGCCTTCTTCGCCGGTTTCCAGCAGTTCCACCCGGCTACCGGACGGTAGGGTTTTCAGGATTTGGTACTGGCTGCCCTGCCCGGTGCGCAGGGTGATTTTAAGTTCATCGCTCACATACCGTACCTCCGCGGCCTCAACCAGGAGCGGCAACAGCAGGACCAGTAGAAATATAATGTTCTTTTTCAAAATACTTTCCCGGGATTACAATCGTGATAATCAACCATATTACATAAAGGAGCGGGCAGGAAGGAAGTAGTCAGGTTGAAATGGTATGCGTGGTATTTCACATTTCGGGGTTTCATGCCCGTAAAAGTCGGTACATTTGTCATATCTGTGTAATATTGGGTAGATTAAATGTTTCATTATGAAAACAAACCCCTTTCAAGGCCGTGACAACTCTTATCTTTCTGCCAGTGGTGTCCCGGGTATGACTGAAAATACTGCCGGCAAGATTCTCATCGTCGAAGATGAAGACGCTATCCGCGAAATGTTGAGTTTTACCCTGCACCGGGCCGGTTACACCGTCCTCGAGGCTGTCGACGCCCGAGAGGCTACCGAGATGCTGGCACAAAATCCGGATCTGGTGTTACTCGACTGGATGCTGCCCGGTATCAGTGGGGTCGAATTCGCCCGCCGCCTGCGCCGCGAGGACGCCACCCGCCATTTGCCGGTAATCATGCTCACCGCCCGCACCGAGGAAGAAAACAAGCTCAAGGGCTTCGAGGCCGGCGCGGATGATTATATCACCAAGCCTTTTTCCACCCAGGAGTTACTGGCGCGGATGCAGGCCGTGCTGCGGCGCAGTCGCCTGCAACCTGAAATTGAGGTCATAGAAATCAATGGCTTGGAAATGGATACCGCCAGTCACCGTTTGCGTGTTAACGGCCAGCCGCTGGATCTCGGACCGACAGAATTCCGCTTGCTCAATTTTTTTATGACCCATCCAGAACGCGTTTATAGCCGGAATCAGTTGCTTGATCAGGTCTGGGGCGATAATGTGTATATTGAAGATCGTACTGTCGATGTTCATATTCGCCGCCTGCGCAAGGCCTTGGAGCCATTCGGCTTTGACCGCCATGTTCAGACGGTGAGGGGTGCCGGATACCGGTTTTCCAAACAGATTTAGAGGAAAATGCCCAACGCCTGGATCAAAGAGTTGCTCCAGTTTTTCTGGCTGGGGCTGGTTGCCGCTGTGATCGGCCTGTTGCTGGGCGAAATTACCCTCGTCCTGCTGATCTACACGCTGGCCTATCTCGGGTGGTACTTCTATAACTTGCAGCGAATGGAAATCTGGCTGCAAAAGGGCAAGAAATACGCTCCTCCCCAGTCCACAGGGCTGTGGGGTGAATTGTTCAACGGCATTTACCGTCTCCAGCAACGGAGCCGTAAACGCAGCAAGCGCCTGGTTAAATTACTCAGCCGGTTCCGCGAGACCACCGGTGCTATGCCGGACGGGATTATTATCCTGCAGACCGGTGGCGGCATAGAATGGTGGAACAGCGCTGCCCAGGCCTTGCTACACCTTCAGTATCCGCAGGATGTCGGGCAGCGAATGAATAATCTGATTCGCCATCCGCAGTTTACCGCCTACGTCAACGGGGAACTGGACACGCCGGACGTGATGGTGCCTTCTCCCAAAAATCCCCAGCTCAGACTAAATATCCGCATTATTCCCTATGGCAAGGATCAGGAGCTGGTTTTATTGCGGGATGTCACGATCATGGAGCAGTCGGATCAAATGCGGCGTGATTTTGTCGCGAACATCTCTCATGAATTGCGTACCCCGCTGACAGTGCTAAGCGGGTATATCGAAAACCTGCTTGAACTCAGCAAGGATGACGAGCAGTTACACCGCGCCCTGCAGAATATGGCTCAGCAGAGCCACAGAATGCGGCATCTCACCGAAGACCTGATGTTATTGTCCAGTCTGGAAAATGAACGTAGCAGCATCAAGCGAGAAGTCATTAATGTCGGGCAGATGTTGGCCAGCCTGCGTGAAGAAGCCGGGATCGTCAGCGGTGACATGAAACATAACCTGATTTTCAAGGTTGATGAAAATGTCTATTTACGCGGTGATCCCAAAGAGTTGGAAAGCATATTCACAAATCTGGTGATGAATGCGGTTAACTACACGCCGCCTGGCGGGACCATCTGGGTTCGCTGGCATGCGGATGCTGCCGGAGCCCATTTCGAGGTTCAGGATACCGGGGTCGGGATTGCCGCCCATCACATCCCACGCCTCACAGAGCGGTTTTACCGTGTCGATGTGGCCCGTTCCCGGGCGACCGGGGGATCGGGTCTGGGTCTGGCCATTGTCAAACATGCCATGCAATCCAACCACGGCCAGCTAAAAATCAAGAGCGAGACGGGCCGGGGCAGTACTTTCACCTGTGATTTCCCCCCCACGCTGGTGGTTTACAAGGACGCTTCGAAACAGGCCGGTGTGGTTTAACCTGGACCGCCGAGCCTTCGCGACAGTGGGTACACATTCGTGCTGTCATTTTTCTGTCACATTTATTTCATGCAATTGTCACAGTCCAACATTAGAGTGCGGGTGCGTTACAATTTTTCCTGATGAGGAGTGAACTCAATGTTTGACAAGAAACTG
>Ga0316579_10000349_pt1 | contig 14483 bp, 11 predicted proteins | sample J5NA_2_FD_203074 | JGI IMG/M metagenome (GOLD analysis project Ga0316579, IMG submission 203074) | Rhizosphere microbial communities from salt marsh grasses in Alabama, United States - J5-7_160517rDrA | ecosystem: Host-associated > Plants > Roots > Rhizosphere | place: USA: Alabama | collected... | reverse complement strand
CCGGGGGGCCTCGATCGCCCGGGAGTACTACGCCGCGATCCTGCTGGACCGTGCGGCGGGCGAGTACCTCGCGATGGTCTCCGCCGAGGGCGGGGTCGAGATCGAGCAACTCGCCGTCGAACGCCCCGAGGCGCTGGTGCGGGTTCCCCTGGACCCCCTGCGCGGTCTGGACGAGCGGGTCGCCGGACAGATCCTGGAGCGGGCCGGCCTGGAGGAGCACGCCGAACGGATCGCCCGGGTCCTGGTCCTGCTCTGGGAGGTGTTCGTGGCGCAGGACGCAACGCTCGTGGAGGTCAACCCCCTGGTCCTGACCGAGGAGGGGGACGTGGTCGCCCTGGACGGGAAGGTCACCCTCGACGACAACGCCCGCTTCCGGCATCCCGGGCACGCCGCGCTCGCCGACTCCCTGGCCCAGGACCCGCTGGAGCGCCGGGCGCAGGAGGCCGGGCTCAACTACGTCAGGCTCGCCGGCCAGGTCGGCGTCATCGGCAACGGCGCCGGACTCGTGATGAGCACCCTCGACGTCGTCGCCCGGGCGGGCGAGGAGTTCGGCGGGATCCTCCCCGCGAACTTCCTCGACATCGGAGGGGGCGCGAGCGCGCGGGTCATGGCGAACGGCCTGAGGATCGTCCTGGCCGATCCCCAGGTGCGTTCCCTCTTCGTCAACGTCTTCGGCGGCATCACCGCCTGCGACGCCGTGGCCCACGGGATCGTCCAGGCGTTCGAGGACCTGCGGGAGGCCGGGGAACCGGTCCGGCTCCCCCTCGTCGTCCGGCTGGACGGGAACAACGCGGCGCTGGGGCAGGAGATCCTGGGCTCGGCCGGTCTCCGGGGCGTCGAACTCGTCCGGACCATGGACGCAGCCGCCCGCAGGGCCGCGGAGCTGGCCGCGGGCCGGGCAGGAAGGGACTGAAGATGTCGATCTTTCTATCCGCGGACAGCCGGGTCCTCGTGCAGGGAATGACCGGGTCGGAGGGCCGCAAGCACTCCCAACTGATGATCGACTCGGGGACCGACGTCGTCGCCGGGGTCACGCCCGGCAAGGGCGGCACGGAGCAGGAGTTCTCCGGCACCGGCCCCCGCCCGGTCTTCGACACCGTCCAGGAGGCGGTCGAGGCGACCGGGGCGGACGTCTCGTGCGTCTTCGTCCCGGCCTCCCGGGCCAGGGACGCCGTCCTCCAGGCGATCGACGCGCGGGTCCGCCTCGTCGTGGTCATCACCGAGGGCATCCCCGTGCGGGACACGGTCGAGTTCGTCGCCGGGGCCAGGGCCTCGGGAACCACCCGGGTCATCGGGCCCAACTGCCCGGGGCTCATCTCCCCCGGACGTTCCAACGCCGGGATCATCCCCTCCACGATCGCGCGTCCGGGACGGATCGGACTGGTCAGCAAGTCCGGGACCCTGACGTACCAGATGATGTACGAACTGAGGGACATCGGCTTCTCCACCTGCGTCGGCATCGGCGGGGACCCGGTGGTCGGCACCTCCCACATCGACTGCCTGGAGGCCTTCGAGCAGGACCGGCAGACCGAGGCGATCTGCCTCATCGGGGAGATCGGGGGCGACGCGGAGGAGCGCGCGGCGGCGTACATCCGTGAGCACGTCACGAAGCCGGTCGTCGCCTACGTCGCGGGGGTCACGGCCCCCGAGGGCCGGACGATGGGGCACGCCGGCGCGATCGTCTCCGGGTCCTCGGGCACGGCGGCGGCCAAGATGGAGGCGTTCGGGGCCGTCGGGGCCGGCGTCGGCAGCACCCCGTACGAGACCTCGGTCCTGATGCGCCGGGCGCTGCGGGACGCGGCCTCCCGCGAGGACCGGCCGGCGATGAGCGAGGCGAGCACGGGGCGCTGAGGACCGCCCGCCCGATCCGGTCCGGTCCGCCCGATCCGGTTCGGCGAGTCCGGCGAACGGCGGGACCGGCCATGGGCGACGATGGTCGACGATGAGCGTGACGACGCGTCGACCCGCCCGCCTGGGCCGGACCTCCCGCGAGCGGGGGTTCCTGCGCGGGAACGGGCCCGCCCGCCGGACCCCGCCCTCGATCGCAGGGGCGGCTGCCTCCAGCGCCGTGCAGGCCGCCGCGGCCTCGCTCGTCGCCGTGATGGTCCCGGTCGTGCTCGCCTGGCTGTTCGCCCCGGGACCGCAGACGGACTGGTCCCAGGCCGCCCGGGTGGGCGGTGCCGTCTGGTTGCTGATCCAGCACGGGGGGATCGCCGTCCCCGGCGGGCACGTCGGGCTGGTCCCCCTCGGCGCCACCGTGGTCCCGCTCGTGTCCTGCTGGTTCGCGGGGCGACGCCTGGCGAGGGTCCTGGACCCCCGGACCGATCCGACCGCCCCGGGACGCGGCCGGGGCGTGCCGAGGCTCCCGCCGCTGAGGGCCCTGTTCGCGCTGGTGTCCTGCTACGCCCTGATCGCGGGGCTCGTGAGCCTCGTCGCGTCGATGTCGGGCGTCCGGCCTGTCTCGGCGCAGGCGATCGTCGGGGCGGCGCTCGTCTGCGGGACCGCCGCGCCGGCCGGGGCCGTCGCGCACCGGTGGGGCGGTCCCGTGCGCGGGATCTCGACCCTGGTGCGCCGGGCACTGCCCAGCTGGTTCCGGCGGTGGATCCGGCCCATGGTCGCAGCGCTCGCCGTGCAGGCTGCGGCCGGGGCGCTGCTGGTCGCTTCGATGCTCGTCGCCGAGGGGGACCGGGTCATGGAGGTGCACCGGGCACTGCGCCCGGGGGCCGTCGGCGGAGGGGTGCTGGTCGTCGCCCAGCTAGCCCTGCTGCCGAACCTGGTGATCTGGGCCATGGCCGCCCTCGCCGGCCCGGGGTTCGCCGTGGGTACAGGGACGCACGTCGGCCTGCGCGCCGTGGAGCTCGGCCCGCTGCCGTCCCTTCCCGTCCTCGGGGCGCTGCCCCCGCAGGGGGAACCGCCGTTGTGGACCTGCGCGCTGGCGGCCGTGCCCGTCCTCGCCGGTGTCGCAGCGGGATCGGTGCTGCTGCGCCGCAGCCACCGCTGGCGGTGGTGGCGGGTGGCACTGGACGCCCTGGGCAGCGGGGCGCTCACGGGGGCCGTCCTGGCACTGCTGGCCCGGTGCGCCTCGGGGCCGGCCGGCCCGGGGCGCATGGCGCAGCTGGGACCGCAGTGGTGGCCCGTGGGGGCGTCGTTCGCGCTGGAGGTCGGGCTCGGTGCGCTGGGGTACGTGCTCCTGCGACGCGGGGCGCCACGGCTCGTGAAGGCGTACGCGCGGCAGGGCCGCCGTTGAGGCCGGTCGCCGGACCGCACCGGGACCGGACCGCCGGCGCCGGACGGCGCCGCGGCCCGGCGAGGTGCTCCCCGGACCCCGTGGCGGGCCCGTGGGACGGATAGGGTCTCGGGTCGTGAGCGAGAACCCCACAGCGCCCCCTGCCCGCCGGGTCGCCGTCCTGGTGTCGGGGTCAGGGACCCTGCTGCAGGCGCTCCTCGACGACACGGCCGGCGGTACGGCCCCGTACCGGGTGTGCGGCGTGGTGAGCGACACCCCCGAGGCGTTCGGTCTCCGGCGCGCCCGGGGTGCGGGCGTGCCGACGGCGACAGTTCGCCCGGCGGACTTCCCCGACCGGAGCTCCTGGGACGAGGCCATGGCCAGGGCGACGGAGGTCTTCTCGCCCGACCTCGTGGTCTGCGCGGGGTTCATGCGGCTGCTGGGCGAGCCCTTCCTGCGCCGTTTCGGCGGACGCACGATCAACTCCCATCCCGCGCTGCTGCCGTCCTTCCCGGGCGCGCACGGGGTGCGGGACGCCCTGGCCTACGGTGCGAAGGTCACCGGATGCTCGGTCATCCTCGTCGCGGACGGGGTGGACGACGGCCCGGTGGTGGGGCAGGTCCCGGTCGGGGTCGACGACGATGACGACGAGGCAACGCTGCACGAGCGGATCAAGGTGAGGGAACGCGAGCTGCTGGTCGACGTCGTGACCAGGATGGCCAGGGACGGGTGGTCGGTCACCGGCCGCAGGGTCCGGATGGGGACAGCCGAGCCGGGGACCACCGGTCCGGCAGGGAGGAACGAACCATGAGCGAGCAGGACACGGCCGGGGGCCGGGAGTGCGGCGGGCGGTCGCACGGGGGCAGGGTGCCGGTCCGCCGGGCCCTGATCTCGGTCTACGACAAGACGGGTCTGCTCGAACTCGCCCGGGGCCTTGCCGCGGCCGGGGTCACCCTGGTGTCCACCGGCTCGACGGCGGCCCGGATCTGCGCCGACGGGATCCCCGTCACCACGGTCGAGCAGGTGACCGGTTTCCCCGAGTGTCTCGACGGCCGCGTCAAGACCCTCCACCCCGCGGTGCACGCCGGGATCCTCGCCGACCGCAGGCGGCCGGAGCACTGCACGCAGCTGAAGACCCTCAGGATCGAGGCCTTCGATCTCGTCGTGGCCAACCTCTACCCCTTCGAGGACACCGTGGCCTCGGGAGCCGGACCGGCCGAGTGCGTCGAGCAGATCGACATCGGTGGCCCTGCGATGGTCCGGTCGTCGGCCAAGAACCACGACAGCGTCGCCGTCGTCGTCGACCCCGAGGACTACACCGACGTGCTCGCCTCCGTCGCGGCCGGCGGGTTCTGCCTGAACCGCCGGCGGGAGCTGGCTGCCAAGGCCTTCGCGCACACGGCCTCCTACGACGTCGCGGTCGCGGGCTGGATGGAACGGACCCTCGCCCCGGAGGGGGAGCGGGAGGGGTGTTGCGAGTGCGATCCGCGGCCCGGGGCCCTCGACGTCCCGCCGCGCTGGCTGGGAGCGGCCTGGCGGCGTCGGGCCCTCCTGCGCTACGGGGAGAACCCGCACCAGCGGGCGGCCCTGTACGGGGACGGCGTCACCGGGATCGCAGGGGCCGAACAGCTGCACGGCAAGGAGATGTCGTACAACAACTACGTCGACATCGACGCGGCCTGGAGGGCCGCCCACGACCACGACCTGCCGTGCGTCGCCATCATCAAGCACGCCAACCCGTGCGGCATCGCCGTCGGGGCCGATCTGGAGCAGGCCTACCGGCGCGCCCTGGACTGCGACCCCCTGTCGGCCTACGGCGGTGTCGTCGCCGTCAACGGTACGCTCACCCTGCCGGTGGCGGAGCGTATCAGCGAGGTCTTCACGGAGGTCGTCGCGGCGCCCCGTTTCGAGCCGGCGGCACTGGAGGTCCTCACCCGCAAGCGCAACCTCCGGCTGCTGCTGGTCGGGTCCGGGCCGACCCCCCCGGTCGACCTGCGACCGATCAGCGGCGGGGCGCTGCTGCAGGGCCGGGACCTGATCGACGCCGCGGGGGACGACCCGATCGCCTGGAAGCACGCCTGCGGACCCGCCGCGGACGAAGGCACCATGACCGACCTGCGGTTCGCCTGGCGCGCCGTGCGTGCCGTGAAGTCCAACGCGATCCTGCTGGCCCGGGACGGCACGAGCGTCGGGATCGGGATGGGGCAGGTCAACCGGGTGGACTCCTGCCGGCTGGCGGTGAGCCGCGCCGGGGCCGACCGGGCGGCGGGATCCGTCGCGGCCTCGGACGCCTTCTTCCCCTTCCCCGACGGGCTGCGGATCCTGCTGGACGCCGGGGTGAAGGCCGTCGTCCACCCGGGCGGGTCGAAACGTGACGAGGAGGTCCTCGCGGCGGCCGCTGCTGCGGATGTCACCCTGTACCTGACCGGCACCCGGCACTTCTCGCACTGACCCGTTTCCCGTCTCGCACCGACCCGTTCCGCACGGTGCCGGGCGCCGTCCGGCACGTGCGGTGGCCACCAACGTTCGCCGTGGCGAGCGAGGTGGCACGCCCGGCCGGCAGGGCGGAGGAGGAGCCGAAAGCGGCGCCATCGGCGACGACGACAACGCCGCGGGGCTGGATGCGACGCCACGCGCAGCCGGTGAAGGTCGGTGGCCACCGCACTAGAGGGAGGGACATGAGGATCCGCTGGGAGGTACCACCGACACGGCGGACGGGGTTCGTCGTCGTGCTGTGCGTCGTGGTCCTGTCGATGCTCGTCACGGTTCTGGTCGACTTCCGCCTCGGCGGCTACCTGCTGGCCGTCGCCCTGGCGCTGGCGGCCTTCCTCCGGGCGACCCTTCCGGCGAAGTACTGCCTGGGGATGCTGGTGCGTTCGCGCCAGGTCGACATCGTGACGTCGGCGGGACTGGCCGTCGCCCTCGCGGTCACAGCGACGGTCGTCCCGGGGTGAACCGCGGATCCCGACCGCGGTTCTTCACGGGCGGTGCGAACGCGTAGATTGGCAGCAGGTCCCGTCGATGTCCGCCGGAGTGCGGGAGGGGAGAGCCGGCCATGCCCCAGACCCCCGGCCGACCGCAGCCGCCCACCGGGGCGGAGTCCCCGGCAGCCCTGGAACCGCCGCAACCCCCACCGGCCGTGAACCCCGCCCAGGCACACGGGCTGGCCCCTGCCGTGGGGGCGCAGAAGGTCCCGGAACTCGACCGGAGGGTGGAGTCCCTCGTCGAGGACCTGGTGGGGGCCCCGGCCGTCTCCCCGGACCTCGCAGCCAGGACCGAGGAGGTGCGGACCATGGGCGACGCGGACATCCGGCGGGCCGCCGAGACCTCCAACCGCCTGCTGCGCACCCCCGTCAAGGCGCTGCACTCCGGTGCGCTCACCCCGGGGTCGAAGGTGTCCCAGACCCTGCTGCACCTGCGCAGGACCGTGGAGGACCTCGACCCGAAGGCCGTGGCGGGCCGTGGCCGGCGTCCGGGCCTTCGACCCGTCGGACGCAGGATCACGGACTACTTCCGCAGGTTCCACAGCGCCCAGTCCCACCTGGACGCCGTCCTGTACGCCCTCCACGACGGCCAGGACGAGCTGCGCCGGGACAACGCGACCCTCGCCGAGGAGAAGCAGCAGCTGTGGGACACCATGGCGGTCCTGAACCAGCACGTGTACGTGGTGGAGCGCCTGGACCGGCGGCTGTCGCAGGAGATCGACAGGATAGGGGAACGCGACCCGGAGCACGCCCGCCACCTGCGCGAGGACGTCCTGTTCTACGTGCGCCAGAAGCACCAGGACCTTCTGACCCAGCTGGCGGTGTCGATCCAGAACTACCTGGCGCTCGACGTCATGATCAAGAACAACCTGGAGCTCGTCAAGGGCGTGGACCGGGCCTCGACCACGACGGTCGCGGCACTGCGCACCGCGGTGATAGCCGCACAGGCCCTGAACAACCAGCAACTGGTCCTCGACCAGATCACCGCCCTCAACACGACCACCTCCCAGATGATCGAATCCACCTCGCAGATGCTGAGGGACAACTCGGCCAGGATCCAGCAGCAGGCGACCGCCGCGAGCGTCGAGCTGCGGAACCTGCAGGCGGCCTTCCAGAACATCTACCTGACGATGGACGCGATCGACACCTTCAGGACCCAGGCCCTGGACACGATGACCGCGACAGTGAACACCCTGCGGCAGGAGGTGGACCGGTCGCGGGAGTACCTGGAACGGGCACGGGGGCAGGCCGGGACCGATGGCGCCGCCGCGACCGGAGCCGCCCACCGGCCGGTCCCCCCGCGGTGAGCCCGGTCCCGCGATCCGCGAGGAGCGACGGTGCGGTGGTTCCCCCCGCGACGGGGACGGCGGACCGGGCGGCCGGACGCCGTCGGGCGCCCGCCCGTGCCCACCCCCGAGGAACTCGCCGCTGCGCTGGAGGCGATCCGCGAGCGGATCGCGGGAAGGGTGCCGCCGTCGGTGCAGGCTCGGGTCGAGAGGATCGTGACGACCGTCCACCGCACGCTTCCACGCCTGGACGAGCTGGGGCCCGGGTCGCAGCAGGCCCACGCCGTGATGGCAACGGTGACCAGCTACCTGCCCGATGCCCTGGACGCCTACCTGCGCCTGCCGCGGTCCTTCGCCGATCGCCGGCCCGTCAGCGCGGGCCGGACGGCCCTGGTCCTCCTGTGCGAACAGCTGGACCTGCTCGCACAGGTCACGGACGAGCTCTTCGAGGCGACCTGCCGGTCGGACGTCCGGGCGCTGCAGGCCCACGGCCGTTTCCTGGCCGAGAAGTTCGGACGGGACCCGGGGTGAGCTTCCCCCCGCGGGAGCCGTGGGACGCTCTACCCTTCGGGGAGACCGCCACCACGGCCTTTCCTCGCCCCGGCGCGGTGGCTCCCGCCCGTGGACCGGGCCGGGACGAGGACAGGGCGACGAGGGGATTCGAGTGCTGAGACGAGCGTCCACCGATTCCCGGATGCGGGCGTACCTGTCCGGCACGCCGGGACGGCTGCGCGCCGCCGCCGTGGTCTGCGCGGCGACGGTCCTGGTCTTCGGCGGGGTCGGGTTCCTGTCCTTCCAGCTCCGTTCCGAGGCGCAGAGCACGGCCCACGACCAGACCGAGCAGGTCGTGCGGGTACAACGTGCCCTGACGCAGGCGGTGCAGGCCGATTCCGGGTCCACCGACGCCTACCTGCGCGGCGGACTCGAGCCCTCGGCGCAGCGCGCCGAGTACGACGCCACCGTGTCGGCGCTGTCCCGCAGCCTCGTGGAGGTCTGCGAGGGAACCGGCCCGTCCGGCGAGAGGCTGGACTCGGTCAACGAGTCGCTCGTTCTCTACGCCGACGCGACGGCGAGCGCCCGGGCCAACAACCGGCAGGGGTTCCCGGTCGGTTCGGCCTACCTGCGCCAGGCCTCCGATCACCTGCGCAAGGGGATCGTCCCCGAACTGGAGACGCTCACGCACTCCGGCACGGGACGGGTCGACGACTCCTTCGACCGGGCCCGCTGGTCGGGCCACCTGCTGCTCCTGTTCGGGCTGACCGCTGCCGGCGTCCTGCTCCACGTCCAGTGGCGGCTGGCCCGTCGCACCCGCAGGGTCCTCAACCTGCCCCTGCTCGCCGCGACCGTGGGAGTCCTCGTGGCGCTCGGGGGAGGGCTGGGCATGACGGCCGTCGCCCAGCAACGGATGGACGACGTCCGCGAGGGACCCTACGCCGCGACCGTCGCGCTGTCGCGGGCCAGGATCGCCGGGTTCGACGCCAGGGCGCTGGAGAGCCTGATCCTCATCGCCCGTGGCGGTGCCGACGGGTACGAGTCCCGGCTGGACCAGCGGCTGGACCAGGTCGACCAGGCGCTGGACGAGGCGGACCGGGCCGTTGACCTGCCCGACACCGACCTGACGGCCGCGTGGCGCGGCGTCCACGAACGCATCCGTGCCCTGGACCGGGCCGGGGACTGGGACGCCGCCGTGGAACTGGCGACCACGGGATCCGACACCGGGGCCGCGGCGGCGTTCGACCGGTTCGACGAGAGCACGCAGACCGAGCTGTCGCGCCAGTCCGCGCTGATGTCCTCGGGGTTCGACGACGCGGGCTCGGGGCTGGACCTCGTGGGGGCCGCCGTCCTCCTCCTCGGGGTCCTCGCCGCTGCCGCTGCCTGGTGGGGGATCTCCCTGCGCTGGGAGGAGTACCGATGAGACACGCCGACGTCCGGCGGGCGTGCCCGGCACTGGCACTGGCACTGGCGGGGACGGCCCTTGCCGGGACCGTCCTGCTGGCGGGCTGCGGGACCCCCGGCCCGTCCGACCCCGGCTCGGCGCGGCGGACCACGGCGACCCGAGCCTCCGCGGGGAAGGATCCCGCGCCGGACCCCGCCGCGTCCACGCCCGCCCCGACCGTCGACACCCGCTGCGGTTCTCCGAGGGCGTCCTACGCCCCCGAGGCCCGGGACCGGCCGGCCGCGGGGAAGATGCCCAAGGGCAGCACCATGGAGCAGATCCGAGGCAGGGGACGGCTCGTGGCCGGGGTGTCCGCGGACACCCTGCTCTTCGGCTACCGGAACCCGATCACCGGGGCGATCGAGGGCTTCGACGTCGACATGCTCAAGGCCGTCTCCCGAGCGATCTTCGGTGACGACAGGGAGATCCAGTACCGGGTGGTCACGCCGGCGGAGAGGATCGGGGTGCTGACGTCCGGCGAGGTCGACATCGTCGCCTCGACCATGACGGCGACCTGCGAGAGATGGAGGCAGATCAGTTTCTCCTCCGTCTACTTCGAGGCCGGGCAACGGGTGCTCGTGCGCCGCGACTCGACCCTGAAGAACCTGTCCCAGATGGCGGGGAAGAAGGTGTGCGTCTCGCAGTCCTCGACGAGCCTGAGCACGCTGAGCGCCCACCCGCGGGTCGAGGCCGTGCAGGTGTCCCTCCAGAGCGACTGCCTCGCGCTCTTCCAGCAGGGCAGGGTCGAGGGGATCACCAGCGACGACACCGTGCTCGCCGGTCTCGTGGCCCAGGACCCCTACGCCGTCGTCGTCGGTCCGAAACTGACCGATGAGCCCTACGCCTTGGGGATGTCCGCCAAGCAGACGGACTTCGTCCGCTTCGTCAATGGTGTCCTCGAGCAGGTGCGCGAGGACGGCACCTGGAAGGCGTCGTACGGGCGTTGGATCGCGGACCGGCTGAGCCCCACGGGAACGGGGAAGGCCGCCGGCACGCCCGACCCGCCCCGACCGCAGTACGGACGGTGATGTGACGGCCTCGAACAGTTTCCGTCCGGCGCCGAGGGAACAGGCGGACGATCGACGGTCCGCCGGACCCGAGGGGCCAGCCGTCGCGCCGTCCCTCGCCGTCCCCCCCGACAGACCGGTGTCCCTCGCGGTGCTGCTGGACCACGTGCGGGAACTGGGCGGCTGGCTGGGACGCAGGCGGGCGGAGCTCGAGGACCTCGACGCAACGGCGCTGAGGACCGGCTCCCCCGACTCCTACAGCGACGACCTCGTCCTGGCGATGGCACTGTGGCAGGCGTGCTCCGATCGCGCGGACGAACTGTTGACGGCGCGGGACGGCGGGGACCTCGAACGCGCGACCCGGCTGCTGCGCGGGCCCATGGACAGCCCGGACGGGGCCGGCCGCGTCCCGCCCGGACCCCTGCCCCCGGGACTGCACCTGAGCCTTGCCGACGTCTGCCGCCTGTCCGACGCCCTCGCGACCCACCTGAGGATCCGCCTGGACCGGGACCCGGACGCCCGGCCGTTCGCCGTGCGGTTGCAGATGCTCCGGCGGTCGGTCCAGCGGTGCAGGGAACTGGCCGGGGACGGGCCGTCGGACCCCGCGGGGGTCGAGGCGCTCGCGGCCCGGGTGGAGGAACTGGCCCGGACCGGCCACGGCGACGCCTGCCTCGCCGTCCTGCGGACCGACCTGGTGCGGGCCGAGACGGACCTGCTCGCGACGGCGGCCGACGGGCCGCGACCCGCGGCGCCGGCGGACCGGGAACGCGCGTCCGGTGAGCTCGACCGCCTGGGACGGCGTTTCGTGCAGGTGCGGGAACTGGTCGACCGCTGTGCCCGTGCCGTGGTGGTCGCGCCCCGTCCGGCCCTGGTGGACCCGGCGGCCCTGGGACCCGTCCCGACCGACCGCGGCGGGCTGGAGTCCTTCCTGGAACGCCTTGCCGAGGTCCGGCGCGTCCTCGACCGTGCCCAGAGGCTCTGCTCCGTGCCCCTGGCGGAACTGGCCGAGCTCCAGGAACTGTTCGAGACCTGTCGGACCGCCGCTGCGGACCGCTGCGGGGACTGCTCCCAGGAACTGAGGACGGCAGCCCTGCTGGCCCGTTCCGCGCTGGCGGCCGAGCCCTGCGACCTGGACACGGCCCGCAGTCAGGTGCGCCATTACGTCGAACTGGTTCGTTCCCTCCCGAATCGTCAGGAGCCAGGACATGACTGACCCCATTCCTCCCGACGGTGACGAGCCGGAGGCGTCGCCCTCCGTCCCGAGCGGGAGAGCCTCCTCCGGGAGCATTCCCTCCAAGCCGATCGGCTCGGCCCGTGCCGGTGACGGCACGGGCCGCCGTCCCGGCACGGGATCGACCCGGTTGCGGGGTTCCCGTCTGGGAGCGGGGCTGACCAGTGTCCCCCCGGTTCCGGTGCGCGATCCACTGCACCTGCTGCCGGCGACCGCCCGGGTCCCGGAGAACCGCCGTCACTGCTCCTCCTGCGGCGCCGCCGTCGGCCGTTCCCGGAACGGGCGGCCCGGGAGGACCGAGGGTTTCTGCCCGCAGTGCCGCACGCCCTTCTCCTTCACCCCCAAGCTCGTCCCCGGAACCCTCGTCGCGGGGCAGTACGAGGTGGCCGGTGCACTGGCCCACGGAGGGCTCGGCTGGATCTACCTGGCACGGGACCGCAACGTCTCCGACCGCTGGGTCGTTCTCAAGGGCCTGCTGAACGCCACCGACGCCGAGGCGTACTCCGCGGCCGTCGCCGAACGCAAGTTCCTGGCCGAGGTCGGGCACCCGCTCATCGTCGACATCTACAACTTCGTGCACCACGACGGAGCCGGCTACACCGTCATGGAGTACGTCGGCGGGATCTCGTTGAAGAAGCTGCTCCGGGACAGGAAGCTGGCCAACGGCGGCCTCCCGGACCCGATCCCGGTCGACCAGGCGATCGCGTACGTTGTGGAGATCCTGCCCGCCCTGCAGTACCTGCACGACGCCGGACTGCTGTACTGCGACCTCAAACCCGACAACATGATCCAGTGCGGCGACGCGCTGAAGTTGATCGATCTGGGGGGTGTCCGGCGGATCGAGGACCACCGGTCCCCGGTCTTCGGCACCGTGGGCTACCAGGCCCCCGAGATCGCCCACCGGGGACCCTCCATCCCCTCGGACCTCTACACCGTCGGGCGCACCCTCGCGGTCCTTGCGACGGACTTCCGCGACAGCCAGACCCGGTACGCCGTCGACCTGCCCCCGGCCGACCGGGTCCCCCTGTTCGAGAGGCACGACTCCCTGCACCGGCTCCTGATCAAGGCCTGTGCCCCCGACCCGGCCGACCGTTTCCAGTCAGCCGACGAACTGCGCGTGCAGCTCCTGGGGGTCCTGCGCGAGATCGTGGGCGAGCTGCGCCCCGAGCAGGAGATCGCACGTCACTCGACCCCGTCGGTCCTGTTCGAACCACCCGATGTCGTCAGCGAGGACCTGGACTGGACCCACCTGCCCGCGCCGCTGGTGGACCCCGCCGATCCCATGGCCGGGTGGCTGGCCTCACTGTCCGTCACCGACCCGAACGTGCGCTCGGCCGTGCTGCGGGCGGCGCCCCAGGACACCCCGGAGGTCCTGCTGGCACTTGCCAGGGCTGCCCTGGACGCCGGCCTGCTCCAGGAGGCCGAGGACACGATCGCCCGGATCCTCGCGCACGACCCGTGGGAGTGGCGGGCCGTGTGGCTGTCCGGGCTGTCCGAACTGGCCAGGGAGGACGCCGTGTCGGCACGCGCGTCCTTCAACACCGTCTACGGGCAGGTGCCGGGGGAACTCGCTGCGAAACTCGCACTGGGCCTGGCATGCGAGCGCAGCGACGAGCCGCGGGTCGCCGAGGTGATGTACGAGATCTGCGTGAGGACCGACGCCGACTACCGGGCCCCGGCGGCCTTCGGGCTGGCCCGGGTCAGGGCCGCGCGCGAGGACCTGGACGGTGCCCTCGCAGCCCTCGACGTGGTGCCCCCCACCAACAGGTCGTACGTGGACGCGCGCCGCCTGCGCGCCCGCCTGATCCTCCGGGCGGAGCCCGACCTCGAGGATCTCGCCGAGGCGTTGGAGAGCATAGGGTCTGTGACCGTGGAACCGCAGGAACGGGCGCGGGCGCGGGCACAGGCCCTGCACGCAGCGCTCCGCCGCGTCCTGGACGGCGGTCCCCGGCCGGACCTCGGACTGGGAGGAATCCCCGCCGTCGAGCGCGCCCTGCGCGACGGCGTGGAGACCGCCTACCGTGACCTGGCCGTGCTGACAGAGGACCCCGCCGAGAGGATCCGTCTCGTGGACCTGGCCAATTCGCTCCGCCGATGGACCGTCCTGTGACCGGCGCCGCGGGTGCCGTTCCTCCGGCGCACCGTCCCGGCGCGTCGGAGGGGAGGACCTGCCCCGGATGCGCGGAACCCGCGCAGGACGGCGACCTCTTCTGCGAGGGCTGCGGGACCCCCCTGACCGGGAACGGCCCGGTGCCGGCCCCCGGGGACACGGACAGCGACGACGTCCGTCGGACCCCGGCTCCCGCACCCCCGGCGCCCGCCGGGGCCGGGTCCCCGGGCCCCGGCGCGTCCGGGTCCGCGGAGCCCGCGGGGCCGGTGGAGGCCGTGGGGGAGGCCGGTGCGCCCGGGCCGGTGGAGGCGTCCGGGTCCGCGGAGCCCGCGGGGCCGGTGGAGCCGGACGGGGCTGCCGGGGTTCCCGGGTCGGTGGAGCCGGTGGAGCCCGCCGGGGGGACCGGCCCGGTGCCGGCGGACGAGCCCGACGGAGGAACAGGGCGGGCCGTCGAGACCGGGGCGGGTGCGCCGGAGGTTCCCGCCCAGGAGCGCGGACCCGTCGCGCAGGCCGGACCCGGCAACGGGGGCCCGGCCCCGGCGGACCGCCCCGCCCCGGCCCCGTCCGGCGGCCCGGTCCCGACCCTGCCGGAGGGGATGCCCTCGGTCTCCCCGGTCCCGACCCCCCTGTGGCAGGACGTGTCGCTGGAAGGGCCGCCCGGGATCTGCCGGGAGTGCGAGGGCGAGATCTCCTCCGAGGGCAG
>Ga0316579_10000348_pt1 | contig 14501 bp, 9 predicted proteins | sample J5NA_2_FD_203074 | JGI IMG/M metagenome (GOLD analysis project Ga0316579, IMG submission 203074) | Rhizosphere microbial communities from salt marsh grasses in Alabama, United States - J5-7_160517rDrA | ecosystem: Host-associated > Plants > Roots > Rhizosphere | place: USA: Alabama | collected... | reverse complement strand
GCGGCTGCAGAACGAAATTGACCAGAGTATCATTCCATTTAACCAGAACCAAGAAGTTCAGCGCTTGGATGGTATTCCTGGAGTAGGTTTGCAAGTAGCTCAGGTAATCATTGCTGAATTGGGAATTGATATGGGTCGCTTTCCTTCCTCGGGCCATGCTACTTCCTGGGCGGGCCTTGCACCAGGAAAGAACGAAAGCGCAGGTCGAAACCAGTCAGCAAAAAGCGTGAAGGGTAACCGCCACCTGAAAGCTATGCTTGTTCAGGCAGCTCACACGGTTGCCCGCTCAAAAGATAATTATCTTAGTGCTCAGTTTCGTCGCATTTCTCGCCGTCGAGGTAAGAAACGCGCAGCAGTAGCAGTAGCGCGCTCGATATTGGTCATTGCTTACCATCTGCTCCGTGATGGCACAGAGTATGTTGAACTTGGTGGCGATTACTTTGAAAAGCGAAACAAAGAGCAGCTTGAACGCCGGCTTGTGAAGCGCTTGGAACAACTCGGACATAAAGTGGTACTGGAACCTGCTATGCCTGCATAAGTTTTATTTTCTAGGGAGAATCTGGACGTTATCCTTTACTCTCAGTTAACCAAGGGCGGGGATGATAACCCGATAGAGGGCGTAGAGGTCGAGGGTGATGAGGAAGGTGGCGAGGACGAGGGGGATGGCGTAAATGATCCGGGGCCAGCGGGCGCGTAGGGGTCGGGCCCAGAGGCCTAGACCGATAGCCAGGCCGATGGCGATGGGGATCAGGGCGGGGAAGAGATAGCGGCCCTGGTGTTGGACGAATTGAATGTTGTAGCCGACGTAGACGCTTACGGTCAGGAATAAGAGGGTTAGCAGGGCCAGCAGCGGCGCTGTATAGGCGCTGAGGTTTTTGCGGTTTTGAACGGCCGTCCATAGGAATCCGGCGAGAACGACGCCCGTGAATATCCAGAGCAGCGGATAGAGCCACCAGGGATAGGTCATGGGGGCGGTCATCCAGCCGAACTGGCCCCAAAAGCTGTGGAAGGTGGTCTGCACGAAGCGCTCGGCTGTTCCCGTTAAGCCGTATTGGGCGATCCATTCGGCCGTGCGCGGCTGGCCGACGACGACTGTGTCATGACGCTGCTTGCCCATGATATCCAGACTGCCGTAGACGGCCGTGTTGCGCCCCCACCATAACAGGCCCAGCAGAAGGGCGGGAAGGAAAACCAGGAATCCGGCGCGAATCAGGGTTTGCCAGTCGTTCCAGTAACGCCAAAGCAATAACAGGCCGGCGACTACAGCCAGGGGGTAGACGGAAGCCTTGGTCAGGAAACCGAGGCCCAGGATGATGCCCAGGAGGAGAAGTTTGGTGGGGACATGCCGGGCGTCTGGAAGCGCAGTGTCAACGATGAGATATAAACCGGCGGCGATTAATAATTCGGCCAGGACGTCATTGTTGATCGAAGTCATCATGGCTAGGTGCTGCGGTAAAAAGGCGACAAATACGGCGGCGGTCAGGGCCAGCCACTGTTCCGTGGGTGCAATGCGCAGGGCGATGGCGTAGGCTAAGATGATTGTGCCGGTACCGATCAGGAGGGAGAGCATCCTTAACGTGATGTAGGATCCCCCGCCGGCGATAAAGAGCGGTGTTTGCAGCAGATAGTAAAGGGGCGGCTGCCAATCTTCGTAGGAGAGTGGCTCTATTGAATAACCGGTTGCGAAAGCTTCTTCAAAGACGATCTCATTGACGTACTCCTGATCGTAGTCACCGAGTTCCATAACCGGGAGGTTGCCTCCGGCGAGCTGGCGAATGTAGTTGTAGTGTGCAGGTTCGTCAGGCGCCTGCCAGGCAGGGGTGAGGTGCACGTAGAGTGAACCGATTAGGAGGTATATCAGGATGATCGGCAGTAGGGCGATATGACGGCGCATGGGTTGATGATAACCTAATTTTGGTGACTTGCCTGTTAATTAGGCGCCATTTTGGGTATTGGAGGTGGACGGTGGGGTTGAGATGGACGCAGAGGACACGGAGGAGGCGCAGAGGGCTCAGAGTTTTTGTTTGGTTTGGGTGGGAAAGGATATGGAGGACACGAAGGAGGCGCGGAGGGTATAGCGGGTTAGATGATCGAGGCAGCACCGCCGCGACGGCTGTCGCCGGCGCCGACGAGATGGCCGTCGGGTGTGCGCGAAACGCTGTGCGCGCCGCCAAAATAGATGCTGCGGCTGGACCAAAGATTAACGGGGTAGCCTAGAGCCTGTAATTTATCGACTGCCTGGGGATCATATCCCGCTTCACACTGCAAGACGCCGTCTTCAATGTGCACACGTGCTTCTTCCACCGCCTCATTTAAGGTCATTTTGAAGTCCAAGAGGTTGCTCAATACTTGCAAGATGGCGCTGCGAATGCGGATGCTGCCGCCGCTGCCCAGCGCGACACGAGGCTGTCCTTCGTAGAGCACTATGGCCGGCGTCATCATAGTTGAAATGCGCTTACCGGCGGGTCGGGTGTGAAAGCCATGCGGATGCAGGTCTTCTTCGCCCATGATGTTGTTGGGAATGAAACCGGTTCCCGGGACGACGTAGCCCGCGGATTCACCCGCAGTTGTGGTAATGCTGACTGTCAGGCCTTCCTCGTCGATTACGCTCATATGGCTGGTATTGGATGGGCCTGGATCTTCCGGCCATGGAGTAGACGCTGAGCGATTGTCGAGGGCTTCCCGCACTTCTACTACGTATTGGCCCACAAATGCATCGTCTAGAAAACGGCCGATTGCATCGGAAAGAGGCATGATGGCGCTGCTTTTTTCCCACACCGGCCGGGCGCGGGTTGTGGCCGCCATTACTTCATAGAGCAACTGCAAATGTTCGACGCCATTATGCTGCAGATTCCCGACTTGAAAGGCTGAAAGCAGCTTGAGACTGAAAGCGGTGAGGACGCCGCCTGAGGAACTGGGGGGGGGCAGCAAGACCTCGAATTCCCGGTAGGCGATTTGGATTGAAGAGAGCTTTTGCACCTGATAGTTGATCAGATCAGCTTGAGTTACCAGGCCGCGCTTGGTTCGTTGATCGGCGAGAAAGGTTTGAGCGAGAGAACCCGTTCGGGCTAGATCTTGCCCTTCCTCGGCCAGCTTGGTCAGCGTCTCAGCCAGGTCGGGGATGTAGAGCATTTCTCCGGCTTCGATCATGCGTCCCTGACGATAGAAGATATCTCTCATTTCGGCCGTGTTGGTGTAGAGAGGGGCCAGAAGGGCACATGTATCGGCTTGGAAAGGTTCGAGCATGACACCCTTCTGGGCCAGTTCGATGGCCGGTTCCAGCAGAGTAGACCAGGGTAAGCGGGCATAGTCCTGGGCCATGCGCCAGAGTCCGTGAATATTGCCCGGCACGGCGACGGAAGCGCGCCCAAGATGGAAATCCTGAGTGGTTTCGCCAAAATCAATGGTCACACGGGCGAAATCCATATCCTCCTGGCCCCGTTTAGGCATGCCCAAGCCCGGAGTATCGCTGAAAAAATCGTAGACCATGGAGTGATTATTTTTGGGATCGTAGATATGGGCGACGCCGCTGCCTCCGAGGTGGACGACGCCAATTTCAGCGATGAAAGACACGAAGGCGGCAGCAACAGCCGCATCAACGGCATTGCCGCCTTTGCCTAACATTTCTTTTCCAACCGCCACTGTATGCGGTCCGCCGGCGGCCATTACACCGTGCATTGGTCTCTCCCCTCCGGCGGGTTTGACAGACAGGAAGCGAGATGATTCTTATGAGTCACAAATCCACCCATGGTAACTGCTTGATATAAGAGCATAAGTTTACCTAAGTTACGGCCGATTGGCAGGTTGGAAATGAAATTGATAGACGTTTACAAAAAACCGCTGTGGTTTTAGAATCCGGCGATGGGTGTGGAGATTGTTGTGAAAAAACCGCTGAGGTTAAAGTGGAGAGAAAATGAGTGAAGCTGAGAATATCCTTGATTATTTGAATAAGAACCGCGAGGCGATGGTTGATTTCTTGTTGCGGATGATGCTGGCGGAATCCCCTTCGCAGGTTCCCGCGGCGCAGGCCGCGCCTATGGCTGTTTTGGGAGAGGCATTGGAGGAACTGAACTTTAGGGTTGAGGTGGTGCCCGGGCGTGAATCGGGAGGGTATTTGCAGGCTGCGCCGAAAGAGAAGAATCCTGATAATGAGAATAAGGCGCAGCAGCTGCTGCTCGGGCATTGTGATACGGTGTGGCCATTGGGGACACTGGAGCGAATGCCCTTGGTTGTGGAGGACAATATCGTACGCGGGCCGGGCGTTTTCGATATGAAAAGCGGGCTGACACAGATGGTTTATGCGCTGCGGGCGTTGAGAGAAGCCGGCATCCCGCCGGCTTATGAGCCGGTTATCCTGGTCAGCAGCGATGAAGAGACCGGCAGTCAAGAATCACGCGGCAGGATTTTGGAGCTAGCCCAGCAGGTTGAACGGGCCTTGATCCTCGAACCGGCGTTAGGACTGGAGGGAAAGCTGAAGACGGCGCGAAAAGGGGTGGGGCTGTTTGAAATTGTCGCTCATGGGCGGGCGGCGCATGCCGGACTCGATCCGGAAAAAGGAGTCAGTGCCGTTTTGGCGATGTCCTACCTTGTTCAGGCTCTAGATGCCTTGAATGGCCCTGAAAAGGGTATATCGGTCAATGTAGGCATCATAGAAGGGGGACTGCGAGCCAATGTGATTCCTGCTGAGTGTCGGGCCGTGGTTGATGTGCGTGTTTTGACGCAGGAAGATGCGCAGGATCTTGAAGAAAAGATTTTTGGTCTGTCATCGCCGATACAGGGTATCAGACTGGAAATATCCGGCCAGTTTAATCGACCACCGCTGGAACCTACGCCGAGAAACCAGGCGCTTTGGCGAACGGCCGAGACAGTGGGGCACGAATTAGGGCTCTCTTTGGACCAGGGCATGGCCGGCGGCGGATCGGACGGCAACTTTACCAGCCTGCATACGGCAACTCTGGATGGCTTAGGATCTGTGGGGGATGGCGCGCACGCGGTTCACGAGTTCGTTTTTGTGGATAAGATGATTGAAAGGACGGCCTTGCTGGCTTTGCTGCTGAGAACGCCTTAGGGTAAGGTGCAAGTTACCTGGCGCACTTTCAAGCTGTTAATCGTTATCCCGGAAACTGGCCGATTGGTTCCCCGTGTACCTAACGGCTAAGTATCCGGGATAATCTTTCCGGCGTTACGGTTGTAACGCGTTTGGGTCGGTGTTATAACTAACGATTACGCCTGGACGCTTTACGCGCTCCAGGTGAATCTTTTAATGAATGAAATTGATAGAAATGGAACGATCTAAGCTGATCCGAAATTTACAAACTTATTTAGAAGAAAATTTGCCGCGGCACCTTGATCTGCTGCAGCAAATGGTGAGCATTAATAGTTTTACCTCTAATCCGATTGGTGTAAACGCGCTGGGAAAGTTTACGGCCGATACTTTTTCGAAACTAGGCTTTGAAGCTGACTTTGTACAAGCCGCGGATTTTATTTACGGGCAGCATCTCATATTAACGCGCCCGGGACGGCCCGTGAATGGTCATGGGTCTCCCAAAATCGGCCTTATTTCTCATCTCGATACGGTTTACCCGGAGGCCGAAGAACAGGACAATGATTTCCACTGGCGCGTATCCGGCAAACGGATTTACGGCCCGGGGGTTTATGACATCAAGGGGGGCACGGTCATGATCTATATGATCCTGGCGGCTTTGCAGGCTGAGGCCCCCGCATTCTTCGACAGCGTGACGTGGGTTGTCCTGTTGAATGCCGCGGAGGAGGCGCTTGTGCCCGATTTCGGCCGTTTAGTCCTTGAACGCCTGGGTGACGACACCTTGGCTTCCCTGGTCTTTGAGGGAGGTGAGTTGGAACATGTGCAACCTGACGAGTGCCGCCTGGTGGTCGCCCGGAAAGGAATGGGCCGTTATCATATTCGAGTTGAAGGCAAAGCGGCCCATGCCGGCACCTCACATGATCATGGGGCTAATGCGATCATGCAGATGGCCGATGTGATCAGACAGATTTCAGATTTAACCGACTACGAACAAAATCTAACCATCAACGTGGGTACAATCGCCGGTGGCACAGTGATCAACCGGGTCCCGCACCAGGCCAGCGCTTCATTGGAGATGCGCGCGTATTCTCCGGCTGTTTTTGCGGCTACCTCGCAAAAAATAACCGCCTTCAATACGTTCTCCAGCGTTCACAGTGCCAATGGCGGTTATCCGTGCCGGGTTCATGTGGAGGTCCTGGATGAATGGGGACCCTGGGCTTTGAATGGAAAATCTGAAGCCTTGTTAGGTATTTGGCGAGAAGCCGGGCAAGAGCTGGGAATCCGGATTGAGCCCCAGGAACGCGGCGGGCTGAGCGACGGAAACTGGACATGGCATATGATTCCAACGATCGATGGCTTAGGTCCAGATGGTGGAAATGCGCATTGTTCCGAAAAATCTGATGACGGCAGTAAAGATCAAGAGTACATCGTTCCGGAATCCTACGTGCCTAAAGCGCTGTTGAATATCTTGAGTATCATGGACCTTGCAGAGCAGTCTTAGTGGCGGATATCGATGAGTTCTCCCTGTGAAGCGGCTGGTAAATAGATCATGGATTTCAATGAAAAGGCACGGCGCACTAGCGCGTTTTTAGAACAAAACATGCCGCTGTTTCTGGCCTCACTGCAGGAAATGGTGGGAATCAACAGTTTTACGACGAACCCGGAGGGCGTTAACTCCCTGGGAGCACGCACGGCCGAGTTATTTGCCAGGCTGGGCTTTCGTGCTGAATTCATTCAATCGACTAACCCGCTTTATGGCCGGCACCTGGTATTAACGAGCCAGGGAGAGCGCACGAACGGCCGTCCTATTCCAAAGATTGGCCTTGTTTCGCATTTAGATACGGTTTTTCCGCTGGATGAAGAGCTGCGCAATGATTTTCACTGGCGGGAACAGGGTGATCGTATTTACGGGCCGGGCGTGGTTGATATCAAAGGCGGCACGATCATGATTTATATGATCCTGTCGGCACTGCAAACTGTACGCCCCCGGGCATTCAATTCCACAACCTGGGTAGTCCTGCTCGACGCCTCAGAAGAGACAGGGAGCCTTGATTTTGGAAGGCTTTGTGTCGATCGTTTAGACGATAATGGTCTGGGCTGCTTGATTTTTGAGCCGGGCAGCTGGGCCGGCGGGCGGCCACATCTCGTGGTTTCGCGAAAAGGCATGGCCATTTATCGCATTGAAGTGGAGGGGAAAGCCGCTCATGCCGGCAGTGCTCACGACCAGGGGGCCAATGCCGTGGTGCAGATGGCCGATGTCATCGACCGGGTTAGCAAGCTGACGGACTATGAGCGCGATCTCACGTTTAACGTGGGAACCGTGGCCGGAGGGACGGTCATTAACCGCGTGCCCCATTTTGCTTCGGCCAGCGTAGAGATGCGTGCTTTTGATGATTCTGTGTTTAACGAGGGCGTAGCCAGTATATTGGCGCTCAATGACCTGTCCACCGTGCGTTCCAGTGATGGCGCATTTACCTGTCGTGTGAAGACAGATGTGATTAATACGGTAGCCCCCTGGCCGCGAAACGCGCAGACAGATCATCTTTTCCAGGTATGGCAAGAGACGGCCGAACGCCTGGGTTTTGAGGCGGTGGCCGAGAAAAGAGCAGGCTTGAGCGATGGGAATTATTTCTGGCGTGAACTGCCGACGATTGACGGGCTGGGGCCGGCCGGCGGAAACGCGCACTGTTCAGAGCACGCGGCGGATGGCAGTAAGGAGCAGGAGTATGTGAAAGTGAGCTCGTTTTTGCCTAAGGCCTTGCTTAATTCGATGGCAATCTTACACCTACTGGAGGCGGATCATGAATAACATGGAACCGGAAAAACAAAAGTCGGATGATGGACTTGATTGGAATCTGCTGCTTGACGATTGTGTTGATTTCACGCGGGAATTGATTCAAACTCCCAGTATGTCATACGAGGAAAGGAATATAGCGACGCTGATCGCCGCGGAACTAAAGCGATTAGCTTTTGATGAAGTGACCATCGATGAAATCGGCAACGTCATCGGCCGTATCTACGGCCAGGACCGGCAGCTGCCGGCGCTGGTTTTGAACACGCATCTTGATCATGTCGATCCGGGCGATCCGGATCTCTGGCCGACGCCCCCTTATGCTGCAGCGATCGTCGATGGACGAATAATCGGCCGTGGTGCCTGCGATATTAAGGGCCCCCTGGCCGTGCAGGTTTACGCCATGGCCGGGCTGCGGCGGTCCGGGCAGCTCCCGCGGCGCGATGTGGTCTTTACAGGTGTTGTCCAGGAAGAAATCGGCGGTGCCGGGGCGCAGTATTGGGTTGAGAACCTGGATTATCCAGCCGCCCTGGTCGTTCTTGGCGAACCCTCTAACAATAACCTGGCACTGGGTCACCGGGGAATTGTGCAGATGTGGGTGACCTTTCACGGCCGTTCAGCCCACGCCAGCGCACCGCATAAAGGGGTTAATCCAAACTATGCCCTGGCGGCATTTTTGCAAAAGTTGAGGGCGGCTGTGTCGGAGCTGGCCGAACACCCAATACTTGGTCCAACCACGGTTGTGCCGACGATTATTGAGGTCGATACGAAAAGTTCAAATGTGATCCCGGCCTGGTCGCGCGTACTTTTGGATGTGCGTACGGCCGGGGAGAGCAAGCAAAGCCTGTTGACTTTTATCGATCATCTGGCCGGTGAGCAACCCTATACAGTGACGGATGCCTGGTGCAGCGAACCAACGCCCCTGACCCCGGACGAAGAGACGATTTTTGGTTATGAAACGCCGGCCGACAGTGAGGTTGTCCAGCGCGCCCAGCAATTACTGGCTGAGGGAATGGGTCGCCGGCCGGATCTGATCAGTTACCAGTTCGCTACAGACGGCCGTCATTTTGTTCCCTATGGCATGCCCATCGTCGGCTTTGCCCCAGGTGAGGAGTTCCAGGCGCATACGGCCGGGGAGAGCATCGCTATCGACGACATAGAAGAGGCGCTGCACGGCTACGTACAGCTGCTGCGCGACTTTTAGGGAGGTGGATTCCGTTTCAAACGTCATAAAGCAGGTCGATATACCGTTTTAGCAGATCGTTGACGACACCCCGCGCAGGCAGGGTGGCGGCGAGACCATAAACCGGGGCCATGCCGCCGCTTTGCTGCGGGTTTGCTTTGACGGCGGATACTGATTCCTGTAAATCGGCGACGAAACGGCCGGCAACGCCGGGCTGCGTATGGCGCAGGGTTACGGCAAGATGGATGCAGGAGGGTTTGTGCAGGCCATTTAGACTCCATCCTTTGCGGGTCATGTTGTCCATTACACGGTAAATGTCCAGGCTCTGTGAGGCAAAAGCAATGACCCACATGGGATCGCCAAGAATAAACAATTCGGGGATGGCGCGGATTCCCTCTTTTATCTGGTCGGCCGTTTCCAGGATTGGCCGCGTTGCGTCGAGGTAACCCTCCTCGCCGAGGGATACCATGGCCGCCCAGCAGGCGGCGCTCAGCGCGCCGGGGCGACTGCCCGCAAGAGTGGGTGAGAAGTAGAGACCACCAGGCCAATCAGCGGCCGTAAAATACTGGGCATGCCTGAGTTCCTGACCGCGATAGAGAACGACGGAAGTGCCTTTGGATGCATAGCCGTATTTGTGCGTATCGGCCGACATGGAGGTAACACCCGGCAGGCTAAAATCAAATGGGGGGACATAACGGCCGAGGCGTTTTGCCCAGGGGAGGATAAATCCGCCCAGGCAGGCATCACAATGAAAGCCGATGCCCGCTTCCAGGGCGAGGGCGGACATTTCTTCAATGGGATCGATGATACCGTGCGGAAAACTGGGGGCGGAGCCCACAATCACAATTGTGTTTTTATTAATTGCGTTCTTGGCGGCGATCCAGTCAGCTTTGAAGTTCTCATCGATTCCAATGCGAACTATCTTTATGCCGAAATAGTGCGCTGCCTTGTCAAAGGCGACGTGCGCAGTTGCGGGAAGGATCATTTCCGGGTGGGTGATGCCCTTTTTTTCTCGCGCCAGATCGCGGTAACTTTTCATGGCCAGGAGAATGCTCTCGGTGCCGCCGGAGTTGACCGTTCCGCTAATCGGTTCCGCCGCCTGCTTTGCGCCCAACATGGCCGCGGTCATGGCCACGATCTCAGCCTCAAATTTACTCGCACTGGGGAAGAGGTCGGCGTGCAGGGGGTTGCTTTGTGACTGCAAGGCATAGACCTGGTTGAGGAATTCAATATGCTGGTCATCTCCATGATAAACAGCACCGGATGCGTAACCCTCTTCCCAGCGTGGTTCTTCCCGGGCATTCAGGGCCTTGATTTGGGCCAAAATTTCTTCGCGCGGCTGGCCTTCTGCGGGTAAATGATCATAGGTCACCGAGTCACCACGATAAGGTTTTACATCATCCGCCAGTCCAGCTATGATGTCCTCCATCTGGCGATCAACGCGCCGGCGAATGAGGGGCAGAGCTGTTGCCCGATTGGCTAAGCCGCCCCAAAGACGAGATGATGCTGTAGAGATGTGTTTGCGAATATTCATAATTGATCTGTTTCCATTACTATCGTTGTGGGAAAACACACCCGTTTCCTTGCTGCCGCAATCATCTATCAGACGAGGAGAAAGTACAAAAAGAAGTGTAAAAATAGAGGAATTTTTTCTTAAAATCGCTCGCTTAAACGGGCGTGGATCTTCTTGTTCCGTTTGTAGATGGCCAGGAATGAGTCAAACAAGCTGTCATAGAGCTCGCGATTGGCCGGATTCGGAGTAAATTCCTGCTTTATCTCTGTTTTATTTGCTGCTTCGGCGAATGTTGTCGCACCAAGGGCGACACCGGCCAGAATCGCCGCACCGCGCGTGTTGGCTTGCAGCGGATCTTTGACCTGGCGAATGGGCTTGTTGAGGACATCGGCATGGATCTGGCACCAGATATCTGATTTGGCACCTCCACCGACGATGTTGATTGCCGGAAACGGCCGTTTGATAAATTTCTCGACATGGTGAAGCAGCCAGCGTGAATTAAAAGCCACACCCTCAAATACGGCGCGAATCAGATCCGGGCGCGTATGGTGCAGTGAAAGATTGAAGAAGCCGCCACGCGCTTTATGGTCATCCACGGGCGTTCTTTCGCCATTGAGCCAGGGGGTAAAAATGACGCCGTTGCTGCCCGCCGGGACCTGCGCGGCGATATGATCGAATACCTGGTAAATGTCTTCGGGAATCGTCTCGCGCTGCAATACATCCTGATGATAAAGGATGTTCTCCTTGAGATAGCGCAGGCTGGCACCGGCCGTTTCCTGTTCATTTACTATGAAGTAACGGCCGGGAATGGCCGAGGGCAGCGATGCCATATTGTGCGCGATGTCGGTTTTCTTAAACGGAACGTGACAACTGAGCCAGGAGGAAGTGCCTATATACAGGTGAGCCTCGTAATCCTGGATACTGCCAGAGCCGATGGCTGCTGAATGCATGTCCGGCGTACCCATAATGACCTGTGTCTGCGGCGGCAGACCCAATTCGTGCGCTACTTCAGGGAGGATAGGTCCTAAGGTGGCGGTAGACTGCTTCAGATCGGGCAATTTTTGGCGATCGATGCCGGCCATTTTCAGGAGTTGATCGCTGTAAATTATGTTGTTGATATCGCGGTTATCGGTTACCCAATGCAGGGTGATTGACTCGTAAGAGGCAGCAAAGCGTCCCGTCAGACATAAATTCAAGTAATCCTTGGGTTCCAAAAACTTGTACGCTGCGTTATACAGGTCGGGTTGTTCTTCTTTCAGATAGAGAATATGAGCGATGGAGTCTTTGCCTGAATGGGAAGGGGCGCCGCCGGTTAAGCGAAGCCATTTCCATAGTTTATCCGGTCGATAGCCGGCAACCTGTACCGATCCGCCGACGATTTTGGGCAGATATCTGGCGCCACGTGCATCCATCCAGATGATGGCATTAGCCAGTGAGGTCCCAGTGCGATCCACCGGCACGGTGCCTGACCACTGTGTCGTACAGCAAACGGCGGCAATTCCGTCGATCAAATCCGGGTGGCGTGTCAGGAGGGTGCGGGTCGCCTCCTTAATCGCTGCCCACCATGAGCGTGGATCCTGTTCAGCACCGCCGTCAGGCAGCAGGAGGATGGGCGTTGAACCAATTTCCGCGTCGATAATTTTTCCGGCCAGGCTGGCAACCGCAACTTTAGGGCCGGATGTACCTAAATCGATGGCTAATACAAGCTGGGATTTAGAATTGGACAATTTATTTTACCTGCATAGTAGAGAATTTTGACAGCGGATTGTAGTGGTGCGTTAAACACGAACCCACCAATTCTAATGAAAGTTGTTAATTTAACTAGGTAATGATGTGCCCGGTCTCCTGACCGAACCAATTACCTGCTTATTTTGTAAACATTCATCAGCATAACGACTATCCAGGCGATCTCAAGCGTATGGCAGCGCCTTCTATTTTGTTATCACAAGGGTCTTCCGGCAAGTGGACTTAGCCTGGACCGATGAATATTCGCCACAATTGAGCGACGACAAAGGTGACGGCAAAACCCAGCGCCAGCGGCAGCAGGGCAGAAACGGCCGCCCAATATTTGCTGCTTGTTTCTTTATAGATGGTATAGATGGTTGTTGAGCAAGGATTGTGGATCAAAGAGAAGAGCATCAGGTTGATCGCCGTTAGCAATGTGAAGCCACCCGCTACCAGAACGGCTTTCGTTTGAACCATTGAATCCAATTCGAACATAACCCCCGCCCCTTCCCCCGCATTGACACCTGTAACCAGGACAATAAGCATGAGGATGGTGGGTATGACGATCTCGTTGGCGGGAATGGCCACAATGTAAGCGACGAGGATGATACCGTTGAGGCCAATCAAGACGCCCAGCGGATTGAGGAAGTTGATCATGTACTCGGCGATACTTGTGCCGCCGATGGTTACATTGGCGATTAACCAAATGACGGCCCCGGCGGGCATGGCGAAGACGACCGCACGCCATAATACATAGAGGGTGCGGTCGACGAGAGATGTGCCGATGGTGCGTAAAATTTGCGGCGGACGGTAGGGCGGTAGTTCCAGGCTGAAGGTGGAGACCTGGCCTTCGAGTATGGTGCGTGACAGGCTCCAGGATATGGCGAAAGTCAGCAGGACGCCGAGTACGGCAATGCCAACAACGGCTAAGGCAGAAATAAGGCCGGCCAGGTAGAGCGGCGCTAATGCACCGATAAAGAGCGTGGCGATCAAAATTTGCGTGGGCCAACGGCCATTACACAGGGCGAAGTTGTTGGTGATGATGGCAATCAGGCGTTCGCGCGGGCTGTCGATCACGCGCGTGGCAATCACGCCCGCGGCGTTACAGCCGAAACCCATCATCATGCTTAAAGATTGCTTACCATGGGCACCCGCCTTGCGGAAGGCATTGTCTAGATTGAAAGAGACGCGTGGTAAATATCCGAAGTCTTCCAGGAGGGTGAAGAGGGGGAAGAATATGGCCATAGGCGGCAGCATGACGCTGACAACCCAGGCCGTAGCCAGGTACATGCCGTCAATGAGTATACCTGACAGCCACCAGGGCATGTTGATTGCGTCTGCCCCTTGATGGAGCAAGGGATAAATCTTGCCGATCAAGACACTGGCTATTATTTGTGACGGGTAATTTGCGCCGACAATAGTCAACCAGAATACAAGCGCGAAGAGCAGGATCATAAGTGGAAAGCCAAATATCCGGCTTGTTACAAGGCGATCAATGGTGCGATCAAGGTCAAAACGCGGTTCTTCATCGGGCCAGGTTACGGCGCGATCGGCCAGGTGGCCTGCTTCGGTGTAGATATCTTCCATGAGCTGTTCATGGAAGTCCGGACCGACTTCCCAACGCAAGTTATCGGCCGTTTGTAAAATGTCGGTTGCCTGGACTGCTGTCGCGGTCATGCTGCTACCTCCAAGGGGATTGATTGCGCGGTTTGTGGCTCAAGCGGAGCCTGGAAATTAAGGTTGCCCAGCTCGCCTGAGCGTACGGCCTCGGTTATACGCTCATCGCCGTCCAGCAGGCGTAAAGCGACCCAACGTGCGTTGGGAAGTTCCGGGTATACCGCTTGAATTTTGGGTACGAGTTCGTCGAGGGCGCGGCGGATGGATGAAGATTCATTCTTGAGTCGGTAAGGTTGACACACGAACTCACCAGTCACGACGTCGTGGATGGCTTCTAATAAATCGTCCAGGCCTTCGCCTGTTCGCGCTGAGCAGGGAACGACAGGCACGCCCAGGTCGCGCGATAGGCGCCTTTCGTCTACTTCAATGTGGTGGCGCCGCGCCTCGTCCATTAAGTTGAGGCAAATTACGGCGCGATCAGTGATTTCCAGCACTTGTAAAGCAAGATTGAGGTTGCGTTCCAGCCGTGTCGCATCCACAACGATGACTGTCACATCAGGCTGGCCGAAAAGGATAAAGTCGCGGGCGACTTCTTCGTCAAGGCTCGTTGAGAGAAGGGAGTAAGTGC
>Ga0316579_10000347_pt1 | contig 14508 bp, 12 predicted proteins | sample J5NA_2_FD_203074 | JGI IMG/M metagenome (GOLD analysis project Ga0316579, IMG submission 203074) | Rhizosphere microbial communities from salt marsh grasses in Alabama, United States - J5-7_160517rDrA | ecosystem: Host-associated > Plants > Roots > Rhizosphere | place: USA: Alabama | collected... | reverse complement strand
CGCCGTCGACACCTGGCGGGCCGAGGGCCTGACGGTGGCCGGTCGGCGATGCGTGGACGTCGGCGCCTCCACGGGGGGCTTCACCCAGGTGCTCCTCGCCGAGGGCGCGGCCCACGTCATCGCCGTCGACGTCGGTCAGGACCAGCTCGTCCCGGAGCTGGCCGCCGACCCCCGGGTGGAGGACCGGAGCGGCACGACCGTGCGTGGCCTGCATCCGGACGACCTCGGGGGGCCGGCCGACGTCGTCGTCGCCGACCTGTCCTTCATCTCGCTCACCCTCGTGCTCGGCGACCTTGCCGGGCTGCTCGCCCCCGACGGCGACCTCGTCGTCCTCGTCAAGCCGCAGTTCGAGGTGGGGCGCGCGCGGCTCGGCGGCTCGGGTGTCGTCACCGAGCCGGCGCACCGCGCCGAGGCGGTGCTACGCGTCGTCGACGCCGCGCGCGCCGTGGGGCTCGGTCCCCGGGGCCTGCGGGCGAGCCCGGTCCACGGGGGCACGGGCAACGCCGAGTACCTGCTGTGGGCCCGGCGCGACCGGTCGGGGACAATGTCGGAGGACCGCGTCCGCGCCACCGTGCGGATCATGACCACCGACCAGACCCCCGGAGGACGCCGATGACGATGCCGCACGAGCGTCGCATCCTCCTCGTCAGCCACACGTCCCGCCGCGACGCCCAGGAGTTCGCCGCCGCCGTCGCCAGCCGACTGTTGTCCTCGGGCATCGCGGTCTGCGCTCCCGCCGGGGACCTCGCCGGGACCCCGCTCGGCGCGGTCCCGGGCGTGGGCGCGGTCGACGACGACCATCCCGACACCGGCTGCGAGCTGGTCTGCGTCCTCGGCGGGGACGGCACGATCCTGCGCGGGGCCGAGCTGTCCCGCGGCTCGGGAGTCCCGCTGCTCGGCGTCAACCTGGGCCACGTCGGCTTCCTCGCCGAGGCCGAGCGCGACGACCTCGACCGCACCGTGGAGCAGATCTGCGCCCGCGACTACACCGTCGAGGAGCGAATGACCCTCGAGGTCCGCGCGTGGGAGGAGGGGCGGGTCGTCTTCGACTCCTGGGCCCTGAACGAGGTCAGCGTCGAGAAGGCCTCCCGTGAGCGGATGATCGAGCTCACCGTCGAGATCGACGGCCGGCCGCTCTCCACGTGGGGCTGCGACGGCGTCGTCCTCGCCACGCCCACCGGCTCCACCGCGTATGCGTTCTCGGCCGGCGGGCCGATCGTCTGGCCCGACGTCGAGGCGCTCATGGTCGTCCCGATCAGCGCCCACGCGCTCTTCGCCCGGCCCCTCGTCGTCGGACCGCGGTCGCACCTCGCGGTCGAGCTGGTGCCCGAGGTCGAGGGGGACGCCGTCGTCTGCTGCGACGGCCGCCGGACCGTCGAGCTGTCCCCCGGAGCCCGCGTGCAGGCGGAGCGCTCGCCGCTGCCGGTGCGGCTGGCGCGCCTGTCGCAGACCGTCTTCACCGACCGGCTCGTCGACAAGTTCGACCTCCCGGTGCACGGATGGCGCGGTGCTGCGCGCCGCCAGCAGCTGCCCGGGGCCGACGCGACGTGATCGAGGAGATCCGCATCCGCGACCTCGGGGTGATCGACGAGGCCGTGCTGCCGCTCCATCCGGGGCTCACCGTGCTGACCGGTGAGACCGGGGCCGGCAAGACGATGGTCGTCACCGGGCTCGGGCTGCTCCTGGGGGGCCGCGGGGACTCCGGGCTGGTGCGCACCGGGTCCGGCCGAACCGTCGTGGAGGGCCTGGTGCGGCTGCCCGACACGCACCCGGCCCTGGCGCGGGCGGAGGAGGCGGGGGCCGACGTCACCGACGGGCTCGTCCTGGTCCGCACCGTCCAGGCGGACGGGCGATCCCGCGCGCACGTCGGTGGCCGCTCGGCTCCCGTCGGCCTCCTCGCCGAGCTGGCCGAGCACCTCGTCGCGGTCCACGGCCAGGCCGACCAGTGGCGCCTGCGCCGCACCGACGAGCACCGGGAGGTCCTCGACGCCTTCGGCGGTCCCGAGCTGGCCGAGGCGCTCGCGCGGTACCGGGCCGTCCACGAGGAGCTGAGCATCGTCGAGGTCGAGCTGGAACGACTGCGCAGTGCCGCGGCAGAGCGGGCGAGGGAGAGCGAGAGCCTTCGACTCGGACTGGAGCGCATCGAGGCGCTCGACCCCCAGCCGGGAGAGGACGACGCCCTGCGCGTCGAGTCCGAGCGGCTGGGTCACGCCGAGGAGCTGCGGGCCGCGGCCGGCGAGGCGCACACCGTGCTCGCCGGCGAGGACGACGTCGCGGCCGGGGCGTCGGGCGTCCTCGCCGCACTGGGGGCGGCCGCGGCCCGGCTCAGCCCGGCGGCGGCCAACGACCCGGCGCTCGCCGAGCTCGCCGGCCGCGTCGACGAGCTGCGGTACCTCGCCGCCGATGTCACGGCTGACCTCGGCCGCTACCTCGCGGACGTCGACGTCGACCCGGCCCGCCTCGAGCACGTCGAGCAGCGACGGGCGGCCCTGACGGAGCTCACTCGGCTCTACGGCCCCAGCGTCGACGACGTCCTCGGCTGGGCGCGGGAGGCCGCCGCGCGCGTCGTCGACCTCGAGGGCACCGGTGAGCGCATCGGCGACCTCGAGGAGCGGGTGCTGGCGCTGACGACCCGGCGTGAGGAGACCGGGCGGACGCTGAGCGGTGTGCGCCGTCGTGCCGCGGAGTCGCTGGGGGAGCGGATCACGGGCGAGCTCACCCACCTCGCGATGGGCTCGGCCACGGTGTCGGTGGCCGTGGAGGACGCGGGCCGCTACACCGCCGACGGCCGCGACGCCGTGGAGGTCCGGCTCGCCTCCGGTCCCGGCGCCCCGGCCCGGACCGTCACCCGGGCCGCCTCCGGAGGCGAGCTCTCCCGCGTCATGCTCGCGATCGAGGTGGCCACGGCCGACGCGGGGGCCTCGGTCCCCACGTTCGTCTTCGACGAGGTCGACGCCGGGGTCGGCGGGCGAGCCGCTCTCGACGTCGGCTCCCGGCTCGCCGCCCTGGCGGCGCACGCGCAGGTGGTCGTCGTCACGCACCTGGCCCAGGTCGCCGTCCACGCCGACCGCCACCTCGTCGTCGAGCGCTCCGACGACGGCCACGTCACGCGCAGCATGGTCCACGAGGTCACCGGGGAGGCGCGCGTCGCCGAGCTCGCCCGGATGCTCGGCGGGTCCGGCACCGACGCCGCCCTCGAGCACGCCCGGGACCTGATGGCTCGCGCCGCCCCGTGAGGGCACATGGCACGATGGTCCAGATGTCCGTCCGGATCCCCGCGCGCAGGGACCGCGACCCCCAGCACGGGTCCGCGGGTCCCGCTCGCGTCGACCCTCGCACCAAGAACCTCACCAAGCGGCTCCGTCCCGGCGACGTCGCCGTCATCGACCACGCCGACCTCGACCGGGTGAGCGCCGAGGCACTCCTGGCCTGCCGGCCGGCCGCCGTCGTCAACGCCGCGACGTCCATCTCCGGCCGCTACCCCAACATCGGGCCCGAGATCCTCGTCACGGCCGGCGTCCCGCTGCTCGATGCCGTGGGCCGCGAGGTGATGGACCTCAAGGACGGCACGCCGTTGCGCGTCGAGGACGGTGCCCTGCTCACCGACGACGAGGTCATCGCCCGCGGGCGGCTGCTCGATGCCGACGCGGTGCAGGAGGCGATGACGCTGGCGCGCGCCGGGCTGTCCGACGAGATCGAGGCCTTCGCCGCGAACACCATGGAGTACCTCCGTCGCGAGCGCGAGCTGTTGTTCGACGGCGTCGGCGTCCCTGACATCCGCACCGACCTCGACGGCCGGCACGTGCTCATCGTCGTCCGCGGGTACCACTACAAGGAGGATCTCGAGGCCCTCCGCCACTACATCCGCGAGTACAAGCCGATCCTCATCGGCGTGGACGGCGGGGCGGACGCCCTCATCGAGGCGCGGCACCGGCCGGACCTCATCGTCGGCGACATGGACTCGGTCTCGGACGACACGCTGCGGTGTGGCGCCGAGATCGTCGTGCACGCCTACCGCGACGGCCGGGCCCCCGGTCTCGAGCGGGTCCGTGAGCTCGGGGTGGAGCCGGTGGTGTTCCCGGCCACCGGCACGAGCGAGGACGTCGCGATGCTGCTCGCCGACGACAAGGGCGCCAGCCTCATCGTCGCCGTCGGCACCCACGTGACGCTCGTGGAGTTCCTCGACAAGGGCCGACAGGGGATGGCGAGCACCTTCCTCACCCGGCTCCGGGTCGGCGGCAAGCTCGTCGACGCCAAGGGCGTCAGCCGGCTCTACCGCTCGCGGATCTCCGTCCTGAGCCTCGTCGTCATGCTGCTCGTCGGGCTGCTCGCCCTCGGGGCGGCGCTGTGGTCCACCGAAGGGGGCCGGGCCATGCTCCAGGTGCTCGGCGCCAGGCTCGACGACGTGTGGAACGCCCTGCAAGGAGTGTTCGGTTGATCGACTTCCGGTACCACCTCGTGTCGATCGTCTCGATCTTCCTGGCCCTGGCCGTCGGCATCGTTCTCGGGGCCGGTCCCCTCAAGGGCGAGATCGGCGCCACCCTCACCGACGAGATCGCCGGCCTGCGCGACGACAAGGCCCAGCTCAACGAGCAGCTCACGGCCGCCCAGCGCGGCACAGAGAGCCGCGACGCATACATCTCCGCCGCGAACCCGTGGGTCCTGGACGGCCTGCTCGACCTGCGCACCGTCGCCCTCGTCGTGCTTCCCGGCGTCGACTCCACCCTCGTCGAGGCGACCGCCACGACGCTGGGCACCGCCGGCGCCCGGGTGGTGTCGACGACGAGCCTCACCGAGAGCTGGGTCGCCGTCGACGACTCCACCACCTCGGTCCGTCGGGCCGTCGTGGCCCGCGTGGCCGGTGCGGTGGGCGTCGACCTCGAGGCGGTCGGGGGCGAGGTCGCGCCTCGGGATGCGCTGCTCGCCGCGATGTTGACGACCAGCACGCAACCGGATGCCCCCGCCGTGGACACCGCGGAGATCGACCGTGGCCTGCAGTCCCTCGATGACGCCGGGCTGCTCACGGTGGACACCCCCGACGGTGCCGTCGAGCAGGCCGAGCTCGCCGTCGTGGTCTCCGGCGCGGTCACCACCGGTGACGAGGAGGCGCGGGCCGCGGCGTCGGCCCAGTGGGTGGACCTGTCGGTCGCCCTCGCCAACCGGGCCTCGGCCTCCGTCATGGCCGCCGAGGTCGACCCGGAGGCGGACGGGGTGTGGGTGCTCACGACGATGCGCGACGACGCCGATGCCGCAGCCGTGGTCAGCGGGGTCGACGACGCCGGCGAGCCGATGGGGCAGGCGAGCGTCGTCCTCGCCCTGACCGAGCAGGCAGCGGGCGACGTGGGCCAGTACGGCGTGGCGGCCGACGCCGATGACCCGTTCGCACCGCTCCCGACGCCGACCCCGACCACGACCCCGTGAGCGGGCGTCCCCTCGTCGCGGCCGTCCTCGCCGGGATCGGTGCGGCGGGGGCCCACTGGGTCCTCACCCGGACGGTCCGGTCGCCGCGCTGGGTCCGCACGAACCACGCCGGAGAGCCGGTGACCCTCCTCGAGGGGCCGGCGTACGTCACCGGCGCCGCACTGGGTGCCGCGTGGGGTGGGCCGGCCGGCGTCGTCGCCACCGTCGGCTCGGGTGCTTTCGGCGCCCTCGACGACCTCGCGGGCACCGGCTCGTCGAAGGGCCTGCGTGGCCACCTCGGTGCCGCGGCGCGTGGCGAGGTCACGACCGGTGCGGTCAAGGTCCTCGGACTGGGCGCCACGGGGCTCCTCGCCGCGACCCTCGCGGACCGTGGCCGCGCGAGGTCCTCCGTCCTCGACACGCTGGTCGGGGGTGCCGTCGTCGCCGGCGCCGCCAACCTCGCGAACCTGCTCGACCTGCGCCCCGGGCGGGCGCTCAAGGCGACCCTGCTCGCATCGCTGCCGCTGCTCGGCGGGCCCGGCGCCGCGAACGCCGCGGCCGCGGCCGGCGCGGCCCTCGGCGCCCTCCCGCCCGACCTCGCCGGTCGGGCGATGCTCGGGGACACGGGAGCCAACGCCGCAGGCGCCCTCGTCGGCACCGCCGTCGTCGGACGCGCCGGCCGTGGTGGCCGGCTCGCCACCCTCGCGGTCCTCACCGCGCTCACCCTGCTCTCCGAGAAGGTCAGCTTCACCCGCGTCATCGAGTCGACGCCGGGGCTGCGCGCACTCGATGCCTGGGGGCGTCCGGCCCGATGAACGCTCGGCGGGTCGCCACCGGCATCGCCGGGGCCGCGGGCCTGATCGCCGCCTTCACGCTCCTCTCCCGCCTCGCCGGCTTCGCGCGCTACCTCGTCTTCGCCGAGTCGGTGCGCAGCGGCGGTGTCGGCAGCATCTACCAGAGTGTCAACGCGCTGCCCAACGTCGTCTTCGAGGTCGCTGCCGGGGGGGTGCTCGCCGCCGCCGCGGTGCCGCTGATCGCCCACCGGATCGGGACCGGCGAGCGCGACCGCGCCGACCGGACCGCCTCCGTCCTGCTCACCTGGGTGCTCGTCGTCCTCGTGCCCCTGGGCGCCCTCCTCGCGCTCGCCGCCCGCCCGCTGTCGGCCCTGCTCGTCACCGGCGACGACCCCGAGGCCCTCGACGTCGCGGTGCGGCTGCTCCGGATCTTCGCGCTCCAGGTGCCGCTCTACGGCGTCGGCATCATCCTCACCGGGCTGCTCCACGCGCACCGCCGGTTCCTCGCGGCGGCCCTCGCGCCCTTCCTCTCCTCGGTGGTCGTCCTCGTCTCGTACCTCTGGTACGGGTCGATCACCAGGGGCGAGGTCGAGCCCGGTCTCGTCCCGGACGAGGCCGTCGCCGTCCTCGGGTGGGGGACGACGCTCGGCGTCGTCGTCCTCTCGCTACCCCTGGTCGTCCCCGCGCTCGCCACCGGCTGGCGCTGGCGCCCCGGGGTGCGGCTCCCGCCCGAGGACATGCGCCGGGTTGGAGCGCTGGCCGGAGCCGGCGTCGTCGCCCTCGCAGCGCAGCAGGCCGCGGTTGTCGTGACGATGCGGCTGGCCAACTTCGCAGGTGGCGACGCCGCGTTCACCGTCTACACCTACGTGCAGGCGGTGTACCTGCTGCCCTATGCGGTGCTGGCGGTCCCGGTGGCGCAGAGCGCGTTCCCGAGCCTGGCCACGCGCACCGGGGCGGGCGAGGACGCGAGCGGGACGCTCTCCCGGGCGCTACGGGCGGTGATCGCGCTCACCGGGGTGGCGGCCGGGGCCCTCATCGCCGCCGCCCCGGCGATCGGTGCCTTCTTCGGCATCCTCGATGCCCGCCGCGGCGCCGAGGGCGCGTCCCCGGAGGCGCTGGCCGCCATGCCCGCGGCCCTCACCGCCTATGCTCCCGGGCTCGTCGGCTTCGGGCTCGTCGCGCTGCTCACCCGGGCGCTGTACGTCCGCGGCCGTCCGCTGGACGCGGGCACGGCGACGGCCCTCGGCTGGGTCGTCGCGGCCGTGCCGCCCCTGCTGTTCGTCGGTCGCGACGCGGGACCGGCGGTGACCCTGTGGGTGCTCGGTGTCTTCTCCGCGATCGGGATGAGCGTCGCCGGCCTCGGCCTGGTCCTCCTCGTCCGGCGCACCTGGGGCCCTGCGGCCACCGAGGGGGCGCTGCGCACCCTCGGGACGGTCGTCGTCGCGCTCGCCGCCGAGTGGGTCGTCGGGGACCTGATCACCCACGGCCGGACCTTCGACTCCCTCGGTGGCACCCTGCTCGTCGGCGTCGGCGCGGGCTTCGCGGCCCTGATCACGGGGGTTGCCGTGCTCGGGGTCGGGGACCGGGGCATGATGCAGGAGGTCAGGGCCCGGGGACGGAGGCGCCGACGCGGAGGAGGGGACGGATGAGGGTGCTCATCACGCTCGGTACGAGCGCGGGCGGGGTGGGGCGGCACGTCGAGGGCCTGGTGCGCGGGCTCGTCGAGCGCGGGCACACCGTGGTCGTCGCGTGCCCGACGTCGGTCGCCGAACGGTTCGGGCTCGACGCCCTCGCCTCCCTCGTCGTCCCCGTGGACGTGGCCGAGCGACCCAGCCCTGTGGACGACGCCGGTGCCGTCCGCGAGCTGAGGCGGCTGGCCCGGGGCGCGGAGGTGGTCCACGCGCACGGGCTGCGCTCCGCCGCGCTCGTCGTGCTCGCGACGAGGCAGCTCCCCGTCCCGGTCGTGGCGACCCTGCACAACGCCGCCCCGGAGGGGCGGGCCCTCCGGGCGGTCTACGGCGTGCTCGAACGGGTCGTCGCCCGCGGCTGCGACCTCGTGCTCGGCGTGTCTGCGGACCTCGTGGCGAGGATGGACGCCCTCGGCGCCCGCCGCACCGGACTCGCGGTCGTCGCTGCGGCCCGGCCCCGGACGGCCGGCCGCGACCGGTACGCCGTCCACGCGGACCTCGGCATCGGCGCCCGCACCGCCCTCGCCGTCGTCGTCGCCAGGCTCGCCCCGCAGAAGGGCCTCGACCTGCTCCTCGACGCCCACGCCGAGCTCGGCGACCTCGACCTGCTCACCGTGGTCGCCGGCGACGGACCGCTGCGCGAGCCCCTCCAACGCCGCATCGACACCGAGGGACTGCCGGTGCGTCTGCTCGGTGCGCGTGACGACGTCCCCGACCTGTTGTCCGCCGCCGACGTCGTGGTCTCCAGCGCCCGCTGGGAGGGCCAGCCGGTCGGGCTCCAGGAGGCGCTGCACGCCGGAGCAGCCATCGTGGCCACCGACGTCGGCGGCACTGCGGCCGTCGTCGGGGACGCGGCGGTCCTCGTGCCCCCGGGGGACCCGATCTCGCTGTCGCGCGCGGTCCGCGACGTCGTCACCTACGGGCAGGTCCGTGACGAGCTCCGCTCCAGGGCCGTCGAGCGTGCCGGTGAGCTGCCCTCCGAGGCCGATGCCGTCGCCGCCGCGCTCGCCGCGTACGCGGAGGTCGGGGCCGGTGGGGGTCCGCCTCCGCGCCCCCGGTCCGCGGGCTGAGAACGACCCGCTCGCCGGGTGCGTCGCCGCGGACAGCTCGCCGCCATGACGTATCGTTGAAGCCCGTGGTGGCCCAGACGAAACAGATCTTCGTGACCGGAGGAGTCGCCTCCTCACTCGGCAAGGGGCTCACCGCCTCCTCGCTCGGACACCTGCTGCGGGCCCGTGGCCTGAAGGTCACGATGCAGAAGCTCGACCCGTACCTCAACGTCGACCCCGGGACGATGAACCCGTTCCAGCACGGCGAGGTCTTCGTCACCGACGACGGCGCCGAGACCGACCTCGACATCGGCCACTACGAGCGGTTCCTCGACGTCGACCTCCGCGGCAGCGCCAACGTCACGACCGGCCAGGTCTACAACCGGGTCATCCAGAAGGAGCGGCGGGGGGAGTTCCTCGGCGACACCGTCCAGGTCATCCCGCACATCACGAACGAGCTCAAGGACCGGATGCGCGCCCAGGCCGCCGGCTCCCCCGGCGTCACCGACGCCGAGGCCCCCGACGTCATCATCACCGAGATCGGCGGCACCGTCGGCGACATCGAGTCGCTGCCCTTCCTCGAGGCGGCCCGCCAGGTCCGTCACGACCTGGGCCGCGACAACGTCTTCTTCCTCCACGTCTCGCTCGTGCCCTACCTCGCACCGAGCGGCGAGCTGAAGACGAAGCCCACGCAGCACTCGGTGGCCGCGCTGCGGCAGGTCGGCATCCAGCCCGACGCCCTCGTCCTGCGGGCCGACCGAGAGATCCCCGAGGCCATCAAGCGCAAGATCAGCCTCATGTGCGACGTCGACCAGGAGGCCTGCGCCGCGGCCGTCGACGCGCCGAGCATCTACGACATCCCCAAGGTCCTCCACCGCGAGGGCCTCGACGCGTTCGTCGTGCGCCGGCTCGGGCTGACCTTCCGCGATGTCGACTGGACCGACTGGGACCTGCTCCTGGACCGGGTGCACCGACCCGAGCACGAGGTCGAGGTCGCCCTCGTCGGCAAGTACGTCGACCTGCCCGACGCCTACCTGTCGGTCACCGAGGCACTGCGGGCCGGGGGGTTCCACCACGACGCCAGGGTCCGCATCCGGTGGGTCACCTCCGACGACTGCTCCACCGAGGCCGGGGCCCAGCGGGCCCTGGGCGGCGTCGACGCCGTGCTCGTGCCCGGGGGGTTCGGGGTGCGCGGCATCGAGGGGAAGGTCGGAGCGCTGCGCTGGGCGCGTGAGCGTCAGGTCCCGACCCTCGGCATCTGCCTCGGCCTCCAGTGCATGGTCATCGAGTACGCGCGCAACGTCGCCGGCATCGACGGCGCGAGCTCCACCGAGTTCGACCCCGACACCCCGGCCCCGGTCATCGCGACGATGGAGGAGCAGAAGGCGTTCGTCGAGGGTGCCGGCGACCTCGGTGGCACCATGCGCCTGGGGAGTCAGCGCGCCGCGCTCGTCCCCGGCACGCTGGTCGCCGCGGCCTACGGCGCCGCCACGGCCGACGAGCGGCACCGACACCGCTACGAGGTCAACGAGCGGTACCGCGAGCGGCTCGAGGAGGCCGGCCTCGTCGTCTCGGGGACCCATCCCGAGCTGGGCCTGGTCGAGTTCGTCGAGCTGCCGCCGGAGGTCCACCCGTACTACGTCTCCACCCAGGCCCACCCGGAGTTCAAGTCGCGACCCACGCGCGCGCACCCCCTCTTCGCCGGCCTCATCGGGGCGGCGATCGAGCAGCAGCGCGCCGCGCGCCTGGTCGAGGTGGAGCGGCCTCGCACCGGGGAGCACGCGGACGCCGGTGTCTGACGGCGACGCCCGGGGTCCGCTGCACGACGAGCCCCGGCCGGCCGCGACCCACGATCGCGTCCTCGTCCACGAGGGCATGGTCTGGGACCTCGTCCGCGAGTCGTTCGACCTCGGTGACGCCGGGCGGCTCACCCGGGAGTACGTCGCCCATCCCGGTGCGGTCGCGGTCCTCGCGCTCGACGAGGACGAGCAGGTCCTCGTCATCCAGCAGTACCGACACCCCGCCGGGAGCCACCTCTGGGAGCTGCCGGCCGGGCTGCTCGACGTCGACGGCGAGGAGCCACGGGACGCCGCGGCGCGCGAGCTGTACGAGGAGGCCGACGCCGAGGCCGACCGGTGGGAGGTGCTCGTCGACTACCTCTCCTCACCCGGGGGGTCCTCCGAGGGGCTGCGGGTCTACCTGGCCCGCGACGTCCGCGAGGTACCGGCGGACCGGCGCCACGAGCGGCACGGTGAGGAGCTGGGGATGCCGACCCGCTGGGTCCCGCTCGACGAGCTCGTCGACGGGGTGCTCGCAGGGCGTCTGCACAGCCCCAGCCTCGTCGTGGGGGCGCTCGCGGCCCACGCCCTCCGCGCCCGGGGGTGGACCGGACTGCGCCCGGTCGGGTCGGAGTGGACCGTACGGGGTGGCGGTCGCGCGGTGTGAGGCGGCAGTGGGCGGGGTAACACTCACAGGTGGCGATCAGCGAGGCGTGGGACACTGGTGACGTGGCCCACACGTTCGGCGGTACGCGCCGGTCCACGGCGTGGATGAAGGTCTCGGGCGAGTCCGACGAGGCCGTGCTCGGTGACGCCCCGTGCCCGTGCGGTGGCTCGCCGGCGGGCGCGGCCTTCGACGACTGCTGCGGGCCGCTGATGAGCGGCGAGCGGCTGGCCACCACGGCCGTGGAGCTGATGCGCTCCCGCTTCACCGCGTACGCGCTCGCCGACGGCGACCACCTCTACCGAACCTGGCACCCGGCGACCCGACCGAGCCACGTCGACACCGATCCGTGGGTGCACTGGGTCGGCCTCACGGTCGTCGACGTCGAGGAGGGTGGAGCGGCCGACGACGCGGGGGTCGTCGAGTTCCGTGCCCGGTGGGTCGCGGGGGAGGGGTCCACGCGGCAGCGGGGTGAGCTGCACGAGCGCAGCCGATTCCAACGGCGCGCCGGCCGGTGGTTCTACCTCGACGGCGAGCCCGTGGTCACTGGTAGCTGATGAAGTAGGGCTCCGGCTGCACCTGGGCGAGGGTCTGCGCCGGCGTCAGCATGGGCTGGTCCTCGTCCTCGAAGTTCTTCCACCCCAGCCACACCCCGTCGGGGAGGTCGTGGCGCAACGCCGCCCAGGTGCCCTGCTTCGCGGGTTGGGTGCCCTGCCCGTCGGCGTGGAGCAGCCACTGGATCTCGTCGAGGTCGGTGTCGAGCCGTTCACGGCCGCGGATCATCGCGGGCCTGAACTGGTGGATGGTCAGCACCTTGGGGGGCAGGTCGTGGTCGCGCACGAGCTTCGCCAGCCAGGCGCCCACCTCGTTGACCTCGTCGACGTCCACCGACCCGATCTGGCGCAGGTGCACCTCGTCCGGGCGCAGCCGCCACTCGGGGTCGAGGGCCAGGCCCACCGTGGGACGCCGCAGCAGCTCCTCGTAGGCCATCGCCTGGGTGAGGAAGTCGGTGCGGCCGGGCTGGAGGTCGAGCACCGTGTAGACCCCCGCGGCATCGGCCGCGTCGACCCACGGCTCGATGACGTCGACCGACGTCCGGCGCGAGTACTCGCCGTCGTCGCCCGGCGACCCCGTGGCGACGGTGGCGATGATCTCGAAGGCCGGGACGAACTGGTTGCCGCCGAGGGTGGCGTACTCGGTCGCGAGCGCCTCCACGCGGGAGACGGCCTGCTCGGGTGGCTGCTCGCCGAGCATGCCGAGGTCGGCGGTCTGCGGGTGGCCGTAGAGCGTCACCATCCTCCGCTCGGGGAAGGGGAGGAACCCTCCCCCGGGGAGCTCCTCGGCGAACCGCACCGTGCGGATCCGCTGGGCCAGGTGCTCGTCGGGCCCCAGCCCTCGGGTGACACCGACCACCAGCGCGTCAGCGGCCTGCCGCAGCTGCTCGCGCGCCTCCACGGCCAGGCGCACGTCGGCCTGCGTCGACGTCACCCGGGTGGCTCCGACCGCCGTCAGGGTGGCCTCGAGGGCAGGGGGTTCCTCGCGACCGCGGCGCACGAGGGCGGCGACACGACCGGTGGGCGGGGTGAGGGGCAGCCCCGGCACCTCGGGAGTGCCCGCCGCCGGGGCATCGACGACCTCGCGGTCACCGAGGTCGTCGGGGACCCCGGCCGAGCCCGAGGTGGCCGAGTCCGTCGGGCTCGCGCTCGGCCGCAGCGCCCGCACGCGGACCACGGTCCGCGTGCCGAGGCGGTCGAGCTCGGCCACGACGTCCGGGCCCCACACGAGCAGCGGCACCGCGAGCGCCGTCGCCACCGTCGTGCCGGCCGCGACCGCGTCCGCGTCGGCGACCACCACGGCGGTGGCCCGCTCGAGCAGCGACCGCGACACGGCGACGCTCGCCTCGGCATCCGGGTCGAGCAGGCCCGGCGTGACGTCGGTGCGGAGCTCGAGCTCGTGCGGCTCGCCGGCGGCGCCTCCACCGGAGGCGGGCGTGAACGAGCACGCGGCCAGGGACCCGCCCGACGCGCCGACCACCACGGCCGCGGCCGCGGTACGCAGCGCGGTGCGGCGGGGAACGGTGCTGCTCACGGGCTCCTCCGGCGTCGGCGAGGTCTGCTGCGGGCGGGAGTCCACGCTGGTTCCCGACCCACCATTCTGCACGACCTCGACACCCTCACGGGACCCGAGGAACACGCCCGTGAGGGCTCGGGGACCCCGCGCGGACCGCGCGCAGTGGTACGACGGCGGGATGCATCTCGAGAACATCGCCCTCGACGCACGCGACCCGCGACGGCTCGGCCGCTTCTGGGAGGCACTGCTGGGAGGGGAGACCCTCACCGAGACCGACGACCTCGTCGAGACCCGGCTCGCCCTGCCCGACGGACCCTTCCTCGACCTCTGCCTCCCCCGGGTGGCCGACCCCCGGCCGGAGGAGCCGCGGCTCCACCTCGACGTTGCCGGCGGTGCCCGCCAGGCCGAGGTCGTCGACCGGGCGCTGGCCCTCGGTGCCCGCCACCTCGACCTGGGCCAGGGCGACGTGCCGTGGGTCGTGCTCGCCGACCCGGAGGGCAACCCCTTCTGCGTCATGGAGGACCGCCCCGAGTACCGGGCGTCCGGCACGGTCGCCGCCCTGCCGCTCGACAGCGCCGACCCGGACCGGGACGCCGGGTTCTGGACGGCGGCCAGCGGGTGGGTGCCGGTCACCTCGAGCATGCCCGTGGCCCTTCGCCACCCGAGCGGCCGGGGCCCGCTCCTCGAGCTGTGCCCCGAGCAGCGGCCGAAGCGGCCCGGTGAGAAGAACCGGCTGCACCTCGACGCCCGCTGCGACCCCGGCGAGGACCTCGGCGAGCAGGCCGGGCGCCTGCTCGACCTCGGGGGGCGTCGGCTGGAGCACGACTGGGGCGACCTCCCGTGGCAGGTGCTGCTCGACCCCTCCGGCAACGAGGTGTGCGTCCTCCCCGCCCGCCGCGCCTGACCGCCGGGGCTCAGCGCTCGCGGCGCCGGAAGAGCCCGGACAGGCCGCGGCGCTCGACCCGGACCTCGGTGCCGTGGGTGCCGGTGAGCCACCGCCCACCGTCCGCGAAGCGCTGGAGCAGGGCGACGTCGTCGTACCGGACCGAGGTCTTGCCGGACCGC
>Ga0316579_10000346_pt1 | contig 14533 bp, 12 predicted proteins | sample J5NA_2_FD_203074 | JGI IMG/M metagenome (GOLD analysis project Ga0316579, IMG submission 203074) | Rhizosphere microbial communities from salt marsh grasses in Alabama, United States - J5-7_160517rDrA | ecosystem: Host-associated > Plants > Roots > Rhizosphere | place: USA: Alabama | collected... | reverse complement strand
GGAACGGCATGATCACACCAAAAATTGCGGTGACCAGTAATACGATAAGTGTAATGGAACGGAATCGCTTCTGTTCGTCCAGTTGTGGCGACCAGGGTAAATCAATTGCACGTTCCAGCGCTATGCTCGACACTAACTCTTCTCCTGTGCTTTCTGCATGACGGCAAGGGATATCTTGCTGTATTCGGATCTTGCGCAGGTCATCATGATCTTTTTCAGTAACAGGTAGGGGATTGCCTTGTCACCCATAATCGTTATTTCTCCCGCGAACTTTTCTCCGGGGTTCTGCACCTTGGCGCGCTGTGCATGAAAATCGAGTTCGTTCTTCAATGAGGTAATGACTTCATCGTCGGCATTGATGATGTCCGCTACCTTCGCAACTTTTTGCCCCTTGATTACGATATCCTCGCTATTGACCACGAGTACGAGGGTTTCCTTGGGCTTCTTCTCGGCGGTTGATTCGGGCAACTTGATCGCCTTGTTGGTCTGCAATACCTCGACATCGGAGGAATTGACCAGCAGGAAGAACACCAGGATGGTGAATATGTCCATCAGCGAAATCATGTTGAAACCAACAGAATTCTTTTTGCGCTTGTGATGGCGCTCCATGCGCCTGGCTCGATGCGACATTTTCATGACGTTCCACACCCCGCTTTTTTCTGTGCCGCGTTCAGTGCCGGAGCATCACCGATTGCAATGTCGGGAAACAGAGCCGCATCAACCACTTCGCCGGCGCTGACCTGCTTGATCGAGCGCACCTTGTCCATAACCTGTACGATCACGTCGTACGGCACGTCTTTTTCGGCGAGCAGGGAGATATTCGATTTGTCCGGTAACCTGACCTTGATCTGCTGGATCAGGTCGGAAAGCGTCTTGTAGTTGTAACCCTCTTCGGTCCTTGGGATACACTGTATGCGTCCGCCGAGCTGTGTGCCGACATCCAGGTAATCCTTGCGAATGATGACTTCCACCTGTAACTCCTGTTTCGGATCCTGGTTTGCCGAGCTGCCTTCCGGCAGGTTCAGTTGCAGGACGGTAATACGGGAGAACACCGCCGTTATCAGCAGGAAGGGAACCAGTACCACCATCAGGTTCATGAAGGCGGTAACGTTCAGCTCCGGCGTGGTTTTATCGCGAATGCGAATCCTTCGACTCATGATGCGCCCGTTGTCTTGACCTTTATTTCCTGGATGGCGTTCATGAACTTAACCGAAGCCATTTCCATGCTGTCTACGATCTCGTTGGTCTTGGTCTGCAAAACGGTATAGATCAGGAGCAGGGGGATGGCTGCCATCAGACCGAATGCCGTGGTATTCATCGCAACCGAAATTGCCGAGGACAGCAGTTCTGCCTTTTGCGAAGGATCAACGCCGGATACGGTTTTGAATGCGTCGATCAGGCCCATGATGGTGCCCAGCAGTCCGAGCAGCGTGGCGATATTGGCCAGGATCGCCAGGTAATGCGTGCGTTTTTCCAGGCGGGGAATGAATTCCATCAGGCCTTCTTCCAGTGCGGTCTCGATATCATCGCGGCGGCGTGCCTGGCGAATGCGATCCATGCCGTAGGACAGGATCTTGCACAAGGCGGCGCGTGACTTGTTGATGATCGTGTTGGCCTGGTCGATGCGACCATCCTTGACCAGCGGAATGATCTGTTTCCAGGCCCGTTGGTTCGTGTTTTTTGAAAGCGTTAGGTAGATATAGCGTTCGATTGCTATGGCAATACCTAATGCGAATACCACCAGGATCGGGTACATAAACATACCGCCTTCCTGGAAGAAATTCACAATGGCATTATACGTATCCATAATGATCTCCTTGTTTATCCGGGTGTTTACCCGTGCTCGTAGTGGTTCGGATTGTATGAATAAAACCCTGTTAAAACTGCAAACCCTGTATCATTTTCCTGTCCTGCCTGCGGGCTCGTCTTCTTCAGGGCTGTCCCGTCTGTATTTGTTGCTGTGCTGCCTGTAACTGGTCGTGATAGCGAATCGTCCGTGTGAATTCCTCGCGTTCCAGGGGACTCATGACCTCGTTAATCAACGTGTTTACCGGTCGGCCCAGTTCACTCATGCCCGGTTTTTTCCAGGGCGCGATGTAAAGAACCTTGGGTAATTCACGATTGCCCCGGATCGAGGTACCTTCCAGTTGTACCCGGTCTTCCGCATGAGCTTCCAGGCCGATGCTGCAACACAAGGTTACTAATATAACGGCTATTATCCTCATAAACTTAATCACCTTTTTGCGGACTTTATCCGGTTTTCGAGATCTACGATCCATTTATGTACAAGTTCATCCTGGCTTGACTGCAGGGACTGGTATTTTTCGTAATGCTTCAGCGACTCGTCCCATTTCCGCAGGTAGATGTCATACAATATGCCGAGATTGAGATGTGCGATGGCATAATCCGGTTGACTCGATAATGCCTTTTCATAGGCCTCGGCGGCATCCTGAAAGCGCCCGCGTTTGCGATAAACGATCCCCAGGTGGGTCAGGGCTACCGCGTTCCGGTCATTGATGGACACCGCCTTTTGCAGTGCCGCTTCCGCCCGGTCCAAGTCATTCCGCTTCAGATACAGCAGGCCAAGATTGGTCTGGCTACCCGACATTTGCGGGTATTTTTCCGCCAGGGCCTCGAACATTCTTATTGCTTCTTCCTCCTGGCCCTGGTCCATGGCAGCGAGCGCTTTCCGGAATTCCGCCTGTGCTATGGGGTCGACTTTCGCGGCCGGAGCACCGGCGGCAGCATCTTTACCGGATCCCGCATCTACCACGGCCGGCTTGTCAATTATTGGCTTACTGCTGCAGGCCTGAATCAACGCAGTGATCAGTACCAATAAAAGGGCTAAGTGCCTATTGCATTGCACGGCTGACCACCTCGCTCTTTTCCGATTTTGCATATTGTATCGGCCGTAACTTGGCCAGTTTCTCCAGGCTCTTTTTCACCCAGCTGTCGTAGATACCCTGTACCGTGCGCGCGGCATTGGCTTCATGGATATCGATGGCCTTTTCCTCGAACGGGTAGGACTGTTCCTCGAGTAACACGTTGTATTGTTCCAGCTCTTCCGGGCTCAGCCCTTTCGGGCGTTGGGACTTGAGCAGGTCGCGGCTGAAATCATTGTAGATCTCCGCGATATTATACGTGGCCGCCGTGGTGAATTCGGCAATCTTGTACGCGGCCACGCCCTCGTATGCCTTGATGGCCTTCTTCATATGGATTTTCTTGCTGGCCAGGCTCTTCTTCAACGGGATCGTAAGTTTCGAGCGCTTGAAATCCTGTAACAGGGGTTCGGCGAGAACGAATGCCGAGCTCGCACCCAGGTAGCGCGTGCGCTGGGTGCGGGCAGCACCACCGGCGGCTTCCGCCTTCACCAGTTCCTTCGTCCAGTATTCGGTTTGCTTCCTGTCACCAAGGTCCTTGTAGATTGTGAGTACCTTGTTGCGCGCCTCGATCGCCTGCTCGAAGGGTCGCGGAAACTCAGTAAAATAATTGATATAGGCCTTGATGGCGGATTGATGGGCCCCTGCCTTCGCGTATAGCTCCGCGGCCTGCCAGCGTGATTCCTGCACGATCTGGGGATTGGTGCTGGTCTTGGCGATGCGTTCCATTTCGGAAGCTGCCTTGCCGGGTTGCTGGCTGTTCAGGTAGACCACGGCGAGTTTTTCCGGCACGGTCTTGTTCAATGCATGATTCGGGAAGTTGCGCCGGAAGTTTTCCAGCACGCGGCCGGCCATATCCCAGTCCTTCAGGATCATCAGGCTGGCCGCGGCATCGTATTCCGCGACGGGACGAATATCGGACGCCGGTGCGACACGGGCAATGCGCAGGAAATGCCCAACGGCCTCCCGGTGATTGCCGGCATCCCGTGCGCTTTCTCCCTGCTTGTATATGCTGGCAACCAGGCGCTCGTGAATCGGTGCGTACAGCTTGGAATTCTTCCCGGTAATCTGCAGTACCTGGGTATAGCTCTGTTCGGCAAGCTGGTATTCCTGTTTCTGGAACTGGGTATGCGCCAGTACGGTCCAGGCGGTACGCAGCAAATCCTGCTCGGCGGGTGGTTGTATCTGGATCACGCGCGTGGCTATTCCAGCGGCGCGATCGTATTGCTTGGCCTGGAACAGTTCATCCGCGGCCCGGGTCAACACTGCTGCCGTTCGCTTGTCCTGCGGATAGGTGTCGGCAAAGCGAATGCCGCTGTCGATCGTGCGCATGTGGAATACCGCACGCTGGTTTGCCGGCAAGGACTCCTCGTGCTTGGCGTAGGCGAGCAGGGCGGCATACCCGGCTTCGGCACTTTGCTTGTGCGGAGGATAGCCATATGCGGTTTTTTCGTACTCGACCCCGGCCTTTTCGTAATCCTTGGCTTCAAACAGCAATTCCGCCAGCAGGAAGTTCATGCCGGGTGTCTTGCTGTCATCCGGGAATGAATCGACATACATTCGATACCAGCGCGCAGCTTTCTGGTATACCTCGGGTTTTTTCAGTTTCTGGGCCTGCGCATGGTAGTACCGGGCCAGGTCTTCCAGGTGGGTCATCAGCAACGGGGTAATACGTGCCTTGTCCTCGTCGCTGTGAATCTGCCAATAGTGTGACTGCTTGTTGTAGCGGGTGACAAATTCTTCCTTGGCTTCCAGGGTCAGCGACAGGAAGCCGCCCTTGGTGTAGGCATTGATGACCAGGGACTGGAAGTCCGGCGCCATGCGATGGTCCGGATCGCTGCGCACGAAGGCGTTGTAGGTGTCGGCGGCATCGCGTATCCGCTCCTGCTGCATGTACAGGTCGCCGAGCTGGCGATAGATCTGGTATTCATACAGGCGGTGCTTGTGATGCTCGAAATATTCCTTGATGCTGCGCGGCCCATCGAGGTAGGAAAAACTCAGGCTGATCACACGAAAGCTGTCCGACAGCAGTTCTTTTTCGCCCCGTGTTGCGTTCAGCAATTCCCCTACCGGTTGACCGGTGTCCGGACTGACGAACTTTATATCCAGCAGGGCCATGAACGAGTCCAGTCCTTCTTCATACTGGCTAAGCTTGAACCAGGTCCAGCCATGCTTGTACAGGGCGCGTTCGTAGAAGGGCGAATTCCGGCCGGCCTTGAGCACGGCTGCATAGGCGGATTTTGCTTTCTTGTATTTTTGCAGGACGAAAAGTATTTCACCTCTCCGGAATTGTACTTCCGTAATGTATTTCGATTTCGGGTAGTCCCTTACCAGGCGGTCGAAGGATTCGAGGGCTTTTTCGATCTCGCCCGCCTGCTCATGCACCTTGGCCAACTGGTACAGTACGCCATCATTGCTGGGGTAATCCGGATGGGTACGCAGCATGTTGTTATACAGGGTAACCACCTTTTCATAGTCCGCATCCCTGACCGGTGTGGCACCCTTATCCGTGAGAGGCTGGTTCAGGCGTTCTTCCAGATTTTCCTGCTCGAGATCCGCGATACGACGCATGGCTTCCGCATGATACTGGTTTTGTGTGGAGCTCTTGAGGAAATCGCGGTAACTCTGGATAGCCTGGTTACGTCCTGTATCCAGCGCGCCACCCTGGTCCAGGGAGACTTCCTGGTTTTCGATCGTTGCGATCGTCGGCGGTTCGGGTTTGTTATCCTTGTGCCACATCGAGCATCCATTCAGCCAGAGCAGGGCAAGGAGTACAGGATATGCCGTTTTCATGGCTTGTCCTCCTTGTGAACCGCGCGGTCCTGTATCTGCGCCATGGAAAACTGCGCATGTGTCAGGTACGAGGATATACGTTGCTGTTGTTCGCGTAGTTCATGTGTCGCCAGTGCTTCGAGCAGATTTTCCTGTGCGTTCAGTGTGGCGATGGCCTGTTGCTTCAGTTGCCCGATCTGTCCGCGCATTTTTTCAATCCTGGATTTGTAGTCCGTGAAATCCGACGGCGTATGATCTTTTCGGGTCGCGAGCGACCGGGTCATGCGATTGTGTTCCTGCAGCGCGGTATCCAGTTCCTTCATGCTCTTGCGCAGGTCCCAGAGCCGCGGACCGTAGTTGCTGGCAATATTCCAGTACAGGGCGCCCTTGACCAGGCGGTATTTTTCCCGGGCTTCGTCGACATTCCGTTGTGCGGACAGTTTCTCCAGGCGTTCCTCGACACGGTGGATCTTGTTCAGTTGTATCGACTCAGCGCTATTGGCCAGCCCCATGATATCGTTGTCTTTTACAATACGGTCGATTTCCTGCGCGTAGGCATCGCGCGTCTGTTGCAATCGGGCAATTTGTTGCGGGTCCACGTGGCCCTTTATCCTGGGTACTTGTTGCGCGTAGGCGGCTTCGCGGGTTGCGAGCATCGTATCGAAGGTTTCGATGTCTTCGGACCATTTTTGCAGGTTGGAAATCATCAGGTTAACGTCCCGATAATTCTTCAGCGCTTCCTGGAAGGTATGACTGGCAAGCAGGTGTATCAGGTAATAACTTTCCGGTGACTTGGGGGCCTCCTGCATTTCCCAGAACCAGCCCATCTCATTCTGGGTTTCGCCCTCCATGATCTGGCGCAGGTAGCTGCCGGTATGTACGAGATTGATCGTGTCTTCCAGTCGCTGTATTTCACCCTGGTAAATCTCGATCGCCGTCTGGTAATGCTCGAGGGCGCGGCTGTCCGCATTGAGCTTGCCAAGCGCGTAGGCGGTAGCCAGTAGCGATTCCTGCACCGCGGGATCGAAAAAATTGCGCTTGTTCAGTTCCATCCAGGGGGCCAGGGCCTTCTTCGGTTCGTTGAGCTGGTCATATGCCCAGCCGAGACCGAGTAATGCCTTGTTGGACAGGTGGCCCTGCAGTCGTACCTTGCGCAGATTTTCCAGGGCCTGTTCCGGTTTCTCTTCCTGGATATAGGAATAACCCAGGGACAGGTTGGCCTGGTCCCGCAGCGCCTGCGATTCCTCATCCGGGGCCTTGATGCTGCCGAGCTCTTTCAGGATCTTGCGGCCGGCTTCCGTTTCACCCGTGCGAATTTGTGCGACGGCAAGGTTGTAACGCGCATAATAGGACCATTTGTTAGGGTCCTTGATGTTCGCGAGTATCTGTTCTGCTTCCGGGTAGCGTTTCTGGGCAAGGAGAATATTGGCATGCAACACCTGTCGCTCCCGCTCCAGGTCTTCGGATGCCAGCTTGCCTTCGATACGCTGGATTGCCTCCTCCGCCTCCGGATACAGGTCGCGCTGGTAGCGAATCTTGGCCAGATAAAACCAGGCGCGGTCGCGGACGGACTGCGGGATCTCGTCCTTGGTCAAGCGGCTGAAAAGTTCACCCGCCTCCCGATGCATGCCGAACGAAAGGTACATGCCGCCGAGCAGGATCTGCGCCTCGTGCGCATGATACTGGATCACGTTTTTTTCTTGTGAAGCCGTCAGGTAGACAATCGCGGTAAAATATTCACGTTGGAAAAAATAATACAGCGTGGTCGCGAAATCGAGTTCTCGAATGGTCTTCCAGGTGATTTCCTCGACCTGAGCCGGTGCCGCCTGCGCCGGGATTGCCCAGGCCAGGTTCGCGACCAGCAACAGAGAAGAAAGGATCTTGATTATCCGCATGATTCCACAATTCCCTGGAGGCTTATTCCCACTCTTTCACTTTGAATTCGGGCTGATGTGATGCTTCGGAGTCGACGATCTTCAGTTCCAGGTATTTTGAGTTATTGCTTTTTTCGAACACGATCGTAGTGGCGCGCCGGTAGTCCCGGTCATGCGGACCCTTGCCGACAAAGGTTGCGATCAGTTCATGCTGGCCGGTCTTCAGGTTGCCCATATGCAGGCGCTGTACGCCGCCACGGAACAGGGCATCGGCCTCGCGATCGCTGTACAGGTAGTTATCGACGATCTTGTCATCGATTTTCAGCTGCACGGAATCGAGTTTGAAATAATGGCCGACATCCATGGACAGGAAAATTGCGACCTGCGAGGTGGCCGGGAACAGCAACTCTTCTTCCAGGATAAACAGGTCGCGGTTCAGGCCGAGCACTTCCTTTTTCAGGTCCTGGATCCGGGTGTCCAGATTACGGGTGTCCGGTTTTTGTGCGGCGTTGGTGTCTGCCGGGGGTTGCGCGGCATAGGCGGAGCCAAACAGCAGGAATATCCCAAGCGCAAGAATCGTAACGAATGTTTTCACTATTGTCCTCCCTGGCAACATCTATAGTCAGGATGTGCGTGGTATGGGTGTTTTACTTCTTCGGGTAGATGGTGTTAACCGCGGATAAACATCCGACCATTCATAATAATCAATAATTTAAGAGACATATGTGTATTTTTCGGCAAAGAACGCCAAGTCTGAAGCCCTGACCCGCAGGTTTATTCTGATCTATTTAAAGCCTGTAAAACTGCCGTCTGAATCACAAAACCGGAAAAAACTCTTTATTTTAACCAGTTTTCTACAGGGGTCCAGGCCTTGTAACCGTGTCGGGAGTTTTTATAAGTAAATGAATTTATTAATTATTATTGATATTTTTCGCGGTATCAGAAGATCGTTCAGGCGTGCTCAGCAGACCACTGGAATAATGCATTTTACCCGCCTGATCAATAATGATCGTCTCAATATCCGGCAAGGTTTCCACCAATGCCATCCCCTTGGCGAGGCCGAGCACGAATATACTGGTCGATAATGCATCCGTCGTGGTGGCATCCGGTCCGAGCACGCTGACACTACGTAATTCACGTGCCGAGTCACCGGTGCCCGGGTTCAGGATATGATGATAATGCTTGCCATCCTCGATGAAATACCGCTCATAATCTCCGGAAGTGGACAGAGCGCTGTCGGTGAGCGGAATCACACCGCTGACGGCACCGGACTTGCGAGGGTCACGAATCCCGACCATCCACGGCCGGCCCATCCGGTCGCCAATGATTCGGCTGTCCCCCCCGGCAGTGACGATCGCATGCTTGATGCCCAGGGACTGCAGGAGGGCAATGGAGCGATCCACCGCATAGCCCTTGGCGATGCCGCCCAGGTCGATGTAGACACCTTCCATGCTAAAATGAATGGTTTTATGGGCATCATCCAGAATGACATGCCGGTAGCTGATTTTTGGCAGGTTGGCCTTGATTTCCTCGGCATTCGGGCGCAGATGTTTGCGGAAATCATAGAAGCGCCCGACGCTGGCGAAGGTAATGTCGAAGGCACCGTGCGTTAGCTCGGAAAACTTCAGGGAGGTCCGGATCAGCCCGAATAATTCCTTACTGATGACCAGTTTTTCGTCGGCCGCCTTCTGATTAATACGGGACAGTTCACTCTCGGGCTTGTACGGGCTCATCGTGTCATCGATATGGCGCATTTCATCCATGACCGCCTGAATGGCTTTTTGCGCCTTGTCAGGGTCTTCCGCCCAGAGTTCCACGCGTACCACGGTACCCATGATGGCCTGCTCGTCCTTGTACCATTCCGCCCGTGCCTGCGACGGCCATATTGTGGGAATGCCTGCAAGGAGGAAACAGAACAGGAATAAACGGGTCGAATAGTTTGCTAGGATAGACATGGTTGAAAGTGTATAACATCTGTACCGTTTGTCATGTGAATCCATTCCTGACGTGAGTATATCTGGCGCGCAGCGTACCAGTTTAACCGGATAAATCAATGTCGAAACAGAATACAATTCGCTTATCGATTTCAGGCATGAGTTGCGCCGGTTGCGTAAGCACCGTTGAACAGGCGTTGAAGGCGGTAGTCGGCGTCAGTAACGCCGAGGTCAACTTCGGCGATCACACGGCCAGCGTAGTGGGTGCGGTCGATGCCGAGGTACTGGTCAAGGCGGTACGGGATGCCGGTTATGATGCCGCGCAGATGGCCGGGGAGCACGCCGAGGCGGAAAAACAGGCGGCCGAGTTCGCCCATTACCGTTCACTGCTGCGCAAGTCCGCCTTTGCCGCACTGGTGGGATTTCCGCAATTGATCATGGGCGTTACCGGCACAATGCCGGGCATGCAGACACTTACCGAACATATATTCTGGTGGATTATCGCCGCGCTGACGCTGCTGGTGCTGGTGTATTCGGGACGCCAGTTTTTTATCGGCGCCTGGAAAGCCTTCCTGCGCCACAATGCCAATATGGATACTTTGATCGCGCTGGGCACGGGTTCCGCGTGGGTATACTCGATCTTGGTACTGGCCTTGCCGGGTATCATTCCCACCCTGACACGGCATGCGTATTTCGAGGCGGCGTCGGTCATTATCGCCCTGATCAATTTCGGTTCCGCGCTGGAAATGCGCGCACGTGGCAAGACCTCCGAGGCCATTCAGCGCCTGATCGGCTTACAGCCGAAAACGGCGCGCGTCATTCGTGACGGTAAAGAAATGGATATTGCGATATCCGAAGTGGGCTTGCAGGAAACGCTGCGTGTAAGGCCGGGAGAAAAGATAGCCGTCGATGGCGAGGTGATCGACGGGCATTCCAGCGTCGATGAATCCATGCTGACCGGCGAGCCGCTGCCGATCGAGAAGACCAGGGGATCCCGTGTTGCGGCAGGGACGATGAACAAGTCCGGTACGCTGCTGTATGTCGCGACCAAGATCGGCAAGGACACGGCGCTGGCGCGTATCGTCGACATGGTACGCCAGGCGCAGAATTCCAAGCCATCCATTGGCCGGCTGGCCGACCAGGTGGCCGCGGTGTTCGTTCCCTCCGTATTGATCATCGCCGTGATCACCTGCCTCGCCTGGTTCAATTTCGGTCCGGGTCCCGCCTACGTTTTCGAGACCACGATGACGGTGCTGATCATCGCCTGTCCCTGCGCGCTCGGCCTTGCGACACCGATATCGATCATGGTCGGAGTGGGGAGGGCGGCGGAATACGGCGTACTGATTCGGAATGGCGAGGCCCTGCAGAGCTCGCGCAAGCTGACCACGGTGGTGCTGGACAAGACCGGCACAATTACTGAAGGCAAACCGGCGGTCACATCGATCCAGCCAGCAGCGGGCACGAGCGAACAGGAACTCCTGTTACTCGCGGCCTCCATTGAATCGGCATCGGAACATCCGCTGGCCGAAAGCATCGTGGCAGCCGCAAAGCAAAAGAACCTTTCACTGCTGGCCGTGGACCGGTTTTCCGCGTTGGCTGGCAAGGGCGTGCAGGGTCGTATTTCTGAACGGGATATCCTGTTTGGCAACGAACGCCTGATGCAGTCCTTCAATATTGATATCAGCGTATTGCGCGAAAAGGCCGAGTCCCTTGCGCAATCGGGACATACCAGCATGTACCTGGCCGCGGACGGAAAACTGCTTGGCCTGTTGTCGGTGGCCGACCCGGTAAAGGCGGATTCTCGCGAGGCCATCGACCGCCTGCACGGGCTGGGTCTGAAAGTGGTCATGCTGACCGGTGACCAGGAAAGTACGGCCCGTGCCGTGGCCGGACAGGTAGGCGTGGATGAGGTCTTTGCCCAGGTACTGCCGGAGGACAAGCATAACAAGATTGCGGAATTACAGGCACGCGGTGAAATCGTTGCCATGGTCGGCGATGGCATCAATGATGCGCCCGCCCTGGCGCAGGCGGATGTCGGCTTTGCGATCGGAACCGGTACGGACGTGGCCATCGAAAGCGCCGATGTAACCCTGATGCGGGGTTCCCTGCATGGTGTCGCCGACGCGATCGCCGTGTCACAGGCCACCGTCCGAAACATCAAGCAGAATCTGTTCGGGGCCTTTGTATACAACACCATCGGCATACCGATCGCGGCAGGCGTGTTGTATCTGTTTGGCGGACCCTTGCTGAACCCGATGATCGCGGGTGCTGCGATGGCGTTGTCCTCGGTCACTGTGGTGAGCAACGCCAACCGGCTGCGCTGGTACAAGGCAAGGGGCTAGGCATATGGAGCTCACATTCCTGGTCAATATAGCGGGCCTGGTGTTGATCGCCGGGATTGTATACTGGTTCTGGCTGAGCAAGCCGGCGGCAAAAAGTGCGGGAGACGCACCTATCACCATCGTAGTGGATAACGGTGTGTATGAACCCTCCCGGATTGAAATGCAGGCCGGCCGGAAATACCGCCTGGAGTTTCTTCGCAAGGACCCGAGTCCCTGTGCCGAAAAAGTCGTGTTCGAGGAACTCGGAATTACCCATGATCTCCCCTTGGGTGAGCCGTTGATGGTTGATATCCTTGCACCTGAAGCAGGCGAATATAATTTTACATGCCAGATGAAAATGTATCGTGGCGTGTTGCTGGTACGATAACAAGATTGTAGTGAAAGGATTTTGGTAATGAGCTGGTGGGGCAAATTAATAGGCGGTGCGTTCGGGTATATGCTGGGAGGACCTCTCGGTGCATTGCTGGGTGCCGCGCTCGGTCATCAGTTCGATCACGGCCTGGGCTCAGTGCTGAAAGACCAGGCGTTTAACGCAGGCACCACCGAGCGTATCCAGACCGCGTTTTTCACCGCCACGTTCAGCGTGATGGGTCACCTGGCGAAGGCCGACGGCAGGGTCAGCGAGAACGAAATCAGCCTGGCGCGACAGGTCATGGCGCAGATGCAGCTGAATCACGAACAGGAACGTGCCGCGCAGCGCCTGTTCAACGAGGGCAAGCAAGCCAATTTTCCCCTGAATGATGTGCTGGAACAATTCCGCAGTGAATGCGGGCGTAGGCTGAACCTGATACAGATGTTTCTGGAGATCCAGATCGCCACCGCGATGGCGGACGGCAGCATACATCCGTACGAACGGGAGTTGCTATACAAGATCAGCGATCTGCTGAATTTTCCCAGGCGTGTTTTTGAACAGTTGCTGTCGATGGTTCAGGCGCAACGGCAGTACAGCCAGGGCGGTGGTGTACGGCAGCCGACCCGCGCCAGTCTCGAAGATGCCTATAAGGTGCTGGGTTTGACTTCTTCCGCCACGGATGCCGAGGTGAAAAAGGCCTATCGTCGCCAGATGAACCAGCACCATCCGGACAAGCTGGTATCCAAGGGCCTGCCGGAAGAGATGATCAATATCGCCAAGGAAAAGACCCAGGAGATCAAGGCGGCCTATGATCAGATCAAGGAAGCGCGGGGGATGAAGCGGTAGCGTTTATCACTGGTGAGTTATGAACCTGCCATCGATACCGAAGGTTGGGCTGGATGCAATGAAACCCAAAATCAAGCTTGTCATCGCGAGCCAATGGGCCATGCGTAATCAATACAAATGGTGGTCGATAGCGCGGCGATCTGTCTAACACGACCCCAGGTGTTCGTACCTTGGGCAGTGCGCACCTAAGCCCAACCCATATTGTAGGAATCATCCTACAAAACATTCCGTTATTCCCGGATAGTTTTCAATAACACAATTCAATAGAGTATTGCGCATCGGGCGGGATCTCTGCACCTCTCGCCACCCTGTACAACCACAACGGTATGGATACACAAGGACGCAACGGATGCGGAAGCCTGGCCTTCGTCGTGCGCGCGGCACCGCGCTCACCGAAACCCTGATTATACTGCCCATTTTCCTGATGCTGGCGCTGGGCGCCATGCAGTTCTCCTTTATTTATGAAGCCAAGTCGACGCTGAACTACGCCACCTTCATGGCGGCGCGCGCCGGGGCCGTGGATCACGCCCAGCAGGACAGCATCAGCCTGGCGCTGGCCAGGTCCCTGGCCCCCCTGTATTCCCCCGACAAGAATGCCGCCGGACTGGTCAGGACCATCGCCCGGGTGCGCGGCGAACTGTCCGTGTTCTCCCAGATCCGCATCCTCAACCCGACCCCCGAGGCATTCCACGATTTCGCCGTACGCGACCCCAAAACCGGCCAACAGGAAATCCCGAATGAAATGCTTCATGTCGCCTCGACCCGGGTAGGTGGCAGCAGCGGAGTGAACATCCAGGACGCCAACCTGCTCAAGCTCCAGGTCCTGTACGGATACAAATTACAGGTGCCGTTCGTCAACAAGGTCATCACGACGATCACCCGCTGGTTCACGACCGATCCGGTCAAGCTCGCCTACCTCACCCAGGGCCGCCTGCCGATCCTCGCCACCTCCACGGTGCGCATGCAAAGCCGTGCCTGGAAGAACAGCTGGATGCAGGCCAAAAAATCGGTCGATGACGCAGTCAAGGCGGCCGAAAAACCTTCTTCCGCCTTACCGGTTGCCAGTCTCAAAAGGCCCTGGGCATCCGGACCGACCGGTAGCGGAGAACCACTGGGGCTGACCCGTATTCCGGGTACGGGAACCGGGTCCGGTGGAACCACCGTGCTTGCCGCAGGCGGGTCCGGTACCGGTTCAAGCCGCACGGATGCGAATAAGCCGGGAGATGCCGTAGCACAACCCGAAGGATCCGGGACCGCGCTCTCCGAGGAAAAATGCATTAATGACAAGAAATGGGAAGGCGGGTTCTTCGGTACCCTGAAAAGCGCCACGCGTTTCTTTCAGGGGGTGGTCGAGGGTGTCGTCCAACAGGGCAAGGATATACTCAACACCCTCAGGAACCTGGATGACGCCTGGGAAGGCCTCAAGGCGCTGGCCAAATCGTTCATCCAGGATCCCGTCGGAACCCTGCAGCTGATCGCGGAAAATTTTGCCGACGAACTGAAGCAGGACTACCGCCGCCTGACCGAATGTGGC
>Ga0316579_10000344_pt1 | contig 14559 bp, 10 predicted proteins | sample J5NA_2_FD_203074 | JGI IMG/M metagenome (GOLD analysis project Ga0316579, IMG submission 203074) | Rhizosphere microbial communities from salt marsh grasses in Alabama, United States - J5-7_160517rDrA | ecosystem: Host-associated > Plants > Roots > Rhizosphere | place: USA: Alabama | collected... | reverse complement strand
CGGGAATAAGAGCAAACTTATCCCGAATAAATGTTTTCGGTAAATATTTTGGCAGGGCGAAAAATTTCTTGCAAAATATGCTTCCAACCATTAAAACCAGTAAAAAAATCAAATTTAGGCAAAAGGGTTCAATCAAGCCAATAACTCGTGAATCTTTAGTTGAAGGGCTTGTCGGATATACAAGTCAAGGAAATCGTATTTCTAAAGGCATCAAATTGGGAAAAATCAATCTTAATGTCTTAGGTGATGAACTCTTTATTAAAATTTTCAGAATGAAAGGAGGTAAGGGAAGTGTAGAAAAACTTAGAGGTTTTGCCATAGGTGACCAAATTTACATTCGAAGTAGTTTCAAAAATATCCTGAGTACAATTATTCATGAAGGGACCCATGTTTTAGATTATTTAAAAGGATTTTCTGGAAAAATGAAGCAGTGGGAAAAAAGGGCCTACTTTTATCAGCGCCAATTCCAAATTGCTGGAGGGGAAATAATTGAATTTGAATCAATTGCTGATATTATTGCGCATATAGGTAAATATTATTGAGGAAAAAGATGGAACAAATAATCAAAGATATTATAGATTTTGTGAATGAAAACAAAACTCCAAATTCTTTTTCCAATATAGAAGAAAAGCTGGGGAAATTAGATTTGAGACTTATCTCGATTAAGCTGTTAGGATGGCTTAAGTCCCAAAATCGTTGTTTAAAAAAACGACCTCTAAAATTGGAAAAGAAATATCCCTGGTCTAGTGACCTTATTCGATTTATAGAAGAATATAAAGAACTATCAACGCTTTTTGTAATATCGGAGGGAAAACTTGATTTCTCAGATGAAGTTCCTGAGATTGAACGAGAAAAAATTAGAGCTTTTGTGAATTCAGAATATAACCCACCACTTTTTATATAAACATTTTATCTGTGGATGGATAATAATCAATCAAGGATGACTATAGAAATCAAATCTTTTTTTCATTTAGCTGCTTGTTAGCCGCTGTTTTGGTTCTTCGTTCTCCGCTCTTAGCTCTCCGCTCTTCGTACAGCTTTCTTAGCCCTGCCGGTGCTGGCCTGGGCCAGACACTGGGTTATATTGGACAGTACCGGGACCCGGTGCTCTTTTTGTCACCGGGTGCCGGTTCTGGCCAATCATAGGACCGCCCAGGACAGGACCGGTAAGGTTTTAGCTCTTCGTTGGTAGATTGATTGGTAGGCACTGATTCAAAGCGATCGCCCAGGCACCACATCCATTGTTTAGTCTTCAAACTGCCGGCTGAAGCCAGCCATTGGCTTCCTGCGACTGTCGAAAAACAAACCATTGCCTACGCCCCTAAACAACTTCCTGATCGTTAGTTTGGCTCTTCGTTTGCGGGAAGGAGACATAATCTCCCGATTATGTCTAGCGAAATGAGGGGACGGGCTGGCATGATACTTGCCTTTCGTCTAAGGCGAGTGGTACGGGGTCGGCAGCGCAAGGGCCTCGTTCTTAGCCCTTTTAGGGAAGTTTGAAATTGTGCTGCCGGGGCCGGGCCGCCGCCGCCATTTCGCAAGTATCATGACAGACCGCACTTTGGATAAGAAGCGACTTATCCGGAGTGCCGAATGGAGCGACTTCTCGCATTGGCTCTTCGTTTCGAGCTTCGCTCTCATGCCTTACTTCCACCACGAAACAAATTACTCCCGCTTTTCGGTAGGCGCAGGAGTCTGGCGGCAGGAGGGGGAGGGTGGGCGGGAAGTGTGCTGGTGTCAACTGACGCCCCCGGGCCGCCACCGCGGCCAGGGGTGATTGGCACGGCCAAACCACAGGTAAAATATCGATGTCAACTGATGTCCCCGCGCCCAAAACGATCCGGCGTTGGGGGCACAGAAAGATTGAAATGCGCCATCTGACCACGGGACTTGCCTGTTCTCATTCTTTTTTTTCGTGGAATGGGCAAGGCACGGGGTGAGAGGGCGGGTGATTCGTATCTGGGCGCACAATGCCGGTGCCGCTTATAAAGCGCGGGGCCAACCTTGCAGGATGTTTGGTGTCAATACTTTATGCCGGGCCGCCATCCCAGGGGGCGGTGAGTGGCACGGGGCAAGCCTTGCAGGGTGGTACCATTCCGCAGGGCACCTAGCCAATCAAACCATGTTTCCAGGTGCACCACTTTGTACTTTTCTATTTGGGTAATTTTTATACACCCTGATCAGTGTTATTATTTATCTGTCCACTCCTAATGCTTTTCCATGTCAAAAAAATTATTGTATAATTCCTGTAAATAAAATTCGCCTGTTCAGCTTCTTTTTAAATCTAATCACAAATTGAATTTAATGGGTTGAAAAATATAAAACTTTTTGGTAAAAGGTTCCTTTTTGAAACTTCTTGTGGTATTGTCGTAAAAGTGTTTATCAATAGTAAAAAAAATATTCTCATCTTCTTTTTTGAAAGTAATTTCGTTGAAACTGTTTTCACGGATATAAGAAGCACTCGGCCCCCTTATTTTAGCTGTTGTATTACCGACGATATAATTGAAATTGCAATTATTAATAATGTTCTTAACATTCCTGACGATCTCTTCAGTAAGTTCTTCCATTTTTGATTTGTAATTTTTAAATTGTTTCTTGGCATATGCTTTTAGGCCAGTCCTTATTGATTGTTCTTCTAAATCAGACTCTCTTGTTAACCCAATCTTCTCTGCAAAATATTTCAACTGAATAACGAAGCTTTGTTTTCTACTGTACAATTTGCCATCATTTCTATAGAGGCGTATATTTTTCATTATATTGTTTTTGCGAGCAAGATAATAATATGCATATCTGGCAATTGACCTATTATCCAAAGCACTTGAAAATGATATAGAATCAAAATAATCAATATGTTTATGACCTGAAAGAGCCAATGAAAAGTCATTTATGAACAATAGTGACAACGCGCTTTTTGTATTCTGCATTTTTAACCACTTGTTAGAAATTTGGTGTTTCTTTTTGAAGAAATGATGATGAAGAACCAACACTTTTACTGCATTTTTGAATTCATCTTTCGTTAGGCTGAATCCGGTTATTTCATCTATTAATCCATACCTCCTCCCGTCATTACAATGCAGGTTAATGAAATGAAGGTCATCTTCATCGATTTCTCCTTTTGCGGGAGTTCCACTTTTCCCAGAATCAATGCCAAAAAATACGATTGATATCCCATCTTTTTTTAAAATAGAGAAGAATGGAGTTGATAAAAAGCACTTATAGTAGTATTTACCCTGCTTCTGAATGAAATTTGGAAATACAATTGAATCTTCGTTGTCATAGAGATCATGATTACCTGGAACTACAAGAAACTTTGATGAATCTTCAATCTTCAATCCTATTTTTTTAGACATATTGGTTGCGACTTCTGAGGACAACCAAGTAGAAACATTCTGAAAAGCACCAGGGGTTCCCGAATCTGTCAAATCCCCGGTGATTATCAATTTGTCAAAAGAAATGTCTTTAAGATATTCAGTTAATGCACAAAGAACTTCAAAATTATGTCCTCCTCCAGAGCTATCATCAATAGCCCCACTACTAAAATGTAAATCGGAAAGATGGATAATCTTAATCATTTTGCCTCCTCAAAATTAATCTCATATTACATTGAAATAATTTTCTTAATCCCCTACAATCGAAGCGAATTTCACTACTAATCCCTACAAACTCGAAAGCATCCCACTTAAATATCATCATTTTAATCTCACTATGTTTTTCTACACCTTAGGAGAAAAAATGTCAATCCCATTTTAAAAATTTTATGCCAAAAAATCTTTGAATGACAAAAACACTACAATCAGAACGCCGACCTTGTTGTTTGATGAGAAAGACCACGCCTCCCATAGCGATATAGCTAGTTTATGTGAGGACCAGTGCAGATTCTAAAAACGTGGCATGTATGGAAGCCTTCTGTGTGAGAATCGGGAGGCCCGTGAATCCGGTATTCAAAAGCAGTAATTGTAGAATCTAGCCGAAGCCAGTCGGTAAGAAACCCTCTGAAACCCGGGATAAACCACACTTTCAGAGGTATAATTGCCCAGGCCCGGATTTTTGGTATGAAAATGGCAAAAATACAAATTTTAGGCTGAAAGGACTATTAAAGGAGGCTCTTTTAAGCCGGCAATAATTCATCTGGCACCTTTACCTTTACACTTCCCAGATGCATTCAAGGTGCTAACAATATACTCTATTTCGTGATAAAACGCGATTAGTAATGCAAGCGCTGCCGCAAATACCAATGGCCATGCTACCAAGCAACTCCATAACGGTTTTATGATCGGTAAGGCGTTCCAGTACCGAACCATGTAGTAAAGTGCGAGTCCAGGAAGCCCCAGCCAGATAACGAGAAATGTAATCTTGAAGAAGAGGTACAAAACACTCGAAATGTGCTTGCGTAACGATGGAAGTTGCTTCAAATCAACGAAGACTCTGTTTTTCCCAAACGCCACTTGGGCCAAAGAGAAAACCCGCCCGAGACTCGGTTTGCGCAGCGCGTCTAGGAAGTAATGTTCGTTTTCGCCTTCAATTAGTCTGCCCTCACTTTGACGTTTTTTGATAATATGATCCGCTATTTTCTGAGTTCGAATCAAGTGGGCCTGAGCTGCCGCGAATGAAATGATGAATACGCTAAGTATGAGGACCATAAGCAGAGCATACCATTCGAGGTTTACAGTAGGTAGACCGAACGGTAGACTAATTTCTTTTGCTCCTGTAGACAAATTTGACTGAGGCACGAAGCCGAATAGACTTATAACAGCTAAAGCAAGCCAGTAGCGGTTCTGAACCTCGACGGCCGTGGATATGGCTTCAGCCAAGTCCTTTATGATCGATGGAACTTCACAATTCGGCGGAGTTTCATTTTCCTGTACATTTGAAGGATTTTTTTTATGCATTAACCAATGATAGAAAAACATTATTTAATTGTCAAGGGGAATCCTTTAAAAGGTTAGAAAAGGAGAACCTTAACATAAACTCGAAACTTGGGGACAGGCTAATTTTTATCAAAAGTTGGAAATATGCATCAGTACACTTCCCGCCCTCCCTCCCTTAAAAGGTAGGCCACCACCCTGGAAAATGGAGCCGCAAACTGGTGGCGGCCCGGCAAGGAGGAATGAATTCAATCATCCTGCATTGTTGGCCCCGCGCCTTTTTTCAGCGGCACCGGCATTGTGCGCACAGAGACTTAGTACACGCCCTCTCACCCCGTGTCTTCCCCCATTTCACTTTAAAGGACGAGAGCCGGGCAAGCCACGTGGTCAGATGGCGCATTCCCCCTTTCTGTGCCCCCAACGCCGGGATTATTTTCAGCGCGGGGACATTGAATGACATCGATATTTTATCTTTTATTTGGCCGTGCCACTCACCAGACCTGGAGCGGCTCCATTTCCCAACGTAGTGGCCTTTTTCTTTCCCGCCCTCCCGCCCGGCTTCCCGCGGCCTACCGAAAAAGCGGGAGTAATTGGTCAAAGAGGGGATTTTGACATGAGAACGAAGCTCGAAACGAAGAGCCTATGCGTGAAGTCGCTGCATTCGGCACCCCGGATAATTCTGAATTATCGCGAAGTGCGGGCTGTCATGATACTTGCAAACCGCCGGCGGCGCCCCGGTCCCGGCAGCACCACATCTTTTAAGTACCTGGCGCTGCCGACACCGGGCCACTCGCCTTAGACTAAAGGCAAGTATCATGCCAGCCCGTCCCCTCATTCCGCTAGACATAATCGGAGATTATGTCTCCTTCCCGCAAACGAAGAGCGAAGAGCCAAACGATCAAGAAGTTGTTTAGAAGCGTAGTCAATAATAGCTTTTTCGACAAGCGCAGGAAGCCTTTTGCTGGCTTCTGCCGGCAGTTTGATGATTTGGCAGTGGAAGTGGCCCCGGAGCGATCATCTTGAATCAGTGCCTACCTACCAACACACCAACGTATACACGAAGAGCTAAAACTTTACCGGTCCTGTCCTGGGCCGTGTCTATGATTGGCCAGAACCGGCTCCCGGTGACAAAAAGAGCACCGGGGTCCGGTACTGGCCATTTAACCAGTCCCTGGCCCAGGCCAGCACCGGCAAACCTAAGAGCGATGTACGAAGAGCTAAGAGCCAAGATCGAGAGCTAAGAGCGATGAAAATGAACAAAAAACAAGGTGCCTGGTGAAAATATTTTTCAATTCTCAAAAGAACAAATTCAATATAAATCCTGGTAAAGTTCTATATCTCGACTCATTTTTTTTACATCTCTGACGGTCCCATTCAACTCCTAGAACAATTATTTCTGCTTTCATAATGGACATATTCAATCTCCATAATGGAGATATTTTACATCTAGAACGAAAATATCTGCATCTATACGCATAGTGTGAACGATCACACTGGCATCTTCGCATGGTTTGAGTATCCCCCACGGCCCCAAGGCATGTTCTCACCGTTAAAATTAAAAAAGAACGTGGACAGTCAAAAAATAAGCAGGCAAAATCTTGCTTCTTTTTTCTTTTTGCTGCCCGATGTGTACAATTGAAGGGGTTATTAAAAATTATCAGGCATTAAATAAAAGGAATTCATATGTTCGTATTTGGATCTGAGGACTTAAACGATTCCAAATTGACTTTAAATTTTTTTTCCGAATAGACTCATAATATTCTGACAGCCTACCTATCAATAAAATCCCTCTTGGCTCACGAAAGTATTTCAATTTTAAAACATCCCGAAGCATTGATTGGTGTTCTGTACAAAAGTCAATATAGCGAAGTAATTGTGATAAACCTTTTGTAACATATGAACTGAATCCATAATTACTACCAGTCCCTGAAAATATTCTATGTTTTGGACTCTTTAGTTCTACAATCCACCATACATAACCATCTGAAGTTTCTGTACATATAATCCAATCAGGAATAAGTCCATTTTGGACACCTTTTACTTTAGGTACAATAGTTTGCTTAGGAAATACCCATATCCCATGATGGCTGGTATAGTAGGTAAATAAGGGAATAAAAAATGCAGGGTAATCATTTAAAAAATTATCTAATTGCCTTTCATTTGGATTTAACTCCAACAGCTTTCTTAATTTCTCTTTTCTTTCAATAGTAAGTTCTGAAGAATGCGCAAATCTTCCATAACGAAATCTTCTCTCATAACGGTCTGAAAATGTCTTCATCATATTAAATTGACTTTGGGATGCGATCAGCAAGGCCGGTCTCTTTCATTACCAGGTCAACAACCTTCTTTTTAGTTAAAAGAGCATCTATAATCTTTAACAAAGCGTTTTTCTCTTCTGTCTCCAGGGTATCGATGAGTTTTACCCTTTCGATAAGTGTTTTATCTTGTACTTTAACCGGTGTGAAGTCATCCACTTCATCATTGAGTAAATAATCAGTTGTCACATCTAAAGCTTTTGCGATCTTCTTTAAAAGGTCTATAGAGGGCTGGAACTTTCCTCTCTCTATTCTGCTGAAATGAGCTTTATGTATCCCAGTCATATCCGCCATCTCAGCTTGTGACATCCCTTTATCTTTTCTTATCCGCTTTACTTTTTCATTTAATTTCATTTTATTTATCCTTTAATAAAAGACATTGTACTTCATGATTTTAAACATAATTTACAAAAAAATCAAGAAAATAGACAGAGTTATCTAGTTTTTGCTTGACAATGATTGCAAATTGTGTTAATTAATCCAGGTAGACTAAAATGTCTTTAAATTAAAACACTTTAGTCTCATGAACTTTTTTTAAATTTTTTTTTAACTTTACAAAAAAGGAGGTAATTTGATGGCCCGTTTAATGGATGGCGAAATTGAAAAACTTAAAAAAGAGGTCTCACTCCCGGACCTGGTGCAGTCTTATGGAGTGGAACTCAAGAAAAAAGGAAAGGATTTAATCGGCTTGTGTCCTTTTCATGATGACCATTCCCCGTCACTGGTCATTAGCCCGGATAAAAACCTGTGGCATTGTATGGGCGCATGCCAGGAAGGCGGTTCTGTGATCGATTGGGTAATGAAAAGCGAAGGCGTAAGCCTGCGGCATGCCCTGGAAATCCTTAAAGAAAGAGAAAATCCGGATGTCCTGGGTGGAGAAATCAAACATATTAAAAAAGCCACTATCCGGAAACTGGATTTACCCTTTGACTTTGACAGTGATAAACCAATCGATAACCAGGCGCTGCTCAACCAGGTGATCGACTTCTATCACCAAACCATGATACAAAATCCCGAAGGTATTGAATACTTGCAGAAGCGCGGCTTGAAAAACCTGGACATGATCGACCGCTTTAAACTGGGGCTGTGCAACCGCACCCTGTGCTACCGCCTGCCGGCAAGAGACCGCCAGGCAGGAAAAGAAATCCGGGAAAAACTCATTGAACTGGGTATACTGAGAGAATCCGGTCATGAGCACTTTGCCGGATCTTTGGTCATTCCTATTTACGATGAGACCGGCAATGTGGTGGAAGTCTATGGACGCAAACTAAGAAACCATCTTCGCGAAGGCACTATTTATCATCTCTATCTGTCAGGACCGCATAAAGGCGTATGGAATTTTTCTTGTTTAGCCGAAAATAAAGAGATCATCCTGTGTGAGGCCCTGATCGACGCATTGACCTTCTGGCGTTACGGATTTCACAATGTTACTTCCAGCTACGGCATTAACGGATTTACTAAAGAACACCTGGAAGCCTTTAAACAGTATGGAATAGAGAGAATACTGATCGCTTACGACCGGGACGATGCCGGGGAAAAAGCAGCCGGGGCCCTGGCTGAAAAACTCATGTCCGAAATTGATGGTCTCGAATGTTTACGGGTGCAGTTCCCCATGGGCCAGGATGCTAACCAACATGCACAGCAATCCGAAAGTCCTGATAAAGCTCTTAACCACGTTATCAAAAATGCCGTATGCATGGGAAACGGCAAGAAAACGATTAATGTTAATGTTAATATAAACGAGGCGGCTAAAGAAGAAAAAGAAAAAACAGGTGTACCAGCTACGCCCGGTCCGCCTTGTATTGGCTTCGATATTCCTACAGAAATCAAGCCTGATGGAGTAATCATTCAACTGGAAGATCGGCAGTGGAGAATCCGGGGTCTATCTAAAAACATGAGTTATGAAATCCTCAGAGTCAATACCAGGGTATCTAAAGAAGAGAAGTTTTTCCTGGATAACATCGATTTATACTCAGCCCGGCAGCGTTATACCTTTGTTAAGCAATCCGCTTTAGAATTGGAAGTGGATGAAGAGTTCATAAAAAAGGACCTGGGCAGAGTTCTGCTTAAATTGGAAGAACTGCAGGACGAACAGATAAAACAGACCCTGGAGCCTAAAAAGAAAGAAGTGTTGATGAATGAAAAGGAAAAGCAGCAGGCCATGGCCCTGCTTAAAGCTCCCGATCTGTTGGAGCGTATTCTCCGGGACTTTGAAAAATGCGGGGTAGTGGGAGAACAGACCAACAAACTGGTCAGTTACCTGGCCGCGGTGAGCCGCAAATTAGAGAGTCCCCTGGCTATCCTCATTCAATCATCATCCGCAGCGGGGAAGACCTGGTTAATGGAATCGGTTCTTGATTTTGTGCCGGAAGAAGAGCGCATTAAATACTCTTCAATGACCGGCCAGTCATTGTTTTACATGGGAGAGACCAATATCAAACACAAAATCCTGGCTATAGTGGAAGAAGAAGGGGCGGAACGAACCCAGTATGCGTTAAAGCTGCTGCAAAGTGAAGGTGAACTTTCAATCGCTTCCACCGGCAAAGACGCTGTCACCGGTCAATTAATTACCAAAGAATACCGGGTAGAAGGGCCGGTTATGATTTTTAGCACCACTACTAACATCGATATCGATGAAGAATTACAAAATCGCTGTATTATACTCACGGTAGACGAAAGCCGTGAGCAAACACGGGCCATCCATCAAAAACAGCGGGAGCAGCGAACGCTTAAGGGCTTGAAGCTCAATCAGGAGAAAACCGATCTCTTGAAAGTGCACCACAATGCCCAGCGTTTGCTGCTCCCGCTGCCAGTGATCAATCCTTATGCCCATCGATTAACTTTCCTGGATGACAAGACCAGGATGCGGCGGGATCACGAGAAATACTTGACCCTGATCGACTCCATTGCTTTGCTGCATCAATACCAAAGACCGTTAAAAACCTTTAAAAATAAGAAGATTGGTAATGGGGATCCCATTTTATATGTTAGTGTTACTTTAGACGATATCGAGATCGCCAATCGCCTGGCCTCTAAAGTGCTGGGCCGGTCATTGGATGAGCTGCCGCCGCAAACCCGGCGGTTCCTGGATATGGCTAAAGAAATGGTTAAAAAAGAGTGTAAAAAACTTAACATAGAGCGACCTGAGTATCGTTTTTCCCGGCGTCAAATCTGTGAATATACCGGTTGGAGCCTGACCCAGGTAAGAATGCATCTGGATCGTTTGGCGGAGCATGAGTATATATTGGTGCACCGCGGCAGCCGGGGTTTAAGTTTTGTTTATGAGCTGCTCTATAATGGCGAAGGTAAAAAAGGAGAACCCTTTTTAATGGGTTTGATCGATATCAATCAATTAATCAATACAAAAAAAGCAGACCAACCCCATGACTATGAAGGAAAGGTGGCGGGTTTAGGGGGTAAAAAACACCAATACGATGAAAAGGTGGCGGGGGAAAACAGTGAGTTAGCGGGGTCAAAACGCCCCCAAAACGCCCCCAAAACGGGGGGGTGGCGGGGTGGTTTAAAGCCTTTGGTGAACAAGGTTTTACCCTTCTTTTTAGAGAAAGAGCCGGAAAAAGGCATATAGGGGTAAAAAAAAGATGCCATCATACCATATTCATAGAACCATAAATTTAGAAGCAAAAAAGGCGGCTAAAGAGAAAAAACATATCCCCTCTTTAGCCGCTATAACAGCTTTAGCAGCTAAAATAAAAAATATAAGGAGCTATTGAATGAGTGAAGGTGAGTTTAAGAATCCCACCAAAATGGAAATAATGATAAAGCGTTACCTTGAATGGATAGGCACCCGGGGTTATGCGACCATGACTGTAAGGGGGAGACGATATGATTTGGGGTACTTCAGGCAATGGTGTGAGGATAGAGGAATAACCAGTCCCCATGAGGTCAGCCAGGCAGTTCTTGAACGTTACCAGAGTTTTCTTCACTACAGCCAGAATAAGACGAAAAAAGGTCAAAAATTAAGTCCCAGGACCCAGCATTTAAGACTAATAACGTTACAGCGTTTTTTTAAATGGTTGTCAAAGTATAATCATATACCAGACAATCCGGCCTTAGATCTCGTACTGCCAAAGCTGGGCAAACGTCTTCCCCGTGCCGTATTAACCATTAGAGAAATCGAGAAGGTATTGAATGTGGTAGACCTTGAGTCCCTGCTGGGTATAAGAGACCGCGCCATACTTGAAACCCTTTATTCTACCGGCATCAGGAGAATGGAGTTGTGCAATCTAAAAAAACTGGATTTAAACCTCGAAGATGGTTTTGTCATGGTAAGAGAGGGTAAAAACAGTAAGGACCGGGTGGTTCCCATCGGGGAGAGAGCCATTGCCTGGCTGGATAAATATCTATGGGAGTTAAGGCCGCAACTTGCGCCGGACCCTGATTATGGCCTGGTATTTTTAACTAAAGACGGCAAACCCATAAATCCCAAGCATTTAACCGTTATTACCAGAAAATATGTTAAACTGGCAGGATTAGGCAAGAGCGGTTCCTGTCATATATTCCGTCATACCATGGCAACGTTAATGCTCGAGGGTGGAGCCGACATCCGTTACATCCAGGAGATGTTAGGTCATGTCAAACTTGACACAACCCAAATTTATACCAGCGTCAGTAAAAAAAAGCTCAAAGAGGTTCATAAGAAAACCCACCCCGGAGCAAACCTCAAACCAAGACGAAAACGCAATTGACAAACGAAACAAAGCCCATCAACCCTAATATTTTCTTATTTAGCCGCCGCTCTTGTACTTGCCTCCGGCGGCCAGGGGCCCCATGGCATGGGGGACCTATTAAGGCCTTCGGCCTTCGGAAGGCTTCTTTAAATGAATAGGATCGGCAGAAAATGCAGAAAAGTGTTTTGAGTCATATAATGCATTACAATTTGCATGTACACTGTATTTCGAAGCCTTCAATCTCACTTTTGAACTTCTCTTCTTCCCACCTTCTACCCTTCTACCCTTCATTTTTTATTTTAGCAGCTAAAAGGGAAAAATTATGGTCATTCTTTACTTGCAAGACCTGATCATGTAAAATACAACCTTGTGAAAGAAAAGGAAACGAAATGACAACGATGCTTTCGCTTATCCTGGCATTTATGCTCTCGATAGGTGGGAGTCCTGCCGCCAGTGTTAATGTTAATCCTGCCGGTTGTCCCGGAGATACCGGTATCCAGGCCCCAATTGACAACAACCCCACCATAAACCGTTTTTTTGATGATTATAGGGAAAAAACCGCTTCTAGGCCGATTTCAAAAAAAATCCTGGAAATCCCCTTGATAAAACAGCCCAAAAAGCAGATCAGGCTTAGGTTTAGCCTGTCCTTAAAAGAAGAATTGCGTCTAGTGGGCTACAAGGACTCTATGAACCTATATCAGGCTTTTGGAATGAACCCGGTTAATTTCACGGACCCTTTTGGGCTTCGTAGAATAAGAACATTTAAATACCTGGGAGTGAACTATATAGCAAACGTCCCAGAAATATGGGAGATCAGAGCAGGGCAACTTGACTTTTCTTTCAAGGCTGTTGATGATGAAGGCAAACCAGTCCTTAGAAGATATTGGCTATTTGGGAAAACGAAATTTAAATTCCCTGGTGAATGGGAAGATGAATTTTATTTTAGTCAAGCTCAAGCAGAAGAAGAACTATTTAGAGCTAAAGGTATTAATCTGGGATTGTTCAGGTTAAACAGTCCTTTATCAAGGGAATTTTTAGAGCAATTATACGGATTTTCATTGGATTCATTTGCCGTTTCTTCGGGGAAATTGTATTTTAGGTCACTGAAAAGAAATGCTCCACAGATCGCTATATCCATTGTAGCCGGCTATGCGATGATGGCAGAAGCAAATTTAGCGAGAAGTGCTTCTAATAAGTTCCAGAATAATTCGAGAATGGTACAATCTATAAATGAAATGGATGATTTATTGTTAAATATGCAAAAAAGAGTTCCGGGAGGTGGGTTAGCTTCACATGAAGCAGCTGGGGGTCACACTATTTCACGGCATGTAGCCAAAACTGAAACAGAGTTAGCTCAACGTTTGGTAAGTCAGCCAAGAATACCTGGTGCATCAACATTCTTCGATATGTCTACAGCAGAAGCTGCTGTTGCAGATGCAATTGCTATGGAGCAAGCAAACATTAATACCTGGCTTCAATCAAGTTATCGACGTTATACATTTTCAAAACCATTATCTAGAGATGTCGGTATATATTTAAAGCGGAATGCTTCTCATTCGATAAAAGCATGGAAAGTAAGAATTGTATTAGAGAGAGATCCAAATATGCAAACAGGATATAAAATAATAACTTCTTATCCGGAGTAAGCAAAATGAAAGAATTTAAAAATTTGAAGTATTTTTTCTCATCGTACTTTCATCAAGATTGGGATGCTGAAGGAGATCATATTTCAGATATCATAAAATTGTTTATAGAAGGTGAGACACAAGAAATAGTCCAAGACGTAGCGCTAGAGTTAGAAAGACTAATAAGTAAAGGTCTTCCAGAGAATAGACTTAGTCAATTAATAAATGAATTTGGATGCTATTATGATCCATCATATGAATATGATAATTTTGCAGATTGGTTAAAAAAGATATACGAAATTTTTATGACTCTTCAAAAAAACAGCCCGGTGCGTTGAAATGAGTTGAAATTTAAAAAGCACTAGCGGCTAAAAAGGAATTTTTTTTCATTTAGCTGCTTTTTAGCCGCTGGTTGGGTTTTCGTTCTTCGGTCTTGCTCTTCGCTCTTCGTATTTCGTCATTAGCCCTGCCGGTGCTGGCCTGGGCCAGGAACTGGATTCTATTGGACAGTACCGGTACGCGGTGCTCTTTTTGTCACCGGGGGCCGGTTCTGGCCAATCATAGGCCCGCCCAGGACAGGACCGGTAAGGTTTTAGCTCTTCGTGGGCGGATTGATTGGCAGGCCCTGATTCAAGATGATAGCCCAGGCACCACTTCCAATGCTTAAAATTCAAACTGCCGGCTGAAGCCAGCTATTGGCTTCCTGCGACTGCGAAAAACCAAACCATTGACTCCACCTCAAAACAACTTCCTGATCGTTAGGCTCTTCGCTCTTCGTTTGCGGGAAGGAGACATAATCTCCGATTATGTCTAGCGGAATGAGGGGACGGGCTGGCATGATACTTGCACTTCGTCTAAGGCGAGTGGCACGGGGTCGGCGGCGCAAGGTTCTCGTTCTTCGCTCTTTTAGGTTAGATTGAAATTGTGCTGCCGGGTCCGGGCCGCCGCCGCCATTACGCAAGTATCATGACAGACCGCACTTTGGATAAGAAGCGACTTATCCGGAGTGCCGAATGGAGCGACTTCTCGCATTGGCTCTTCGTTTCGAGCTTCGCTCTCATGCCTT
>Ga0316579_10000343_pt1 | contig 14572 bp, 1 predicted proteins | sample J5NA_2_FD_203074 | JGI IMG/M metagenome (GOLD analysis project Ga0316579, IMG submission 203074) | Rhizosphere microbial communities from salt marsh grasses in Alabama, United States - J5-7_160517rDrA | ecosystem: Host-associated > Plants > Roots > Rhizosphere | place: USA: Alabama | collected... | reverse complement strand
GCGCGCATCCTGAATGCAATTCAGGCCTGAACTGCGTTCAGGCGCGCGCGCATCTAGTCGACGTCGTGCCGCGTGTCCAATAGATATACCGCGCCAAGCCCCGAAAAGGTACGGGGCTGACAACCAATCGCCCCTGCCCCCCGCCAGGGTGCGTGGCGCTGCCCCTCCCTCCTTCCCATTTGCCAAAGTAGAACAAATGTGCTATACTCGATTTCGCCCGCCACCTTTTCCCTCGAGCCCCGTCCAGGCTCTGCCTACTCCATCGGAGTAGGGCCCCCAGCATGGTATCCACGGTACCAGCTGGGGGCTCCTCTTTTTATGTCACCCCGACCGCCCACTGGCGCCCACGCAGCAGTTCATCGCCACCCCCGATCTATCCCGCCCGCAGCCCTTCGACCTCCTCCGCCTGGCCATGATCACCGTCCTCACCCGTGAGATCACGCCCCGCCACCTGCAGCGCCTCGAGCAGATCCTCCAGCTCCTGGACAGCCGGGCGAGCGAACTTCAAGTCCGCTGACCCTCTAGCATATTGGCCAGATGGGCAACAGAGATCACCCAAGTGGCTAATGTCCCGCTGCCAGCGATGTGGTATACTGGTAGCGAATAAGATGAGGAGGAGCGTCGATGAGGGGCGGATCATACAAGCGTTGATTCTGTCCCTATCGTTGCTGTGATCGTGCTCCTGCTGATTTTCGGTGCCGGATAGACCCTGCCGCGATGGCATCGTGTGTATGCCGCGAGTCGTTGTCAGAACCGGTGACTTGTGGTAAGATGATCAGGGAGGGAGCAGGCGGCAACCAGTCCCTTCGGTCAAAACTCGAGGGGAGACCATGTCAGAGCGTGGATTGAGAATACAAGAGCCTGCCCGGAGAGGTGTGGGTCGGCTGGTGCTGGCTGCCCTGCTTTTCATGGTTTGCAGCTGTGTGTCCCCTGCAAGCGAGCGCTCCGGTTTGCCCACGGCAACACCCTCCCCGCCTCCTGCTTCTGCTTCCCAGGAAACGAAACCGGCCGCAGGTGTGCGCGCGGCCTCCGCGCAGCGCATCGAGTTCCGGCAGCTCACCCTTGAGGATGGCCTCTCGCAAAGCACCATCAACTGCATCGTACAGGATAGCCGGGGCTTTATGTGGTTCGGCACCCAGGACGGGCTGAACCGCTACGATGGCTACCAATTCCGGGTCTATGAGCACCAGCCGGATGCTCCCCACAGCCTGAGCACGAACTGGGTCCAACAGTGCTACCGTGACCCGCAGGACCGCCTCTGGTTTGTTACCTACGATTCGGTCCTTCACCGCTACGACGAAACACTCGATCGCTTCGACCGCTATCCTCTTGATGTGGAGGACCCGTACCGGCAGGCCGGAGCCAATATCCGTACGCTGCTCGCAGACCGCAGCGGTAGGTTGTGGATCGGCACCTACGGCGGCGGGTTAGTCCAATACGATCCCGTGGCCGATCGCCTGGCCTACTACCGCGACGACCTGGATGATCCCGCAGCAGAGAGCCCGCACGACAACAAGGTGTACACCATCTTCGAGGACAGCGCCGGAGTTCTATGGTTCGGCACAGGCGAAGGCCTGGTGCGCTACGATGAGCAGAACAACGCGTTCGTCCGCTACCCGTACCGCATTGACGCCAGCGAGCCACTCGATCCCTACGAACTGCGTAGCCAGATTGTGACCAATCTCTATGAGGATCGCGATGGCCGGTTCTGGGTCGGGACCACCTTTGGTGGGCTGCATCAGATGGACCGCGAGACAGGGCGCTTTACCGCCTATCCCTACAGCGTGGACGAACCCAATACCTTCTCCGGTAACACGGTCCGCTCCTTGCTCGAGGATTCGGACGGCAAGCTATGGGTGTCTTCGGCCGAGTACAGCTCGGATGGTACCTTTGAGCGCCTGGGGTTGGAACGGCTCGATCCCGACACGGGCAAAATCGTGCGCATACCCGTCGACCCGGATGACCCGTGCAGCTTGAGCCATAGCGCTGTGCTGCGCATGTACGAGGATCAGCAGGGGACGCTGTGGTTTCACACCTTTGCCGGCGGTATCGACCTGTATGATCGGGAGACGGGATGCTTTACCCAGTATCTACACGATCCCGAGAACCCGCGCACCTTGAGCGGGGATACGATCACCGTTCTATACGAGGATGACTCGGGCGGGATGTGGCTGGGCACCGCTACCGGCGGCATCAGCTACTATCATCCTACCTGGACCAGGTTCCCGCGCTACTCCCTGGGTGCCGGATCGGCGGAGCGGCTGAGTAACAACCACGTGCTGCGCCTCTATGCACCATCATCGGCCATCGACGCCGAGGGCCATGCCCCCACGCTATGGGTATCGACCGCAGCCGGTCTGAACCGCTGGGATCGACGCGCCGGCACGTTCACCTTTTACCAGATCGACCCCCAACTGCCCGATATCATCACCTATGCCCTGTACGAGGACCCAGCGGGCACGCTCTGGCTGGGCACCGACATGGGCCTGTATCGTGCGGTTCCTGCCGCTGGCGACAAGATGGACTATACGCTTGTTCTGCCCCGCACCGCGCCTCAGGTGGGGATGGTCACTGCGATCCTACCCGATCGCGAGGGGCGCGATCTCTGGTTGGGTCTCTACAGAATTGGCCTCGCGCGTTTCGATCCAACGGCTGGGGAGGTCGTCCGTACCTACGAGCCCGATCCTTCCGATCCCAACAGTTTGAGCGACAGCGTAATTGAAGGCGTTTTCGCCGGGCAGGATGGCGCCCTGTGGATCGCCACCAGCGCGGGACTGGACCATTTCGATCCAGCGGCTGAGGCGTTTGTGCACTACCAGCATACCCCCAACGACCCGCAAAGCCCGAGTGACGCTGTGGTCTTGTGGGTCTATGAAAGCGAGGGCCACATCCTTTGGGCCGGCACCAATGGCGACGGACTGCAGCGCCTCGACCCGGCCACCGGCATCTGGACCCATTACCGGGAGGGCGATGGCTTGCCCAACGACGTCGTCTATGCGGTATTGCCCCAACAGGATGCAGGGGAGGATATCGCGCTATGGCTGACCACGAACAACGGCCTCTCCCGGTTCGACCTGCAGACCGAAGGCTTTCGGAACTATACCTACCTGGACGGCTTGCAGAGCAACGAGTTCAACTGGCAGTCGGCCTACCTGGCACCCGACGGGGAGATGTTCTTTGGCGGGGTAAACGGCGTGAATGCCTTCTACCCAGACCGCGTCTGGAATGATCCGTACGCACCTCCCGTGTATGTGACCGGCTTGTTGCTCGCCAACCGTCCTGCCGCGGTGGGTCCCGATGCGGTGCTGCAGCGCTCCATCGAGGTTGCCGAGTCGGCCAGGCTATCCTACCGTGACCGCGTCGTATCGTTCGAGTTTGCCGCGCTCTACTACGCCATGCCTGAGCGTGTCCAATATGCCTACATGCTCGAAGGATTCGACGACGGCTGGATCGACGCAGGCGACCGGCGCTTTGTCACATACACCAACTTGCCGCCGCGCGACTATGTCTTTCGCGTCAAGGCAGCCAATGCAGACGGCGTGTGGAACGACGAGGGCGCCGCCCTTTCCATCGCAGTTACTCCGCCCGTGTGGGCAACCTGGTGGTTCCGCGCTGTGGCGGCAGTGCTGGTGGTTGGCGCCGTGGCCGTAGGCTACCGTCTCCGTGTGCGCAGTGTGGAGGCCCGGGCGCGGGCGCTCGAGCGTCAGGTAGCCGGCCGCACCGGCGAGTTGTCGGCCCTCAATGCCATTGCCGGTGTCGTGAGCGCCTCCCTAGACCTGGACGAGATTCTCAACGGCGCGCTTGAGAAAACCCTCGACGTCACGGGCGGCGAGGCCGGTGGTATCTACCTGCTGAACGCAAATGGCTATGCGGATCGCGCTCAGGGAGATACCCTGAAGCTGGCGGCCCACAAAGGGATCGATGCATCGCTGTTAGACGCCATCGATGATTTGGCCGTTGGCGAGGGCTTTTCCGGTCACGTAGTCGAGACAGGCAAGCCACTGTCCGTGACCGATCTCTCTGCCGACGGACGCCTTACCCGCACAGCAGTGACGGACCAGGGCTATCGCTCCGTGGCCATCGCCCCGCTCATCTCCCGGGGAAAGGTGCTGGGCTCCCTATTCATCATGACCTCCAGAGTGATGCGGCAGACCGAGCAGGACCTGGAGCTGCTGAGCTCTATCGCCGGGCAGGTAGCCGTCGCTGTCGATAACGCTCGCCTGCATGCCGATACCGAGAGACGCCTGGCCCAGATCACGGCGCTGCAACAGACTTCCACCGCCGTCGCCAGCACCCTCGAGCTCGATGAGCTGCTGCACCAGATCACCCGGCAAGCAACCGCACTCCTGGAGGCCGATGGCGGAATCTTGAACCTGGTCGATTGGGAGCGCAACGAGGACGAAGCGGTAGCCTGCGTGGGCAGCGCTGTGGCCGGTGCTGGGACCCGCAACCCGCTGGATGCGGGACTGTCGGGCTGGATCGCCCTCAACAACCAGCCTACCATCATATCCGATCCGCAGCGTGACGAGCGAGTGAACCGCAAAGGTCTGGAGTCGCTGGAAGAAGCGATGGTCAGGACAGTCCAGAATGCAGCAGGTGCGCCGCTGTCCATCAAGGGCCAGGTCATCGGTAGCCTGGTGCTCATCGATAAGCACAAGGGGCGAGGCCAGTTCGATCTCAACGACCTCGATCTTCTGGTGGCCTTTGCCAGCGAGGCTGCGGTGGCCATCGAAAAGGCCCGCCTCTTTGAGGCAGAGCAGCGCCGCGCGGAACAATTCCGGGTCATCGCCGAGGTGGGCCGCCGCATCACTTCGCTGTTGGATCTCGACAGCATCCTGGAGCAGATGGCCTCGCTGGTGCAGCGCAGCTTTGGCTATGACCACGTGGCCATTGCCCTTATCGAGGATGGGTACGCCGTCTACAAGGTGGGCGCTGGCGATTTGTGGCGAGAGCCAGGCTTCGAACTCAGGCCGCGGCGGCTCAAGGTCGGCGAGGAGGGTATCGCGGGCTGGGTCGCAGCCCGTGGCGAGCCGCTTCTGGTGCCCGACGTAGTCCTGGAGCCCCGCTATGTCTGGCTGGAGGGAAGCCGGACCCGTTCGGAATTGGCGCTGCCCATCGCCGTCCGGGAAGAAGTCATTGGTGTGCTTGACGTCCAGAGTAACGAGCCCGACGCCTTTGACAGGAGTGACATGATGGTGTTGCAATCCCTGGCCGACCAGGCGGGCGTTGCCATTGAGAACGCGCGCCTGTTCGCGGCCGAGCAGCGCCGCGCCGAGCAATTCCGCGTCATCAGCGAGATGGGCAGCCACGTGACCTCCATCCTTACGGTGGGCGAACTGCTGGAGCAGATGGCCCGGCTGGTGCAAAACGCATTCGATTACTACCTTGTGGAGATTGGCTTGGTTGAGGCGCCAAACCTGGTGTTCAAGACCCGGGCGACCCGCGACGGACAGGGGCCATTTGAGAGTTTCCATCTGCCCGTAGACGAGGCCAGCATCACCGGCTGGGTAGCTGCAACGGGCCAGTCGCTCCTGGTTCCCGACGTCAGCCAGGAAAGGCGATATGTGAAGGTGACGGGCACCGAGACTCGCTCTGAGATGGCTGTGGTCATGAAGGCTCAGGACAAGATCGTGGGCGTGATCAACGTCGAGAGCGACCGCCTCGACGATTTCGACGAGAGCGACTTGGCGGTGCTACAATCGCTGGCTCACCAGGCGGCCGTAGCTATTGAGAATGCCCGCCTGTACGAGCAGGCCCAGAAGCTGGCTGTGATGGAAGAGCGCCAGCGATTGGCCCGAGAGCTGCACGACGCCGTCACCCAGACCCTGTTCTCTGCTAGCCTGATCTCCGAGGCCGTGCCTGACCTCTGGGAGACCGATCCCCAGGAGGGCCGGGCGCTCTTGGCTGAACTGCGCCAGCTCAGCAGAGGGGCACTGGCCGAGATGCGGACGTTGCTGCTCGAGCTGCGCCCGGCGGCGCTGATCGAAGCCAACCTGCGCGATCTCTTGCGCCAGTTGGGCGAGGCCGTTGCTGGTCGTGTGGGCGTGCCGGTCACCGTTGCGGTTGATGATTTCGGGTCCTTGCCCGAAGAAGTCCACGTGGCCCTCTATCGCATTGCCCAGGAGGCGCTGAACAACGTGGTCAAGCACGCGCGTGCCGGACAGGTGTCCGTCTCGCTGCGTTGCCTGGATGACGATGACGCTGATTCAGATCCGGTCAGGATCGAGCTAGCCATAGTTGACAACGGGCGTGGCTTTGATCCGGCCCGCGTCCCGGCAGAGCGCCTCGGATTGGGCATCATCCGCGAGCGTGCTCAGGCCATCGATGCCGATCTTGCCATCGTAAGCAGTCCCGGTCAGGGAACCCGGATCACGGTTGTTTGGAAGGCGGAGAGACAAGGGAGGAGCACCCCACCCGCGTCAAGATCGTAAACGATCACCGCATGGTTCACCTCAGGCAGCACCGCAGATCACTCTGGACCTCTTGGCCGATTCGCAGCGCCAGGTGGGGCGCCTCGGCAGACCCTTACAGGACATTGCCTACCGAAATGGTTGCGCCATCCTATCGCACAGGGCATTGCAGGAAGTGCAATTCCGTGATATAATACATTCTGTCGACCAAGCCTTGAGGAGATTGCCTTGGCGGAGGATGTCAGAGGGAGTTCATAGGGGGGCTCTGTGCGTGGTTCAGGGCATTACCATGCCGGCCGATGCCGTTCGATCTGGTCTGTGCCTGTGTATGGTGCAGGCTGGAGAGGGTACCGCCCACCCGCAAATCACTTGCCTCCCTGTACAGCACCGCGTTTCGCGACCAGGCTCCGGCAGGCCCGGTCCCGGCAGGTCTGGCCTGCTGACAGAACCCTCGTTTTCCCCAGGTGGTCGCATGGGCTGAGATCACGTTGCCATGCGAGCCCCGCCGGCAGAATGCCACGTCCCTTCCGCGGCCCATCCCGCAAACCCATGCGTGGACATCATGACCGGTTGTTGTGCGCATCGGTCCGGAATGTTAGCGCCCATTGCCCCGCTTTTGTCCTGACAGGAGGATCAACATGAAGCGTACCCACGGTCGCAACATAACATTCGTTCTATTGGGTGCGCTGCTACTGGCGCTGGCGATCTATCCCCCTTCCGCCGCGTCGGGGCAGGAGTTTGGGTTGAAGAATGCTTGGGAACGCGTGCAGGAGGCCGTTGGATCCCCCTCCGTCGAGAGCGGTTTGCCGGCCGGGATCATGGGCCTGCTACCGGACAGATCTCAACCGGATTCTGTGCGGGAGCAGCTCGAGGAAGCCCGGCAGCGGGCCCTGGATGCAGGTTCCTATCACTACGATGCCGAGGTCCGGCAGACGCTCATCCCCCGTCCGCTGCCCGAGATGATCGGCCGCAGCGACGAGCGCGTGAACTGGCAGGCGCAAGGGGACGTCCGGCTTCCCGACCAGTCAAGCATCACCATCTGGTTCGACGGTGCCGAGCCGCTGACGCTGATCCGCGACGGCCAGCAAACATTCCTCCGGCAGGGTGACACGGTCAAAGAGGTGCAGGACCCCACACAACTGGCCACGCCCAGCGCCGACTACCTGGCGTATCTCGATGCCGCCAAGAATGTCCGCAGGCTGGAGCCGAAACAGGCGGGCGGCAGGGTCTACGCTGGCTACGCCTTTGAGATCGATGGGCCGCGCTTTGCCGAGCAGGTGCGCCAACAGCTCGAGCGGGAACTGGCGGGCGAGATGCCCCCGGGCGGGCAAGTTACCGCCCCGCGCATCTTGCAGCTCATGACCGGGACCGGAGAGCTGTGGGTGGACGAGGCGGGCCTGCCGCGCCGCCAGGTGCTGGACCTGCTCTTCCCCGAGGCCACCGAGGCCTACGATGCCAGGGTGCACATGGTCACCGACTTCCGCGACTATGGCCAGCCGCAAGCCGTGCCTACCGTGGTCCAGGGGCAAGGCGGCATCTGGCAGGTGCGAGAGAACCAGCCGAGCCCGGCGATCGAACCGGTGTCGTCGTTGGTGCCCGTCATGGCACTGCGCATCGCTCCCTCGGATGTCGCCCTCTTTTTGCTGTGCTTGCTGTTTGTGCTGGGCGTGCTTTGCCTTCGCCGCTGCCGGCGCCAAACCATATACGCGGTCGTGGCGGTGGTTGCCGTGCTGGTCATGGTTGGCAACCCGCTGCTAGAGTCGCTGGACTGGGTGCGGTTTCAAGAGCGCCAGGCACAGGCGGCATCGGTAGAGACGCTGGCCGGAGCCCTGGGCCTGGAGGTAGCCGGCCCCAGCAGGCCGCTGGCGGCAAGCCAACCGGCGCTGGCGCCTGCGGTGACGCTTCACACCACGAGTTCTGCGGATGGCCCCTCGCCTCAATGCGGAGACGGCTCGCCGGATGTGGACACCGACGGAGACGGCCTATCCGACTATGTGGAGGGTTGCTACGGGACCGACTCCCTGAACGTCGATACGGACGGCGACAGCATCTCCGATGCCCTGGAGGTTCAGGGCGTCGACGAAGATAAGGTGGCGGGGGCGGCCAGCTGGGACGAAAAACACCGGACCAGCAACGCCCTCAAGGCGGACTCTAACCGCGACGGCCTGCCCGACGGGGTCGAGTGGCCCGCGCCCGATGGCGAGGCGCCTGGATGGGATCCCGACGGCGATGGCATCCCCAACACCTGGGACGACGACAACGACGGCGATGGCGTGCCCGACGGCGAGGACCTCTCTCCCTTTGCCGTGGGGGACTACTCAAGCTCGCTGTCCATTGTAGTGGCCGACGCGAACCGCCAGGGCTACCAGTACATCGAGTTCCAGTTGCAGCCGAAAGAAGACGAGCACCTGCGCTATACCACCACCTGGCTGGACTGGCCGGACGACGATGTCGAGGGCACCATCACCAGTCCCATCACCGGTACCGAAGACCTGCGCCTGCTCCCTTTCCTGGAGGTCGAGACTAGGGCTATCCCTGGCGAAGCGCTGCGTAGCCACTATGGCCTGGTCCTGAAGGAGGAAGCAGGCGAGATCCCCCACCTGTTGATCCCGCTGTACGCCCAGGGCAGCGGGGGAGCCGTCACCAACCTCTCCGGCAAGGTAGTGTACGGTCCCGGCGCCCAAGACGATGACCCCGCTGCACAGAATGGCGACCTCTGCGCCCAAGAATGTGACCCCGGCGCCCAGGAGGTGGTTCATTGGGCCAATGCGCGCCTTGTGTGGCTGGTGCAGGCCAAGGACAAGGACGGAAACACCTCGCCGGCCCACGTGTACGTGGAGGACTACCGGCTGACGGGCATGCAAGTCACCAAGAGCGATGGCTACGAGCTGGGCCTGTTCGGCACGCCAAGTTCAGTACTGGAGGACAAGGATCTCTTCCAGATCCTCTTTGGCATGAGCGCGACCTTTTTGGAGTACGAGGAACTAGAGAACCAGACCGCGGGCACGGCGCTGCTGGAGGTGGAGCGGCGTTTCGACGAGCCTGACACAGAGCCGGGGTACCGGTGGGGGGTGACCCAGACCGTCGCCTCCAGCGTCAAGACGTACTCGCATCAGGATGAAGCCCTGGCCGTGAGCAGCGATCAGGTGAAAGAATTCCTCGACGTGTACTTTGCCCGTACTACCGATCTCTGCCGCGACGCCGGTGGCGAGGAATTCGAGTGTGCCGGCGTCGTGGTGGGCACCGAGGAGCGTCTGCGGGCGGTGCCGGTGGAGGATCTGGGTGGGTCGACCATCTGGGTGCCGATGACGGGTGTGGCCACCTTTACCACCCGCGGCCTGCGCTACCAGATGTACCAGCGCACGGGCAGCTCGTGGAAGACGGTCGGCATCGCCCGCACCCTGGAGATCGTCGAGAAGCGCTACGCCGGGGAGTGGGACGCGATCCTGGCTGGCTACCAGAGTGACTATCCTAACCTGGTGGAAGGGGACCTGCGCTTCGCAACCCACCTGGCCTACCAGTCCTGGGCTGTGGGACGGCAAAGACTTGTCAAGGTGGGAGACTACAGTCTCGTTCCTCTCCCTGATAAACCCGAGATCATCGCCCTACAAGCGCTCGGTCTGGCGGAGGCAGCCTCGGGTGTCCTGATCCAACAGGTCATGCATGCCTATGATCTGGCCAAGGAATTTAACGCGGCACGTGGCTCGGCCCAAAGGAAGCTGGCAAAACCGATTTTCAAGCTCGAAGGCAACGCGATCATCGATGCTGAGCGCGCCAAGATCGTGCGCAATCTCCAAATCAAGGGAAAAGCCGCCCGCGTCCGGGGCATCAGCGCAGCATCTGCGTCCGTGGCTGCTACGTCCGCCAGCATAGCGGGTGTAGTGTGTGCTTCAGCCGGTGGCTGCAACGAGGAAGCCCTAAAGTGGACGAGTGGAGGCTTCACGGCCGTGGAGCTTGCATTTGAGGTGGTGGATCTGGTCGGAAGAATCTCGACGGCCGTCACACAGGGCGTGAAAGGAATGACGTCTACCTTGGCCAGTATGAGCAAGAGTGCCAAGGCCCTTGCCGTCGTTGGCCTGGTCATCGAGGTAGGTCTGATTTGGGCAGGGTTCTTCGTGAGCATAGGGCAGAGCGGCTGGAAGACCAGCGGCTTTGTCTTCGATCAGAGCCTGGGAAACGCCATCGTGGCCACTATTGTTGCCGTCGCCCTCTTTGTGGTGATGCTCTTGGCGACACCCGGTGTCAATATCGTGATCGGCGTCGTGCTCGTGGTCCTTGCCCTGGTCGATCTGATCCTTTCCCTTGTCGGGGTCAATTTCAGCGTCATGGGAACGATCCTGAGCGTCTTCTACCGGGCCGAAATGGTGAACGAGGTGGAGAGCGCTTTATATCTGGGCAAACCACGGTCAGGCCAGGCGCTGGCCGATCTTGAACTGGGATACGTCGTGGGCAACACGTTCGAGCTGTGGGACACATTTCAGGCCGTCATCACGGGCAGCACGCAAGCCGATAGAGCGTCTGCCAAGGCCACATGGACCGGGAAGTCAACTACGGATGTGGAAGCAGAAGATGCCAACGGAAGCGTGACGGCGCTTTCGTCCACCAGCACGCGCCGGGAGGTTGAGAACAAGGTCGGCGTCGGCTTTGAGCTAAAGACAGCACGGCCCAATGTGCTTCTGACGGTTGATACGAGCGTGCACTTCTCTCTGCGCTACAAGAATTGTATCTTTTGGGGGATCTGCTGGTACAAAACCGACGAAAGCGATAGCCCCGCCTCCGACGAAGACCCAACCACATTTGAGGTGGTGCTGGACGTGTTGCCTGCTTCCGTTGCCGGCCTGTGGGAGTGGACGGAAATCGGGAACCCCGACCCGGACGGGGATGGTTTGACGGCTGCTGCCGAGGAGGTTGCCGGCACCGCCGCCGACAAGTGGGACAGCGACGGCGACGGACTATCCGACAAGTACGAGTGGGACAACCGAGCTGAGCTCGGCACCGATCCCGCCATAGCAGATCGTGACGGCGACGGCCTGAGCGACGGGCTGGAAGTTCTGTGGGGCACGGCACCCGGCGATGCGGACAGCGACGGCGACGGCCTGGCTGACGGGGAGGAGATCGCCGGCTGGGCGGTGCGCCTGCCGGATGAGTCCACCTATTGGACCTTCTCCGACCCCTCGCAGAAGGACGCGGACGGCGACGGCCTGACCGACAAGATGGAGAAGGACAACCAGACCAGCCCCTACGCCGCCAACGATGCGCCCCTGCTGCTGGCGGCCACAGAGCCTCTTTCGGTGGTGCCCGGCGGCAGGCTGGCCACCACCCTGGAGCCGCGCGAGCCGGTGACGATCACGCTCGGCCTGTTGAACACCGCCAGCACAGCGATAACCAGCACGCTGCAGGTCTGCTTCGACGGTCCCCTGGACAACACCGAGGTCATTACTATTGGCGTCCCCGGCGGCACGCCACCGCCGCCAACCGATTCGCACGATTGCGGATCGGGGATGGCGGGATATGCGTGGAACTTTGGAGGGCCATACGCGCTGCCGGTGGGCCACACCTTCCTGATCACTGCCACCGCCACGGCGGCCCGGTCCAGCGGTACGGGCCGGATGACCTACTCGATGCCCTACAGGGCGCTGCTCCTCGAAGGCCTGGCGGAAGTGAAGGTGGAGAGCGACTACCCGACGGCAGCCCTGCTGTCGCCTGCGGATGGGGAGATCCTGACCGGCAAGAACTATGTACTCGGCGGCAGCGCCTTGTCCCCAGCCTCCCGGATCGAGCAGGTCGAGCTGTCGATCGTCGAGGATCCAGGCCTGGCCTTTTCCAATGGGTCCTCCATCCCCATCACAGCCACGTTGGGCGCCTGGGCGTACACCTGGAACCTGCCCGCCGACGGCCGCTACACGGTGGCTGTCGTCGCGCAGGACACCTCTGGCCGTCAGAGCGAGCCGGTTCAGGTCGGCGTCGTGGTAGACAACACGCCGCCGGCGGTGACGCTAGATCCGCCCGAGCGCGAGCCTGTGGGGCCGGTGCACGGCCAGATCACCGTCACCGGGCAAGCACAGGACAACCTGACCGGCCTGAGCCGGGTGCAGGTGAGCGTAGACGGCGGGCCGTGGCAGGACGCTGCCTTGGAGCCGTCGCCCGACCCCGAGGCGGGCAGCTACCCCCTGGACGCGACGTGGCACTATAGCTGGACCGTCAGCGCGGCGGCGCAGGGCCGCCACACGGTGGCAGCCCGTGCCCTGGACCGGGCCGGGCTCCTGGGTGACGAGGAGCAGGGGGAACTCACCCTCGATGCGGTGCCCCCCAGCAGCGATCTGCGCCCGCAACTCGACGAGGAGACGCCCGTCGTCGCCGCAGATACCGGCGTCACGCTGACCGGCTATGCCAGCGACGCGGGCAATGTGCCCCTGCCACCGCAGCCAGCCGCGCTGAAAGGCACGCTGGACGCCATCGCCGATGCCACCGTCTGGCTCTGGCCGGGATCGATCCACGAGGACGGCGCCAGCGTCACGCTGCACTGGGTCGGGGATATGGACGGCGACTGGTTGGCGGACCTGGCCATGGGCTTTCCCGCCGGTGAGAACGGGAACGGGAGGATCGTAGTGCTCTATGGGCGGCCTGGCGACTGGCGGCAGCCGCCGGAGGCGGAATCGCTGGCCGGGGAATGGACCTCCTTTGTGGGTGCCGAGGGTGCCGGGTTGGGCGCCCAGGTTGCCCCGTCAGGAGATGTAGACGGCGACGGCCTCGACGATCTGCTGGTGGGCGACCCGGCCAACAAGCGCGCCTTTCTGATCTTTGGCAAGCCCTATCCCCTGGGCGCTGTTCTGATGCCGGACCGGCCCCTGGACGGCCCGGCTTCGGGGTGGCACACAGTCTTTACCCTGGCTGACAACCAGCCGTTCGGAGAGTTCGTGGCTCCGGCCGGCGACGTGAACGGCGACGGCTATGCCGATCTGCTGATCGGGAGTCCTGGCCAGGCCTACCTGATTCTGGGCCACGGCGTGCCTTGGCTGGCGAGCGCCGACGCTGGCGAGGAAGCCGCGGCGGTGTTCGACCTGCCGGAAGATGGCCGTACCGTGGGCGTGGGCGACGTAAACGGCGACAAGTACGATGATTGGGTGGTGACGGATCCGGCGGGCGGCGGCCTGCGCCTGATGTCGGGTTCGCGGTCGTTCTTCCCCGCCCAGCTCCGAATGGACGTGGGCGACGTAGACGGCGACCAGCATGATGACTGGCTGGTGCCCGATCCTGCAGGTGGTGAGCCGCGCCTCGTATCGGGTGCACAAGCAGCCCCACGCCAGCTGGCCTTTCTGCCCGGCGATGGGCCTGGCTCGACGGAGGTGGTCGCGCTGGGCGATGTGAACGGTGACGGACTGGGCGATTTCATCTACAGCACCGGCAGCGCGCCACGCCTGGTGCTCGGGCGGGAGGATGGCGATTGGGATGTCAGTCACGAGTTCAGCAGCTACGATCCCCCGCTGAACGGCTTTTTGGCCGCCCCCGGCGACGTAAACGCCGATGGGATGGCTGATCTACTCCTGGGCACCGGCGACAACCGCGCCTACTTGATCCTGGGCCGCGCCGATTGGGACGCGCAATCCGGGGTCGAGGCCACGTTCGTGGGTGTGGCTGGCGCGGCCTCGGCCCCCCTTGCGGGGGGCGCCGACCTGAACGGCGACGGTTCGTCCGATCTCTTGCTGCTGCCAGGCCCCCCAGGGACCACATACTGGCACCATACCTCGTCGATGGCCGCCGACCGGTCCGATCATACCGCCACCCTCCTGCCGTCCGGCAATGTGTTGGTGGCTGGGGGTTTCGCCGCGGGCGCCCTGGCCAGCACCGAGCTGTACGACCCCGAGACGGAAAGCTGGAGCGCCAGCGGCATCATGTCCACCGCCCGGTACCGCCATACCGCCACCCTCCTGCCGGATGGCAACGTGCTGGTGGCCGGGGGATGGAGTCCTGAAGGCGTCCTGGCGAGCGCCGAGCTATACGACCCGGAGGCGGGAACCTGGAGCCCCACCGGCGACACGGTCACCGCCCGGGCGGATCACAGCGCCACCCTGCTGTCGAACGGCAAGGCGCTGGTGGTTGGGGGTTGGGGCCCGGACGGCATCCTGGCTGGAGCCGAGCTGTACGACGCGAAGACGGGAACC
>Ga0316579_10000341_pt1 | contig 14600 bp, 20 predicted proteins | sample J5NA_2_FD_203074 | JGI IMG/M metagenome (GOLD analysis project Ga0316579, IMG submission 203074) | Rhizosphere microbial communities from salt marsh grasses in Alabama, United States - J5-7_160517rDrA | ecosystem: Host-associated > Plants > Roots > Rhizosphere | place: USA: Alabama | collected... | reverse complement strand
TGAGTTGGATCCAGGACAGTAGGTTCCCCAGAGTCATTCTCGACATGACCGATAGCGATGTAAGTAGCGCCCCCCTCCTTTCCCCGATAGCGGACAGGCGTTGGACAAGGTGACCACCATCACGCCCTGGCCCTTCCCAGCCGCCCGGACGAAGGCCTCCTGCAGAGCGGCAAAGAAGGCAGCATCGTCGCCGGCGATCAGGCTGCTCATGGCCCCCGGTTCCACGTGTAGACCGTGCACCTGAAAAACGTGAAGTGCCTCGTCAATGGCTGGCGAACGGGTTGACGGCTGAGTGCCGCATGCAACTCACCCGGTTGTATTCTGGGGAATAGGCAGGGCCATCAGGAAGCGGAACAGCTGCTCACCCCTGTTGATGAACTGATGGCGTTCCCCCGGTGGAATGTAGACCATGTCGCCTTCCCCAAGTAATGCCTCCTGATCACCCACGATCACAGCTCCCCTCCCCGCTAACACAAACACCTGGTGTTCCCAGTAGTGAGTATGGGCTGTGGTGGCCCGTCGCGGCTCGATTTCATAGAGGCGCAGCGCATAACCAGGCGCTTCGTCCAACTCGCTGACCAACCAGCGCACGGTCACACCCGGCTCCTTGAGCATGGGCTGCGCCCTCACGTCACGATAGTTCTTTACTATCATCCGCGTTTCTCCCATCTTGCTGGATCGTCTTTCGCGCCGGCTTCACCATGGCCTTCAGCCAGTCTTTTTCTCCTGGGGCCTTGACGATCATCACCGGGATACGTGCGTGGCCAAGCACGCGATGGCTGACACTGCCCAGACAAGGATCTCCCAGATAGATGGGCACCGGATCAGAGTCGTGGACTACGATCACTTGGGCATCATCACGAAGGGCAAGATCGCGCGCATAGACGAATTCCCGTCCGGCGTCGGGCGGCCCATCGGTGGCTAGCAGAATCTTCTTGAACATAGCCGCACCTCATTGCCACTTTCTTTTCGTGGTGACATAGAGCGTCAGATTCAGCATACCTCAAGAAAACCTTGGGCATCTAGACGCCTCAAAGTGTGGCGCGCCGCCGCCTCGGCAGAGTAGCGCGCTGTGTCCACGCGAGCCTCGGGGGCATCCGGGGCTTCATACGGGGCACCGGCGCCGGGCAGGTTCGTGATCTCAGCCCTGTCCACCCGCTCCCAGAGGCCCTTTGGATCCCGAGCGCGGCATACGTCGGGTGGACATTCCACGTAAACTTCGGCGAAGCGAGGGATCCGCTCTCTCGCTGCCTGGCGATAGGCCCGCCGGGAGGCAGTGGCGGCGATCAAGACGTTGACTCCGTTGGTCGTGAGCAGCTCAGCCAGGAAGGTGATGATGTCGTAGAACCAGTCCCGCTCCTCGGCTGAGTAGGTTGGGTTTGGTGTCAACCTACGGCGTAGTTCGTCGGAATCCAGGATCTGCACGGCGATCCCCCGTTCGTGGAGCAGGCGGACCAAGGCGTGGGCCAGCGTAGTCTTGCCCGAAGAGGGCAGTCCCGTCAGCCAGATGGCAAAGCCTCGTCGCGTGTCCTTTGGCACTACACCTCCTCCAGGTATTGGTTCACCCGCCCATAGTCGTATCGCCTTGTAGACAGGACTCGGTGGGCAAACGTGAGCAGCTTGCGCCGCACTTCCTCGGCGATGGTCGGGTACCAGACGGGGCTGGCGAGCACCAAAGCCCGCCAGGCGAGCCAGGGCTGGACCACGCCCGCCAGTTCGTAATCCGGCCGCAAGTCCAGATAGTGTTCCCAGAACAGGTCATGCAACTCGCGGAATGGCCCTTCCAGGCAGCCGGATCGCTGGAGCGAGAAAAAGAGGTAGTTGATCGTCAGGCAGCCCACGTCGTCGGCGGGTTCGCCCCATTCGCCGCGACTGCGGTCGAGGACGTGGAATTCCAGCCCATCCTCAAAAAGCAGATTGAAGGGATGGAAGTCGCCGTGGACCTGACACAGCCGGTGGCTCAGCGGCTTGAGCCGCCAGCGCCAGCGGTTGGCCAGCTCTTCGATCGAACGTAGCTCTTCCTCTGTCACGTAGGGCAGCTCCGCGGGATAGCTATCGGTGAGGCCCATGATGCCCTCGCCGTGGCCCACCAGGTCGCGCAGCCGCCGCCGCCATAGCCGGGCCTCGTCATATTGCACCTGGTGGATCTCGGCCAGATAGGCCGCTAACGCGGCCGCCCGCTCGGCATCCAGCCGCCGGACCGAGCCTCCGTCTCGGATGCGTACTAGATCATCGGCATACAGATGCCCGGGCCGGTAGGCTGTCACCAACAGCAACTCCTCGGCAGAGTGGATCGATGCTATCTTCCCCTCTCGAGTTCGGACGACCACATCCACCGCCGGTACGTGACAGGGCAAGCGGTTGAAGGTGTGAAAGTCGAGCCAGACGGCCGCCGCGCGGTCGTCGTCCCGTTCGCGTCCGAAGGCATTGCGGCGAATGCGGTGAAAAACCTCCCGGACCGGGTGGTCGTCGACGCAGTACTCTACCAGGAGCGGGCGACCGTAGCCAAACTGTTTTAGCGCGGTCACTCCTTTGGCTTGGCCTCGCAATTCGTGGAGTTGCTGGATCTGGATGGGAACGCCCGCCCGCTCTTCTAGGTACTGTTTCAGTGCCTCAGGCTCGATTCCATGGTCCGCCTGCGAAGTGGACATGGGTTCACTCCTTGAACGATTGCTGGGTGTTCACTGTGCCCGCACTAACAGAATCGGCTTGCCGCCCGCCCGCAGAACCCGATCGGCGACGCTGCCCAACGCCCAGCGCGCCAGACCCGTCCAGCCATGCGTGCACATTGCGATCAGGTCTATGTTGTTGACTGCCGCGTACTCGACGATGCAGTTCGCCACCGAGCCAATCGCTGTAGCTGTCGTCACTTCAACCCCTTGCTCCTTCAAGCGGCCAGCGGTAGTACTCAGGTATGCCTCGGCATCCGCCTCTGCCGTCTCGAGCACGCCCTGGATAGGAAGGTACCATTCGCCCGTCATCCAGCCGGTAACGTGGGCAATCGGTACTTGGAAGAGAACGAGTTCCCCGTTTAAGGCCTGTGCGACTGTGACCGCCATTGGAAGAATTCGCTCAGCTACAGCCGACCCGTCCAAGGGCACCAAGATGCGGCGGCATGGCGCCGGCAGCTGCCAGTTGCTGGCAAGATCCTGCTCGGTGACGCGCACGAGCAGTAGCGGTGTGCGGGCCGACTGCAGTACACGCTCGGCAACGCTGCCATGCATCCAGCGTTTGATGCCACTGTAGCCATGGGTGGCCATGACGATCTGATCAACATTGACCTGACCGGAATAGTCTAGGATGGTCTCTGCCGCTGGCCCTCGCCGCACTGCTGAGCGGGCGCTCAGTCCCACTTCCTTCAGTTGCCCAACCAACGTTCCCAGATAGCCATTGGCTTCTGCCTCCAAGTGATTCACGAGGGCATTCAGCTCCATGGTAGACTCGTCCAGTATCTGCAGGATGTCGGGCAGGATCCAGATGGCGCGAAGCAAGACCAATTCGGCACCCATTCCCCGCGCCAAAGCCATGGCGCAGGGGAGTGCCTGCTCAGCCAGTGGTGAACCATCCAAGGGAACAAGAATTCGGGTTGCCATGTCTTTCCCCCCTTTCCGTCTATACCTCATAGGCCCTGGTCACCTCATAACCAAGAGATCTCAGGAAGGCTACCACTCGATCCTTGTCGATCTCCTGACCCTTGATCACAAGCCGATACTTGCCGTTGGCCTTATCGTAGGAGGAGCTGAGGCCCACGATCTTACCGCCCAACCCGAGAATCACTCTTGATAGCTCGACCATCAACCCCACCCTGTCCGGCGCCTTCAGAGTCAGGTACAGTCCCGCGTGGCCAGCTCTATACAACTCGATTAGCGCCCTGAAGACATCGGTCTCGGTAATTACGCCGACCACGCGATTGTCCTCATCCACTACCGGCAAACCCCCGACCTTGTTGTCCACCATCAAACGGGCTGCGTCTTCGACAAAGGTATCGGGCGTCGCAGTGAGGATGTTGCGAGTCATGATCTCGTCCACTCGGAGCTCAGTGAGCAGATGGTTCAGCTCCAAACCCCTCAGAAGGGGGGCTGGTGGGGGTGAGGCATACAGAAGATCGCGCTCAGACACAATGCCGACCAGCCTGCCCTTGTCGTCCACCACCGGCAAGCGCCGGAACCGGTGCTCGTGCATCAGATTCAGGGCCGCCTGCAACGATGTGTCCGGTGTAATGGTCACTGCAGGTGAGCTCATACGGTCACGAACAAACATGGGATCATCTCCTCTCCCACTCATCTCCTCCGATTCCTCAACATCCTGCCATTCTCCTTTACTGGCAGCATCGGCGAATGAAAGCAACCTATCTCACAGCGGAAGCGACCTGTCAAAGGATGTAAGGCCCACCAAAGAATCGTCCGAGCCATAGGGGCTTATTGACATAGTCATCGGCATGCCAGTCGTTGAACTCGCCCACCAGATTGGCCCGCATTCGCATCTCCTCTGCCAGTCTTGGCCCGAAGCTGTCGCCTCCGCTACAGTGCGCCCTCGGTCTCTAAAGCATAACGCACTAGGAGCACCGGACAAGTGCTGTGGCGCGCTACCTTATCGGCCACACTGCTAGCCCTGACCCTGCATCCCAAGTTATTGATCTACGCTGGCCTTGACAAACCGCCTGAGGTAAAAGCGATAGCCATCGTAGTCCGCCTTCACAAGGCGATCCTGTGCCACTAGCCGCTGGACAACTGCCCAGCTTGCGCCAGCCCGGGCCAGAAATTCGCTCACGGCATCCTCACGCATCGGATGCACGGCGGTGATACTCAACAGATCTTCTTCCACGTCTCCCGTAAGGGCGAATGCAGTACCCTCGAACCCAATCAGGCACTCCACCTGCTCCACTTCTTTTTCAAGGATATGATACGCCCGATTGACGGCCTGCTCATCGGGTGGCAGTGCCCATAGCTCAGCCGGAGGGCGTGTAGGAATGGACAGGTAGGCGCGATCCGGCTGCAGGCGCGCCAGAAAGCCAGCCAGCGCTTTTATGTGTCCTTCACCGTCGTTGACGCCAGCCACAAGCATGGTCTCCGTCACCAACTCTCCGGTGTACTGCCTGGCAAAGGCCAGTATACCCTCCAGGATCGAGGGTAGGTCTAGGTTCCCATGGGGACGGTTGATCCGGCGCCAAACTGCCAGCTCAACGGCATCCACTTTCACTGAAACCCAGTCAACAGCCATCAGGTCCCGGCGCACGTCCTGCTGCCAGATGAGGGAGGCGTTGCTGATGACGGCGATAGGCAAGCCCAGGGGCCGCAAGCGCTCGATCTCGCGGCCGAGGTTGATGTCCAGTGTGGGTTCCCCATCGGGCACAAAGGTTAGGTAATCTATGGATTCTCCAGCTTGCCTTGTCCTGGCAACCTTGTCAGCTACGGCGCTCACAACCATATCGGGCTCGTAGAACGCGTGGCGCTCGACCTCCATCTTGAGGGTGCGGCCGAGCTGGCAGTAGGCGCACGAGTAGGTGCAGATCTTGGGTGGAATGTTGTTGATGCCCAGGCTACGTCCCAGCCGCCTGGAAGGAACCGGTCCAAACGCGATCATGAGTATGGCCTCCTCTGTAGGTCAGTTTCCGGACGGCGAGCTCATCTCGCTCAGTCGCCGTCGTAGATCCTCCGGGACAAGATCGTTCACGACCTCGAGCCCGATCTCGGGCCTACCGCCCAAGACCCGGTAGGCATGGTTGAGCACCCGATCATCCCCGATGGAATTGAGCGCGTTTTTCGTCAATGCTTCGGACGACAGGGCTGTTTTCCAGTCGCTCAACAAGCCGACGACCACGCGGTTGCCCAACATGGCCAGCAACCGGCTCTTGTCTCGGAATGAGTCTCTGGCAGGGGGCATCATACGCCTAATCTCGATCAGCCAGGCCAGCGATATCGTATCGTGGGCCACGACAGACTCTGAGGCGATGACCAGCCCGATCTTTGGCTGGCAGACGCGGCCGTCGTCCGGGCCAAAGGTGGCGAGGACCTTGTCTGCCGCGGTGAGCACGAGCCGCTGCTTGTCGAGCAGGGTGGCGACGGTGTTACCTTCCGCCGTCTTTTCGTGAAGGGTAGAGGCATCCCGGTGGTATTCCAGGCGTGTGTCGGTGCGCCAATAGCCCACCGCTGCCTTGAGGCCCAACGAGGCCCCGGCCAGCACGTGACGGCCGCAACGGGGCATGAGGATGATATGCTCCACCTCTCGTAGAATGTTGGGCATCATCAGCGTCCCCCGCCAATGGGAGCCTGCGGACGCGGGCTCTGCGTAGAACCCATCCCAGCCACGTTCCTCGAAAGCATAGAGCTCTCCACCGGCGGCCAGGACGGCCGCAGCCAGGCCAGAAGCCTCCATCAGGCTGCGCGTACCGCCCCGGACTCTGTCTTTCGAGAGTTTGACGTGTTCGACGCCGGACATGTCTCCTACAATGACCCGCCCTGCCCCCTTCTCTTTGAGGATCTCGATCATTGCGCCCACGGCCAGCGGGCTCGTCGTGTCGGGATAGGGGTGGCCCGAGTTCAGTACCGGTTTGATGAACACCAGGTCGCCCCTGGACAGCCAGGAAAAATCGGTGGCCGCTTCTGCGGCTTCGCGAACAGCGGACTTGACCTGTTCACCCCCCTCACGGTTCGTCCCGGCCAAAGAGACTGGCACCCTCTTCGAGACATGCATTCTTTTCTCTTGGGGAGCCTTGGACACGTCCACTACTGTACCTCCATCAACAGCGCCTCTCCATAGCCTACCGTGACCCTGACGTATCCCCTAAACATCTCGTCGAGCGCCCGATCACCGGTATCCACACGCAGACACTCCAGTTGGTTCACCTGGCCCCGGGTGCCCACGACGACAATGTTGTTGATGCCAACCCCCCTGATCACTTCCGGGGTGCGTTGTTTGCTCCCACGGCCCAGGATGAAGCCGTTGCCATCAACGGGCGTGACCACGACTTTGCTCTTGCCATACCTTTCGAGCAAGTCCAGAACGCCACTCTCGTTGACGTCCTTGCCAACCAACGCCCCGGCGCGAACCACATCCACGTCCAGGAGGGTGTTGACCACGCCGAGTTCGCCGGTTATGTTCCTTAGCGTGGGGCCGGGACTGAACAGATACAGGCTCGGGACCCATACCCTCGACGACGTAGGTCGCAATCTCTTGCTTGCTCTGCATCGTCTCTCTCCCACGATTCCTTCTTCCCGCGTCGGCACGCCGTCAGCCCTTCGTATCAGGCAGGCTGGATCCCGACATGTCGACTCGTGGCGGCACGCCTCCATCCGACTGGCTTGCTGCGAGGCGGTGCAGCGCCTCGCGGTATTGGGATGCACAATAAGGGCACCTTTTCAGGTGATCGAGGACCTTGGGCAGGATAGTGGTATCCCCTCCGGTCAAGATCTCGGCATAGTACTCCATCAGAGCAAAGCACTCATCGCAAGTCAGATCCGAGGGGTCTTCTAGCAGGAGTTGCCACAAGTACCTTACCATCTCGAACCTCCAACGATCTCTAGTCATCCGCCCTAGCCGGGCAAGCATCGGAAAGGGTCACGTTCAGGCCAAGCGCGTCGCCACTCCGGCCATGGCAGGAAACACGGCCTCGGCCAGCAGACCCTTGAAGCGGTCGAGAGTGATCGGACAGAATTCGATTTCCAGGCCCGTCCAATCGAACAGCTCCAGAATGTCCTCCGGATGCTGAGCCATGTATTCCTCGGCGGCGTCAAGAGCGTCCAGGACGATGATCTTGTCGTAGAAACCTGGAAAGTTGGCATTGGCATCGGCCTCATCCCAACCGAAATAGCTCTGGTAGACGGCCTTCCAGCTCTTGAGCCAGCCGGGCGTGAACCATAGGATCTTGTCCTGCCTCCCGCCGCTGATCTGCTGCCGCTGCTCAAAGCCGGCTAGCATGTCATAGCCATACTCGCCCTGGACCCTTACAATCCCCCGGCCCGCCTCCTGCAAGATCGAGTCCACCCTCTTGAACGGTTCCTCGGTGCTGACGTGGCACTTTTTGCCATATGCGACAACGATCTCGTCATCGGCACACGATTCCCGGGCGTCTGCCAGCCTTCTGAGCAGATGTTCTTCCAGTCTTTCCGGCAGGGCGTGCAGGCCGGGCGGGGTGAACAGGAGCCGGCGCGGGTTCAGAAAACCGGTCCTGACAAGGTAGGTTAGCTCTGGGTGGAGCATCCCGCAGGATATGATACAACGATCCTCGAACCTAGGATGGGCTGTTTCCGCCATCGCGCTCTCCTGTCTTCTCTCACTCCTGTTCGTCGAGTTGGACTTCAGAGGCGGATGGCCGCCTTCACCGCCACCACGCTCAGTGCGTTTACGGTCCTGAGACAAGTTTCCGATATGCATGTTTTCCCTCGGCAATCGCACACTCGCTATATCTTGGCATAATCCTTTTCCCCGGCCCGTACCGGCACGGCAAGCCAATTATCCTGGGGTACTAAGGGACATGTGTAATCCTCGCTGAACACGCACCAGGGATTGTACGCCTCATTGAGGTCAAGAATCCATCTCCCTTCGGCCGTGCGATTCCTCGTAGCGTCGAGATCGAGGTACCGCCCTCCGCCGTACGTCTCCTGGCCAGACGTTTCATCCCTGAAAGGAATGAATAGATGATCCTCTTCAGGACCGCCCTTGTAGGCCTGAAGCACACACGGCTCATCACCGATTCGGAATCGGAACTCGCCCCATCGGACAAAGTCCCGCTCCCCGCCCTTTGTGTACGCCATCCTCACCATTTGCTTTTCTTCATGCTCGTAGAGCTCGAGCTCGAATCTATAGTCTGGATCGGGAGGGTAATAGTCCAGCCCCATGAACTCAGCGCGAGCTTGGGGAGGTATGGGCGGTTGCCAGTGCCCCGCAAAGAACCCTTCCTTGTCTCTACGCTCTCTCTCAAGCTGCTCCTTCCACAGGTCGGTTTCCATTGTTACTTGCCTCCTTATGTGTCTGTGACCCAAGGTATCGTTTTGCATCCAACTGGATCTCAAACATCCACCTTCGACCTTTCTACTTCAACTCGTCCTGTCTGGAACTCCCCGCATCACCCGGCCAGCAGTGGGTCTTCTACCGTGTCACCCAAGCCGATCTCGCCGGCCCGCGTGATCGCGAATTTGACCATGATGGGCCCGATGATCTGTACTACAAAGGTCGTAGCCGTGATGACGTTGATTGTGGCGTTGCCCAGTTGCACGCCTGCTTCTCCATACGCGTCGAACCGGTTGGCGACGGAAAGGGCCAGTCCGATCGCCACACCAGCCTGCGAAAGCAGCCCAAAACCTAGGTAGTTCCGCACAGTGGGCACGGCCCTGCCCAGCCAAGCGCCTATCCAAGCCCCGCCGAACTTGCCCACACTCCGCAGTAGGAGGTAGGCTAGGCCCAGCATCCCCATCTGCGCCAGCAACGAAACCTGCAAACGTGCCCCCACCAACACAAAGAACAAGATATACGCCAGCGGCCCGACTCGCTCTATCATAAGGTGGGCATACTGGCTGTTGTCGCTCCTAAAGTTGGCCACGACAACGCCCATCGTCATCGTGGCTAAGATCAGGGAAACGTGAAACGTCTCGGCCAGCCCAGCTACGAGAAACACCGTGCCGACAATGAACGCGCACACCGCGTGTCGTTCCTTTAGGCGGTTCAACATCCACTGGAATGGCGCTCCGACCACGATTCCCAGCAGCAATGCCCCGCCGATCTCCTGGAGCGGCAATACTATCATTTGCACCAGCGAAAGCCCGACGGTGCGAGCCAGCAGTGATTCCGCGATGGCGACAGCAAAGCTGAACATCAACAGCGCAAGCGCGTCATCCAGTCCGACCACGGCCAACAGTGTCGTCGTCAGGGGGCCTTTGGCCCGGTATTCGGCCAGCACGTCCACGGTCGCGGCAGGGGCGGTGGCAGCAGACAACGCGCCGAAGACTAGGGCTGTGTAGGTAGAATGGGTAATCAAGTACACGCCCCCGGCCACCAGCAACAACGCGCAGAATGCCTCGCCGAGCAGGATGAACATGATGCTCCGCCCCAGGCGGCGCATCTCTTCAAAGCGCAAATGGGAGCCCATATCAAAACCGATCAGCCCCAGTGCGATCTCACTGATGAAATCCAGCCTCTGCACTAATGAGAGAGGCACAACATTAAGGAACGACGAGCCCAGCAGCACGCCAACCAGAATAAAGCCGACCACCTGTGGAATCCCGATGTGCTGTATCACCTTACTGCCCAGGTAGGCCAAGACGATAATCAGACCTATAATTGTCAGAGTATCAATCTCGATGGCAAGCAATCCCATCTTTTCACCTTCCTGGACCCATGCTCAGTTTCCTGCCTTGCGTGCGGTCAGCAAGCGCACGTATATGTACCTCTCACAATCCACCTCCGGATGTGTGCTACTTCCTTCGCAACCTTGACGCTCAGTTCATTCACCTTCATGGGCGGGTCAGATCCTCGCCGCGGGCGTAGGCCTCGTGCCAACCGTCAGGAACGGGCGTCTCTTTGTAGAGCTGCACTCGGCGAGCCTCGAGCAGGCGGCGCGGTTGCCCCATGAAGTCGGCGGCGCAGAGCACCTGTCGGCCTGTCTCGGACGAGAGGTGCTGCAGCCAGGCAAGTCCCTCCTCGCTCCGCAGCAGGTGATGGTCAAGGATCAGCGATTCCACATGGCGGGCCAGCCGCTTTGCGTTTGCCCACGCGAGGGTGCGCTCCTGCGACGAGAGACTCGACAGATACAGCGGGGGACCACCAACCAGCGCGACGTCCGGGTGCCAGTCCAATATCAGCGACACGGCCTCCTCGTCGAGGAGTTGGATGTCGGAAGCGTGTAGAAAGACGACGCCCTCACCCTCGATGCGGGTCATCATCACCGTGCCGAGGTGCGTATGTGGTCTCCCGTGGGGGATAGAGGGCGAAAAAGCCAGCAGGCCATCGGCCTGTCCATCTACGTTTGGGATCTCGCGGCCCAACGCCTCGGACAGGGCTGCCCGCCGTTGTACCATATTGAGCGAGAGCCCCTCGGTCCCTTTGGCCCACAGTCTGCCTGTCTGGAAAAGCGACACCACCGCCCGGGCCGGCAGCTGGTATGGGTTAGCATCGGGCAAAGGGACGTGATCCCCATGGAAGTGGCTGAGGACTATGTCGGTCGCGCCCGCCAGCGCAGTGACGATCCGGCGGCGGACCTGCTCTCCCACCACCACCTGGGCCGGGTGAGGCAGCAAGCCCTCGCGCCGGTAGCCCAGCGCCAGCCCGGGGTCAATCACAATCTTGCGGTCTTGGATCTCCACAACGCAGCAGAGCCCGCGTACCCCAAGAGATTCTGCTCCCACGATTTCGATGTGCATGGTCGTTTCACAATTCAATCTTAGATGTGGGCAACTTCCTTCGCCGCCGTCGCGTTTAGGTCACTCACCTTCCATAGGCGGGTCAGATCCTCGACGCGGGTGACGAACAGAATGCCATCCAGATGATCGATCTCATGTTGCAGCACGCGAGCCAGCAGTCCTTCGACCTGCAGAACCGATCGAGCATATCTTGAGGGCCCATCCGGTGTCTCCCCTCGAGGCAATTTTGCCGTATCAGCCTCTTCTCGCTCGAACCAGAAGGACCGGCTTGTCACCTGCACGTAGGACGCGGTCGGCCACGCTGCCCAGGGCCCAGCGTGCAATCCCGGTTCGGCCATGGGTGCACATGGCGATCAGGTCTACGTCATGAGCTTCGGCATAGTCGACAATGGATTTGGCAACAGGACCCAGTTGAATAGCGGTGGACACCCGTATTCCTTGCGCTTCGATGTGGCTGCCCAGGCGCTCAAGATAGGACCGAGCGTCTTGGTCAGCGGCCTCGAATCTGCTATTTTGCGGCAGGTACCATCTTCCTATGAACGGTCCGGCCGTGTCAACGACAAGCACGCGGAAAAGGGTGACTTCACAACCGAGCGCAGCTGCGATTGGGATGATGGTTGGCAGGACTTGCTCGGCCAGTTTCGAGCCATCCAGCGGCACCAGGACACGCCGACAGGGACGGCCCTCCGGTAGCTCCTGTGTGATGCCTTCCTTCGCGCGGACCAAGAGCACTGGGATGGGTGCCGACTGTAGTACGCGCTCAGCCACGCTGCCGTGTGTCCAGCGCGCGATGCCGGCATAACCATGCGAAGCCATCACGATGAGTTGGATGTCCGCCTGCTCGGCATACTCCACGATGGCCTCTGCTGCACGACTACGCAGGACGACGTGACTGGCGCTCAATTCCGCCTTCGATAAGAGATGGGCCAGTGCTTCCAGGTATTCGCCAGCTTTGATCTCGAGTTCCTCAAAGAGCGGCTCGGGTTCGAGGCCCGCTTTCTCCAGTGATTCCAGGGTATCAGAAGGTATGGAAACGGCACTCAATAGGACTAGTTCAGCCGACAGCCTTTGGCCCAAGGTCATGGCGTATGGTAGTGACTGCTCAGAAAGATGGGAGCCATCCAACGGCACGAGTATTTTGGTCTCCATGCACTTATCTCCTTTTATTTTCCGAGACGGCCTGCGGCTCACGGGACTCAATCAACCTTGTTCAGGATCGCACCGAGTAGGACTTCAGGGTTGCCATCCTTGAGCAGGAAGGCGTCCACCCCCGCAGTAAGTGCTTCCGCTCGATATTTGGTGTGTATAGTCAGGGCTATGACTCTGATTGTTGGCCACCGCTCTTTGATACGCTGCGTCGCCTCGATGCCATCCATCACCGGCATCTGCATGTCCATCAGCACCACATCTGGCCTGTATTCCGCCACCAAGGCCACAGACTCTCGCCCATCGGCAGCCTCACCAATCACCTCGATCTGTGGTAACAAGGCTAGTAAGGCTCTCAAACCTTGACGTGTTGTGGGCCGATCGTCCGCGATTAGAACCCTTACTCGTCGTTCCATGTGTCATCTTCCTTTTGAGCGCCAGTTCCGGTATCTCCTTCCTCGCCTGGCATGCGATGGACGAAGGGGGCACTCACCCTCTGACCAGATCCAGCACCGAGTTGTACAGCCCGTCATCGATCTCCACATAGTCATCCGCATTCCACTCGTTGAGCCACTCCTGTCCGTCCAGCAGATAGCGAAAGAGATAGCGCCGTCCGGCCAGCAATTCAACTGTCACTCTCCAATCATCATGGGTACGATCACGAGTCATCGGTGTAGATGTGGTGTCCCAGTCGTTGAACTCGCCCACCAGGTTTACCCGCTCGGCCCACAAAGCCGCAGGGAGTTCGAAGGTGACTCGTACACGCCCACTCTTTGTGGATTCCTTTTCGATCATCGCCTTATTCTCCCCCCTTCAATCGATATCAATCCCAGGAATCACCATGCCCTATCCGCCATCCTGTGCTCGGACGAGCAGCAGGGGCCGGTCTATGCGGTGCAGGACACCAGCTGCCACACTCCCATAGAATACCTGGGACATACCTGTTCGACCATGGCTCGCCATGGCGATCAGATCGGCACACTCGCACTCGGCAGCACGTATGATGGCCTGCACGACAGGGCCGTAGTAGACAACCATTCGAGCGTCGATGTCTTTGCTGCGGAATTCGTCCTGCACAGCGGTCAGGTAGGCCAGAGCTTGCTCCGTATGTCGCTCCAGATCTTGCTGCCCCAGTGCCCGAGCAGCCCCCTCGGGTTCTGTGTGTAGAGGAGCTGCCTCGACTACTTGCAGGAGGATCACCTGGGCATCATAACGCCTCGCCAATTCTTCCACATGGGGCAAAATCGCCTCTGCACGTTCCGAATTATCCAACGGAACCAGAATGTAGCTGTACATGATCCCCTCTCTTCCTCTGACCTCCGACACCTCTGGACAAGTTTGATCCTCATCCCTATGATTCTGGCCCGGCCCTCGGCGGCTTGAAGGCTACTAGCTAGCATGCCTCGGCATGAAGCTGGATGGCTGGGCCTCCGGCGTTCGCTCTGCCAGCTTCTGCGCAATGGGCACAAAGTTCGGGGCCGAATACTCCTCGAGACGCCCGGCATCGCACAGCTTGGCGATTGTGGGATCAATCGCCAGGCGCCCCAAGAAGGGGACGTTGAGGCTCTGTGCTGTCTCTTCCCCATGACTGGGGCCAAAGAGCTCGTAGCGCCTGCCCGTGTCCGGGCATTCAAAGTAGCTCATGTTCTCGATGAGCCCTAGGATCGGCGTCTGCATCTTTTGGGCCATGTGGGCAGCCTTACGCACTACCATGCCGGCCAGACCCTGCGGTGAAGTGACCAGCAAAATGCCTGACATGCGCAGCGACTGCATGACTGTCAGCGAAGCATCCGAAGTGCCTGGCGGCAGATCTACGATCAGATAGTCCAGCTCGCCCCAGAAGATGTCACCCCAGAACTGCTTGATCGCCCTACTGACCAGCGGCCCCCGCCAGATGACGGCCATGTCCTCCTGTTCGAGCAACAGATTGATAGACATCACCTTGATTCCGCCCTTGGTCTGGGGGGGCGTCGGTCCCAAAGGACTCATCCCCAACCGTGCCCCGTCAGGCAAGAACATCTTGGGGATGCTCGGCCCGGTGATATCGGCGTCCAGGATGCCAACCCGGTGTCCTTCCTGGCAGAGTGTCACGGCCAGCAG
>Ga0316579_10000339_pt1 | contig 14636 bp, 8 predicted proteins | sample J5NA_2_FD_203074 | JGI IMG/M metagenome (GOLD analysis project Ga0316579, IMG submission 203074) | Rhizosphere microbial communities from salt marsh grasses in Alabama, United States - J5-7_160517rDrA | ecosystem: Host-associated > Plants > Roots > Rhizosphere | place: USA: Alabama | collected... | reverse complement strand
GCACCTGCCGCAGAGTGATGCTCTCGCGGACGCCGGTGCTCGTGGCGTCCGGGAACCCGCACCGCCCCGGATCCGCGCCGCAGCCCAGCTCCGGCACCGAACCACCCGGCGACGGCGGACCGCCCGGCGAGGACGGGACCGGCGGGGAGGCGGAGGGGGTGGAGGTCGGACGGGGCCGGCGCCGCTGCGTGCCGGCCCCCGCCTGCGTGCCCGTCGCTGCCGGGACGAAGGTGAGGCCGACCCCGGGATCGGAGCGCGTCGTCCCGCGGGGGAAGCCGTCGCCGCGGGACAGCACGAAGGCCTCCACGGTGATGGCGCTGTGGCGCGCGGTCCGGGGCACCGCGGGGACGGTGGGGGCCTGCCGTGACGGATACCAGTAGGTCGCGAGGTACCGGGTTCCCGGCGTCAGGGCGACGGGACGGGGCAGCGGTGCCGTCGCCGCTCCGGTCGCGGTCCCGGATCCGGTCCGGGCCTGCGCGAGCCGCGTGCCGTCCTGCCGCCAGAGGGTGACCACGCGCCGGACCCCCGTTCCCGTCCCGGGAAGGCTGATCGCGGTGACGGCCCCTTCCTGCGAGGTCGAGAAGCGGATCCCCACCTGGTACCCGGTTCCGCTGCCCGCCCCGGTCGGTTCCGCGAGGAGGGTGCGTGGCACGTGCTCCCCCACGATGTACACCCCCGCGACGAAACCCGCCGTGCCCCCGGCCAGGAGCGCCAGGACCCGCCCCCGGCGTCCCGGACGCCGCCGCAACGGGTTCCCGCGCGGATCGCGGGGGGCCCCGGTGCGCGGGGGCGGACCCGAGGGATCCGTGGCGCGCCGGGGCGGGCCCGACGGGTCGCCCACGGCTCCGTGGTGATCGGAGCGGGGGATCAGGAGTGTCTCGGGGGGCACGGCCCCCGATCCCCCCGGCGGGACGTCGGGGCGGGTCGGTGGTCCGTGCTCGGAACTGTTTCTGGACACGCGGTGGTTCCTTTCCCGCACGCCTACGAGGTGAGCTGTCGGATTCGGGCAGGGAAACCGCCCGACCGCATCCGTGACGATCGGGACGCCGGCTTCGCCCCGAGGGATCCGGACAGAATCGGATCCCGGGTTCCCCCGCGCCTGTCCACGTCGATGATGTTCAGGCCTTTCCTGCCCTTCCGCGATCCGGGACGTGGGACAGGTCCTGGCATCACGGCCCCCGGACCGTCCGCATTTCGCGGCCACGCCCGAGTATGGGCCTTCCCTCCCGCTCCGACAGCACGCAGGACACACCCTTTTACATATTGTTAATATTCTCTTAAATATCATTGTAAGCATCCACCCATTATGAAAATGTCATTTTTCGAAGATGTCACCCACCGTCAAAATAATTACCCTGCGTCACGCGTCATTCGTCTCGACGGACCGTGGGTCCACCGTCTTGCCCGCCGACAGGCCTGCACGCACCAGGTGCCGCAGGGGGAAGATCACCACGGCGTAGGCCAGCACGCCGCAGGCTCCCCCCACCACGAGCTGGAGCGGGCGTCCCGGCACGAGCGCGCAGGACACCAGGACGGCCCCCGCGCACAGGCACAGTCCGGCACCGGGACGGGCGGCGGCGCGCAGGACGGCGGCGGGCCGGACCCCCTCACGACGCAGGATCGTGCCGTAGGCCGGCAGGACCACCGTGACGGCGACGGCGGCGTGAGCGCAGGCCACGCCCTCGACCCCTCCCAGCCGGGCACCGACCGGCAGGGCGGCGACGAGCGCGGCGCACCACAGCGCCTGGATCGCGAGGTTGGGACGGGACCTGCCCAGCGCCACCAGGAAGTCGTAGGACAGCTCCCCCAGGACCCGGGTGAGCCCCAGGACGACCAGCAGGGACAGCGCCGGGGCCGCCGGGACCCACCGCTGCCCGTAGACCACGGCGATCAACGGGGTCGAGAGCAGGGCCAGGAGCAGGCATGCGGGGGCCGTGACCGCCACGAGCAGGGTCAGCGCCCGTTCGAAGGCCGCGCCGGCGGCCCTCGCGTCCCCCTGCAGTCGCGCGAAGGCCGGGAGGGCGACCCGACGCACGGGCGCCGAGAAGATCGTCACCGGCCAGGCGGAGAGGTTGAAGGCCAGCATGTACAGGCCGAGGGGCTCCTTGCCGAGGAGCCGGCCGATCACCACGTAGTCGATGTTCTGCATGGCGAACAGCAGGAGGCTGGCCGCGGCCAGCGGCATGCCGAAGGAGAGCAGCTCGGCCACGGTCTCCCGGCGGAGACCGGGACGGACCCGCACGGGGGCCCACAGCACGATGAGGACACCGTTGACGACGTTCCCCACGAGCATCCCCCAGGCCAGGCTCCAGGCCCCCGCGCCGGCGAGCGCGAGACCGACCGAGGTCACGGACACGGCGAGGAACCCGGCGGTGTCGGCGACCAGGCGGCGTTTCTGCCGGAACTCCCGGGTCATGAGGGCGGCGGGCACCGTGGTCACGGCGTCGATCAGGACCCCGAGGGACAGCAGGCGCAGCACCCCCGTGGCCTCGGGGGCGTTCATCGCCCGGCAGAGGGTCCCGGCCAGGGGCAGGCACGCCAGCCACAGCACGAGGCTGAACCCCATCGCCAGGGTCATCACGGTGGGGGCGATGCGCTCCACGGCGCCAGGCCAGCGGACGACCGCTGGGCTTATCCCCAGCTCGTTCATGCTGAGCAGGGCGTTCAGCCCGACAAGGGCCACGGCGTAGACCCCGTAGTCGGCCGGGACCAGGATCCTGGCCAGCACGATCCCCACGAGCGACGAGCCGAACCGCCCCACGATGTTGTTGACGAAGCTCCACAGCAGGGCGCTGCGGGCCCTCCCGCCCAGACCCTCCGGCCCGCCGCCCGGCGCGCCCGCGGGCGTGCTCTCCTGCCCGCCGGGTCCGGCGGGGACCGTCCGGAGGGCGTCCGCGGGAGCGGGTTCCCGGGAGGCCGTCGGAGATCCGCTCATGAAAGGGCCGCTCCGTCGCGGTCGCATTTCATGTCATGAAAAAAGTAATGACAGACGGGTCGGGGGAGGGAACATCCCCGGTCCTGGGGGTGAACACCTCGCGGACGAACGCCCGCACGGCGGGGGAAAGCGAAGCCTGTACGGTGGGACAAGGATTCGAGAACCGAGGAACAGGAACCGACGCAGGGCATGATGTCGCCTTCCCGGGATCGGTTTCGAGACATGGATCCCGTTCAGGGTACAAGCTCAGGACCCGGCCCGGAGCACGATCGGTGATGACGTCCGGGAACGAGGTCCTGCCGTTCCCTCCCCGGATCCGGGACCGGGATCCACGATTCATTCCCGGTCGCCCGCGGAGCGTTCGATACTGGACCGGTGATCAGCGTCGTGATCCCGGCCCACAACGAGGAACGCGTGCTCGGACGCCTGCTGGGCGCGCTGTCCCGTACCCCGCCCCCCTCCCCCGGCGTTCCCTGCCCCCAGGAGCCCGTGGAGGTGCTCGTCGTGTGCAACGGGTGCACGGACGGCACCGAACGCCTCGCGGGGTCCTTCCCGGGGGTCCGCGTGGTCGGGACCCCGGAGCCCTCCAAGCGCAGGGCCCTCCGGCTGGGGGACGAGCACGTCACGGGCTTCCCCCGGCTGTACGTCGACGCCGACGTCGAGCTGAGGCGGCAGGACGTCCTCCACCTGGCGCGCGCGCTGCGGGAGGGGCCGGCCCTCGCCGTCGCCCCCCGCAGGATCGTCCCGCGGGAGGGCGCGGGGCTGCCGGTGCGGTGGTACTACGACGTGTGGGAGGAGCTCCCCCACGTGCGCTCGGGTGTCTTCGGCCGCGGCGTGGTGGCGCTGTCCGAGGAGGGGCACCGAAGGGTCAGTGCCCTGCCCCTGCTCATGGCCGACGACCTGGCCATGTCCTCGGCCTTCACCGACGCCGAGCGCCGGATCGTCCCCGAGGCCGTCGTCGTGGTCCGTCCCCCCAGGACCTGGCGGGGCCTGCTGCGCCGCAGGATCCGGGCCGCGACGGGCACCCTCCAGGCCTACGACCGGGACAATGGGCTGCGCACCGACTCGCGGACCACCAAGACCGACCTGCTGCGGCTCGTGCGCCGCCGGCCTGCCCTGGCCCCGCGGATGCCGGTCTTCCTGGTGACCGCCGTCCTCGCCTCCCGACGGGCGTCCGCGGCCCACCGCCGCCGGGACCACGACACCTGGCTGCGCGACGACACCAGCCGCGGGTCCTGAGCGCTGCCCGCGGGCCCGTCGCCGCTCCTCCCCGTGCCCGGCGGGCTCCGTCACCCGTTCGGGTCTTCAGGCCTCCGGCACCCCGGCCGAGCAGGAATCGGAGGTTTCGATTCTTTCGTTTGGGTGCAGGCTCGACGCGACGTTCCTCGCCGAAGATCATCAGAACCACGCGGAACAGGATGGACCGCCATGACCCGCACCGTGCTCCCGCCGTCCGAGAACACCCCGGCAGGTGCCGCCCGCCGGCCCCGGGCGGGGCAGGACCCGCAGGACGAGCCCGCGGCGCCCGCCCACCTGATCGGGCCCGACGGCGAGCGCCGTCCGGTCCCGCCCGAGATCTGCTCCTTGGTCCAGGAAATGCTCACGGCCCTGGCCGACGGGAGGGCGGTGACCGTCACGGTCCACGGTGCCGAGCTCACGACCCAGCAGGCAGCGGATCTGCTGGGGGTCTCCCGGCCCACCATGGTCCGTCTGCTCGACGACGGCGTGATCCCCAGCACCCGCCCGAACAAGCACCGCAGGGTCCGCCTGGCCGATGTCGAGGCGTACCGGACCCGTCGCCGCGACCTGCGCTCCGAGGGCCCTGACGCCGTGGTCCGGATGAGCGAGGAGCTCGACCCGTACGACGAGGGTCCCGAACCGATCCGTCGATGAGCCACGGGAGCGGGGTGCTCTCGTGCATTGCAGCGTCGGACGTGCCGTCCTGGACACCTGCGTGCTCCGGCCCCGCAGGACACGGGACGTGCTGCTCCCCCTGGCCCTGGTCGATCTCCACCAGCCCGTGTGGCCGGCCGGGATCCTCGACGAACTCCAACGGAATCTGGGCACGAAGGTGTCCGAGCAGAAGGCAATGCGGCTGCGGAACGTCCTGGACCGGCACTTCCCCGATTCCCGGATCGCCGGGTACGAGCCCCTGGTCCCGGCGATGACGTGCGATCCCCGGGACCGGCACGTGCTGGCCCTGGCCGTTCCCGCGCAGGCGGGCACGCTCGTCGCGAACAACGTCAAGGACTTCCCGCCCCGCAGCGCCGTCCCTCACGATGTGTCCGTGAACAGTGCCGACGGCTTCGCGCTCGGGTTGTTCCGACCGGCCCCGGACGAGGTCCTCCGGGCGCTCACGCGGCAGGCCGGCCGAATGCGCCGGCCGCCGACGACCGTGATCGAATTGCTGGAGGAGTTGCAGGCACGGCAATGCCTACCCGGTTTCGCCACCGACGTCTGCCAGGACCTGGCCAGAACGGGTCGCTACTGACCGAGTGGTGCCGATCCGCAGTGTCCGAGGGCGTACAGGGAACATGCGAACCGTCCGCGTGGAAGATCCGCAGAAAGGGGTCCGGGACCCGGTCGGAGCGCCGGGGCCGGGGTACGGCGGTGACGGCCGCCCCTCACCCCTCCTGCGGGGCCGTCTCCCGTGCCTCGGCCGCGGCCAGGTCCTGCAGGAACCCGCGCAGGGTCGACTCGGCGTCCGAGCCATCGCGCCGGGCCAGGAGCACGGCGTCCAGGAGGGCCGCGGCCACCGGGCCGCGACGCCCGGCCCGGGCTGCCGCGTCGTCCAGGGCCCCGCCGCCGCGGGTCCGTTCGAGCCGGTCGAGCATCTTCTGGGCCCTGGCCAGGGAGGGCAGGGTCACGGGGACGCCGTCGAAGACACCCTCGCGCGCCTTCTCCCGGGCCTTGAGGTCCTCCCAGGCGTCCAGGGCGTCCTCGGTGCTGTGGTCCTGCCCGGCACCGGGGACGGCTCCCCCGTCGTGCCCGCCGAAGACGAGCGGGTGCCGCCGGACGAGCTTGGAGACGATACCGGCGCAGACCTCGTCGATGTCGAAGGGATCCTGCGGGTGGTCCTGGGCCAGCCGGGCGTGGAAGACCACCTGCAGCATGAGGTCCCCGAGCTCCTCGCGCAGGTTGACCCGGTCCCCGCCGTGGATCGCCTCGATGACCTCGTGGGTCTCCTCCAGGAGGTACGGCAGCAGGGACTCGTGGGTCTGCTCGGCGTCCCAGGGGCACCCGCCGGGCGAGCGCAACCGGTCCATGACGGCGACCAGGTCCAGGGCCCGGGCCCCCGGGACGTCGTAGGAACCGGTGATCACCTCGATCTCGGGAGGGCGCCGGGCGACCGAGCGGGCCGACAGGTCCTGGGCCAGGGCCTCGGTGAGGCCGGGATCGCCGTCCGGGGAACCGAACCAGGCCGAGCAGCGCCCCCCCGCTGCCCCGTCGAGCAGGGCCCTGGCACGATCGCCCACGGGCCGGTCCGCGACGTCCGCCAGGACGATCCCCTCCCGGCCCAGGCAGGACCGCCAGGCCGGGTCCGGGTCGGCCGCGAGCACGGCATCGGCCCCGCGCAGCCGTTCCCACGCGTCCCGGGTGAGCAGTCCGGGGGCGACCCGGGGACTGGTGACCACGACGAGCACGCGGCCCTCGGCAGGGACCTCGTCCAGGACCTGCGGCGAGGCACCGTCCTCGGCGGACACCGCGCGGGGCCCGTCGCCCGGCGACGGCACGGTGCGGGCACCGTCCGCCGTTGGCGCGGCGTGCCCGGCCGCCGTCCCGGTCAGGACAGTTCCTCGGTCGGGGAGACCGACGGGGTCGGGGTCTTCTCCATCCAGTTCAGCTCCAACGGATTGATCACGACCTGCGAGGGGTCGAAGGTGCCGTACCGGGGATTGATCTTGACGTCGGCCTTCTTGAGCTCGTCGACGATCTTCTGCGCCGCCTGGCTCGCCTGTTCCTGGGTGATGCCCACGGCATCGGGCTGCATCAGCTTCTGCAGGGAGACGACGGCCTTGATGACGTTGCGGGCCTGCGGGCTGTAGGTCCGTGGGCCGTCCTCGGAACTCTGGCTGAGCATGGTGGTGACCTGGTCCTCTGTCGTCTCGACCCCGATCTCGGACACGGACCTGTCCACGGCCGGCTCGGCGATCGTCAGCGCGAGGACGGTGGACTCCGGGACGTACCCTCCGCCGGCGCCGGCCATCACCTGCAGCTCCGCGGTGACGTCCTGCAGGTCCTCCACGGAGATCTCTCGTCCGTCGACCACGGCGGCCGTCCCCGGTTCGTCCGGGCTGCATCCGCCGAGGACCACGAGCGCCGCGGCGATGCCTGCGGCCAGGGGCAGGGCGGAGAACGGGCGGATGCGAGTCACGATCAGGTCCCTTCGCGTCGTGCCGGCACACAGATGCTACGTCCAGGCCGGCTGCGGCACCGTACCGCGGTCGCCCCGGCCCGCCGGTGGGGGTCGTGCCCGCCGTGGCGTGCCGTCCCCCCGGTGGGGGTCGCCGGAGCCCCCGGTCCTCGCGGCACCGATCAGCGCCCCAGCGGCACCGCGCGGACGAGTTCGGTCGCCCAGTCGAGCACGGCCAGGTCGCGCAGGGGCCTGCCGCCGATCCGGGCGGTCGCCGGCCGGGGGACCAGCAGGGTCTTCACGGCCGGCTTGAGGATGCTGCCCGGGTGCAGCCGCTTGAGCCTCAGCTCGCTCGACTGGGGAAGTTCCACCGGTCCGAAACGCACGTGATTGCCCTGGACGACCACCTCCGTCAGCCCGGCCCCGCGGGCCAGGACGCGGAACCGCGCGACCGCCAGCAGGTTCGTGACCGGTTCCGGTGGGGTGCCGTAGCGGTCCTTCAGCTCCTGCTGGATCTGTTCGAGCTGCTCGTCCGAGTCCACCTCGGCGATCTTGCGGTAGGCCTCCAGCCGGAGCCGCTCGGCCGGGACGTAGGAGTGCGGCAGGTGCGCGTCGACCGGGAGCTCGATCTTCACCTCGGCCCGCTCGGCCTCCTTGCCGCCGGTGAACTCGGCGACGGCCTCCCCGACCAGGCGCACGTACAGGTCGAAACCCACGCCGGAGATGTGTCCGGACTGCTCGCCCCCCAGGAGGTTGCCCGCTCCGCGGATCTCCAGGTCCTTCATGGCGATCCGGGTTCCCGCCCCCAGGTCGGTGTGCTGGGAGATGGTCTGCAACCGGTCGTGGGCCGTCTCGGTCAGGGGGCGCTCCGGCGGGTACAGGAAGTACGAGTAGGCGCGTTCCCTGCCCCGGCCGACCCGGCCGCGCAGCTGGTGCAACTGGGACAGGCCGAGCAGGTCGGCGCGTTCCAGGACGAGGGTGTTGGCGTTGGAGATGTCCAGGCCGGTCTCGATGATCGTCGTGCAGACCAGCACGTCGAACTGGCGCTCCCAGAAATCGATGATCACCCGTTCGAGCTGGTGCTCGCTCATGGAGCCGTGGGCCGTGGCGATCCGGGCCTCGGGGACCAGTTCCCGCAGCCGGGCCGCGGCCCGGTCGATGGACTCCACCCGGTTGTGCACGAAGAAGACCTGCCCCTCGCGCAGGAGTTCCCTGCGGATCGCCGCGGTGATCTGCCGCTGGTCGTAGGGGCCGACGAAGGTGAGCACCGGGTGGCGCTCCTCGGGGGGCGTGGCGAGGGTCGACATCTCCCGGATCCCCGTGACCGCCATCTCAAGGGTCCGGGGGATCGGGGTGGCGCTCATCGCGAGCACGTCGACGTCGGTGCGCAACTGCTTGAGCCGTTCCTTGTGCTCGACGCCGAAACGCTGTTCCTCGTCGACGACGATCAGCCCGAGGTCCCGGAAACGCACCTCGCCGGACAGCAACCGGTGGGTGCCGATGACGACGTCGATCCCCCCGTCGGCCAGCCCGGCCAGGACCGCGGCGGACTGCGAGTCGGACTGGAAACGGGACAGGGCCCTGACGGTGACGGGGAAGTTCCGGTACCGCTCGGCGAAGGTGTCCATGTGCTGCTGGACCAGGAGCGTCGTCGGCACGAGCACCGCGACCTGCTTGCCGTCCTGGACGGCCTTGAACGCGGCCCGCACCGCGATCTCCGTCTTGCCGTAGCCGACGTCGCCGCAGATCAACCGGTCCATGGGGACCGGCTTCTCCATGTCGGCCTTGACCTCCTCGATGCAGGCCAGCTGGTCGGGGGTCTCGACGTACCCGAAGGCGTCCTCCAGCTCGCGCTGCCACGGGGTGTCCGGGGCGAAGGCGTGGCCGACGGAGGCCATGCGCGCCGAGTACAGCTTGATGAGTTCCCCGGCGATCTGGCGGACGGCCTTGCGGGCCCGTCCCTTGGTCCGGCTCCAGTCCGCCCCGCCCATCTTGTTGAGCTGGGGCTGCTCGCCGCCGACGTACCGGGTCACCTGGTCGAGGGCGTCGGTCGGCACGAACAGCCGGTCCCCGGGGTGGCCGCGCTTGTTCGGGGCGTACTCGACGACCAGGTACTCCCTGGCCGCTCCCCCGACGGTGCGCCGCACCATCTCGACGTACCGCCCGACCCCGTGCTGCTCGTGGACCACGTGGTCCCCCGGCTGCAGCTGCAGGGGGTCGACGACGTTGCGCCGCCTGCTGGGCAGCCGCCGCATGTCCCGGGTGGCCGAGTTCCGTCCCGCGAGGTCCGTCTCGGTGAGCAGGGCCAGCCGCAGGTCCTCGGCGACGAACCCGTGTTCGATCGCGGCCGTGGTGACCCGCACCGTCCCGGCCGGCACCGGCCCGGACAGTCCTGGGACCGCCGTTGCGGGTATCCCCGCGGAGCCGAGCACCTCGACCATGCGCTGGGCGGGGCCGGTGCCCTGCGTCGTCGCGACGACGGACCAGCCGCCAGCCACCATGTCCCGCAGGTCCGTCAGGGCCTTCTCGGTCTCCCCGCGGTAGCCGCGCGTCTCGTGCAGCCCGAGGACGACCGTTTCGACGTCCCGGTCCGAGGGCAGCTCGGTGTCCCTGCCGAGCCCCGACACCGACCACCAGGGCAGTCCGGCGCCGAGGGCGTGCTCGCGCAGCCTGGCCAGTGACCAGTAGGAGGCCTCGGACAGGCCGGTCCCCGCCGGGTCGAGGGGGGTGGCTCCCCCGCCGGCGGCCGTGGCCCAGGCGGCCGAGCGGAACTCCTCGCTCGTGGCCACCAGGTCCCGCGTGCGGGTCCTGATCCGCTCGGGTTCGACGAGCACGACGGCGGTCCGCGGGAGCAGCAGGTCCACGACCGGCTGCATCCCGTCCACGAGCAGGGGGGCCAGGGACTCCATCCCCTCGACGGCGATCCCCTGCGAGATCTTCTCCAGCATGTCCGCGACCCCGGGCAGGGTCCCGATCAGCTCGGCGGCCCGCCGCCTGACCTCGCCGGTGAGCAGGATCTCCCGGCAGGGAGGTGCCCACAGACCCCGGTCCGCGATCTCCAGCGAGCGCTGGTCCGCGACGGAGAACCACCGGATCTCCTCGACGGTGTCCCCCCAGAACTCCACGCGCAGCGGGTGGTCCTCGGTCGGGGGGAAGACGTCGAGGATGCCGCCCCGCACGGCGAACTCCCCGCGGTGCTCGACCATGTCGACCCGCGTGTACGCGGCGGAGACCAGCTGCTCGACCAGGCTCTCCGGATCGGCGGCCTGCCCGGTGCGCACGCCGACGGGGGCCAGCTCCCCCAGCCCGGGGGCGACCGGCTGGATCACCGCCCTGACGGGCGCGACGAGGACCTGGACGGGCCCGGACGCCGGGTCGTCGGACGAGGGGTGCGACAGGCGTCGCAGGACGGCCAGGCGCCGTCCGACAGTGTCCGGCCGGGGGCTGAGCCTCTCGTGGGGCAGGGTCTCCCAGGCGGGGAACTCCGCGACCGTCTCGGACGGCAGGAAGCACCGCAGCGCCGAGACGAGGTCCTCGCACTCCCTGCCGGTCGCAGTGACGACGAGCAGCGGCCTGCCCGCCCCCGCGGGCGGGGGCGCGGCCAGGGCTGCCAGGGCCGGTGCCCGGGCGCCCTGCGGGCACACGATCTCAAGGTCCGTGCTGCCCGCGGCGGCGAGCCGTCGGGCCCGTCCCGTTCCCGGGTCGACGGCGAGCGCCTCCAGCAGTCCCTGCAGTGTCACGGTTCCCCCTCGGATCGTGCGTCGTCCCCGGCCGCCCGCGACGTCGCGGATGCCGGCGTTCGCTGCGCACGGCGGACGGGCGCGTCACCGGTCCGGCGACGTGCCGGGCGCGTCCGGCGGTCGGGTCGGGCACGCGGTCGTGCGGGTACCCAGACTACGAGCGCCGGCCGGCGGCCCGGCGGCGTGTCCGGTTCCCCGGGCCGCCGTCCCCGGCCGGATCGCCGCGCGGCGGGTGCCCGGGAGCGCGCCGGCTGCGTCCGGGCGGCGGGGCGGGGGCGCCGGACGGGCGCGGGACGCTCAGCTGGCGTTGGCGTCGGTCGATCCCGAGGCCACCCTCGCCGTCCTGGCGGCGTCCGTGTCGGAGGCCCACGCCTCCTGGGAGGCCGCGACGCTCTGGCTGATCATCTGGTCGAACTCGGAGACCGCCCGGGACGGTTTGGCCTCGCGGGCCCGGCGGGGGGTGACCGGGTGCAGGGTCACGGACGGGCGGCGTCCGGAGACGGGCATGAGCACGGCGAGCGTCAGTCCGGAGATGATGCCGGCCACGAGGCCGAGGGGAATGTGGACCTTGGCCTTGGGCGAGGTGGGGGCCGTCGGGACAGCTGCCTTGGTGATCACTCGCCCGCCTGCGGTCTCCCTGAGCGCGCTCCAGGCCCTCCGGTCGGACATGAGCGCCTTGAGGTTCTCCTGCAGGGCTCCGGTCTTGGTCCCCGGATCCTGGTCCAGCGAGCTCTGCACCTCGTCGATCTGGGTGTTGATCTCGTCGATCCGGGACTGGGCCTCCTGGTGGGCCGCGTCCCCCCGGTACTTCAGGTAGCTCTCGGCCACCGTCTGGGCCGCCGTGGCGGCCTTGGTGGGGGAGCTGGAGGCGAACCGGATGTTGATCACCTGGGTGTCCTGCGGGAAGTCAACGCTGAGTCCAGCGGCGATCGTCTCCGGGGAGGTCCCCATGGTGTCGGCCGCCAGGGCCCTGACCGAGGAGGAACGGGCAACCTGCTGCTCGGTGGGCATGTTGATGACGTCCTCTAGCTTGACGGCACCGGAGTCCGCCACGAGGGGGAGCACCTGGACGGAGGCGGTCGCGACGTAGGTGGGCGGCGCGAACAGGACGTAGAGGATTCCCAGGACCAGACCCGAGACCGCGGGCACCACGGCCAGCAGAGGGCGTTGCAGCACCCGCGAAGCCACGTCGGCGACGGTCAGGGCGCTGGTTGTTGATTCGGTCATCGCCACCTCGGGTGCCGGCGACGCACGGGCCGCTCACCTCTTTCCCTGGCACCGTCTCGGCAACGGTGCGTGGATCTCCTCCAGTTTACGGTGCCCTTGGGTGGATGTCGTCAGTGACGGAACGCAACAGCCCCGATCGGAGGAGCGAGGCCGGCTGCGGGTCCTGCCGGTCCGGCCCGGGCGTCCGGGCCGCCGCCCCGATCGGGCACCGGTGCCGGGGAGGAGTCCCGGAACGCGGCCCGGCAAGTGACACACTGTTCACCATGGGTGTTCGACCGCTCGGCCCGTCAGGGAACCGGCCCCGGCGAGGGCGGGCACGCGATTGACCCGTCGACCGGGTGCCGCGGCCACGAGGGAGGCCCGTGCCGCCGCGACGGGGGGAGAGAGGCCGGCCTCCCCCGGCCGGTCCCGGCCCGCTCCGCGGTCCGTGGCAGGCTCGGACGGCAACGGGTACGGATGTTGTACGACATGTGGGGACGGACGGGGCCGGTCCGATGAGACGACGAAGTCCGAGGAGTGAGGTGCGGTGGCCGGTGATCGGGTCACGGCTCCTCCCGGCGGAGGGCACCGCGCCGTGGACGCCCGGCCCGCGGTGAGCGTCCCGTCCGGGGACCGGCCCTCCCCCACAGGGTCCCACCGGCTCCGCGGCCCGGCGAGCCGCCCGGAGCTCGGGGCCCAGGCCCTGCCGGCGTGGCCGATCACGAGCATGTTCGTGCTGTTCCCCCTGATCTGGCTCAACGGCCTGTCCTCCTTCGCCACCCAGATCTTCGGCGCCGTCTGCCTGTTCCTCATGGTCGTGCGCGGCAGGATCGAGCTGCCCCGGACCTGGTGGTGGTGGCTGTCGTACCTGATCTGGACCCTGGCGACCGTCGTCATGATCGACAGCGGGGGCAGGCTCATCGGCTTCGTCGTGCGGTGGACCGGCCTGTTCGGGGCCTGCATGATGGCGCTGTACGCGTACAACGCCAGGGAACGCCTGACCCGGCACCGCCTGGTGGTGGCTCTGACCTGGATGTTCGGATGGATCGTCGCCGGGGGGTACCTGGGGCTCCTGCGCCCCCACGGACGGATCAAGACCCTGGCCCTCGAGGTGGTGCCCGCCAAGCTCCAGAACAACTCCTACGTCCTCGAGCTGCTCAGCCCCCGGTTCGCCGAGGTCCAGAACCCCTGGGGGGCGAGGACGCCGTTCGTGCGCCCGTCCGCGCCCTTCCCCTACACGAACGGGTGGGGGGACGCGTTCGTCCTGCTCCTGCCCGCGGTGCTCGCCCTGATCATCATCTCGCGCAGGCGGGGGCGCCTGATGCTGCTCGGCCTGGTCGTTGCCTCGATCCCGCCGGCCCTCGCGACCCTGAACCGGGGGGTGTTCCTCGGCGTCGGGACGGTCCTGGCCTACCTGGGGGTGCGGTACCTGTACCGGGTCCGCCTCGGGCACGTCCTGCGCGCGGGTTTCGTCCTGATGCTGGTCCTGGTGTTCGTGGTGCAGTCGGGGGCCGTCGACCGGATCACCCACCGGACGACGGTCAGCTCGACGACCTCGGACCGCGCCGACCTGTACCAGGAGACCCTCGAACGGACCAAGGATTCCCCGTGGTTCGGCTACGGGGCTCCCCGCCCGTCCCAGACCCTCCAGGTCTCCGTGGGCACGCAGGGACAGGTGTGGTACGTCATGTTCTCCCACGGTTTCGTCGGGCTGGCGCTGTTCCTCGGAGCCGTGTGGGGCCTGGCCTGGAGCACCCGACGGGTGCGCGGGCTGATCCCGCTCCTGTTGCACAGCGTGCTCGTCGCGGTGAGCGTGCTGCTGCTGGTCTACGGTCAGGACGGGTTCCACCTGTCCATCCCGATGATCTGCGGCATGGTGCTCATGAACGCGTCCGCACGCGGGGCCCGGCCCCCTCGGGGCGACCCCGGCCCGCCCGGCGGGGGCGGCGTGCCGGACCCGTCACCGCCGGGGGCGCAACCGCCTGGCGCCGAACCGCCGGGAACCGACCGGCGGGTGGCCGGTCTCCCCGCGAACGGCCTGCCCGCGGCGGGCCTGCCCCCGACGGACCTCCCGGCGTCCGGGCTGCCGACGATCGGGATCCTCACGACCGGCCCGTCGCGACCGGGCTCCCCCCGGCGTACGGAGGTCGAGGGGCCCGGCTCCGAGGAGCCCGGACCGGCCCCGTCCGGCGCGCCGTCCCCGGACGGCTCCCCTCCCGGGGCCGGCGGTCCCCCGTCCGGCGGGTCGGGCACGTCCGGCACGTCCCGTCCCGCCGGACCCCGGCACAAGGTCGAGCGGGGACCGGCCAGGAGCGGCCGGGGCAGCGCTGCCCCGGGCAACGGTGCCCCGGACGGGGACGGCCCCGGTCCCGGCGGCCGGGGCGAGGGCGGCCCGGACGGG
>Ga0316579_10000338_pt1 | contig 14656 bp, 14 predicted proteins | sample J5NA_2_FD_203074 | JGI IMG/M metagenome (GOLD analysis project Ga0316579, IMG submission 203074) | Rhizosphere microbial communities from salt marsh grasses in Alabama, United States - J5-7_160517rDrA | ecosystem: Host-associated > Plants > Roots > Rhizosphere | place: USA: Alabama | collected... | reverse complement strand
TTCCGGTCGCCACCCCGGAGCTGGTGGCCCGGCAGTGCACCGGGCCCGCGCCCACGGGGCGGAACGGGCAGTGGACCAGGTCCGCCAGGACCCGGACCGGGGAACCCGACGGGGTGCGGCCCAGCACCCACGACCGGGGGACTCGCGGGTCGAACTCGACGAGGTCGGCGTGGCGGGCGTACTGGCGGGGGGTGTACGCGACGATCCGCCGGGGATCCAGCCAGGGCTCGTCCAGTTCCTCGGCCGGGGCCAGGACGAGGTCGCGCGGCCGGACGTCGCCCGCTGCGAACCGCTCGGTCGCCTCGGCGGCCGCCAGCAGCCGGGCCCGTTCGGGCGTGTCCGCGAGCGCTCCGGCGGTCCTGCCGGCGTGAGGGCCTGCCAGGCGCAGGTCGGGGGCTGCCCAGGTGGCCAGGCCCAGGTGCCAGGTCCCGTCGAGCATCGGCACGGTGTCCGCGGTCTGGACGGCCGACAGCCGTCCGACCGGGATCCCGGGACGGGGCCGCCCGGGTCCTGCGCGCTCGTCGGGGACGGGGATCGTCCCGCGGGCCGGCGGGGCCGAGGAGCCCGCCGTGTGCACGTGGGGCTCGGCCGGGTGGTGGGCCGAGAGCCAGCGGCGCAGGTCGTCCTCGTGGGGGGCCTCGCCCGCGGGGCAGCGGGTCCCGGTGGCGACGACCCGCGCGTACGCCCTCGACGCCTCGTCGTCGGTCAGTCCCCCGAGGAAGACCCGTACCGCCCGCCGGAGCCCGGTCGGACCGAGCCCGGCGGGCAGGCACAGGGCCTCCCCCGCGCTCCAGGCGAGGGTGGGACGGTGGGGTCCCCGACGTTCCCGTGCCATGATCACCAGATCGGGCAGCGGGACGACCTGCGGATCGGGGACCGGTGCCGTGCCCGGAGCGCGCATCGCGTGCTGCCGGTCAGTCGTTCAGGGTCGTGTCCGGGTCGCCGCAGGCAAGCGCGCCCGGCTTCGGGTGGTCCTGCTTCCAGCAATGGGCGAGCGTCATCGTGATCGTGTAGTTGCCGTCGTCCCCGGGCTGGGGCGAGGCCGTGACCTTCAGCACGGACTTCGGGTCGCTCGTCTCGGACAGCTGCAGGATCAGCTGTTCCTCCGACGAGGGCGCGCCGTCGTTCCCGGCGTCCGGAGCGGTCCGCGGGTTCGCGCCCCCCGCGGCCGTGGCCTTCTTCCCCTGGTTCCTCTTCCCCTGGTTCTTCTTCCCGTTTCCCACCTGAAAACTCCTCCGGTCGGGTTGTGCTCGGACTTCCTGCGCGCGGCCGAGGGCCCCTTCTGCCGCCGCCCAGGGCACGGGGGCGCATCCGTGAGGAGGGGACGGGGGCCGACGGTCGGCAGGACAGGCTTCGGCAGCCGGCGGACGACGGTTGATCGTGCGGACGGAGGACCGGCCCCTCCCCCGCACGGCCCGCGCCCGGCCGCGGGGACCGTGCGGGACCGGCGAGGGGAGGGGCACCGGCGGGGACCGGGGCCGGAAGGTCGGCGGTCGGCGGAGGGGGCCCGACCGTGCGGATCGTGTACGTTTCGCGCACCGCCCGCCGGTCGTGCACGATCGCGCCGCGGTCGGGGAACGGCTCGTTGACGTCATGATCCGGGCCGCTGAGGATGTGCGCGGATCGTCGGCCGGCCGCTGAACGCCCCGCCCGGACGCCGCCGGTGCCCCGCCGTCCGGGCCGCGGTCCGCCGCCCGGGCCACCGTCCTGTTCCACGAGCCGGCGGTCCGCACCGCCGCGAGAGCACGAGCGAGGTCCCATGATGCGAATCCGTTGGCAGGGACACGGATCCCGCCGACACCTGATGACGACCACGGGCGCTGCCGCTGCCCTCGTCCTGGCGCCGCTGGCACTGCCGGCGCCGTCGGCCCGGGCAGCTGCCGGCCACGACTACGCGCAGGCCCTGCAGAAGTCCATCTTCTTCTACGAGGCGCAGCAGTCCGGGAAGCTGCCGGACTTCAACCGGGTCGAGTGGCGCGGGGACGCCACGACGAAGGACGGTCGCAGCGCGGGGGTCGACCTCTCCGGGGGCTGGTACGACGCCGGCGACCACGTGAAGTTCGGTTTCCCCATGGCCTTCACCACGACGATGCTCGCCTGGGGCGTGGTGGAGAACCGCGAGGCCTACGCCAGGACGGGCCAGCTCGCGCCCATGCTGAACAACCTGCGGTGGGCCACCGACTACCTGGTGGCAGCGCATCCGAGTCCCGAGACCCTGTACGTGCAGGTCGGTGACGGCGGGATCGACCACGCCTACTGGGGACCGCCCGAGATGATCGACGTGCTGGGGCAGTCCCGCCCCGTCTACAAGATCACGAAGGGCTGTCCCGGCACCGACGTCGCAGCGGAGACGGCGGCGGCCATGGCGGCGGCCTCCCTGGTCTTCCGCTCCACCGATCCCGCGTACGCCACGACCCTGCTGACGCACGCCGAGCAGGTGATGGCCTTCGCCGAGTCCACGAAGGGCACCGACGGGCGGGACACGGCCTACGTCTCGTGCGTGACCGCCGCCCAGGGCTACTACAACTCGATCAACGAGGGCGGCTGGGGCAATCCGGGGGCAACGAAGATGTACTGGGACGAGCTGGCCTGGGGCTCGGCCTGGCTGCACCGGGCGACCGGCAGGGCCGAGTACCTGACCAGGGCCCGCACGTACTACCCGAAGATGGGTACGGAGGACGACCCGGCCGGCAGCGGGTCGAAGGTGCCCGTGTACTCCTTCGGCCTGGGCTGGAACGACAAGCAGTACGGCGTGTACGTGCTGATGGCCGGGCTGACCGGCGAGCAGCAGTTCGAGACGGACGCGCAGCGGTGGTTGGACTACTGGACGGTGGGGTACCACGGGAAGAAGGGCACGATCACCCCCGGCGGGATGGCGTACATCTTCTACTGGGGTTCGTTGAGGATGGCGGCCCACACGGCGTGGGCAGCGCTGGTCTACGCCGACCACCTGGGCAGTTCGAGCTCCCTGTACTCCCGCTACCACGACTTCGCCAAGCGCCAGATCGACTACGCCCTGGGCGACAACCCCGGCAAGCACAGCTACGTCGTGGGGTTCGGGACGAGTCCCCCGACGCACGTGCACCACCGCGCCGCCAGCGGCCAGAACCTCGGGTACATGTCCGATCGGACAGGTCCGAACCGTCACGTCATCTACGGTGCCCTGGCCGGTGGCCCGGACCAGAACGACAAGTGGGTCGACGACCGCGAGGACTACCAGCGCAACGAGGTCGCCGTCGACTACAACGCGGGGTTCACCGCCGCACTCGCCCGTCTGGCCGGGGAGTACGGAGGGACGCCGGTGCCGGACTCCGCCCTGGTCGACCCGGTGCACGACACGGAGATGAGCGTCGAGGTCATCACCGACCACTCCGGCCCGGACGGCGCCAGCCTGCGCGTGACGATCACCAACGCCTCCGGGTGGCCGCCACGGGTCCTGGACAAGGGGGTGGTGCGCTACTGGTTCACCCTCGACGGTTCCACGACCGCCGACCAGATCACGGTGACGACGAGCGGCTCGGGCGGCTGCGCCGCCGGGCAGCCCCGCCGGTACTCGGGCAGCATCCACTACTTCGACCTGGACTGCACGGGGGTGGCCGTCCACCCGGGGAGCAACACGACCTACCAGCGGACGACGCCGGTGGGCATCCAGGTGACCCGCCCCGGGACCTGGGACTCGGCCAACGACTGGTCCGCGGGGAACAACTCGCGCGTGGCCCTGTACGACACCGGAGCCCTCGTGTGGGGCCAGGGACCACCGGCCACGGCCGCAACGGCCTCGACCCGGGTCACCGCCCCGTCGCCGGAGCCGGTCGGGGCATCGGCGCGGTAGCGATCCGGCCGGCGGTGGGCGGGACGCCGCCTCCCGCCGGCCGTGCCCGGACGATCGTCCGTACGGAAAACCGGGCGCGACGATCGACCACCCTGCGTGGCATGTTCCTCGTGAATAGCCTTCCCCCATCGAGCATGCGGTTCACACGTCGAGGGGTGAACGACATGAACTGGGGAGAAGTCATCCGCGGGGTCGGTGAGGTCTTCCAGGGTATCTCCGACGCCGCGGTCGTCGACAACTGGCTGCGCATGGACGACGATGGAGCGTTCAGCAGTATCGAGGCGCAGGTCAGCAGCTCACCGACCGAGGCGGTCGACCGCCTGGACCAGGCTCTGCTCGCCCGGGCGTCCATGACCGCGAGCCGGGACGACCGGACGCGACTGATCAAGTTCTACGCCTTCTTCAAGACCGTCGAGACCGTTCGCTACCAGCAGTTCCGGGGATTCCCGCGATGACGGACGGGCGGTGGGCCGGGACGCGGGAACGCACGTTCCTCGGCCGCGCGGTGAGGGTCACGAGTCCTGGAGCGTGTCTCGCCAACTCCGCTTCGGCGCTGCGCGGTGCCCGGGCGGCACCCGGCGGCGTTCTCGTCGCCCCCCCTAGCTCCGCCACGAGGAGCTCTGGCGGCCTTGCCGGGCACTCGCCCGGGCACCTGCTCGCAGCCGGCGGGAGTTGCCGAGACACGCTCCAGAGCGACCGGCGATAGGTGGCTCCTACGACGTTGGTGGTCGCCCTCCTGGGCGGCCTGACGGTCACCTACCAGCAGATCCGCCAGAAGCTGCCCTTCGAGCAGGGGACGCCCGTGCCGGACTGGACCTACCCGGCCCTGGTGATGGGGGTCGTCGTCGGAGGCTCCCTCGGGGTCGCGGCTGCCGTCGTCGAGCGACGGCGCGAGTTCCCGGCCTGGTCCCTTGTGCTCGTGGGCACGGGGGCCGCCCTGGCCTGGAGCCTGTGGCAGGTCTGGGACACCTCCGACCGGGTCGAACTGGTGTTCGTCGCAGGTTCCCCCGTCGTGACGCTCCTGGTGTTCGTGGAACTCATGCGGCAGCTGCGGACCAGCAGGAACCGGACCGGCGGGCCGTGAGGGCCACGGGCCGGACGGGCGTCCGCCGGCTCCGGGCGGGGAACAAGCGATCCCCGCGGGTGGGAGCGCACGGGGCGTGCTCTCGTCCGCGGGGATGCGTGGTGGGCGATACTGGGATCGAACCAGTGACCTCCTCGGTGTGAACGAGGCGCTCTCCCGCTGAGCTAATCGCCCTTGCCGTGCCGCCGTATCGTACTTTGTCCGTCGAGTTTCTCGGGAAATTCCGTCGACGGGACGGTTCTCTCGAATCCTCGTACGGCCGTACGACACGGTCGTTCCTGTCCGCCAGTGCAGTTCGTCGAGCTGCCTGAAGCACCCGACCTGCCCGGGAGCCGGTGTTTCCGGGACCCGGTGCTGTTGTGCGGCGATCACAAGCGCCGGACGAATCCGTACGTGCTGCGGAACGGGTTACACCCTACCGGATCGGTCCCGGTGCTCTCATCCCGGTTCCCCGTACGACACGGGTGCCGGGTGGGAGGGGGACGGGGACCGCGTGCGGATCGGTGCGCCACCCGACGGGTGACGATCAGCGGCCCAGCCCCGGCAGGGGGGGCACGAACTCCTCGGAGATCCACTCGGGCACCCCGTACACGACGAGCACCGCATAGCAGACCCCCACGACGAACGCCATGGTCGACAGCCCGATCAGGGACCTCACCAGCAGGTTCTGCCGGGTGACCCAGCGGACCCAGATGCCGACGATCCTGCGGCACCACAGTTCCAGACGCTTGGCCCAGGCGAACTCCGAGCCGAGGATCGCCAGTCCGAGGAACACGACCAGCCATCCCGGCCCGGGAAGGGGAACCATGATCAGCCCCCCGACGACGACGACAGCCCCGACGATCCCGATCAGGATGCGGTAGCCCAGCGACCAGCCCCGGCGGGCCCGGATCGCCTCCCGCCAGCCGTGTGCTTTCCGTCGCGCAGCGTACAGCGTGGCCTCCATCAGAGCGGTTCACGGCGCCGCAGGGGCGTCCGTTAGCGGCATCCTGAACGATAGCGATGGACCTTCGAGCCGAAGACGGCCACCATCACACTGCAAGACCACCCGTCCGGTGGGGTTTCGCCTCTGGGAGTACGGGGAAAGAAGCCGCCGAGGGCCAACCGGGTGGCCGCCGATCGAGTGAGGGAGCACCATGCAACCGCACGTGGACGTGGAGGCGTCGGTCCAGCTCCGACTAGTCGTCGCCGACGCCGACGCCGTCCCTCTCCCCGTCAGCCTGCGTTACAGCGCGTCGGACCCGTACGCGGTCCGTGCGGTGTTCTCCGGCGAGGGGATGGAAGTGGAGTGGGTATTCGCCAGGGACCTGCTCCGTAAAGGACTCACGTCACCGGTGGGTGACGGCGACGTCCATGTCTGGCCGTCCTGGGGGACCGGCCGGGAGCTCTTGATGATCTCCCTGACCTCCCCGGACGGGCAGGCGGTGCTGGAGGCCACGGCCAACGACGTGCGGACCTTCCTGGACCGCACCGCTGTCGTGGTGCCTGACGGCGACGAGAGTTCGTATCTGGATCTGGACGCCGCGCTGGAACGTCTGCTCGCCTGAGGGCGCGCCAGTACCTCACAGGAATGCCGACCGGGAGCCAGGCGGTCGGACAGGCGGTAGGGGGACGCGGTCGCCCGGCCCACGACCGCGAGCCCTTGCTCGTGGTGACAACGGCGGACTCGTGCCCTTCGCACGAAGGATGTCCGTTCCGTGCAGCAGCTCGTCATCCTGCCCCTCCCCCGGGCCTCGACGGGAACGACGGTGAAACGCTCACCCCCGAGGGTCTCGAACACACCCGCGGAAAAGTGATGTTCATCACATGCCATGGTGCCGCACGACCCGCGGGATCCAGTGAGGCAGGTCCGTCGAGCGTCGAGCACAGGCGCCACCCCATCCACCACGGGCACCATGATGCCGCATGTCGTACATGCATCGCCTGACCGGCATCGCCCGTTTTATGAGATTTTTACCACCCGCCACGCTGTCACGGGGTGTGATAACCGAAGCGTACCTCACGGTTCAACACGAAACACCCTTTCGCTACGCTGCGGCGAGTCCCGGTCACTTCACGGAATCAACAGGGATGGATACTGCTCGGCCGACGGTTCCGATCAGGGGTCGAGGTGCTCCGGCAGGCAGGACCGGAACAGCTCGGCGGCGGCCCTTCCCAACGGGCCGTCGCGCAGGGTCCGTCCGTCGATCTGCGCGACCGGCTGGACATCGCGGGTGGAGCTGGTGAGGAGCACTTCCGGCGCGGTGTCGAGGACCGACATCGGCAGCGTTCCCTCACGGATCGGCGCTCCCTCACGCGCCGACCACTCCAGCAGCAGCTCCCGGGTGATCCCGCTCAGGCACCCGGAGGACAGCGGGGGGGTGACCAGTTCGTCGTCGACGGCGACGAAGACGTTCGATCCGGTCCCCTCGCACAGTTCTCCCCGGGTGTTGGCCAGCAGGGCCTCGTGCGCCCCCCGGTCGTGGGCGGCCTTCAGCGCCACGACGTTCTCAGCGTAGGACGTGGACTTCACGCCGACGAGGGCTGAACGCTCGTTGCGGACCCAGGGGACCGTGACGACCGCGATCCGTTCCGGCCAGGGGTCCGCCGGTTCCGCGGCGACGATCACGGTGGGGTCCGCTCCCCCGCGGTGGGAACCCAGGGGACCGGTCCCCCCGGTGACCGTGATCCGCAACCGGGCCAGGGGCACCTGCCCGAGCTCGGCGAGGGTCTGGTGGACAGCGGCCCGCAGCCGGTCCTCGGACGGGACGGCCAGTCCCAGGGAGCCCAGGGAGCGCTCCAGCCTGCGCAGGTGCCGGGTCAGGGCGAACGGCCGGCCCCGGACCACCTTGAGGGTCTCGAAAGCCCCGTCCCCGACGGTCATCCCGTGGTCGAGGGCGTGCACCCTGGCCCCGCCGTCCCGGTCCACCTGCCCGTGGACCCACACCACGGGATCCCGGCCCCCGGTACCCCCTGTCCCTTCCCGCGTCTCGCCGACATCCATCGATAGCCCTCCCTGTACAGTTCCGACCACCCGCCGTGGCGACCGTCCGCCGCGCACGTCCGACGGTCCCACCGTCCTCGGCCCGCCGACCGGACCGGCCTCCCCGCGTGCGCACGTCGCCGGACGTTCCCGGACCGCTCTGGTCGAACAGGTCACCCGAACCGAGGCCTCACCACATCCCACCAGAAGGTCCCAGCAGCACGGAACAGGCACGGCGGCGCCGGCGGAACTCGCCGGTGTCCGGGACCCGATCGGAACCGCGTCCCTGGTCAGGGGAGTCGTGCCGCTCCGGACGGGGGTCGGTTGGACTGTGCGGCGACGCTTCGGATAGTGTTCTGGACGTAGCGAACGCCGGAGAGATACCGGTACAAAACATGCGGACGTGGCTCAGTTGGTAGAGCATCACCTTGCCAAGGTGAGGGTCGCGGGTTCGAATCCCGTCGTCCGCTCGGGGCTCCGAGCCTCACGGTGGAGTGGCCGAGAGGCGAGGCAACGGCCTGCAAAGCCGTCTACACGGGTTCGAATCCCGTCTCCACCTCGGGTACCTGGTTCCGCGTCGAACCAGGCTGCTCCGCGGGCGATTAGCTCAGTGGGAGAGCGCTTCCTTGACACGGAAGAGGTCACTGGTTCAATCCCAGTATCGCCCACCATGTAGTGCCAGCTCAGAGGCCGGTTGCGGACAGTTCGCAACCGGTCTTCAGATCGTTTGTTAGAAGTTTGTCAGTGAACTCAGCCGTACACAGGCGGCCTGGGACGACCTCACACGGCTCCCGACGGACGTGACCGGCAGCTTCCCCTCCGGCGCCTGGTTCCGCTTGCCGCCCGGCAGGAGAGCGTCGAGTGGTTCCAGTCCGGTGACGGCGACGCACTCATCCTGTCGGTCCGTACCACCGGGACCGGGCTCGACCTCACTCGGGCCGGGCATGTCATCCGCTTCGACCGATCGTGGGACCTCGCCGTCGAGGACCGGGCCAACCGTTCGCGCCCGCCGCCTCGGCCAGCACCGTCTCGTCGAGGTCCACCACCTGATCGCGGAGGGAGCCGTCGATGACCGACCACCTCGACGCGACAACCCGTCGCCAGGTACTGGCAGCGCGGCCAGCCGGACAGCCGCACGGGCACAGCCGCGACCCGGGTCTTGATAGCGTCGTTCGGGTGTCTCCTTAGTGGCCGTGGCCGTGGCAAGAAGAACCGTTTGTCCAAGGGGCCCCGGGGCGGGCGAGCACCGGTCCGTCGCATCGCGCCGTCCGCAGGGCAGGACCCGGACCCGTGGCCGCTGTCCGGGGGCGGTTCCGGCCCTGACGGCCCCACCGCTGCCACCATGACCGGCGCATCACCCACACGCTCCGGACCGCCCGGGGGTGCTACGTCCGGACGACCGAGAGACCAGGAGGACCCTCAGTCATGAGCAGCTCATCCGCTGGCAGCGGTGGTAGCGCCCCCGCCACCCCACCGCCGTCAGCACCGGCGACTGCCCCCTCGAAGGCCCGGGTGCGCCCCGGTCCGCTGACCGTCGTCGAGAAGGGCTCCTCGCCGGGCAGGTCCGAGACGCGGTAGCTCCGGCCCTCGGTGACGGCCCCGTGGATCCGCGGGTCCAGCATCCTTCCCGGACGCCCCGTCCGGCCGACGGCAGCCTGCAGAGGAACGGGCAGCCAGGTGCCCGGCTGACAGCTTCCACCTCAGCAGCGAGGCACCTCCGGCGTCGAGGTCCGAGTTCGACTGCACGGATGTCCGGGTTCGACTACACATGCGCCTCGTGGGTCCCTCGTAGTTTCGGGCAAACCAACTGGCGCGCGGGGCTTTGGGGGTTCCTGAGCTGCACCGCGGGGCTGCTTGACCGGTGACCGGCCGGGATAGTGTTCCGGGGGTGCAGACGGCGCTGGCGGTCCTCCTTCTGGCGGGGGCTGCCGCCGCGGTGGCTGGTGTGACCGGGACGGGCCAGCTGCGCCCGGTGGTCACCGCGACGCTGCGTGCCACGGCCCAGCTGGCGGCGGTGGGCGTCGTGATCGTCGTGGTGTTCCGCACCCCTGCGCTGGCTCCGCTGTATCTGCTGGTGATGCTGTCGGTGGCCGCCTGGACGTCGGGGCGTCGCCTCGGCGGTGGTCGCAGAGCGTTCCTCGCCAGTGCCACGGCCGTCGCTGCGGGTGCGTTCGTCGCGGTCGGGGTCGTCCTGGCGACCGGTGCGCTGCCGGTTGCGGCGCGGACCGCGGTCCCGTTCGCCGCCCAGCTCGTCGGGGGGTCGATGACGGCCACCACGCTGGCCGGTCAGCGGCTGCTGGACGACGTCGCCGCCGGCTGGGACCAGGTCGAAGGGTGGCTGGCGCTGGGGGCCACCTCCACGCAGGCGGTCCGGCCGATGGCCCGGACGGCGGCAGCCCGCGCGCTCGTCCCGGCCATCGACCAGACCCGCAACGTCGGCCTGGTCGTGCTCCCCGGCGCCTACGTGGGGCTGCTGCTGGGCGGCGCCTCCCCGGTCCAGGCAGGACGGGTGCAGCTGCTGGTGCTGATCGGCCTGCTCGCCGCCGAGGCCGTGGCCGCAGCCGTGATCACCCACCTGCTGGCCCTTCACGTGGGGGTCCGGCGTCCGCCCACCTCCTGACCCATCGTGCGGTGGCCCATCGCGCTGGCTCTGGACTCCGGACGTCCGGGCGGCGTTCTGGGCGGTGTCGGGACGCCGGCCCAGGCTGTACCGATGGGAGTTCGCCGAGGTCAGTTCGGCGCCGGGCCGTAGGGCAGGTCGGGGTGGTGGTCGGCGATCTCGAGGAGGCGGTTGTACTTGGCGATGCGTTCGCCGCGGGCTGGTGCGCCGGTCTTGAGCTGTCCGGCTCCGGTGGCGACGGTGAGGTCGGCGATGAAGGTGTCCTCGGTCTCCCCGGACCGGTGGGAGACCATGGTGGCGTACCCGGCCTCGCGGCAGATGCGCATCGCGTCGAGGGTCTCGGTGACGGTGCCGATCTGGTTGACCTTGATGAGGGCGGCGTTGGCGACCTCGCGGTTGACGGCGTCGGTGATGATGGCGGGGTTGGTGACGAAGATGTCGTCGCCGACCAGCTGGATCCGGTCGCCGAGCCGTTCGGTGAGGGCGGTCCAGCCGTCCCAGTCACCTTCGGCCAGACCGTCCTCGATCGACCAGATCGGGAAGTCCTCGCACAGCCGGGCGTACCAGTCGACCATTTGGCCGCTGGAGAGGGTCTGCCCGGCGGCGTGGTAGGCGCCGTCGCGGTAGAACTCGCTGGCGGCGGGGTCCAGGGCGATCGCGATGCCGGCGCGGCCGGGGGTGTGGCCGGCGGCGGCGATGGCCTGGACGAGGGTGGTCAGGACGTCCTCGGGGCGGGTGATGTCGGGGGCGAAGCCGCCCTCGTCGCCCAGGCCGGTGGCGTGGCCGGCGTCGTGCAGGATCTTCTTCAGGACCGTGTAGGTCTCAGCGCCGGCACGCACGGCCTCGGCCATGGACGGGGCGCCGATCGGGGCGAGCATGAACTCCTGGAAGTCCAGGCTGTTCGGGGCGTGGGCACCGCCGTTGACGACGTTGAAGTGCGGCACCGGCATCCGGGGCGCGACCCCGGCGGGGGCCAGGTCCTGCCACATCGGCCGGCCGTGGGCGCTGGCCAGGGCGCGGGCGGCGGCGATGGAGACCCCGACGATGGCGTTGGCGCCGAGCCGGGACTTGTTCGCCGTGCCGTCGGCGGCGATCAGGGCGGCGTCCAGGTCGCCCAGGTCGGCGAACGCCCGGCCCTGCACGAGGTCGTTGATCTCGCCGTTGACGTTCCCGACCGCGGTCAGGACCCCCAGGCCGGCGTAGCGGGCCGGGTCGTGGTCGCGCAGCTCGACCGCTTCCCCGGACCCGGTGGAGGCCCCGGACGGGACTCCGGCCCGGGCGGTGGTCCCGTCGGCCAGGGTCACGGTGACCGACAGGGTGGGCCGGGCCCGGGAGTCGAGGATCTCCACGGCGTGCACGTGGCGGATCTGGACGGTGCTGTCGGGTGCGGGGCCGGTGGTCGGGGTGTGGCTGCTCACCGGGTGCTCCTTCCTGAGAGTGGTTCCTTGAGGGTCGTGGCGGGCCGTGGAGGGCCGGGCGCAGCGGCGTGCCGGCGGGCCGCGGGTGACGGGTCAGGCCAGTCCGGCGGCGAGCACCCAGCCGCCGGCGCAGGCGACGAACCCGACCAGCAGGCTCACCGTGGTGTTCAGGACCGCCTCCAGGACCGATCCTTCCTCGACCAGGCGCAGGGTCTCGAACCCGAAGGTGGAGAACGTCGTCAACGCGCCGCAGAGCCCGGTCCCGGCCAGGGTCGCCAGCCAGGCCGGGGCGCCGCCGCTGACCGCGCCCGCGACCAGGCCGAGAATCAGCGACCCGGCGGCATTGACCGTCAGCGTCCCCCAGGGGAAGACCGTGTCGTGCCGGGACTGCACCAGCAGATCGATCAGGTACCTCAGCGGGGCCCCGACCACGGCCCCGGCCACGACCAGCAGGGCGGTCATCGGCGCTCCCGCCACCACGTCCGCGGCCGGCCCTCGCCCGGGGCAGCGTCGTGGCCCTCGTCCGCGCCGGCCTCGCCGCGGCCGCGGTCACGCCCGACGTAGCGGACGACCTCGACCTCGTCGAGGATGATCAGCCCCTCGGCCACCAGGTCCTCCACCTCGGGCAGGAACGCACGGATCTTGTCGGGGCGGTCCACGATCAGGACGACGACCGGGAGGTCCTCGGTCAGGCTGAGGATGCGGGTGGTGTGGATCCGGCTGGAGGCGCCGAACCCCTCGATGCCGTGCAGGACTGTCGCGCCGGCCAGGCCGGCGGCGTGGGCCCGGTGCACGATCTCGGTGTAGAGCGGGCGGTGGTGCACTTGGTCGGTCTCGCCGACGAAGATGGTCATCCGCAGGGCAGTGCCGGTCAGGGTCATCACGTGCTCCTCGTCATCGAGGCAACCGACGGACTCGAGGACGTCGAGGACGACGCGGCGGCGGGGTGCTCCTGGCCGGTCTGCCGGTGGCCCGCGCGAGACCGGGCCCACCGAACGACCAGCCGGGCGCAGGTCGCCCCCACCCACACCGCGGCCAGACCGGCGGCCAGGGTGGCGGCCACGTACCGCCCCGCCAGGCCCGCCTGCCCGGAGACCAGCAGGTTGCGGGCATCGAGCATGTAGGTGGAGAAAGTGGTGTACCCGCCGAGCACCCCGACCCCCAGGAAGGGTCGCACGTACCGCGAGGGTGGCCACACCTGGATCACGAAGACCATCAGCACCCCCAGCAGCAGGCAGCCGGAGACGTTCGCGGTGAACGTCGCCCACGGGAACGTGCCCGCCGGATGCGGCAGCAGCTGGGTCAGCCCCCACCGGGCCAGGCTCCCGACCGCGCCACCGGCCGCGATCACGGCGAGGACGTCCCACCGGCGCCGCACCACCCGCTGCAGGCGCCGGGACAGGTACCGCACCCGAGCCCGCCCCCGTCGCCGCACCGGCGCCCTGACCGCCGCAGCCGCCACCCCGGCCCCGGACGGATCACGCTCGCCACGGCCCGACGCGACCTGGGAACCCCTGGCATCGGACGGCACGGGCTCAGCCGGCGCGAGGTCAGGGCCGACCGGCAGATCACCCCAGCCGGGGCCGCCCTGCCCCGTACTGACCGGGCCGGATGTGTCCTGCCCCCTCGTTGCGTGGTCCACCGGGTCGTTGACGCGGTCGTCAGCCATCCGCCCTCACTGTCCTCGACGCGTTCACCTGCGGCAGCCGTGCGGCCGGCCAAGCCCAGACCGTCCGGACGGCGGCCCGTTGGTCGTGCCCGGTCAGGGCGCAGGGCGATCGGTCCCCCCGCGTCGTCCCATGCGGCGGCCAGGGCAGGGACGGCCGGCCAGCGTCGGGGGAGGTCCCGGCCCGGCGCCACGACCACGTGGACCACGGTCCGGTCGGCCATCGCGCGCCTGGCACCGCGGGCGCACCCCGTGTGGCCCCGGGCCGCCGATCGGGCCCCAGGATCCGGGCACCGGCGTGGCGTTCGCGGACTCGGCACCGGTCGCAACGGTGTGGTCCATCTGGGCAGCCTCCTACCTGTCGGTAGGGACCGTTGGCGGCACGTTCCGCGGTCATGGCGGGCCCCTCCGCCATCACCAGGCACTGTACTACGACCGGGACGAGATCAACTGGACCCAAGAACCGCCTCAGCCGGCGGCACCTGACCGGCCCTCCGCCCCGAGCACGTTCCTACTCATTGGTCACGGCGAGGGCCCGGTACAGCGAGGCGACCGACGGGTGCTCGCCGGCGTTCTTGCCGGTCTTGACGGTGAGCTCCTTGGCGATCGCGGGGACCGGCGAGCAGCTAGAGCTGGATCCCTGCGGCCCGCAGGGCCGCCGAGGGGGTCATCAGCTCGGCGGCCCTGCGGGCCAGCCGCTTCATCTCGACGACGGTGAGGATGACGACCTGGTCGCCGGCGGCGTGCTTGATCTCCCGGGCCAGGGTGAGAGCGTTCTCCAGCTCGGGCCGGACCCGGACCCGGATGGAGATCTTCTCGGAGAAGATGCGCCGGCACCCGGCGCGCTGGAGCAGATCGACCTGGCCGGCCAGTTCCTGGGCGTGCATGGAGCAACGGGCCTAGAGCGTGTCTCGCCAACTCCGCTTCGGCGCTGCGCGGTGCCCGGGCGGCACCCGGCGGCGTTCTCGTCGCCCCCCGTAGCTCCGCCACGAGGAGCTCTGGCGGCCTTGCCGGGCACTCGCCCGGGCACCTGCTCGCAGCCGGCGGGAGTTGGCGAGACACGCTCTGGTCGGT
>Ga0316579_10000337_pt1 | contig 14681 bp, 13 predicted proteins | sample J5NA_2_FD_203074 | JGI IMG/M metagenome (GOLD analysis project Ga0316579, IMG submission 203074) | Rhizosphere microbial communities from salt marsh grasses in Alabama, United States - J5-7_160517rDrA | ecosystem: Host-associated > Plants > Roots > Rhizosphere | place: USA: Alabama | collected... | reverse complement strand
AACGCGCGTTGGGCAGCTTCGCCGCCCGGGCGATCCGCCGACCCACAGATTGGAGCTGGGCCTTCTTCTCGGCGTCTCGCGAGAGCGGGGTCTTGGCCTTGATCTGATCGAAGGCCTTCAGGCCCAGCTGGGCCTCCTGGGAGGAATCGACCAACAGAAGCTGACTACGTCCCGTCTCCGGGGCCGTGGCGCAGCCCCCCAGGGCGATGCTCGATAAAAAGGCGGCGGCGAGACCCGCGCCGAGGAGGGGGTGATGGACGATTGGCGTCTGCAAATGGACTTCTCCTGCCGACAGTGCGCGATCCGCGACCTATCGGATCGATGATCGGGATGACGGGCGCCAGGATTCAACCGTGCCCCTCAAGTGGCATGTCCGCCCGCTGCCCTGAACCGTGCCGACTCGCGCCCCCGGCGAGTTTCTTGACCTGTCGGCAGGTTCCAGGCGCGATCGTGCGTAGTACACTGGAGATCCGCCGCGAACGAGGATTCACTCGCCAGATCGGGACCGCGGATCCCGTCGGGATAGCCCCCGGCCCACAAGGAGGGCCTCTCCATGCTCCACATCCCCCTGGAATCCCTGTGCTACATCATCGCCAAGGCCCGAGAGTTCCAGGCCAAGGAGGAGGTGGTGATCCCCGATACCCCCTCCAGCCCCTCGGATGACTGGGCCCTCCAGTGCCTCGCAGACCACAGCGGCGACTACAGCCTCACCGAGCTTGTTGACGCCATCGCGGAGATGAACCAGCGCCAGCGGGCGGAGCTGATTGCGCTCATGTGGGTCGGGCGGGGTGATTATGACATCGCCGACTGGGAGACGGCGGTCGACGACGCGATCGGCGATCACTCCGTGCGGGCCGCCCATTATCTGCTCGCACATCCCATGGTCGCGGACGACCTGGAAGAAGGCCTGATCGCCCAAGGCTACTCCTGCGACGACTAGGTCCCCCTCCCGTCGCGAGCTCGCCAGGGACATCGAGCCCGGTCACGCGCTCCCCCTCAACCCGAGCACGTCCTGCATGTCGTAGAGCCCCGGCTCACGGCTGGCGATCCAGACCGCGGCCCGCGCCGCCCCACGGGCGAAGGTCATGCGGCTGCTGGCCTTGTGGGAAATCTCCACGCGCTCGCCGTCTGCCGCGAACCAGACGCTGTGCTCGCCGACAATATCCCCGGCACGGATGGTCTCGAAGCCGATGGTGCGCCGCTCCCGAGGACCCGTGTGGCCCTCCCGTCCGTAGACCGCCACCTCCGCGAGATCCCGTCCCAGGGCGGTCGCCACCACCTCCCCCATGCGCAGCGCGGTACCGGAGGGGGCATCCACCTTGTGCCGGTGGTGGGCCTCGATGATCTCCACGTCCACCTCATCCCCCAGGACACGCGCGGCGATGTCCAGGAGCCTCAGGCACAGGTTCACGCCAACGCTCATGTTGGGGGCGAAGACGATTCCGATCGCCTCGGCCGCGGCGGCGACCGCGCCTCGCTGACCCGCGTCCAGCCCGGTGGTCCCGATCACCATGCGCTTGCCCGCGGCGCGGCAGAGCGCCAGGTGCCGTTCGGTCGCGGCCGGCTCCGTGAAATCGACCAGGACGTCGAAACGATCGGCGGCCGCCTCCAGATCCCCGGTCACGGCCACCCCAAGTTGGCCCACGCCGGCCAGATCGCCGGCATCCGCGCCAACCAGGCTGGAATCATGCCTTTCCGTCGCCGCTCCGAGGGTGAGCCCGGCGGTCTCGGTGACGGCCTGAACCAGGGTGCGGCCCATGCGGCCGCCAACCCCAGCCACCGCGATTCGAGTTGTGCTCATGGCGTTTCCTTTGTCGTGCGTGATTTAGGTCGCGCTGAATTATCGCGCTTCCCGTGGGGGGCCAGAATGGCCCGCGAGCTTCGAGGGCATTGAGCCCGCGTAACCGGAGCGTCCCGAGCCGCGAGCCGATCACGTGTCGGGAAGACATGTGACCAGCCTCGACTGCGGAGAGTCCATCCATCGGCCCCACACACCCTGGGGCCAGGCGCGGGACGCGGTATCAGGCGGCGCGAATACAGCACACGCTCCGTCCGGGACCCAGGGGCACCTCCGCGGGATAGTCCAGGGCGCAGGTGGGCAGCGCCTCGGGGCACCGGGGATGGAAGTGACAGCCGGGGGGCGGATGCACGGGCGACGGCAGGTCGCCCTCCAGGCGGATGACCGGGCGGCGCCTGGCCTCATCCACCACCGGCACCGCCGACAGGAGCGCGCGCGTGTAGGGGTGGCGCGGGTCCTCGAGCACCTGCTCAACGGGCCCCCGCTCCACCACCCGCCCCAGGTACATGACGGCGACCTCATGGGCCAGATACGCCACCACCGAGAGGTTGTGGGTGATAAAGAGATAGGCGATGCCCAGGCGGTCCTGAAGGTCCTTCAGTAGGTTCAGGATCTGCGCCTGGACCGAGACATCCAGGGCACTGGTGGGCTCGTCGCACACGATCAGCCTGGGCTCCACCGCCAGGGCCCGGGCGATACAGATGCGCTGACGCTGTCCGCCCGAGAACTCATGGGGATAGCGCTCGGCCGCATCGGGACTGAGCCCCACCAGCTCGAGCAGCTCCCCCACCCGGCGCATGCGCGCCGAACGGCTCCGCTCGATCCCCAGGGCCTGCAGGCCCTCGCCGACGATGTCCCCCACCAACATGCGCGGGTTCATGGAGGCGAACGGGTCCTGGAAGACGATCTGAAGATCCTTGCGGAACGGCTGCATGGCGCGGTGACCGCGACCCCGCAGCTCCAGACCCCGGTAGCGCACCGAGCCGCCGGTGGGCGCGACGAGCTGGAGCAGGCCCTTGCCGGCGGTGGTCTTGCCGCAGCCGGACTCGCCGACCAGGGCCAGGGTACGCCCCGCATCCAGTCGCAGGCTCACGCCGTCGACCGCCCGCACCTGGCCCACGACCCGGCGGAAGACCCCACGATAGATGGGAAAGTGGACCTGGAGGTCCCTGACCTCCAGCATGGCCTCGGCATCGCTCCGGCCTGGCCCGGCCTCGGGTTGGTCGCCGGATCCACCAGCGATCCCCGAGCCTCGCGGAACCAGCGCGTCCAGCGCGCCCGCATCGTCGGGCCACAGGTGGCAGCGGACGCCTCGGTCGGCGGCCAGGCCGGACCAGACGGGCAACTGCTCATGGCAACGGGGCATCGCCGCCGGGCAGCGGGGGGCGAACCGGCACCCCGTGAACTCCTGATCCAGCGGGGGGACACGGCCGGGGATCATGGCGAGCCGTCCCCGGCGCCGCTCCGCATCCGGCAGGCTCTCCAGGAGCATGCGGCTGTAGGGGTGGGCGGGCGACTCGAAGAAGGCGGCAACGGTTGCCGTCTCCACGATCTGCCCTGCGTACATGACCGCCAGGCGTCCCGCCGTCTCCGCGACCACCCCAAGGTCGTGGGTGATGAGGAGCACGGCCATGCCGGTGGACGCCTGGAGGTCCTTCAGCAGGTTCAGGACCTGGGCCTGGATGGTGACGTCCAGGGCCGTGGTCGGCTCATCCGCGATCAGGATCTGCGGTTCCCCCGCCAGGGCCATGGCGATCATCACCCGCTGCTTCATGCCGCCCGAGAGCTGGTGGGGGTATTCCCCGATCCGCCGCGCCGGGTCCGGAATGCCGACCGCGTCGAGCAGCTCCAGCACCCGGGCCTCGACCCGGGGCCGGGGCCGGCCCTCGTGGACCCGCACTGCCTCGCCGATCTGCTGTCCCACGGTGAGCACGGGGTTGAGGGAGGTCTGGGGCTCCTGAAAGATCATGGCCATGCGCCCGCCCCGCACCCGCCGCATCTCCGCCTCGCTGAGACGCAAGAGGTCGATGTCGCCGAGCCGTACCGAGCCGCCGCCGATTCGGCCGGCCCCCGGAAGCAGCCGCATCAGGGACAAGGCGGTCATGGACTTGCCGCAGCCGGATTCACCCAGGAGGGCGAAGGTCTCGCCCCGATTGATACACAGCGAGACGCCGTCCACCACCCGCGCGGGCGGCCGGTCCGAGCGGGGGCCGACGGAGACCTCGGTGATGAGCCCCTGGACCTCGAGCAGGCAATCCCTCATGGCGCCCCGGCGGCCGCCTCCGACCGGACCGGCAAGGGCGCCGGGATCCCCAGCACGGCACGGGCATTGGCCGTGGTGATGGCGGCCAGCTCGTCACGATCGACCTGCCGCACCTCGGCGAGGGCCGCCAGGACGTCCGGCAGGTACTCGGGGCTGTTGCGCTCCCCCCGGTGGGCGGCCACCGTGAGGTCCGGGGCATCGGTCTCCAGCACCAGGGCCTCGACTGGCAGCCGGGCGGCCAGACGCCGCAGCTTGGTGGAGCGCTCGAAGGTGAGCATGCCGCCGAAGCCGAGCCTGAAGCCCAGGTCGAGGTAGCGGCGGGCCTCCTCGATGCCGCCACTGAAGGCATGGGCGATGCCCCCCCGCGCCGGGATACGCCTCAAGGTGGCGAGCACCTGCTCGTGGGCCCGGCGCACATGCAGCAACACCGGCAGGTTGGCGCTTCGGGCGATCGCGAGCTGGGCCTCGAAGAGGACCTGCTGGCGTCCCCGATCCAGGTCCCGCACGAAGTAGTCGAGCCCGACCTCACCGACCGCCAGGGGCCGCCGGTCGGCGATGGCCATCTCCAGGGCCGCGACATCCGCGTCGTCATGCCGGTCCAGATAGACGGGGTGCAGCCCAAGGGCCGGGAAGAGTCCCGGCGCGGAGGCGCAGAAGTCGAGGAGCCGGGGCCAACCCGCGCGGTGGATCGCCGGGATCACCAACCCTGCCACGCCCGCGGCCCGGGCCCGCGCCAGAACCGCGTCCCGATCGGCGTCGAACTCGGGGACGTCCAGGTGGCAATGGGTGTCGATCAGCTCCATCTCGCTCCACATCGAGGCCGGGGCGGGGATGTCTCAGTCGCGCCCCGCCGCATCGCGCACGAAGAGCGCCTTGTGGGGTCCGCTGCCGATGGGGCGCTCCTCCATGGTGAAGAGTCCGGTGGCCTTGAGCAGACCACTGAGCTTCGCATAACCGTAGTTGCGGGAGTCGAACTCGGGACTGCGTTTGGCGATGGCGGAGCCCACGGCCCCCAGGTCGGCCCAGCCGGTGTCGTCGGCCGCGCTGTCCACCGCGCTGCGCAGGAGGGTCACCAGCTTGGCATCGCGCTTGAGCTCCTTGCCGCTCTTGCGCCCGGGGGCGTCGCTCCCAGCCTCCCCGCGCAGGACCTCCGTGTAGACGAACTTGTCACAGGCGGCCACGAAGGGCTCCGGCGTCTTCTGCTCCCCGAAGCCATAGACCGTCATGCCGGATTCGCGCAGACGCGACGCCAGGCGGGTGAAGTCACTATCGCTCGAGACGATGCAGAAGCCGTCGAAGTTGCGCGAGTAGAGCAGGTCCATGGCGTCGATCATCATGGCCCCATCGGTGGCGTTCTTCCCCTTGGTATAGCGGAACTGCTGCATGGGCTGGATGGAGTATCTGAGCAGGGTCTCCTTCCAGGATCCCAGGCTGGGGAGGGTCCAGTCGCCGTAGATCCGCTTGGTGTGAGCGGTGCCGTACTTGGCGACCTCGGCAAGGAGCCCCTCGACGATCGCCGCCTGGGCATTGTCCGCGTCGATGAGGACGGCCAGCTTGCGGTTGGACGGCTCGGACATTGGGATACCCCGATTGATTTCCGGTGAGGAGGGCCCTTGGCCAGGACCCGATTGGCGGTCGATTCCGAGCTGGCGACCCGCCGGATCACCACATCAGGTCGTCGGGCACCTTGAACTCGGCGTAAGGGTCCTCGGCCTCCGGGCCCTGGTCGGGCTGATTCCAGACCAGCACCAGGCCCGGATCCCTGGCGCGCACTCGCTCGGCGATCTCGGCGGGCACCAGCTCGTAGAAGGTATCCTGGCGAACCACGGCCAGGCGCCCGTCCACCAGGCGAGCGTGCTGATCCTTGTTGACGTAGAGGCGCTTGAGCGTGCGTCCATCGGTGAAGTTGTAGGGGAGGTCGCCCCCCTCACGCACCACGCGGTGGGTGTGAATGAGCTGGCGCAGCTCGTTCTCCCGGGCGCGACGCGCGGCCTCCTCCTGGCGCTGGCGGTTGAGCTCCCGGTCTCGGGCCGCCTTCTCCGCCCGGCCCTGCTCGGCCGCTCGGCGGGCCGCCTCGTCCGGCCCAGGACCCCGCTTGCCGCTGCGCTTCACGGTCTTGCGCTTGTCCGTCCGGGACTCCTTGAGTCGCTGCTCGCTGACCAGGCCAGCCTTCAGGAGTTGCTCCTGTAACGAATTACCCACGGTCGCACGTCTCCGGGTTTTGACCCAACCGGTTGCAGAGCATCCGACACCGCAGCGGCGGACGCAAGCCGCGTTGCAGCGGGCCGGGCACGAGCGCGCCTTGCCTCGGGACGTGCCGATCGAGAGCCGTCCCGCCACTCGAGCAGTGGCTCAATCAAACCAGCCCTCACCGCGGGCGGCTTCGGAATTCCTTTAGTCGCAATACGTTGCGCGCCACACAAGACCTCGACGTCCCCGCCGCACGCGAAAACAGGGCTGCCTCCGGTGCCACATGGCATAGAATCCCGGGCCCAGGCGCCCCCTCTGACTTCGAGCCGCATCCACCTCGGTCAGGTGGCGCGAACCGCTCACATTCTCTCGTCAATGGAGTCCAGTCCCATGTTAATCCGTCGCATCGTCACGATCCTCGCGCTCGCCCTACCTTTCGCCACCCTCGAGGCCGCCTCCCTCGGCTACGTGGACATGCAGAAGGTGCTCGAGCAGAGCACCCTTGGAAAGAAGGTGCAGGAGGAGCTTCGCAAGGAATTCGAGCCCAGAGCCCAGGAGCTCGGAAAGACCGAGGCGGAGATTCGCCAGCTTCAGGAGACGCTCGCCCGCGACTCGGCCCTGATGAGCGCGGATCAGGTGAAGAAGAAGGAGGCCGAGATCAAGCAGCGAATCGAGGCCTACCAGAAGGCCGGTGGCGCACTCCAGCAGGAGGTGGCGAAGGTCCAGCAGCAGAAGGGGCGGGAGGTGATGGCCCCCGCGCAGAAGGCGGTGGACGCCGTCGCGAAGCAGAACAAACTCTCCATGGTTGTGGAGCGCAGCCTCACGGGCATCCTGTACCTGGACCCGGGACTGGACATCACCGACGACGTCATCAAGCACATGGACGCGAGCGCGAAATGAATCCCGCCGGCCGGCCCCCGACCCCGGCCGGCGTCCTGTTACCGAGGTGTTTCGGTGCGAATCAACTGGGTTACACTAGCCGGTGATGATCGATGGCGTGCCTGTGGCGACCCGGGGTGTGGCGGGTGCGCGGCGGAAATGCGATGCCGCCGTAGCGCTTGGGCGATACGACCCGCCGCGTCGACTCGACAAGCTGGTGAGACGATCCCGCCGCTGGACCAGGCCCCAGACCCGAACCGACTTACCCAGATGACAAGCCCCGCCAAGGGGCACTCAGACCCAGAGAGGAGCCGATCCGATGCTTGGCGAACCCCATGATCTCCTCCACGAGTTTCCCGAGCTGGAGGGGAAGATCGAGTCGATGCGCGCGGCCAATCCGGACTTCGCGCATCTGATGAGCGACTACGACGCGCTTGACGCACGGGTGCGGCAGCTGGAGGAGCTCGGGACTCCGGTAGCCGACGAGACCATCGAAGACCTGAAGAAGGAGCGCCTGGTCCTCAAGGATCGGCTCTACACCTTGCTACGGGGCTGAGTCGGAGCGCACCCCGGGGCCCTATACGGGGTCGCAAAGGCGCCCACCGCAGGCCCCTGATTGGGCGGCACCCTCAGGGGCTCGGCTTTGACGGAGGCGCCGTGGACTTCCTCATCCAGCCGGTCACGCACTTTGAGCAGAACTGCACGCTGCTGTGGTGCGAGGAGACCCATCGAGCCGCGATCGTCGACCCCGGCGGGGAACCCCAGATCATCCTGGACCTCTTGCGGAGACTCGACCTCACCCCCGAGTGCATCCTGCTGACCCACGGCCACGTGGACCACGTGGGGGCGGCGGGGATCCTGGCACCTCGGCTCGACGCGCCCATCCTCGGCCCCCACCGAGACGACGCCTTCCTGGTGCAGGCCTTGGCGGCCCAGTGCCAGCAGTTCGGCTTCCCGGCGGTTCCTGATTTTGAGCCGGACCGCTGGCTCGAGGGCGGGGATCGGATCACGGTAGGCCGGCAGGTCCTATCCGTGATCCACTGTCCAGGCCATACCCCGGGGCACTTGGTCTTCTTCGACGCCCTTGGGAGGCTCGCATCGGTGGGTGACGTGCTGTTCCGCGGCTCGATCGGGCGCACCGATCTGCCGCGCGGCGACCACGACCAGTTGATCGCCTCCATCACTGAACGGCTTTTTCCGCTTGGAGACGACGTTCGCTTCATCCCCGGCCACGGACCCGTTTCCACATTGGGTGAAGAGCGGCGGAACAACCCCTATGTTGGGTCACAAGGCCTGGCGAGACGCCATATCTAGACTCTTTAGACACCAAAGGCATCAGCCTTGGGCTACACTCCGATGGCAAGAGGAGCAGCCTTCACCCCCTCGGCCGGACGCGGTCAGAGAAAAACTATGCGAAAAGCCCTCTCCAGCGAGAACCCGTCGGTCAAAGAAGGCAGCGGCCGTCGCTACTGGATGCGCGCCAGCCCCATCGGCCCCAAGGCGATCGCCGGCGAGCCCTCCGGCAAGCGCGGGCAAAAGGCACGCTTTCTGGAGCCCTACCGGCTATCGCAGGCGCGTCGCGCGGCCCTCATAGACCTCCTTGAGGGCGGCGGCATCAGTGATCGAGACGGCCGGGAGCTGTTCGCCTCGGCGATCGAGTACGACATCGCCAACGCCCGGCAGACCCTGGCTCGGGACATGCGCCCGCCGGCGCCGCCGCAAACGCCAGAGCAGCTCGCGGACGCGCCACGCTCGAACGAGCAGCCCGAGGCCGTGACGAAGGGCCCCGCCCTACCCGCGGATCTGGCCCACACCGCCCGCTCCCTCGCCGAGCGGATCGCCGGGCTCGAGGGCCCCGTAAGGGCTGCCATCCTGGAGGCGGTCCAGGCGCTCGATCCCTTCGGGCGAAGCTACGACGGCACCTACCTGGATGCCCTGGGCGTGGAGCTGAGGCGGCTGGCGGACGCGGTGGCGAGCGAGCCCCGGGATCCAGACCCAACGGCCGCGGAGCCACCAGACCCCGTCCCAGTCGCCTTGGACCCGCCCTTGGATGAAGGGGCTCGACGCTTCCTGCGCCGGGTGGCCCGCGTGTACGAGGAGGTCCTGGAGTCGACGGCGGATCCCTCGTCCGGGGGCACCTTCGAGGCCGTTTTGCGCCTGGCTTCGGAGGAGGCGGGAATCGTGCTTCCCCGAGATCCCGCCGCGCTGGCGGACACGCTTCAAGCGGCCTGATCCGCTGACCAAGGTCGGGCTACCGACCCCCCAGGGACAACCGCGATCGCGGCCCCTCGGGTAGAATCTCGCCCCTGGCTCGCCGATCGGATTGATTCAAGCATGTTGTTCGACCGACTCTTGAAGAAGCGGCGATCCGTCGTCGCCAAGACCGTCAGCCAAGCCTCCCTCGCGGAGATCGCCCTGGGCGATGGGGATCCGGCGACTCGCTTGGACGCCGTTCGACGACTCACGAGCCTCCCGCATCTACGCCAGATACTGGCCACCGACGGCGACGCGGGGATGCGGGAGATCGCGCTCGGCCGCTACCGCAATCTGCTCTCCGGGGTCGAGGAGGCCGGTATCCCCCTGGCCGAGCGCCTCACGGAGATCGCCCGGATCGAGGACCCGCGCATCGTGGAGCACCTTGCCTTGGAGGGGCGCGACGCCGAGGCCCGCCTTGCCGCCATCGAGCACATCGCGAGCCCCGCGGTGCTGGTCAACTGCGTGCTCCACGACCCCCGTGCGGCCAATCGCGGCGCCGCCTTGGCGCGCCTCGAGGACCGGGAGTCCTTGGAGCACATCGTCCGACGCATAGGCAAGAAGGATACCGGGATCTATCGGGAGGCCAGAGAGCGACTGCGCCGCATGGCCGAGCAGGAGGAACGGCCCAGGCGCCTGCGGGCGCAGTGCGCCGAGCTGTGCGAGCGGGCCGAGGGCCTGGGGCGGCTGGAGCACTGGAGCCAGGATCGCGCCCTCCTGGACCATCTGGACGACCAGTGGACCCAGGTCGGGGCAGAGGCGGACCCGCCCATGCGGGAGCGCTACCAGGCAGCGCGGGAGCGCTTCCTTCGGGTTTACGAGGCCCATCTCCAGGCCACCACCGCGGAGATCGCCGCCAAAGAGGCGCGGGGTGCCGAGCGCAAGGCGCGGGAGGCCCTCATCACCCAGGCCCGAGGCGCCGTGGAGCAGGACGACGAGAAGGCCCTGGGGGCCTTGCGCGAGGGGCTCGCGGTCGAGTGGGCGGCCCTGGAGCGAGGGCTTCCGGAGTCGGAGCAGAGGGCCCTCGACCGCCGGTTCGAGCAAATCCTGGCGGCCCTGGACAAGCGGTTGGAGGAGCTGGCGGAGCGTCGCAAGGCCCTGCGGCGACTGGCAAGACTCAAGACGCGCCTCGTGTCCCGGCTCACCGAGTCCGGCCCGCTGGACAGCGCGCGCATCCGCGGCGAGCTGGCGGAGCTGCGCTCCCTGCTCCAGGCCCTCGGTCAGCCCGTGAAAGAAGAGAGCTCGGGGATCAGCCAGGAGTTGGAAGCCAGGCTCAGGGAGCAGCGCAAGGAGGCCGAGCATCGGATCCAGTCCCTGCCGGAGCGCATCACGGAGCTCGAGGGGATGCTCGAGAGCGGCGAGCTCAAACGGGCCGAGCCCCTCCACCAGGACATCACCTCGGACCTAGAGCTGGGGCGCAGGAGCGGGATCGCGGAGAACGCCATCACCGGGCTGAATGCCCGCCTGAGATCCTTGAGCGGTCGCCTCAGAGACCTCCAGCACTGGCGTCGCTGGGGAACGAATCAGCATCGGGCCGCCCTCTGTGAGGCGATGGAGACCCTGCGCAACGAGGATCTGCCGCTCGCCGCGGTCGCGGAGCGGTTTCACGTCCTGCAGACGGACTGGAAGGGGCTGGACCCGTCGGTGGCCCCCGCCAATCGCTCCCTGTGGACGCGCTTCCACCAGGCCAGCGAGGCGGTGCTCGATCGCTGCCGCCCCTACCTGGAGGCGGAGGCGGCGGAGCGGGAGACGAACCGCGCGGCCCGCGAGAACGTTTGCCGTCAGCTCGAGGAATTCCTGGCCCGGGTCGATTGGACCCGCATCGACTGGCGCCGGGTCCTGCACGCGGAGCGCGAAACCCGTCAAGCGTGGGCCTCCATCGGCCCGACCGACGATCGCCAGCGACGCCCCCTGGATCGTCGCTTTCGCCGGGCGATCAAGGAGCTGGACCAGCGCCTGGAGACCGAGCGGGAGCGCAATCAGGCCTTCAAGCAGGGGCTGATCGAGCGGGTGCGGTCCCTGGCGGAGTCCGCGGACCTGGACGCTGCCATCGAAGAGACGAAGGCACTGCAACGCCAGTGGCACACGACCGTTCCGGCCCGCCAGCGGGACGAGAATCGTCTCTGGCAGGACTTCCGCACCGCCTGCGACGCGGTGTTCGAGCGCCGGGCCGCCCTCCACCAGGCCCATCGGGCAGAGCTGGAGTCCAATCTGCACGCCCGCGAGGCGCTGCGCGAGGAAGCGGAGGCCCTACTTGGCGGGCCGGGAGACGCCCAGGCCCTGGCCAGCACCCTAAGGGAGCTCGAGCACCGCTGGCGAGACGCGGAGTCCCTTCCAATCCCGCGCCAGGCGGCGGGGGCCCTGTCCCGGCGCTGGCAACAGGCGCGCGAGCAGCTCCGTGACCGTATTCAGACGCTGGAGGCCGAGGAGCGGCGCGCCGCACTGGAGCTTCTGGCCCAACGGGCGGCCCTGTGCGAGTCCGTGGAGCACCAGGTCCTGGGTCTGCGGGAGGCTGAGCCGCCGCTGGACCAGGAGTCCACGCGCAAGCACTGGTCCGATCTGCCACCGCTTCCCGATTCGACCCTCCAGGAGGCCATGACGACCCGCCTGGATCGCGCCCTGGAGGCCGCGGGCAATCCCGAGGGCCTCACCGCGTTGCGTGCGGGGCTGACCCGCAACCAGGAGGACCGGCGCCACCTGTGCCTGGCCCTGGAAATCGCGGCTGGCGTGGAGTCTCCCCCGGAGCTTCACCAGGAGCGCCTACGGCTGCAGGTTGAGCGGCTGGCCGAGCGCATGGCCGAGGGAGAGGGAGACCGCCTCAAAGGCGTCCCCGAGCTGCTCATGGAGTGGTACCGCTGCGGCCCCGCGCCTGCCGACCCGGGACTCGACGAGCGGGTGGGCCGGGTCCTGACGGCCTGGGCCGCGAGCCCCGGACCGGGCCTATGACGACGGAGTTCGAGTCACCCGACGCGGCGGAGGCGGCCTTCTACGACGCCTTCGCCGCCACGGACCTGGACGCCATGGCCCAGGTGTGGCTCGAAGGGGAGACAGCGGCGTGCGTCCACCCGGGCGGGGCCCTTCTGGTCGGAAAGGCCGCGGTGATGCAGAGCTGGGCCGAGATCCTCACCGGCGCCACCCCGCCACGCATCGAGTATCGGCTGCTCAACCGGATCCTCTCCGCCGACATCCAGATCCATCTGGTGGAGGAGCGGATCCAGGCGGGCGACGATCCGGAATCCGCCACCGGCCTGGTGATCGCCACGAACGTCTACGCTCGGGGCCCCCAAGGCTGGCGCTTGAGCCTCCACCACGCATCCCTCCCCCTGATGCCACGCCGCGCCGTCGAGGGATCGGAACGGCGCCTGCACTGAGTGGCCAGGGAAACGCAGATCCATTGCGTTTGCCGTCCGGGGAAAGGAAGCCGGGCGTCCATCAGGGGAGCGGTAGCCCCAGACCATGGAGCACCCGGAGGGTCAGCTCCGCCGGTGTGCGTGAGATCAGCTCCGCCGGGATCCCGTGACGCAGGGTCAGGCGATCATAGTCCTCGAATCCGTAGGACACCATGAAAGGGTGCATCCCCGTGTTGACCGCCGCCAGATAGTCACGGGCCTCGTCACCGCAGGCGAAGGCACGGGCCGGGTTGACCGCGTAGCGCGCCCGCAGCTCCCGGAAGGTGGGAAGCTTCTCCTCCCGCAGCGGCAGGTGCACCAGGAAGTCGAACCGCCCCGGGTCGAATCCAACCCGACGAAAGAGCCGCTCGATGGTCTCCAGGGGCTCCCGCGTGATGTTGCGGGTGACGATACCCACGCGCAGGCCCGGCGCCTCGGTCAGGCGCCACAGGAGGGACTCGATGCCCTCGTAGAGGGTCGCCTCCTCCCGGTACACCTCCGTCAGGGTGGCGACCAGCCGGGATCGCTTCTCACCGCCGATCTGTCCCCGCAGATTCCGAGGGAACTCCTTTAGCCCCCCCAGATACTTGAACAGGTTGCGCCGCTTCTGGAAGCGACTCAGGGGCCCGATGTCCATCCCATGATGAGCAAAGGTACGGTCGATGGCGGCGAAGGCGTCGATGGTGGTCCCGTCGGCGTCGAGGATGATCAGGCGGTCGTCGGCGTACATGAGTCGAGGTCTCGATGATCCTCCAGCTCCGGCGGGATCCTCCCGAGGGCCAGGACGGCACGATCCGCATCCCCCTCGGCTGAGCTACCCTATCCCCATTCTAGAGCGCGAGGGGAGGATGCAACGAGCGTTGTGACCGCGGGACCCGCGGCAACGCATGGAGACCAACGACGCCTCCCGGGAAGGATGGGGCCTGGAGGCGGCGAGCTTGTCCGCCGTCGGGGTCTTCAATGACGTAAGGGCACCCGAGCGAGGCACCGCATGACCCTGATCGGCATCGACACCGGCGGCACCTTCACGGACTTCGTTTTATGGCAGGACGGCGGCCTCCGGGTCCACAAGGTACTCTCCACCCCGGAGGCCCCGGAGCGCGCGATCCTGCAGGGAATCGACGAGCTGGGACTCGACCCGCGCGGACTCGCCCTGGTCCACGGAAGCACCGTTGCCACTAATGCGGTGCTGGAGGGTAAGGGGGCGCGCACCCTCTACATCGGCAATCGAGGTCTCGAAGACCTCCTGGCCATTGGCCGCCAGGCCCGGACAGATCTCTATGATCTGCAGCCCTCACCGCGGCACCCGCCCCTGGCCCGGACGCTCTGTGTGGGCACCGCGGGTCGCCTGGCGGCGGATGGCGCCTGCCTCGATCCCCTGAGCCCGGAGGATCTGGACGCCATCAGGGAGGCAATCGGCGCGGTCGACCCCGAGTCCGTTGCCATCAACCTCCTCTTCTCGTACCTGGACGACGCGGGCGAGCGCGCAATCGCCGCCTCCTTACCGAGCGGACTCTTCGTCTCCTGCTCCTCCGAGGTCCTGCCGGTCGCGGGCGAGTACGATCGGGGGGTCGCCACCTGGCTGAACGCCCGCCTGGGCCCCGTGGTCGGCCGCTATCTCGAACGCCTGGGGGGCGGGCTGCCCGGCACGCGGGTCGCGGTGATGCAGAGCAGCGGCGAGACCATCGCCGCCCATCACGCGGCCCGGCAGGCCGTGCGGCTCCTCCTGTCGGGACCCGCGGGGGGTCTCGCAGGCGCGGCCTTCGCGGGGGCCGCCGGGGGGGCGGGACGACTGCTGAGCTTCGACATGGGGGGGACGTCCACCGATGTCGCGGTGATCGACGGTGAGCCCCGGCTGACCATGGAGGCGCGGATCGCCGGCCTTCCCGTCGCATTGCCCATGGTGGAC
>Ga0316579_10000336_pt1 | contig 14705 bp, 12 predicted proteins | sample J5NA_2_FD_203074 | JGI IMG/M metagenome (GOLD analysis project Ga0316579, IMG submission 203074) | Rhizosphere microbial communities from salt marsh grasses in Alabama, United States - J5-7_160517rDrA | ecosystem: Host-associated > Plants > Roots > Rhizosphere | place: USA: Alabama | collected... | reverse complement strand
CCACGATGAAGCCCAGTCCTCGGGGCGACGGCCGGGTTACACCCACGTCGGGGCCGCGCCGGATCACTTGACGAGCTCGGCTCCGCTGGTGGACGGGACGCCTCGGGAATGGGGCGATCGGGGGCGGCATTTGACCGCGTGAAACCGCCCACTATACTAGCGACGTATGGCGCCCCCCGCCGCTTTCAAGATCCGGCGCCATACCACAACAATAGACGGCCACCGAGCCAAGACTCGGAACCCCCGGAGGAGTACCCCAACAATGATCAGCGGTATCGTCAAGTGGTTCAATAACGCCAAGGGTTACGGGTTCGTCAAGCCCGACGGTCGGGAGGAGGACGTCTTCGTCCACTTCTCCGCGATCGACATGGAAGGCTACAAGACCCTGCGTGAAGGTCAGAAGGTGGAGTTCGAGGTGAGCCAGGGACCCAAGGGCCTGCACGCGGCCCGGGTCCACCGCGTAAGCTGAGGATCGCGCCCCCTGGAGTTGGACCCCTGGGCCCCGGCACCCGGGCCGAGGGTCCATCTCGGCCGGGCCAGCCCAGAGGTAGCCCAGCATCCTTACATCTTGCCCACGACCGCCTCGCCGAAGCCCGAGCAGCTCACCTTGGTGGCGCCTTCCATGAGGCGCTCCAGGTCATAGGTGACGGTCTTGGCGGCGATGGCACCCTCGACGCCCTTGATGATCAGATCAGCGGCCTCGGTCCACCCGAGATGCCGCAGCATCATCTCGGCGGAGAGGAGCAGTGAGCTCGGGTTGACCTGATCCTTGCCCGCGTATTTTGGCGCGGTGCCGTGGGTCGCCTCGAACATGGCGACCGAGTCCGACAGGTTGGCCCCCGGTGCCATGCCGATGCCCCCGACCTGGGCCGCCAGGGCGTCGGAGATATAGTCCCCGTTCAGGTTCAGGGTCGCTATGACGGCGTAGTCCTTGGGCCGCAGCAGGATCTGCTGCAGGAAGGCATCGGCGATGACGTCCTTGATGACGATATCGCGCCCGGTCTTGGGACTCTTGAAGTGGCACCAGGGACCGCCGTCCAGGTCCGTGGCCCCGAACTCGGCCTTGGCGAGGTCGTAGCCCCACTGTTTGAAGGCCCCCTCGGTGAACTTCATGATATTGCCCTTGTGCACCAGGGTGACCGAGGGCCGATCGTTGTCGATGGCGTATTGGATCGCCCTGCGCACCAGACGCTGGGTGCCTTCGCGGGAGACCGGCTTGACACCGATGCCGGAGCTCTCGGGGAAGCGGATCTTGCTCACCCCCATCTCCCGTTGCAGGAAGTCGATGACCTTCTTCACCTCCGGCGTCCCCTCCTGCCACTCCACGCCGGCGTAGATGTCCTCCGAGTTCTCCCGGAAGATGACCATGTCCGTATGCTCGGGCTGCTTGAGCGGACTCGGCGTCCCGCGGAAATAACGCACGGGGCGGAGGCAGACGTAGAGGTCCAGCTCTTGGCGCAGGGTCACGTTGAGGGAGCGGATGCCGCCCCCCACGGGCGTGGTCAGGGGACCCTTGATGGAGACGACGAACTCCTTCACCGCCGTCAGGGTTTCCTCCGGCAGCCAGACGCCGTCACCGTATGTCCGGGTCGATTTCTCGCCCGCGTAGATCTCCATCCAGCGGATGCGCCGCCGCCCCCCATAGGCCTTGGCCACCGCCGCATCGGTCACCCGCATCATCACCGGCGTGATGTCGATGCCGATCCCGTCCCCTTCGATGTAGGGAACAATGGGCTCGTCGGGCACGGACAGGGAGAGGTCCGGATTGACCTGGATCTTCTCTCCAACCGCCGGGATCTGAATCTTGTCGTAGGCCATGGGTGCTGGTCTCTCGCGTCGCAGGAAAGGCCCCAATCCTAACATCGCCCCGGCGCACCCGCGCGGGCCGGCGCGGGTCTTGCTGTTCAACAAGCCCTTCGGCGTGCTCTGCCAGCTCAGACCGATCGGTTGACCCCCATCCGCCCGGCCCCCCGAACAGCCGGTGTGCTAGCATCGCTACCATGCGTTTGGGAGCGCCCGCGCGCGAAAATTCGGCGCTCCGAATTGGATCTTCAGGACACGGGGAATCTCGGTGAGGTTGAGCAGTTTCACGACCCTCGGGTCGATCGCATTGGTCACGGGACTCGTGTTGGGCGGCTGCGCCAGCACTCCGACGTCGCCCTCCGAGGCCGCCTGGGACATCGGGAATCGACCCCAGATGCTGATGCCGGGGGCAGTCCGCTCGGAGGTCAAGGGACTCGCCATGGGCGCCGCGCGGAGCAAGGGTTGGACCATCGTCAAGTCCACGGAGGACAGGCTCGTCGTGCAGCGACCCGTAGACCCGGGCTCGGCCGCCGCCGCGGCGACCCTGGGGGGGCAGGCGAGTGTGATCCCACCGGTCATCGAGGTCACCTCCGCCTTCATTCAACGGCCGGACGGGGTCCTCGTCGGCCTGGGCGCAGAGCTGGTCAGCCAGCCCCCGGGCGAGGACGTCCCGAGGCGGGTGGATTACACCGAGACTTACCGGGACGCGCTCACCCGCTCCCTGGAGTCGTTGCGCTCCAATTGGGCGGCGAATCGCCAGCGCGTCGCCAGCTCGACACCAAGCAATGCCGTCCTTGCGGAGGGGGCCGCGGAGCGCGCGGCGGAGGGACAGACCGCCCCCAACCCGCTGGTCCAGGTCTGGGCCGATGCGGTGGCCGACGCGAAGGCGTCGGGGGGAACCGTCAGCAGGGGCGCGGCGCCTGCCAGCCCAACCCCACAGACCACCGCGCCCCCGCAGGAGCCTCGGGCCCCGACACCGGAGCCGCGTTTGGCCGCCCCGGCACCGGAACCGAACCCCGCGTGGCAGCCCAGCCCTGCCGCGACGCCGGCCCCTTCCACCGCCCCTGCCCCGGCGGCCCCCTCCTACGAGGGAGGACCGGCCCCCGTGGTCGACGGCAGCGTCACCCTGCGCGGCGGGGCGTCCGGAGGCGAGCCGGTCCGTGTCGGCGGGACGCCGCTCCCAAACCCGCCACAGGAGTCGGTCCCCCCGGACCAGAATATGCTGACCCTGAGTCAGGGCGGCGGGACCGGTACCTGGGCCTATTACGCGGAGCAGTACGCCCGGCTCAGGGGCTGCGACGTGACCGACCAGGGGGCCATCCTGGTCGAGTCGAGGGCGGACAGCGAGATACTGAGGGTCCCCTGCTACAGCGCCGACAGCTTCATCGTGAAGTGCCAGAACGGGGTCTGTCGGGGCCTCGAATGAGCCGGCCCCGCGGCGGCGGGGCCCCCTGGGCCCACGGCCCTCCCTGGATCGTCCGCGTCTCGGCCGGAATCCTGTTGCTCGTTTGGGCGGTGCTACCCGTCGCATCTCCGGGCCCCACGGTCCTGCTCTACCGGGCCAGTCTGGAGCAGGCACGCAGTCTGGCCGTCGACTCGGCCCTGGCACGCGGCTGGCGACTGGTCGCGACCGCCGCGGAGTCGGTGACCTTCGAGCAGACGCTAGAGGAGGGCCCGGGGGAAGGCGCCCCCGAACCCTTGCGGGTGATCCGGGTCCTCGCCCACTTCAGCGACGAGGGCGACGGCGTTCGGATTCAGCTGAGCGCGCGGGAGGTCGAGTCGCCCGGTCGGGAAGGGGAACGGTCGTCGGACGTGACGGACCGCTACGGGCTCAACCTCGCCAACGCCCTGTCCTCCCTGCGTGCGCGGTGGGACTCCCATCGATCCGCCCCGCCTGTCCCCTCGTTCCGTGAGGTACCGATCGACCGGGGGCTATCCCCTCCAGTTCCCCACAGGGACGCGGCCCCGGGCGCTGTCGGGACCTGGGCCTACTATGCCGAGCAATACGCCCGGACCCGAGGCTGCGTGCTCGCCGACAGTGGCGCGAGGCTCGAGTCTGCCGGTGCCGAGTGGGAGCGACACCGCGTTCCTTGCCAGGATGGGTCCTGGGTGGGCGTTTACTGCCGCTTCGGGGATTGTACCGCTGCGCCGCCCTGAGCGACGGAGGACGGCCGAGGCGGCCTTTCCCGGACCCCCGCGCGGCACCCCAGAGCGACCCCGTATCAGCAGGCTCAGCCGCCAGGGTCAGGGCCCGGGCCCTTGATGCGGATCGCCGGCCCCGTCACGGCGCCGACCTCGCCGAGGCTCAGTGGCGGTACAAAGGCGCAATTGTAGAAGGGGCGGATGCAGCGCAACGCGTAGAGGTTGCCGCCGGACGCCGTCTCCACACGCCAGAAGGACTCCTGGAACAGGGGATCCGAGCAGCTGATACCCGCGAGCACGGCGGGAATCCGGGTGGTGGGATCCCGCAGCAGGGTAAACCGCTGCCCGCGGATGGGATAGCGGCCGGGCTGTGCCTGTTGGGGCCGTTCGGAGACGGTCTTGATCTCGAGCTCGCAATAGGGCGCGAGCCGGCTGGCCGCGGCGACCTGCCGACCGCCCTGAAAACGGGCGTGGGCGCTGCCAGCCGGGATGGTGACCGGCGCCGGGATCTCGACCAGGAAACCCTCAAAGCCCGGGTGATCACCGAGCGCACATCCCCCCGTCACCAGACCCAGTAGCAGGGCCCCGAGGCCGCAACAGGGGACCGAGGGGCGGCGGCTACCGCCCATGGGGCGGACCAGCGGGCGGATCCGCATCGTTCCCGTCGCGGCTTCGGGTGCCGGTGAGGAACAGGGCCGCGACGCCCAGGACGAGCAGAAGGACCAGTGAGATCCCGATCAGGGCACCGACTGCGTTCATGATGGCAACACCTCGGGCGATACACGGTCGAAAGCGGTAAACTTCTCAGCCCGGTTCTTCTGCCCCGGCCGCGAAATGCGCCTCTTCCGGATCAGCTTCCACAATCAAGGCAAGGTCTACGAGATCTACGCCAAGCGGGTGTACCAAGGGGAGCTCTATGGCTTCATCGAGGTCAGTGGTCTCTCCTTCGAGGAGACCAGCGCCGTCCTGGTGGATCCCGCTGTGGAGCGCCTGCGCTCCGAGTTCAAGGGCGTGGAGCGCACCCTGATCCCCATCCACGCCGTGATCCGCGTGGACGAGGTGGAAAAGGTGGGCCCGGCTCGCGTCCTGGACAACGGTGAAAGTGGCAAGGTCACGCCCTTTCCCGGCCCCGCCTACCCCCCAAGGATCGATCCCAAGCCCCAGTCGTAACCGATCGAGGAACCGCCAACCAGGGGCGATATGGTCAAGAGCATCGCTCAAAATACAGGACTTCGCCAGGGAATCCTGGGGGCGGCAGGGCTCCTGATCCTCCTCCTGCCGGTATTCCAGGCGGCGCCCGTAGGCGCCGCCCTGCCGGCCAGCGTCCAGGACGAGCCCTTGCCGACCCTGGCCCCCATGCTGGAGCGCACCATGGCGGCGGTGGTCAACGTCTCCACCGTGACCCGCATCGAGGTGGCGGATCACCCGCTCCTGCGTGACCCGTTCTTTCGTCACTTCTTCGAGGTCCCGAGACAGCAGCGGCGGGAGTCCAACAGCCTGGGCTCGGGCGTCATCGTGGACGCCGAGCAAGGCATCGCCCTCACCAACCATCATGTCATCGCCAAGGCGGACAGCATCCGGGTGACGCTCCAGGATGGTCGCACCGTGGATGCGGCGCTCATGGGTGCGGACCCGGAAACGGACATCGCCGTGCTGGGGCTGCCAATCGGCGAGATCCCCCGGGGGATCCTGAGGGCCATCCCCATGGCGGACTCCGATGTCCTCCGGGTCGGGGATTTCGTCGTGGCGATCGGCAACCCCTTCGGCCTCAAGCAGACGGTGACCTCCGGCATCGTGAGCGGGCTGGGCCGCTCCGGGCTGGGGATCGAGGGCTACGAGAGCTTCATTCAGACCGACGCCTCCATCAATCCCGGCAACTCGGGCGGACCCCTGGTCGACCTCCGGGGCGAGCTTGTCGGTATCAACACCGCGATCCTGGCCCCCGGCGGCGGCAACATCGGTATCGGCTTCGCCATACCCAGCAACATGGCCAAGGCCGTCATGGAGCAGATCCTGCGCCATGGCCGGGTGCGGCGCGGCGAGTTCGGGGTGTCGGTCCAGGACCTCACGCCCGAGCTCGCGACCGCCCTGGGGGTCGAGGGGCGCACCGGGGCGGTGGTCACGACGGTGGAGCCCGACTCGGCGGCGGCCGCGGCAGGTCTGCGGGAAGGGGACCTCATTCTGAGCCTGGATGGCCGTCCCGTGGCCGGGGCGGCCGACATCCACACGCGCTTCGGCGTCCTGTCGGTCGGAGCCAGGGTCACACTGGAGGTCCTGCGGGCCGGACGCCCGCTCACCCTGAGCGGGGAGATCGCTGATCCCTACCGGGACTTCGTCCCCGGCGAGCGTCTGTCACCCAGCCTTCGAGGGGCGCTCCTCGGCGCGGACGAGCGACGAGGCGATGCCGTTCGCGTGGGCACCGTGACCCCCGAGACCCCCGCCTGGGAGTCGGGCCTGCGGGAGGGCGACCGCATCCTCTCGGTCAACGGGGAACGCATCGGGGGGCTGCAAGACCTGGCGCGCGGGCTGCGCCAGCGGGGCGGCCTGTACCGCCTGCAAATCCAGCGCGGGGACCAGCTGATCATCCTTTCGAGGCGATAGCCGCCGACCTCCGGTCCCTCCCGCTCAAAGCCCCAGCTCCCGCCAGCGGGCCTGGATGCGCTTGACCGAGACGGGATTGGCGGTCCCGACCTGCTGGGCGAAGAGCGAGACGCGCAGCTCCTCCAGCATCCACCGGATCTCCTCGAGGCGCGGGTCTTGGCGTCCCGCCGCCTCGGCGACCCGGACGCGCTCCCGCCAACGGGCCTGGATCTCCGCCATCTCGGCCATGCGCTGCTGGTCCCGGCTGGCCGCATGCTGAAGCTTCTCCGCGCGTTGGTCCGCCGCCTTGAGATACCGGGGGTAGTCCTTGAGGTGCTCGAAGGGGATCTCCTGCAGGAAGCCACGAAAGACCAGGTGGTCCAGCTGATCGCGGATATCCCGCACCGAGGCGAGCCAATTGACCTGGGTGATCGCGGCGAGGCGGCCGCGAAGACGCTGGTAGGCATCGAGGATGCGGGCCGCCAGGTCGCAGACCTCGCGGGCGGTCCCATGGAGTCGGGGACGCCCCTCGGCGAGCCGCCGCTCGAAGGCGGCCTGCTGCCGCACCGGGGGTAGGCCCTCCAGGAAGCTGAGGTCGAGGATCAGGGCCACGAGCTCATCGGCCAGGTCTGGCCCGCCACGAGGCCTGGCCGCGGCCGACCCCCCTGGCGACCCGGCGACATCGGCCGCCGGGGCGGGGGGGGCCTTGGCATACTGGAGCCGCAGCCGATCGAGCCCGGGCAGATCCTTACGCAGGCGGCGCAGGTCGGCCCCCAGGTGGAGCGCGAAGAGTCGGCGCAGCCCGGCCCGCATGGCGAGCGCCGCCCCCTCCGGCGAATCCAGGACCCGGATCGCGACCGAGTCCCGCTCATCCACCAGGGCCGGATAGCCTCGAACCTGGATGCCACCCCGGGTCAGGTCCACCTGCTCCGGCAGGTCGCCGAAATCCCAGCGGGCGACGCCGTCGCGCTCCAGGTCGCTCGCCGGGATGCGCGCGAAGCTCTGACTGCCCCGCCCGCCGTGCTCGCGCTTGAGCCGGGCCGGATCGTCCCCGCTCGCCACCGTGCGCCCCTCGTCGTCCACCAGACGCACCTTCATGCGCAGATGGGAGGGAACCGCTGCCAGGTCCCAGGCGTCCTCGGGCACCTTGATCCCGGTCAGCTCCCTGATCGCCTCCCCCAGGGACTGAGCCAGGGGCCGATCCGAGGCACTGAGCCGGCCGGCGATGCGCTCCGCGGTGTCCGGGATGGGCACCAGGGTCTTGCGGATCGACTTCGGCAGCCCCCGCAGGAGGGCGGTGATGCGCTCGGTCAGCAGCCCGGGCACCAGCCATTCGAGACGCTCGGGTGACACCTGGTTGATCAGCGGCAGGGGCACCACCAGGGTGATCCCGTCCGCCGCCTCCCCCGGGTCGAAGTGATACTCCAACGGGAGGTCGGTCGCGCCGATCGACAGGGTGTCCGGAAAGGCCTCCGCGGTGACGGCCTCGGCCCCGTGGCGCATCAGGTCGGACATGCGCAGGTGCAGGATCTTAGGATCCTTGCCAGTCGCGGCACGCAGCCACTGCTCGAACTGGGCCTTGGAGTAGATCCCCTCGGGCACCCGGGCGGCATAAAAGGCATAGATGGCCTCCTCGTCCACCAGGATGTCGCGGCGCCTCGACTTGGCCTCCAGGTGCTGGACATACTCGATCAGCTCCAGGTTGTGACGCCAGAAGGGGGCACGGGTGTCGAAATCCCCGCCCGTGAGGCCGAACCGCAGAAAGATCTCCCGGGCCTCCGCCGGATTGATGGGCCCGTAGTTGACACGGCGCTTGGGGACCAGGGTGACGCCGAACAGGGTCACCCGCTCGTAGGCCGCCACCTGGCCCCGATCCGCCTGCCAGTGGGGCTCCGAGTAGCTTCGCTGGAGCAGGTGGGCCCCCGCGGACTCGACCCACTGGGGCTGGATTCGGGCCACGATGCGTCCGTAGTGCCGGGTGGTCTCGATGCGCTCGGCGGCCACGATCCACTTGGGTGGCTCCTTGAAAAGGCCGGAGCTCGGGTGGATGGAGAATCGGCTGTTGCGCGCGCCCTGATAGTCCCGCTCGTCCTTGAATCCGATGTTGCACAGCAGTCCGGCCAGCAGGGCCCGATGGACCTCCTCAGGGGTCCCCGGGGCCTCGTTGACCTTGAACCCCATCTCCGCGAGCTGCTCGTGGAGCTGGGCGTGGACGTCGCGCCATTCCTGCACCCGGTTCCACGAGAGGAAATGGCGTTGGCAGAGCTTGCGGAACTGGTTCCGGGAGAGTGCCTTGCGCTCCCGGTCCAGGAAGGCCCAGAGATTCAGAAAGGTGAGGAAATCCGAGTCCGGGTGGTTGAAGGTGCCATGGATCTCGTCCGCGGCCTGTTGGCGCTCCAGTGGGCGCTCCCGCGGGTCCTGGATGCTCAGGGCCGAGGCGATGATGAGCGCCTCGGCCAGGCAGTGGTGGTCCGCCGCCGCGAGCAGCATGCGCCCGATGCGCGGGTCCACCGGGAGCCGCGCCAGCTTGAGCCCCAGCGGCGTGGGCTCGCCCGTTCTGTCGATGGCCGCCAGCTCCTCCAGGGTCCGGTAGCCGTCGGAGACCAGGCGGGGGTCCGGCGGGTCCAGAAACGGGAAGGACTCGATGGCCCCGAACCCCAGCACCTTCATCTGCAGGATGACGGAGGCCAGGTTGGTGCGCTGGATCTCGGGCTCGGTGTAGGGGGCCCGCGCGGCGAAGCTGTCCTGCGAGTAGAGCCGGATGCAGATGCCCGAGGCAACACGGCCACAGCGTCCCCGGCGCTGGTTGGCGGATGCCTGGGAGATGCGCTCCACCGGCAGGCGCTGGACCTTGCTGCGGTGGCTGTAGCGGCTGATGCGGGCGAATCCCGGATCGACCACGTAATGGATGCCGGGGACCGTCAGCGAGGTCTCCGCCACATTCGTGGCCAGCACTACCCGACGGGTGCCGTGGGCCTGGAAGACCCGGGCCTGATCCTGGGGACTCTGGCGGGCGAACAGCGGCAGGATCTCGGTCGATGGGGGGTGATGCTTGCGCAGGGTCTCCGCGGTCTCCCGGATCTCCCGCTCCCCCGAGAGAAACACCAGGACGTCGCCGCGGCCATCCCGGGCCAGCTCCGCGACGGCCTCTGAGATCGCCAGCTGCATGGGCTCGTCGCGCTCGGCCGCGTTCTCGTCCTCCAGCGGCGGACGGTAGCGGACATCCACCGGGTAGGTGCGCCCGGAGATCTCGATCACGGGCGCCGGATTGCCGGACCCATCGGCGAAATGGCGGGCGAAGCGCCCCGGGTCGATGGTCGCCGAGGTCACGATCAGCTTGAGGTCCGGACGCCGGGGCAGGAGCTGCCTGAGGTAGCCCAGGAGGAAGTCGATGTTGAGGCTGCGCTCGTGGGCCTCGTCGACGATCAGGGTGTCGTATTCCAGCAGCAGGCGATCGCGCTGGATCTCGGCCAGCAGGATACCGTCCGTCATGAGCTTGACGCTGGTGTCGGGGCGCACCCGGTCGTGGAAGCGCACCTTGTAGCCCACCAGGCCACCGGTCTCGCCGCCCAGCTCCTGGGCGACGCGACTGGCGAGGCTGCGCGCGGCGATCCGCCGGGGCTGGGTGTGACCGATGCGCCCGACGAGGCCGCGCCCCAGGTCCAGACAGATCTTCGGGAGCTGGGTGGACTTGCCCGAGCCCGTCTCCCCGCAGAGGACCACGACCTGGTGACCTCGGATCAGCTCCGCGACCTCGAACCGCCGCTCGCTGACCGGGAGCTCGGGCGGATACTGCACGGTCGGCACCTGAGCGCGGCGCCGCTCCACCAGGGCCTGAGAGGCACGGATCGACTCCCAGAGCCGCCCGAGGCCCTGATCGAAGGGCTGACCCGAGCGCGCGCGCCTGCGCAGCCCCCGCAGGCGCGACGACAGGGACCGTCGATCCGCGGCAAGACAGCCTTCCAGATCAGATTGGACTGGGAACTCGGGTTGGCTCAATGTGAAGCGCGGGCAAGGCTGTGGACGGGCTCGGGTCGTCTCAGGGTCGGCGGGCGCCCCTCGGCATGAACTGCAAATCGGGGTATGGTAGCGCCTCGACTCCCCGGCAGGGGGAGCGCGCAAATTCGCGAGCAGACACCTAGCCGCCCGCCCGGCGAGCACCAGAAGAGAACGATAATACCGGCCCGGCCCTAGGGCCGGCGCCTCGGGGGCCACTCCATGACTGATCCACGGTCGGCTGCACAGCGGGGGACCCCGCCCCCCGACACGAACCCAACGTGGCGCGCCCACCCCCGGCGAAGGCCCAAGATACAGGGCCGCGGGGCCCTTTGGGGTCTGCTCGCGCTCGCGGGACTGGGAGTTGGCGGTTGGGCAGTCATGGTGTTCCTCGTGCCCGCGGGCCCGCTATCCGGGGGTGACCCCGGCCCGGCCTTGGACAATGCCGGGGTTGCCAGCTTCAAGGCCACGGCGCACGCCGCAGCGGGCCGGAACGAGGCGGGCGGCGCCGAGGAAGCCAGGTCCACCATCGTGTCTCCGCCTCCACCACCGCTCGAGCAAGGCCAGGGCACGCCCCAGGCGTCGTCACCCGAATCGCCCCCCGAGATGGCCAGGACAGCGCCCAATCGCAGCGTCGCCTTCGAGAACGCCCCGGGGGTCTTGAGCATCAGTCTCTATACCCGACGCCAGGAGACACTTCAGGCCTATCCAACCGAGGCCCTAGGCGCCATCGCCCTGGGGCTCGAGGATCTGCGGCTGACCCCGAGCAACAAGGACGGCCGACTGGAGGTCAACCTGGCGGAGCAGCTCCGCTACGAACAGACGGACCACGACGTACCGGCGCGGTCGCGACGGCTCCTCGACGGCATCGGAAGGCTGCTGGCGGAGAATCCCGACACGCGGGTTCAGGTCCTTTCCCACACGGACGACGAGGGCGACGGCGGCTTCAATCTGCGGCTCTCCCAGCGGCGGGCAGACGCCGTCAAGGAGTACCTCGTGAGCCGGGGGGTCGAGCCCGAGAGGATCACTGCCGTGGGTCGGGGCGAGGAGGCCCCGCTGGCCGGGAGCGGCAAGCGCAGACCCACCCGGGCCGAGCGGGCCAAGAATCGGCGCACCGAGCTGGTGATCGAGTCGGTGGAGCCCGCCGAGGAGGGCGTCGGGCAAGACGTGGCGCCGGAGGGAGACGCCGCGACCGGGCTGACCGCCGCGAATGAGACGGACGGAGACGCACCAAGTCTGCGTACCGGGGACGCGCCAAGGCAGGACTCCACCCGCGGTACCGCCGGAGATCGGCCGCGAGGGCACTGAGCCCGGGCCCCGGGGGACGTCACCTCACTCGGACGCGGGCGTGGGGATGGCACGCCGGATCCGGCCACGGCAACACGCGCCGATCAAGTCCCCGCGCTGTCGCTCGGCCCCGCCCCCCCGTAGTCGATGGTGATCTCCTCACCGGGCCCGATCTCCCGCCGGGCGTAAAGCTCGAAGGCATCGAACTCCGCGTTGGGATCGTCGCTGTGGTTGAGCCAGCGCAGCAGGTTGCGCCCGTCGCGGGCACTGAACACCTGCCCGTCGGCATCATAGACCCAGAGCACGTAGGTCCCGTCCTCCTGCACCTCGGGCCCTTCATAGGTCCCGATCAGGTCACCGATCTGGAATCGGACCCGCGCGAAGCAGCCGAAGCCGTGGATCGGGGACGGGGACTTGCAGATCCGCCCCCCCAACTCCCTCCCACGTGCTCGACCAGCCATCTCTAACCCGAAGACAACGGGAGCAGGACCCGGCGCTGGCGGCGGCTCACCCACACGGGGGAGACCGTTGCCGACCTACGCCCGAAGACCAAGGACCTCGCTCCCAAGGGACCGCGGTGGGACTCAGCCCTTGCGCGCCCGATCAAAGGCGGCGGCAAGGGCACCGACCCGCCCCTCGGAAGGGGACTCACGCCGCTCCGGTCGGCCCGAGCGGCGCCGGGCACCCTGCCCCTGTCCACCAACACCCGGGTCGCGGGACTCGGCGGCGGATGGCCGGGTCGTGGGCTCGCCCAAGCGCATGCTGAGCGCGACCCGTCTGCGCGCCAGATCGACGTCCAGGACCTTGACCCTGACGAGGTCCCCCGACTTGACGACCGCATGGGGATCCTTGACGAACCGGTCGGCCAGCATGGAGATATGCACCAGGCCATCCTGATGGACCCCGATGTCCACGAAGGCCCCGAAGTTGGTGACGTTGGTCACCGTCCCCTCCAGGACCATGCCGGGCTCCAGGTCCTTCAGGGTCTCGACCCCCTCGCGCAGCGCCGCGGTCCGAAACTCCGGACGGGGGTCGCGGCCCGGCTTCTCGAGCTCCGCGAGGATGTCCTGGACTGTGGGCAGGCCGAATTGATCGTCCGCCAGCTCCGCGGGGCTCAGACGCCGCAGGGTGACCCTGTCCCCGATCAGCTCCCGAATGCCCTTGCGGGCGCGCTCGCAGATCCGCCGCACCACCGCGTAGGCTTCGGGGTGGACGGCGGAGGCGTCCAGGGGCTCGTCCCCGTCCGGAATCCTCAGGAAGCCCGCGCTCTGTTGGAAGGCCTTGGCGCCGAAGCGGGGAACGGCCATCAGGGCGCGGCGGTTGGCGAAGGCCCCGTTGGCCTCCCGGTGGGCGACGATGTGCTCGGCGAGCCCCCGGTTGAGCCCCGAGACCTGGGCCAGCAGGGGCACGGAGGCGGTGTTGAGGTCCACGCCCACGGCGTTGACACAGTCCTCCACCACCGCCTCCAGGGTGCGGGCCAGTCGGGTCTGGTTGACGTCGTGCTGATACTGGCCCACGCCGATCGCCTTGGGCTCGATCTTCACCAGCTCGGCCAGGGGGTCCTGCAGCCGGCGGGCGATGGAGACGGCACCCCGCAGGGACACGTCGAGCCCGGGCAGCTCCTTGGAGGCGAGCTCGGAGGCGGAGTAGACGGAGGCGCCTGCCTCGCTCACCACGAGGGAGCGCAGGCCGAGCCCGGGATGGCGACGCATCAGGTCCCGCACCAGGCGATCGGTCTCCCGTGATGCCGTCCCGTTGCCGATGCTGACGAGCCGGACCTGGTGGGCCTCGCAGAGCCGGCTCAGGCTGGCGATGGCCCCGTCCCACTGGTTCTTGGGGGCATGGGGGTAGATCGTATCGGTGGCCGCGACACGGCCGGTGGAATCCACCACCGCCACCTTGACCCCGGTGCGCAGCCCCGGGTCGAGCCCCAGCGTGGGCAGCCTGCCGGCCGGGGCGGCGAGCAGCAAGGCCTTGAGATTGAGACCGAAGACGCGGATCGCCTCCTCCTCCGCCGCCTCCAGGAGACGCCCCTTGAGGTCCAGCTCGAGCCGAGTGAAGAGCTTCACCCGCCAGGCCTTGCGCGCCGTCTCCAGGAGCCAGTCATCCGCCGCGCGCCCGAGGCGGGCGATACCGAAGTGGGCGCACACCAGGTCCTGGTAGGGTGCGTTCGGGTCCTCCCCCTCGCCCGGGAGCAGATCCAGGTTGAGGATCCCCTGGTTGCGCCCCCGGAACAGGGCCAGGGCGCGGTGGGACGGGATCTTGTGGATCGGCTCCCGGTAGTCGAAGTAGTCCGAGAACTTGTTCCCCTCGCTCTCCTTGCCGGCGATGACGTGGGAGACGAGGACGCCCTCTCCCCAGAGTCGCTCCCGCAGACGCCCCGTCAGCTGCGGGTCCTCGGCGAGGCGCTCCATCAGGATCTGTCGGGCCCCCTCCAGGGCGGCGGCCACATCGAGGACCCCCTTGGCGGGGTCCACGAAGGCGCCCGCCGCGCCCTGCGGGTCCCGCGTCGAATCGGCCAGAAGACCCTCGGCCAGGGGCTCGAGTCCGGCCTCCCGGGCGATCTGGGCCTTGGTCCGGCGCTTGGGCTTGAATGGCAGATAGAGGTCCTCGAGGCGCTGTTTGGTGTCCGCCGCCTCGATCGCCTCCTTGAGGGCGTCGGTGAGCTTGCCCTGCTCGGCGATGCTCGCGAGCACCGTGTCGCGCCGCTCGGCCAGCTCCCGCAGGTAGCCGAGACGCTCCTCCAGGTGGCGCAGCTGGACGTCGTCCAGCCCCCCCGTGGCCTCCTTGCGGTAACGGGCGATGAAGGGCACGGTGGCGCCCTCGTCCAGAAGACGCACGGCGGCCTCCACCTGGGCGACGCGGGCATCCAGCTCCTGACTGATGATCTCGGTGAT
>Ga0316579_10000335_pt1 | contig 14709 bp, 13 predicted proteins | sample J5NA_2_FD_203074 | JGI IMG/M metagenome (GOLD analysis project Ga0316579, IMG submission 203074) | Rhizosphere microbial communities from salt marsh grasses in Alabama, United States - J5-7_160517rDrA | ecosystem: Host-associated > Plants > Roots > Rhizosphere | place: USA: Alabama | collected... | reverse complement strand
CGGATCCGTACCGGTGAAACTGGGCCCGATGCGCTGTAACCGTGAAGAGAGAGGTGTCAAATGAAGCTTTATAAATATCTGCTGAGCCTGTGTGCATTGATGTTGATGCTGTTCGCAGCACCGATGAGTTTTGCCGACGATATGGCGGCGCCCGCCGCCGATACCTCGGCCGCCCCCGCAGCGGAGGCACCGGCGGCGCCTGCCGAGGAGGCGCCTACCCTCAATTCGGGTGACACCGCATGGATGCTCACCTCTACGGCCTTGGTATTGATGATGACCATTCCCGGACTGGCCTTGTTCTATGCCGGTATGGTGCGCTCCAAGAACGTATTGTCGGTGTTGATGCAGTGTTTCGCCATCACCGCGCTGGTGTCGGTGCTGTGGATAATGTTTGGCTATAGTATCGCCTTCGGTGACGGGGGCGATATGAATGCCTACCTGGGCGGACTGGGCAAGGCCTTCCTTGCCGGGGTGCACATCGACACCCTGAGCGGTACCATCCCGGAAACAGTGTTCATGACCTTCCAGATGACCTTCGCCATCATTACCCCGGCGCTGATCGTCGGTTCCTTCGCCGATCGCATGAAGTTTTCCGCCATGCTGTGGTTCATGGGTCTGTGGCTGTTGATAGTCTACGCGCCGATCTGCCATTGGGTGTGGGGCGGCGGTTTCTTGGGTGGCTTGGGCGTGCTGGATTTCGCAGGCGGCACCGTGGTGCATATCAATGCCGGTATCGCCGGGCTGATGACTGCGCTGGTGTTGGGCAAGCGCAAGGGTTATCCCACTACCCCGATGCCTCCCCATAACCTGGGCTATACCGTGGTCGGTGCCTCCTTACTATGGGTGGGTTGGTTCGGCTTCAACGCCGGTTCCGAGCTGGCTGCCGACGGCACCGCCGGCATGGCCATGGCGGTAACGCAGATCGCTACCGCTGCCGCGGCCCTGGCCTGGATGTTCGCCGAATGGATTTCCCACGGCAAGCCCAGCGTACTGGGTATCGCTTCCGGTGCGGTCGCCGGCCTGGTGGCCATTACTCCCGCCTCCGGTACTGCGGGCCCCATGGGCGCCCTGCTGATCGGTGCGGTTGCCGGTGTGGGCTGCTACTTCGCCGCCACCAAGATGAAGCGCGCCTTTGGCTATGACGACTCACTCGACGCCTTCGGCGTGCATGCCATCGGCGGCATCATCGGTGCCATGCTTACCGGTGTCTGTGTCGATGCCAGCTTCGGCGGTGCGGGTTTGGCTGACGGTGTCACCATGGGCGCACAGCTCGGCAAGCAGTTCATCGGTGTGATGACGACTGTGATCTATACCGGTGTGGTCAGCTTCATCCTGCTGAAGATCATCGATATGGTCATCGGTCTGCGTGTTACCGATGAACAAGAGACTCAAGGTCTGGATCTGGCCTTGCACGATGAGCGTGGTTATAACTTGTAATCTTCTAGATTATTTCTCCAAACGGGCGCCCTCGCGGCGCCCTTTTTTTTGCTCATGGTTATGTTGGAAAATAGCATGAGCAGCGTGAAAGCAGGATGAATTTTATTTGCCGGGCTGAAATCGCTGCCCTTGTGGGATCCATCGCAGTAAGGTTGGCTGGCCGATTTGCCACATGCGCACCACCAATAGACGCCAGGCTCCAGTTGCAGGATGTAGGAAGATTTTTCGCGATCTTGGGTGCGGCCATATTGGCTCCAGTATGCTTGCGGGGAAAAGGCGGGTGTGCGTCTGCCGGGTTTATGTCGTATCAACCCGGTGTTGTCAAGACGTGCGCCGCCGAGATGTATCGGATACGCTGGAGATAGTAATGGAGGAGAAGAGTTCTGAAACGATTGGAAGCGAGGGCCTTGCAGGTGCGCGACATCGGCCCCTTGGATTTTTCAGTGGCGGCAGGCGAGTGCGTGTGTCTGTCGGGGGCGTCGGGCGCGGGTAAGAGCTTATTGCTGCGCGCCCTTGCTGATATGGAACCGCATCTAGGCCGAGTGTTCTTGGATGGTGTGGGATGCGAAATCGTCCCGGCGCCGCAGTGGCGACGCAACGTGGCCTTGCTGACCGCCGAAAGCGCCTGGTGGCACGATCGGGTCGGCGAACATTTTTCACGGGTGGATGAGTCGCTTTTGGCTGAGCTGGGCTTCGAGAAGCAGGTTATGGGCGCTGATGTGCATAGTCTCTCCACGGGTGAGCGCCAAAGATTGGCGCTGTTGCGCTTGCTCGCTGGGCGTCCACGGGTGCTGCTGCTCGATGAACCGACGGCCAGTCTCGATCCGTTGAACACCGAGCGGGTCGAGCACTTGTTGAGACGTTACCGCGAAGAACAGGATGCGGGAGTGCTATGGGTGAGTCATGATCCGCTGCAGGTGCGGCGCGTTGCGCATCGTCACTGGCACTTGGAGGATGGGCATTTGCGTGAAGAGATCCTCTCAACATGAATATCATAAGGCTCGATACCTGGGATTTGAGCTTGGCAGCCATGCTGGTGCTGGTATTGGCGGGCTTGAGTTTCCGGCTGCAATTAGGGGCGAGCAAACAGTTGCTGGTGGCGGCATTGCGCACCGCGGTGCAGCTGACCTTGATTGGGTTGGTGCTCAAACTGATATTCGCCAATGTGCACCTTGCCTGGATGCTGGCCATGGCGACCATCATGCTGCTGGTGGCGGGGCGCGAAGTGATGGTCCGCCAGCAGCGGCGTTTCAGCGGACCCTGGGGATACGGTTTGGGGACGCTCTCCATGTTTGTTTCGTCATTTGCGGTAACGCTGTTGGCCTTGCTGGTGATGGTGAAGGCGGAGCCGTGGTACACCCCGCAATATGCCATCCCCTTGCTCGGTATGGTGTTGGGCAATGCCATGAATGGCATCGCCTTGGGTTTGGATCGCCTGACACAGGGTGCCTGGCAGCAGCGTCGTGCCATCGAAGCGCAATTGCTGTTGGGGTTTGCGTGGCATGAGGCAATTGCCGCCACGCGCATGGAGGCGATGCGTGCCGGCATGATGCCCATCATCAACGCCATGACCGCCGCCGGAGTGGTGAGTCTGCCGGGGATGATGACCGGCCAGATCCTCGCGGGTACGCCGCCGGTGGAAGCGGTGAAATATCAAATCCTCATTATGTTTTTAATTACCGCCTGCACCGGTTTCGGTACGCTGATGGCGGTGTGGTTGGGTTCGCGTCACTTGTTCGACGAACGGCAGCGTTTGCGTCTGGATCGCTTGCAAGAGACACGTTAGGGTGGATTCTCGATACGCCGGCTTATTTCAGGTTCGTTCGCGGTGCTTGTGAATTGTATCGGCGAGACCGCGCTCCCTCGCGGCTGAAGTCGCTACCTTGTCTGCCATGACTTTATTCTTGGCGTTCCCGCTGGACAGGCCAGGTTTATTTGCCTCTTTCTTTTTGCGTATACCCGGATATGTCACGACGTCTATATGCAGGTGGGCTTCCTTAAGATAATCGATAAAAGTATGCGCCACTACCGAGAGCTGTTTGCCACGGGGGTATACCGCACACCAGTGGCGCTCGATAGGGAAGCCCTGCACATCCAACAAGGCGATCTGTTCGGTCGTTACGTCCATGGGCAAGGTGTGACGCGATAATACCGAAATTCCCAATCCGCCGATCACTGCCTGTTTTATGGCTTCATTACTGCCCAGTTCCATACGTACCCGAATCTTTAAATTGTGGCGTGCGAACAGTTGCTCCGTTGCGATGCGTGTCCCGGAACCGGCCTCACGCACCAGAAACGGTTCTTCCGCCAAACGCTGTAGCGTTATGTTCTTCTCCCGGGCGAGAGGATGGTCGACGGGGGCGAGTACGATCAAGGGATTGTCCAGAAACGGTTCGGCAATGACGTCGATCTCTTCAGGCGGTTGCCCGAGGATATAGAGGTCATCTTCGTTGTTGTGTAAGCGCTCGAGTATGCGTTCCCGGTTGGAGACCTTCATGGCGACGTCGATGCCCGGATATTGGCGGTAGAAGGCCCCGAGCAGGCGCGGTATGAAATATTTGGCGGTGGTGATCACCCCCAGCCGCAAGCGGCCCTGTTTCAAACCCTTCAAGTCGGCCAGCAGCATCTCGAAGTGAGAGAACTGATCGAAGATTTCGCGCGAGAAATTCTGCAGCGCGCGCCCCGCCTCGGTGAGATACACCTTTTTCCCCACCTGTTCGAACAAAGGCATGCCTACGGCATCGGTGAGCTTTTTGATCTGCATGGAGACCGTGGGCTGGGTGAGATGCAGTTCCTCCGCGGCACGGGTAAAGCTGCCCAGGCGGGCGATGGCTTCGAAGACCTCGAGTTGGCGCAAGGTGGTGTGGCGCATGGTTTGGCATTTCAGCTGCTGACGGATAGATGAAAGTCTATCATGACCATCGACAAAATTGACTGTTTTAGATGGTTATTCCCGATCAAGATAAGTCCCTCGTAGTGACATTGCCGGGCAACGCCCAAGGGTGTCAATCATCAGGGGGCAGGGTTGGCTACGGATATAACCGAATTAACTAATTGAGGAGATTAGTGTTATGGCAAATTCTGAAACGTTGAAGGAAGGAAAGGAACGCTATAAATCCGGCGTCATTCCCTATAAGAAAATGGGTTACTGGGAGCCGGATTATCAGCCCAAGGATACCGATGTCATCGCCATGTTCCGCATCACGCCGCAACCCGGCGTCGACCACGAAGAGGCGGCGGCGGCCGTGGCCGGTGAATCGTCCACCGCCACCTGGACCGTGGTGTGGACCGACCGCTTGACCGCCTGCGAACTGTATCGCGCCAAGGCCTTCCGTTCCGAACTGGTACCCAATACCGGCCCAGGCACCAACAACGAAGCCCAATACTTCGCTTACATCGCCTATGATCTCGACCTGTTCGAGCCTGGTTCCATCGCCAATCTCACCGCATCCATCATCGGCAACGTGTTCGGCTTCAAGGCGGTCAAGGCGCTGCGCCTGGAAGACATGCGTATCCCTGTCGCCTATCTCAAGACCTTCCAGGGCCCCGCCACCGGTATCGTGGTGGAACGCGAGCGTCTCGATAAGTTTGGCCGTCCGCTGCTGGGCGCGACTACCAAGCCCAAACTGGGCCTGTCCGGCCGCAACTACGGTCGTGTGGTCTACGAAGCACTCAAGGGCGGGCTGGACTTCGTGAAGGACGACGAGAACATCAATTCCCAACCCTTTATGCACTGGCGTGATCGTTTCCTGTATTGCATGGAGGCGGTGAACAAGGCCTCCGCCGCCACCGGCGAAGTCAAGGGTCACTACCTCAATGTCACCGCTGGCACCATGGAGGACATGTACGAGCGTGCCGAATTCGCCAAGTCCCTGGGTTCGACCATCATCATGATCGACTTGGTCATCGGCTACACCGCCATTCAGTCCATGGCCAAGTGGGCGCGCAAGAACGACATGATTCTCCATCTGCACCGCGCCGGTAACTCCACCTATTCGCGCCAGAAGAATCACGGTATGAACTTCCGCGTGATCTGTAAGTGGATGCGCATGGCGGGCGTCGACCATATCCACGCAGGTACTGTGGTGGGTAAGCTCGAGGGCGATCCGCTGATGATCAAGGGTTTCTACGATACCTTGCGCGAGACGCACACCGAGAAGAGTCTGGAGCACGGTCTGTTCTTCGATCAGGACTGGGCCTCGCTGAACAAGGTGATGCCGGTGGCCTCCGGCGGCATCCACGCCGGCCAGATGCACCAGTTGCTCACCTATCTTGGCGAAGACGTGGTGCTGCAGTTCGGTGGCGGCACCATCGGTCATCCTCAGGGCATTCAGGCCGGCGCGGTTGCCAACCGCGTGGCCTTGGAGGCCATGGTCATGGCGCGAAACGAGGGCCGCGACATCTGGAACGAAGGTCCGCAGATCCTCGACGCCGCCGCCAAGTGGTGTTCCCCGCTCAAGGCCGCCTTGGATACCTGGAAGGATATCACCTTCAACTACGAATCCACCGACACGGCGGACTTCGTACCCACGTCCACCGCCAGCATGTAACGTATAAGGAGAAGCCATAATGATGACCAATCACGGTAATCGCATCACGCAAGGCCAGTTCTCGTTCCTGCCGGATCTCAGCGACGAGCAGATCACAGCGCAGATCAAGTACGCCTTGAACAATGGCTGGGCGGTCAACGTCGAATATACTGACGACCCGCACCCGCGCAACACCTATTGGGAAATGTTCGGTATGCCCATGTTCGATCTCAAGGATCCAGCCGGGATCTTGATGGAGGTCAATAACTGCCGCAAGACTTTCCCCAACCACTACATCCGGGTGACGGCCTTCAATAGCACTCGAGGTGTGGAATCGCCGACCATGTCGTTCATCGTCAATCGGCCCAAGATCGAGCCGGGCTTCGGCTTGACGCGACAAGAAGTGGATGGTCGTAGTATCCGCTATACCGTGCACAGCTATGCCACAGACAAGGGTGAAGGCGAACGTTACTAGAATACACGGTAACATGCAGTAGATATAAAGGCCGGTGGCGGGCCAGCGTCCGCCACCGTTTTCAACAAACCGCAACAGGAAACTGTGGCATGAGCAACACGACGAATTCAGAAGTCAGTATTGCGGAAGACGGACTGGTCGACCTCGAGGCCGAGTTCAAGGTATCCAACATCCAAGAAGTGCTGGATAAGCTCGATAAAGAGCTAATCGGTTTGAAGCCGGTCAAGACCCGCATTCGCGAGGTCGCCGCCTTGTTGCTGGTCGATCGCCTGCGCAAGAAATTCGAACTCAGTTCAGAAACACCAACCTTGCACATGTGCTTTACCGGCAACCCAGGCACCGGCAAGACAACGGTGGCCATGCGCATGGGCGAGATATTGAAGCGGCTCGGTTATGTGCGCGAGGGCCATCTGGTTACGGTGACCCGCGACGACCTGGTCGGCCAATATATCGGGCACACCGCGCCCAAGACCAAGGAAGTCATCAAGAAGGCCATGGGCGGCGTATTATTCATCGACGAAGCCTATTATCTCTATAAGCCGGAGAACGAGCGCGATTACGGCCAAGAATCCATAGAGATTTTGCTACAGGTCATGGAGAATAATCGCGACGATCTGGTGGTGATCCTCGCCGGCTACAAGGATAAGATGGACCGCTTCTTCCAGAGCAACCCCGGCATGCGCTCCCGCATCGCTCACCACATCGATTTCCCCGATTATTCGGCGCAGGAATTATTGCAGATTGCAAAGTTGATGCTGGCGCAACAGAACTATCGTTTGAGCGCGGCAGGTGAGCAGGCCTTCGCGGAATATCTGAAATTACGCATGAAACTGCCGCATTTTTCCAATGCCCGTTCGGTGCGCAATGCCCTGGATCGCGCGCGCCTGCGTCAGGCGAATCGCTTGTTCGCCGATCCCAAGAAAAAACTCAGTAAGACCGATCTCATTACCATCGAGGCCGACGATGTGCTGGCCAGCCGTGTCTTCAGTGAAGGCCGGACGGATGCAGAGGATGCGGAAGATTAAGGAGGTACTTTATTAGTGTCTCCCATATAGGTACGGTGCGGATGGTCGAAGCTACGGGGTTCCCGTCGTCGCGCCGCAATGCCAAAATAAGATTCATCATCACGAGGACATGAACGCTCAGGTGTGTGAGTGTGCGCGATTGGCTCAAACCCACAGCGCTGCGCACGATGCCGAAATCCATCGAGGCATCGATCTATAATCACGTGCGTTTGGCGCTGCGGCGACTCGATTCGCCGTTGCGGGTGGCGGTGCCGGGGCATCGCGGCCTCGAGATCATCTTGGACGATCACATCTGGTTATGCGTGGATGCCAACGCCGATGACCAGCCGGTAATGGCGTGGGTGGAGTTTGGCACCCACCATCGCGACAACCTGCATGAGCCGGTTAGCTGTACCTTGGAGTTATATCATCGCTCCGCAGGCCTGGTGATGGGCTCGGTCCTGGATTCATTGGACGAGACCTTGGTCGATCAGCTCAAGCATGTCCATGACCGAGAGCTGTAGTGCGTTGCTATGTCTTCTATCCTTTAATGCTGATCTGATTTCTAAGAATCCAATTCCGGATAGTGGCGGAAAATGCCATCTTCGTTGAACGGCAGGCGGCGAGCAGAGGACAGATAGCCGGCGACATTCGGCCGTTGCGCTACTTTGTCGTGCAATGCGCTCAGTCCGCCAATATCGGATGATAAACGGTGCATCATTTTCGGGAAGGCGTAGCGTAGTCCCGCCATGATCTGAAACATGGACAGGTCGACGTAGGACAGGCGCCGACCAAGCATCCAGCCTTTGCCCGCCAGATTGTCTTGGAGTACGTGTTCGAAATAATGCAGGAACTGCCAGGCGCGCTCTGCAGTGAAGTAATCTGCGCAACGCCGCGCCTCGCGTTTCTGCTCGCCGTAATAAAGACTGCCCGCGATGGGATGATGAGTGTTGTGAATTTCGATGACGAAATCCTCGACCGTGAGCTGTAACTGATGCGCCCACAGGCGGGCCCCTTCGGCCTTGGGCACCAGGTTTAGGCGCGGTCCCAGGTACTGCAGGATATTGGCTGTCTGCCCGATCAGCAGCTTTCCCGCACGCAGAAACGGCGGGGCGAACGGCGCTCGTTCGGGTGCCGAGCCGCGCAGCACCCGCAGCAGCGCCTCGACGCCCTGGCCGCGTCTCCGTTCCCGTGCCACATCCACGTAAGCGGCTCCTGCCGCTTCCAGCGCCAGCCGCACGAATTCACCACGCCCTTGAATGGAAGGCCAATAGTAAAGTTCATATCTCATACGGGACTACTATACCCTTACGGTTGCCCGATTAATTACATCGGATCGGGGGTCGCGCCCCGCGTGAGCCGGCGCCTTAACCCAAGCCCGCTTCCTTGCAAAATTCCGGTTGTGCCAGGGCGGCGCGATGGATGTCGGCGTTGTAGTAGCGGGTCTTAAAGGGTTTGTTACGGGTGGCGGCCTCGCGGTACTCCTGAATATCAGCGTCTTTGCAGGCCATGGTCGCCGACCACCAGCCGGAGGGGTAGACCGGTTGCGGGAAGTAGTGAGTTTTGGCGGCTTTGAAGCCGGCGCCGCGCATTGCACCGTGCATTTCCTTGAGCAGCTTCAAGTGATAGAGCGGCGACTCGCTTTGCTGCACCAGGAGTCCGCCGCTGCGCAGGATGCGGTGGCATTGTTCATAGAAGGCCTTATTGAACAGGCCTTCCGCCGGGCCGATGGGGTCGGTACTGTCGACGATAATGATATCGAGGCTGGCATTATCGGCATCGTGTACCCATTTTATGCCATCGTCGAACAGCAATTTGGCGCGCTCGTCGCCATTGCATTCGCACAGCTCGGGGAAGTGGATTTGCGAAAGTCGGGTCACAGCCTCATCGATATCGACTTGCCAGACGCGCTCCACTTGCGGGTGTCTGAGTACTTCGCTCAGAGTACCGCAATCACCGCCGCCGATAATCAGAACCTTTTTAGGGTCGGGATGGGTAAACAAGGCCGGATGGCTCATCATTTCGTGATAGAGGAAGTTATCGCGGGTCGAGAGCATATAGAAGCCGTCGATGGTCATGAGCTTGCCCCAATGGACGGTGTCGTAGATCTCGATGCGCTGGAAAGGGGTCTGCTCGTCGTGTAGCTTGGCCTTGACCTTGAGGGAAAAGGCCGAGCCGTCGGCTTGGTGGATTTCGGTGAACCAGGTGTCGTCCAGGGCCATGTAATGCGGTTCCTTGGTAATGCGTTGGGGGTGTTCGTCAGTCAGAGGGAAATATTGCAATAAGATCCTGAAACGGCGATTCCTGTTGATCGCTCCCCTCCACCCTAACCCTCTACCCGTTCGGGCGCCGAGCCCAGAGGAAGATGGGGTTTGGATATAACGATACAGGATGGAAGCCCCGTCGCCAATAAGCGCGGAAGAGGAAATTCTTCTATAATCGCCCCATCTTTACCCAGTAAGGGCGGTCGGGCAATGCGCGAGTGGGATATCCAACAGGCACGGGACACCTATAACATCTCTCATTGGAGCGGGGATTACTTCGATATCAACGGCGATGGCAATCTCCATGTGCGGCCGAAGTGTGGCAGCTCACATCCCGGTGTCGACCTGTACAAGCTCAGCCAGGAGGCGCATGGCGCAGGCTTGGCACTGCCCTTGCTGTTGCGGTTTTCCCATATCCTGCACGATCGCGTCGACACCTTGTGCGGGGCATTCGCCCAGGCCATGGATGTAGGCGCTTATAAAGGCAGCTATACCGCGGTTTATCCCATCAAGGTCAATCAGCAAAAGAGCGTGGTGGAGGAGATCATTCGCCACGGCGGTGCGCGCGTGGGCCTGGAGGCGGGCAGTAAGCCGGAGTTGATGGCGGTGTTGGCCTTGTCCAAGCGCGATGGGGTGATCGTGTGCAACGGCTATAAGGATCGCGAATATATCCGTCTCGCCCTCATCGGCAAGCGCATAGGGCATCGGGTATACATCGTGGTAGAGAAGCTTTCCGAGCTGGCCACGGTGATTGACGAGGCGCGTAAGCTCGGGGTTACGCCCTTGCTGGGTATTCGCGTACGCCTCGCCTCCATCGGCCACGGCAAATGGCAGAATACCGGTGGTGATAAGTCCAAATTCGGTCTGTCTGCCGCACAGGCGCTCATGGCGGTCGAGGAATTGCGGCGTGCGGGTATGTTGGACTCCCTGCAGTTGATGCACTTTCATCTGGGTTCGCAGGTGGCGAATGTGCGCGATATCCAGCGCGGGGTGCGCGAGGCGGCGCGCTATTATGCCGAGCTGCACTCGCTGGGAGTGAACATTCGCTGCGTGGATGTGGGTGGCGGTTTGGGGGTCGATTACGAAGGCACGCGTTCGCGCAGTTATTGTTCCATGAACTACAGCGTGCAGGAATATGCCAATAACGTCATTCATACCCTGTGGGAGATTTGCGAGCAGTTGGGCCTGCCTCATCCCGATGTGATCACCGAATCGGGACGCGCCATGACCGCTCATCATGCGGTATTGATCACCAATGTCATAGATATCGAGCAGGCGCCGGTCAGCAAGCCGTTTAATCCACCCAGTGAGGATGAGCCTCTGATCATCCATGACCTGTGGCAGGCCTTGCATAATTTGAGCGCGCGGTCAGTGCTGGAAGTCTTTCATGACGCCGAGCACTGGGTGGGCGAGGCTCAATCCATGTATACCCATGGTGTCTTGAGCCTCGCCCATCGTGCTCGCGCCGAGCAGCTATTTTTCGCGATTTGCGCCGAGGTGCGGGCCTTGCTGAAGCCGGAGATCCGTTCGCATCGTGAGATACTCGATGAATTGAATGAGAAGTTGGCGGATAAGTATTTCTGCAATTTTTCCCTATTTCAGTCGCTGCCCGACGTGTGGGCCATCGATCAGGTATTTCCCATTATGCCGCTGCACCGCTTGAACGAACGGCCCGAACGTCGCGCTGTCATCCAGGATCTTACCTGCGATTCCGACGGACGTATCGACCACTATGTGGACCGAGACGGCGTGGAATCGAGTCTTCCTTTGCACAGCGTGCATAAGGGCGAGGCTTATCTGATCGGCGTTTTTCTCATCGGCGCCTATCAGGAGATTCTCGGTGATATGCACAACCTATTCGGCGATACCGACGCGGTCAATGTCGAGCTGAATGCCGACGGGAACTATAAATTGGTGCAGCCGCAGCGCGGCGATACCGTGGATGAACTGCTGCGCTATGTTCACTTCGATGCTGAGGACTTGCTTGCCGCCTATCGTCGCAAGATCAGCGAGACGGATTTGAACGATGACGTGCGCAAGACCCATCTTGCTGAATTGGAGGAAGGCTTGATGGGGTATACCTATCTAGAGGAATAAACTTCGCGCGATATGCCGGCTGAGATGCTCTCGGTCGTAAATGGGGCTGTTATGCAAAAAACCAGGATTATTCTGGCGCTTATGAGTGTCGTGATTTGGCCGCCGCAAGCCGCGATTGCCCGGGATAAGGCCTATTTCGGGGTGTCAATGTTGAATTCCAGTTACAAGCAGGATGGCAACAACCACCGTTCCACCGGTCTGGTGGGTCGTTTGGGCTACGACTTCAGCAAACATATCGCGGTGGAGACTCACTTCGGCGGAAACATTGGCCAAGAATCGAATGTCAGTACCCTGCATGGCGAGGCGCAGATTACCGATTTATACAGCGCCTTTTTGTGCCTGAACAGCCATTTCGGCAATAAGCGAGTGTATGCCTTGGGAGGGATTACGTACGGTACGCGGGAAATCAAAGCGCCTAATTCAACAGTGTCCAGCCGAGACAACGACAGCAACAAGTCGTATGGCTTAGGTGTGGAAGCATATGAGAATGATGCCATCAGCTTTCAACTGGAGTGGGTGCGGTATTTCGACAATCGAAATTATCGGGTGGATGCGTGGAATCTGGGGCTGGTGACCCGATTCTGAAAGTACTGTTGCGCTGATAAGGAGGGAGAGTGATGAGCGCTGTGATCGTCAAGCAAAGCAATCCTGATGCTGTATTTCTCGAGCAGCTCGGGGTGTTTGCCTGGCCTATCTGGAGCAAGGAGGTGTCTACTTTTCCTTGGACGTACAACAGTGAAGAGACCTGCTATCTGCTCGAGGGTGAGCCAATCCGCTTGCAGGCCGGTGATCTGGTGATCTTTCCCGCCGGTATGAGCTGTACCTGGCAGATTCGCCAGGCAGTGCGTAAGCACTATGTTTTTGCGTGAGGATGGATCCGAATAGCTTAGAACAAAGCTGGCGCCTATCTACTTAAGGGTAAACACTAAGTGCCAGGCGGAACCGCTCCTGGTGTCGCGAGTGGATGTTCCCTCTGCGCGATATGAATTGTCGGGCCACCGACCGTCGGCATTATTCTCCTCCGTGGATGTTCGAGCGGGGCGATTATCGGGTGGTTTGAGCTGGGTCGGTGGGCTGTGCAAGCATGACTCATGGTAATTTCATCCTAAAATACCCTTCATCTCCTTTTTGGACGACTGGATGGCCAGTCATCGATTTGGCGTCCAATAGCCGGTCTTTTAATTTAATTTCATTAAATTCAATTACTTTTTATGTCCTGGTGATAGGCTAGTCGGGCGCGGATGCGCCCCGCAGCAATGGCTGCAAGTTGACGTATTTATTAAAGGTAAATAATTGTAAGACGATAAAGTAGTTATCAAAATTTCGCAAAAGACCGTAGTGCCAATGCTATGGAATTAGTTATTAAAATCTCAGCCTTGAGAATTTCAACTCTTTGCTGCAGCAAGCGGGTGTGCGCATTCGCTGGGGGAATACTTAAATAGATGGCTACCCCAAAGCAGATCAAGTATCCCGGCGCTGAAACGCAGCAAACGGACGCGCGTGCCACTGATACGGGGCGGCGTTCCTATGTTCGATATCCTGTGGCGCTGGACGCGACGATTGTCATGTCACAGGATCGGAGCATTCCATGCTCGATGCACAATTTCTGCATGGGTGGAATGTTGTTGCATTACAAGCCTCAAGTCGCCGCCGAACAGCCAATCTTCATTATCACGAATGAAGTAGTAACCGTTCATTGCCTTGTCCCTGATTCCAGGGGTGAGACGTTGATAGAATTCCAGGCCCGTGTTGCGCGTACCCTTCAGGACGGTATAGGTATCGCATTCATCAATCCGGACCAAGAATCCTTGCAGCTTATGCAGCGATTTGCACTGCAATTCTCAATAGAAGCCGAAAAGAAGCAGTCTGATAATGTCAGTAAAATAAAGAGCGGTGCTAACAGTGCCGAAGGTATTGGTCGCCGTTCTGATGACATTATTGTCGGCTGTGGGCGAATTGTTCAGGAAACAATGGATTCATTGTTGGAACAACTCGGTTCCAAGCTGACGAATCGTTTGTTCGATCTGTCGCGTGATGAGGCTAGTCCTGAGGCGCAGAATAACTTGTTTACGGCCTCGGAAGTCATAAAGATCAACAATAATCAGTTCCTTGCCGCAATCCGCTCAAATTTCCAGGAACGCCAGCAAGAAAGGCTGGCCAATGTGCTCGGTCACGAGCAAGCACAAGAAAAAGAATGTGAGGACATTTCCCTGGACAAGTTATCGCTCGTTGGAGATGAGGATTTGGGGGCGTGGTTGGCGGTCTCCGAGGTGACAAATAAGGCCGAAGAAAAAAACCGGGAATCACTGGCCACTCTCGATGAGCGGTTGTCGGTTGTTTTCGGGAAGCATATCAGCCATGTCAATAATCCTTATGGCCCGGCGTTGTTCGCGGAATCCTTCCAGGCAGCGCTGGAACAATATCAATTCGCAGAATCAGTCAATATCGTTTGCTATGCGCTTTTGAAGGAAATTCTTGTCGCGCTCTCAACTGGCTTGTACGTCAATCTAAATAATATTTTGATAGACCACGGTATCTTGCCGAAACTGAAATTTAGATTTCTCGGCCAGTCAAAATCCTCCGACAATGAGCGCGAAGAATCAAATCTATCGCAGGTTTCGACAGAAACGCAGTCGGGTCATGGTCGCGCAAGTGCGCCTGAACTCGGTGACGGTCTGCAGGACACCGTCCCATCAGATGCGGGAGACGCGGGTCAGCTCCATCCGGCTTCGTCTTATCATAAGGACATTGGTGCCGGGCAGGTCTCGCCGGCTCATGGATCATCCTCATCTCAGGTCTCGCCGGCTCATGGATCATCCTCATCTCAGGTCTCCGCTGTATCGCGCGCGGAAGGTATTCATACAAGCGAGCCTGAGCAGGCGAGAGCGGTGCAGGACGGTATT
>Ga0316579_10000333_pt1 | contig 14742 bp, 13 predicted proteins | sample J5NA_2_FD_203074 | JGI IMG/M metagenome (GOLD analysis project Ga0316579, IMG submission 203074) | Rhizosphere microbial communities from salt marsh grasses in Alabama, United States - J5-7_160517rDrA | ecosystem: Host-associated > Plants > Roots > Rhizosphere | place: USA: Alabama | collected... | reverse complement strand
CGCCGATGGCGGCCTGGCGAATGTAGCCGACGATGCGCGCGGCGATCTCCTGGTTGGTCATCTCGCGCCAGGCGGCGGCGAGATTGGCCTCGCTGAACCCCGCCTTGTCGAGCGCCAGGGCCAGCTCACGGAGCTGCTTGCGGGTGAGATCCCGCGGGCGGGTGAGCACGGTGACCAGCGCCGGGATGCTGTTGCTGTTGGCACGGATGAAGTCGGCGAAGGCGTGGAGATAGTCCTCGGGCCGCGTGGCGTTGCCATACCCCCGCTCGGTACCGCGCAGCGCGTCCGCGTGATTCGAGATGAAGACGGGCTCGGCGGGGGCGCCGCCCTTGCGATCGAGGATCTCGCCGAGGTTCGGGCTCTGGGTGAGCCAGGCCGCGACGTCCGCGAGCGGCATGGCCTTGAGACGTTGGACGAAGGCATCCATCGGCATCCCGGCGCTCGCCTCGAAATCCCGCAGGGCGGTCGCGTCGAGGTGGCGCTTCTTGCGCTGGAGCTTGGCGAGGAACTGGTCGCGCGCGAGCTGGCGCTCTTCCTCCCCCGTGAGTGTGGCCAGCTCACTGGCGAGCTGCGTGAAGGTGATGCCCGGATCGACCACGACCGGCTGCATGGCGGTGAGGTCATGCAGGGCCTCGTAGATCCGCACCGCGTCGAAGATGCGGAAGGTCTCCTTGCCGATCTCGTCGCAGCGGCGCGTGGCGCGCCCGAGCATCTGGTCGAACAGGATGCGGCTGTTCACGCGGCGCAGGAACACCAGGTTGCAGATCTCGTGGACGTCGACGCCAGTCGTCAGCAGATCGACGGTGACGGCGACGTTTGGCAGGCGCTCGTTCCTGTAACGGCGGATGAGCTGGAGCGGCTTGTCCGCGGCGCCGGTGATCTTCAGCACGGCGTCATCGTCGACACTGCCGTACTGGTCCGTGAAGGCCCGTTTTGAGGAGATCCACGACCAGGTCGGCGTGGGCGTCGCTGACACAGAAGATGAGCGTTTTCTCGCGTCCTGCCGGATCGAGCTCCCGGGCGAGGTACTCGCACACCACGCGGTTGAACGACTCGGTGATGACCTTTCGGTTGAAGCCCTCGACCTCGATCTTGATCTCGTCCGGGGTGTTGAAGAGGTCGATCTGGTTGCGCGTCGCATCGTAGACCGCAACCTCTTCCCCCACCTTCCACACGATCCCGTCCGTCGAAAGCTCGGTCCTGATCTGGACCGGCGGCTCATGATCGATGAGATAGCCGTCGATCACCGCCTCGCGATAGCTGTAGGTGTAGATGGGCGGGCCGAAGATCTCGGTGGTGTGCAGGGCTGGCGTGGCCGTCAGGCCGATCTTGATGGCGTCGAAGTACTCCAGCACCCGCCGGTACTTGGAGATGTAGTCCTCGTAGCTGCGGAAGCCGAGCTCGGTGTCGGAGAGCTCGCGGTCGAGCAGGTAGCCGCGATGGCATTCGTCGACGACGATACAGTCGTAGCGGTCGACGGCGGGCGGGGTGACGTCCTCGGCCGGATAGAGGGCGCGCTTGACCATGCCCTGGACGGTGGCGATGTGAACGGCGGTGTCCGTATCGGGCTGCTGCTCCTTCAGCTCCTTGATGCCGACGATGTCGGCGAAGGTCTGTAGGCTCTCCATGCGCGTGTCTTTGAAGGCATTGGCGGCCTGCTCGCCGAGGGCGGAGCGGTCCACTAGGAAGAGCACGCGACGGAAGCGCTTTGCCTTGAGCAGACGGTAGATGAGCGCAATGCTGGTCTTGGTCTTGCCGGTGCCGGTCGCCATGGCAAGCAGCATCTCGCGCCGACCCTCGGCGATGGCCGCCTCGGCCGCTTGAATCGCGGCGACCTGGAAGGGATAGAGCGAGAAGCCGTAGACAAAGGGCTGGGCCTGGAGATCCTCGTTGGCCTGGCCCTCGTCGCGCTTGAGCAGCTCCGTAAGTCCCTCGGGTGTGTACCAACCATCGAGGGCATGGCCCAGGTTCTGGGGGCGGCGCAGATCGCAGAACCAGATGCCGCTGCGGGTGGCGAGCTGGCGCAGGTATGGGCGTCCATTGGAGGCGAAGACGAAGGGCAGGCGGTACTCCCCCCAGGGACCGCCGGGGGACTGCGACTCCTCGGACAGCGCGAAATGGAGGATGACGCCGACCTGACGCGGGCGATGGTCCGGTCCGTCGCTGAGATGCAGGGGGAAGACGAAGACTACGAGGGGCTGCTCGGTGAGCTTTACGACGGGCTGCTCGATGAGCTTGCGGACTTAGCCCGTGGCAGCGAGGGCCTGAGCGAGGAGTGAGTAACGCTGCGGGAGGACGCACGAGGGAGGGCAAGGCGGGACCGGGCACACAAAGCCGGCAAGGGCAGAGGAGCAAGAACTAGGCGCGTGAACCGTGAGCGATTTCAGCCTGCCACGGGTCTTGCCGGATGAAACGACCCAACCGGCCACCCTGGCCCCGCTTCCAGGGTGGCCATCCGAATCCTCCTCAGAGACGATCACCGCCGAGGGCGCTTCTCGACCCAGACCGGAAACTCCAGCGGCTCTTTGGTGTGCCGGCAACTGGATCGAGGCCGAGCACATCGGTACGACGCTCCCCGTGAGGGCAACACCTCGCAGCTACGGTTCCATCCATAAACGATAGCGCCTGTCAGATGTCTAAGAGCGCAATGTGAGGCGGGTTGCAGTGCCACTCCGCTTCTCGTCTGACATCACCCGGCACGAACAGTGCACCACAAACGGGCGCTTCGACTCTCAATGTCACTCCCTTGGGGTCCGCTATGCCAGCCGCGAAATACCAGAACGGGATGAAGTGATGTTCGCGTTCCGCGCCTGACCAACCGGTTTGGAATGGTGGATGCTTCTGAAGTCTGAGCGCGGCAAGCAATTTGACGCTACCGGTCTGTTCGGTCGTCTTTGCCGACAGAATCTTCATGGTCAGATCGAAGAACCCGTCATCGCGATGACGGTCAATCTGGTAGTGCACAACGAAATCCGGGCACCATTTGGGCTGATACGTTGCAACGCCACCGGAACTGCGTAAGAGGAAGCCGAAGCGAGGATTGGCCTCAAGAGCAGCTCGCTCGGATTCTGGCAAGTCCCACTTCTCTCCGAGTATGGCTTGCCGAACGACTTCTTCCTCCAGACGGGTCTCCGGTACGACGCGGTTTCCTCCGAAGTCTTCGTAGTACCTTTCGCTGGGCTTCATGCTGTGGGGCACCCCGGTTGTCCCGCGGGTTCCACCCGCCATGCCAGATAACAATAGCAATGAACCGACACCACTGCTGATCGTTCCAAAAGGACGTCAGTCTATCGAGGTTTGGTCCACCGAGCGCTTCGGCGGTCCGCGGGCAAGCGGAACCCGCGGAAAGACAGCTGTCTTGGGGCTGTCTCTCGTGCCGAGTCGCAGGTCCGCTATTGGCCAGCCTCGGCCCAGATGGTGGTGAGTGGCGGACCCCGTTGTAACCAAGCTGAGCGGCTTGGGCTACCACGGCACGCGGTCACCGTCGTAGCGGAAGAACTCACCGGACATGGATTCCTCGAAGCGGTCCACTAGAGAGAGCATCCCGCGAACGCTCTCCTCGGGACTGATGGGTGCGGAGGAGCCGCCCATGCGGGTGCGCACCCGGCCGGGGTGCAGCAAGAGCACGCCGATGCCGCGGGGTTTGAGCTCATGGGCGAGACCGCGCATGGCCGCGTTGAGTGCCGCTTTGCTTGAGCGGTAAGCGTAGTCCCGTGGTCTGGTGATGTCGGCAATGCTGCCCATGTTGCTGCTGACCGCCGCGACGAGGGGGCGGGGGCTGCGTCCTAGGTGGGGGAGAAACGTCTCGGTCGTCCGCATCGGTCCGAGCGTGTTGACGCGGAACGTCTCAAGCCACGCCTCATAGTCGATGCGCCCGATCGGATCGTTGCCCCAACGCTCGAAGTAGACCCCAGCGTTGTTGACGAGCAGATCAACGGGCTCCTCCCTAAGCTCCTCGGCGAGATCGGCGATCTGCTCTGGCACGGTCACGTCCAGTCGGTGGATGCTGACGACGCCAGGATGTTGGGATTGCAGCTCCCGAAGATCCGCCGCCGCGCCCGGATCGCGGCAGGTCGCCAGCACGCGCCAACCACGCGCTGAGCATTGCCGGACCCACGCAAGCCCGAGACCGCGATTGCTTCCAGTGATCAGGACCGACGTCATAAGCCGACTCGGTGGCGGAACGATGGCCGAGGTGAGCGTGACCACCGGAATTATAGGTGTCTAGCGGCGGGCTGTGCTCCCGAGCCCCAGGTCCACTGCTGGCCGGAAAGCGAACTCATCCCCTCCGCAGAGCGTTACCCATCAGAATCAGTGATGCGCCATCACGAAATCTGATGGACGCCTGGCCCGAAAGCCGTTCCCGACCCTTTCCGGCCGCAGACGGCACGGACTTGAGCGGCAGCGTCTACCTGCCGCTGGAGTGACTAGGCCGGGCGGCAAGTCACGGTTATGGCCGCACCGAGACCTTCGGGGCCTCCCGGCGCGCGTTAGGAACTTGTCTACGGGTGATCGGGAAAAGCCGAACGCTGCGACCAAGCGCTCGGGATTGGGGCTCGCGGCAGCGTGGACTGTAACCGAGGCACCGGCGTTCCCCGGCTGCCGCGGCTGCAGCCTCGGCACTATGGCGAGCGCGCGGCGCTTGGCGGCAGCAGTGTGCAGGACGTGCGCACCCAGCGTCTGTTTCTTTGTTGTTCTCCTTGAGCTTGTCCCGGCCCAGTGCCGGGGTTTTTGTTGGGCGGATGGCTGCAATCGGCGAGAATCGCCATGTCCCCAGCCCCGTTTCGAACGTTCCTGGAAGATTGCCAACCGCGAGATCTGTCAACCGCTTCTCCCTCCCGGAGGAAGGTGAATCCAGACCCCCCCGTCATGCCTGACCCAACCGATTTCCCTGGCTACACGCAGCTGGCCGATCAGCTCATCGAGCGCGCCAGCAAGGAGCAGCTTGCCGACGTTGCCCGGCTCCTCGCGCTCAACATCGGGTGGTATCAGCAGCGCTGCGGGGACCTGCCCCAGGAGACGCTGCTCAAGATGGTCAAGGCCGAGACCCTGGACGAGGAGACCCTGTCGTTGCTCAGCGTGGGGATGCAGAACCTCGTCTCGGCGCTGCTCGAAGTCACCGGACTGACGGAGGAACTCCAGGATGAGCCGCGTCACCAGCCTGCTGCTGGCGCTCTTGCTCCCGATCCTGGCGTTCAAGCTCTCTGCCCGTGCGACGGACCCTTCGGTCCAGGACAGGCAGGAGGTCTCCGATGGACCCACTGTCTATGGACAGATCTTGGCCTCCCTCGATCACGAGGCGGTGCGCTGATGGGGTTTGCGATGCAGGCAACCAGCTCCAAACGGCGGCCCAGCGCCGCCCGCTTCTCGCGGCTACCTCTCGTGCTGCTACTCGTCCTGCCTCTTGTCTCCTGGTCTCAGGAACTGACCGGGCACGTAGTCCCGATCATCGACGGCGACACCTTGGTGGTCCTCGATGCCAACAACACGCAGCACAAGGTGAAGCTGGCCGGGATCGACTGCCCCGAGCGCAAGCAGGCCTGGAGCGCCAAGGCGAAACAGGCTCTGTCGGACTATGTGTTCGATCGCCAGGTAACCGTGGACTGGGGCAAACGTGATCGCTACAAGCGGATCGTGGGCAAGGTTCTCGACGGCCAGCGAGACGTGAACTTAGCGTTGGTCACGGAAGGGATGTGCTGGTGGTATCGGGAGTACGCCGATGAGCAGAGCCCCGAGGATCGTGTGCTCTACGCGCAGGCGGAGGAGAAGGCGAGGAAGGGTCGCAGCGGGCTGTGGTCCGATCCGGAGCCGGTACCTCCGTGGGTGAGTAGTGAAGGCGCTGAGAAAAAAAGGGCGCTCAGGGTAAGGATCTCCGTCTCCTGCCAAGAGATTAATGTTTTGTGCACAAGCCCGCTTGACGCCTAAATTACTCCGTGCTTGGCGCGAGATCGATCTTCAGTATTCGGGAATATTCCCTAGTTGTTTGAATTGCGCAGAAAATTCCTGTGGTCAAAAATTGATCAAACTAACAAAATGGTCATATTCAAAAGGCCTGACGAGCATTGGGGGCATAGAGTCCACAGGGTTATCCACAGAAATGGTGCACAACAAAGCTTTCCCGAACCAGCACTTGCTATTGCGGGGTTGCCTTAACAAATAACTTTCACAACAGCCGAAAACCCGCTCTGTTTGCAGTACCCTTCCGGCTTGCCACACCCATCGCTGCGCACGGCGACTCGTAGCCGGACTCTGCGAGGCGCAAAAAAGCTTTGGGGTCCGTCCCCATCGCTACGCAGTTGCGGGCCCAACCCCAACTGGAGACCAGGAAGTCGGGCGGGTCGGGTGGACTGCTTGAGAGCTCATCTCACCGAGGCGCCGCGACTCTAGCTTGAACAATTAGCACACTGGGTGCGCCGGCGGGTGAGCGCTAGCCAACATGAAGCCTGACATGCGCCGTCCGGCGCGCCCTGGAAGTAACCGATGAACCAGAGTCCCAGAGTCGTTCTGCTGAGCTTGCTCGCCGTTGTCGGAGCCGGGGTGCTGACTTTCACGGGCCCCACGCCGAGCTACGAAGACCAACTGATCGGCTTGGCCGTTGGCCAGACCTTTGGCGACACGGCGCCGCGAATCGAGGCGGAGCCAGTGGAGGTGCAGGCGCTGCTGCTCGATTACGCCGACAACGAGGCCCTGGTCCTCAAGGCGCGGTCGGCCCTCTTGCGGTACCCGGATCCCGCGCGGAGCATCCTGCCGGTCTACGGCGCCGAGCCGGAGTTTCAGGACGTCCTGCTCCGTTACGGGGAGGCGGCGCTGCTTCCGATCGGCTACTTCATGGACCACGACCTGACCTCCCTTGAGATCCGCAGGGCGCTCGGCGCGCGTTGGAACGATGTCGCGGCCTATTTTTCACGGCTCGTGGGAAGGCCAGCGGAAGTCGCAGCTCCGGGCTCGGCACTGACGCCCGAGTTGCGCGGCTGGTACGCGGTCAAGTTCATCCGCGCGGGTGGCCATGGCTTCCTGGGGCAGTTCGCCGTCACGCCGGACGGCAAGGTCGAATGGGTGCAGACCGAACGGGTGCTGAAGGGACTGGGTGACCTGTTCTTGGGCGGGATCCGGGACCTGGAGGCCAAGTGGCGGCTGGGGGAGGAGATCCTGGCATCGGACCTGGGCTGGGCCGCGCTGGACGTTGCGGTTATAGCGACGAGCGTGAAACTGCTCAAAGCGGTCCGGGCAACCAAGCTGGCCGGGCCTGCCGCGGAGGCGACCCGCGTGGGGGGCTTTTCCCGGAAGGTGGCCATGTTCGGCTCGCGGGTATTGGCCGGCGGCGGTCGGCTGGCAGCGCGCGTCGCTCGCCTCGGTGCGGTCCCGGCCGCCATCTACCTCATGTTCCGCTACCCTTCGCTCGCTAACGCCACCCTGGCCGAGCTAGCAGATTGGCTCGGCGTCGCACCTTGGATGCTGCAGTTGCCGTTCTGGTTCGTCGTTCTCTACGTGGTGCTGAGGCTGGGTCTGGCGCTCTTGTCGCCCTTGTCCTATCTCCTAGGTGGCCTCGCCTGGGGCACCGCTCGGGTCGCACGGCGCTCAGCCGGGTGAAGGTTCACTTGGCCAAGCTGACGGCTCGGCTTAAGGGGCTGGTCCAGGCCCACACCCAGACTAGGTGCAGAACCGCTCGCCGAGGCCGGGTATTGAACCCCACGCGGCTTCATCGCGCAGCGGTCGGGGATGCCCAGATCTTCGAGAGGAAGGACGAGCGGATCGCGCCCAACACGGCTCTGCACTTGCTGGTGGACCTGTCCGGGTCCATGACAGGCGGCCAGGATAGCGTCGAACTGGACGCGGCCATGGCCATGGCCATGGCCCTGGCGCTGGCCCTGGAGCCCATGAAGGGAGTCTCACGAGCCGTCACGGCATTCCCCAGCCTGCAGGGTCGGGATGACCAGGTCACCCGGCTCCTGTCCCATGGGGACCGGGCGGGTGCGCGGGGTGGCGCCTTCGTGCAGCGCGGCCGCGGGAGCACGCCCATGACGGGCGCTTTGTGGTTCGCGGCTGCTGATCTCCTGTCACGGACCGAAGTGCGACGGGTCCTGCTGACGCTGACCGACGGCGAGCCGGATGACTGGAAGAGCGCCCGGGATCTGGTGAAACGGGCCGCCGCCTCCGGCATCGAGCTGATCGGCATCGGCATCCGGCACGATGTGAGCGGGTTGTTCCCGGTGGCGATCCAGGTCCACTCGGTCGAGGCCCTGAAGGGTGAGCTGTTCCGGGTCGCGGAGCGGCTGCTGCTGACCCGCTAGACATCCATCAACCACCTTGGGGAGTGCATCGCTCCCCAGGGGGATCGGTGCGTCTCCCCGATTTACCGGAAACACCCCATGCCCAGAAGCACGAGTCCAAACCAGTTCGCTCTGACCCTGGAGCCCGACGCCAACCGTCGGGCGGATCTGCCCGAGGAGGAGCGCGCCCTGATTGCCCATGCGATCCAGGGCCTGGAGGCCCGCTATCACCTCGGCCAGGATGCGCTCACCAGCCCGGCGGCCACGCGGGATTATCTGCGGCTCCGGCTGGCTGGCATACCGTATGAGGTCTTCGCCGTGCTGCTGCTCGACAACCGCCACCGCCTCGTCCGCGACGAGGAGCTGTTTCGCGGCACCATCGACGGGGCCAGCGTGCATCCGCGGGAGGTGGTCCGCAAGGTCATGGAGACCAACGCGGCGGCGGTCATCTTCGCCCACAACCATCCCTCTGGGGTGGCGGAGCCGAGCCAGGCGGATCTGCGGATCACCCAGCGGCTGAAGGACGTCTTGGCGTTGATTGAGGTGCGAGTGCTGGACCACTTCATCGTGGGTGAGGGCGCGGGGACATCGCTCGCGGAGCGTGGGTTGGTCTGACGATTCCGTTTGGGGAGCACGCTGCCCAAAGGCGGGTGTCTCCCCTTGGCTCACGTCCTTATCGGAGCTTGCGAGCGCTACTGACACATCCGCACGCGAGGATGACCCCGGTCACTCGCCGTGAACTTGACCCTATTGTAGCATCGCCGCAGTACAACCGAAGGCCCGCGATCCTGCATCGCCCGATGCGATCACAGAAGACGGAGGCCCTCACCGTGCGCCTGGCACCGGACACCAAGGCCGCCCTGCGGGAGGCGGCCGACCACGAGCACCCCAGTCTGGCAAACATGCTGGAGATCATGATCCGGGATTGGTGCGGCCGTCGGGGGAAGAAGCCCCTCGCACGTCCCCAATCGCCAGAGGCCTCGGGGTCGCAGTAACCCAAGCAACGCCGGAGAGAAACAAGGGAGGTCGGGCGTTGGGCGCAACGACGCGGCGAAACGAGGTCCGTTGGTCGCTCCGGTTCGAAGGGGCCGGTCACGCGACGCGTCCCCTTGGTTGAGCCACCAGCGTGGTCGCACCTGTGACAGCGCCGAATCCTCTCACAAGCAACTTCGCCCAGCTGGAGCAGTACGACGAGCAGCTCCTGCGCCTTGGGCTGCTCGCGGAGCGTTATTTCCCCGACGACCCGAACACCTGCCTCCTCAAGCTGCTCCAGCTCACGGAGCTGCTCGCCCCGCACGTTGCGGCCAACGTCGGCGAGTACGTTTCCACCGGAGAGGCTCAGTACGAGCTGGTTCGCCGTCTACAAGACCAGGGCATTCTCCCGCGCGAGATCGCCCAGCTCTTCGGGGAGGTGCGAAGAGCGGGCAATGCCGCCAGTCATGCCATGGCTGGGGACCACCGAACAGCGCTGGGGGCCCTCAAGATCACCTGGCAGTTGGGCGTCTGGTTCCATCGCACCTTCACGGATGCCGCGTTCAGGTCGGGGCCGTTCATTCCGCCCAAGGCGCCCGAGGAGAAGTCGGAGGACCTGCGCGTCGAGCTCGATCGGCTGACGGAAGCACTGGCGGAGTATCAGGCGGCCCATCAAGAGACCGTGCAGCGGCTCCAGGCCGCCGAGGCCCAACTTCAACAGGCGCAGGACCAGCAGTCATTCTGGGAGCAGCTCGCGACCGAGGCCGAAACGGGGAAAGCGGCGCTAGAGCAGCAGCTCGCCGCCCAGCAGGCGCGCGCTTCGGCGCAGCCGCGAGCGGCGCTCGCCGGATTCATCTCAGCGTCGAATCAAGCCGCGGCCGAGCTCTAGCTCGACGAAGCGGAGACCAGAAAGCTCATCGACGAGCAACTGCGCCAAGCGGGCTGGATCGCCGACTCCGCGGTGATCCGGCATGGTGCCGGCGCCCGCCCGGAGAAGGGCAAGAATCTGGCGATCGCCGAGTGGCCCACCGCCTCCGGCCCCGCCGATTATGTTCTGTTCGCCGGGCTGACCCCGCTCGGCACCGTCGAAGCCAAGCGCAGAAACCTCGACGTATCCGGCTCCCTCCAGCAGGCCAACCGTTACAGCCGGGATTTCGGATCCTCAAGTTACTCGTCGCGGACTTCGTACACAGGACACCTCCTTGCCGAAACCAAGGTGAGCGATCGTTACGGAGGCGCGAGGCGGATCTCCGAAGCGCCCAGGCGCATTCGCGCGGACGCCTTCCCCAATGGTTTACCAGGATCGGCCAGATGCAAACGCCGCGGCGACAGACGCCACGGGGAAGCCGACGACTGCGCTGCTGCTCAACTCGCAGGGAAGCCAGCTGCCCTGGGCTCAGTTCGGCCACGAACGGGGCCACGCCGGCTTACGACAACTTACTCCAACGACCCTGTGCTTCCGTAGCCGCGGGTCACCTCCAGCGGCTGAGGTGCGGTAGAGTGACCCGCGTTGGCAACTTTGGGAGGCGGCCTGTCCGAGTGTCTTGAGATTCGTCCATAAACGGGAAGGCGCGCGAAAGCTGCGCGTCGTCCACTGGCTCCGGGTCATGCTTCGGCGAGGGATCTTGGCATTTGCGATCCTGACGGCCCTGCTCGTTATCCCGCTCCGCTGGATCGATCCTCCCACGTCGTCATTCATGCTCCAGCACAAGGTTTCATCCTTCACGAACGGGCGCGACACCTCCCGACTCCAGCACGAGTGGATCGCCTGGGAAGCGATATCGCCGGCCGTACCGCTGGCGGTCGTGGCGGCAGAGGATCAAAGGTTTCCGAGCCACTTCGGCTTCGATCTGGTGGAGATCCAGAAGGCGTGGGGAGCCTTCCGCTCCGGAGGTGGGCTGCGGGGTGCGAGTACGATCAGCCAGCAGGTGGCGAAGAACCTGTTTTTATGGCAGGGGAAGAACTGGGTGCGCAAGGCCCTTGAAGCCTGGTTCACGCTGGCGATCGAACTTGCCTGGCCGAAGCGGCGCATTCTGGAGGTCTATCTCAATATCGCTCAACTCGGTTCCGACACGTACGGCGTTGGCGCCGCGAGCTGGAGATACCTCCATCGGCCCGCGGAGGCCCTGCGGCCGAACGATGCGGCACTTCTGGCTGCTGCGCTGCCGAATCCCGAGCGATACCGTCTTGATGCTCCCTCGGCGTACATGCACCAACGCGCCACTTGGATACAAAGCCAAATGCAGCAACTGGGTGTGGGGTATCTGAAGGGACTCTGAACGCCGGACGGCCGGCCACTCGGACCACGACGGCATGTCCTCTGGAGCGGCATCTGAGTCGCGGGCTGCGTGGACCGATACGCAGCGTGCTGCCTGCGGGAGCGACGGGCTTCACCTCAGTACGGCCAGGAAGGGCATCTCCCCCCACCCCAGCCACCGACCGCAACATCCTCATAGCGGACGTCTGGCAGGCATCTCGCTGGGCCGGAGGCTGCGAGCCGTGGCGGTGCCGCAAGCCGGTTCGGCAGGCCGACCGCCTCCGCAGCAAAAACTATAATTTTAGGAGGTGGAATGGACTGTGACGGTCGTGGGAGCGGGGTTGGTTGGGAGGACGTGAGGCTGTGCAGACGCTCTGCCGCGTCCCGCAACGCCTTGTGCCAGACACAGCAGGGAGGGTAGACCTGCCGCCCCCGCCTGCGAGCTGGCGGAAGCTAACACGAAACCCCATGAGACCGCCGCTTTGCCACAAACATTGTTTGTGCGGCCGCAGTGCCCGTATGGCGCTTGGGCGCCAGCGGCAACAGAGCGCAGGGCGGGGAGCCGTCCGGCGCAGGAATTGGAGCGATAGCGCCAGGAGGGTGAAGCAATGAAGACGAGACGAACATTAAGCTGGCTTGCCGGTGTTGCCGGCGGGCTGCTGGTGGCGGTATCGGCGCTGGGCTGGGCCGGCCCACCGTGGGGCCGCGGCGGTATTAAAGGGGCGCTTGAGGCGTGCGAGGCCGAGCTGCAGGCGTGTCGTGAAGAGCCCTGCGCCATCTTTCCCGGTGACGGCCAGACGGGCCCTGAGCTGAGCTACACCAACAACGGCGACGGGACCTTCACGGACAACAGCACCTTGCTGATCTGGGAGATCAAGGACGGCGATGACGGCGTCGAGGATTACACCAACCCGCACGACGTCAACAATCTATACACGTGGTATCAGGCCGGGACCGTGTTCCTGGACGAGCTGAATGGCGAGCAGTTTGCGGGTTACGAGGACTGGCGCCTGCCGACGGTCAAGGAACTGCTTAGCCTGATGGACTACAGCGTCCCGCCACCGGGCCCGTGCGTGGCCGATGACCTGCCGGGTGCGACGTATCCGTCCTCGTACTGGTCGTCAACCGCCGTCGCTGGCTACGATGACTCCGCTTGGGCGGGGTACTTTTACGGCGACTATGCCGGCAGCGCCCGCGACGCCTACACAGGCTGGCCCAAATACGTTCGCGCGGTGCGAGGCGGCTGGTGATTGGGCATTAGGTGATTCGACGATTGGCCCTTTGACCTAGGGGCTGGGGGGCTGGAGTCCCCCAGCCCAATTTTGCCGCCCGTCATCGCGGCGCGGTGGTGAACTGACATAGCCCTCAGCGAGCACCCGCCCGTCTACAAGGCGGCCTACGACCTGTGCCTGGAGCCTGCAGCAGGCAGGGCGCGGGTTCTCGCGCTATTACAAGGGCGGCTTGGGGCGGACGGGCGCCAGAGTCCGGTTACGCCGCATTGCGGACCTTGAAGGTCGCCCCCCCGACTCGGATGGGTCGGCTTCGGAAGCCATCGACGATGTCGCCAAATCCTTAGCCAGGGTTGCTCGGACCAAGTCTTTGCCGGCTGCGTTGCGAGTTCGCGTGGCTAACCTAGACTGAAACAAGGCGAAGGGTGATCTGTTCCGGATGGGCTGGGTTTGATCCCTCGCTCAGCGCCTGCCCCCTAGCATCGAGCAACTGAGGAGTTGAGACAGCGCAGCCCCACGGACGTTTGGAGGGGCAACCGAATGACCAGGCAACTTGTGACGGTAACGATCTGTGCGCTGTGGCTGATGGCGACGATGGCTGCCGCGTCGGCCGAGGAGTTGGGCGCGATCGGCGACAGCATCAGCACCGCAATGAACGCCGACGATAGTTGTGACGACGTCGTTGCGTGTATCGGCAACCTCGGCGAGGACTGAGACTGGAGCTTCGTTACCGGCGTCCAACCTTGGTCCATTCGCAGCCGGCTGCAGGCGTTCGGCTTCAGCGACGCGCAAACCGCGGCAGTCAATGGTTCGAACTGGGAGGACGCCTTGTTCCAGGCGCAGGAGCTGATGGCCGTGCCCGGAACCTCGCTGGTGGTTGTCGAGCTTGGCGGCAACGACGTCTGTCAACGCCTGGGCGAGCCGCCGCCCAGCCTCGACTGGGTCGAGATGCAAATCGATCAGACCCTAACCTATCTCACGGACCGCATGCCCAGGGGCGGCTACGTGGTGCTCGCAGAAGTGCCCAACGTGGTTGCCCTGCATGAGCTGATGGCCGCGGAGCCGCATTTTCTGTTCAGCTCCTGCCAGGCGTTGTGGGATCTCGACTATGAGTCGCTCAATGAGGCTGCCGTGCTGGAGGTCTGCGCGGATCTCTACGGGGACTGGCTCTGCACCACCTTTCCGGAATTCCGCGACCTCACCCGGGACTGGCTCGCCGATCTCCTAGAGTGGCTGTTCGAGGACATATACGATGATGCGTTTCCCTGTGCAAATGTGCTGAACAGCGCCTCAACCGCCGAGGCACGGGCGGCGGCGGCCAACTTCAACCTGGCGCTCAACACGCTACTGGCGCACAAGGCGGACGAATACAGCGGTCGCAACGGCGTCTTCGCACGGGTCGCCGACGAGATCTACGACCATCCGTACTCAGAGGACGAGGTGAGCGGCCTCGACTGCTTCCATCCTTCGCGCGGCGGACAGGCGTTCCTGGCTGACCTCATCTGGCCGACCATCTACGACGTCCTTACCCGGCCGGATTGCAGCGCGGACGGCTACTGCAATCCAGACTGCCGGCGAAATCTCGACCCGGACTGCAAGAAGGGCAAGCGTCCGAAAAACTGAGCAAAAAGGGGCTGCCCCATCTTGGCGGGGCGGACTGTCGTTCCAGTTTCGGCGATCACGGAAGGGCCGAAGTCTCGGTCGCCGCGACGACAGGGCCGTCGTTTTGCCTTGAAGCAGACCGGGCAATATCGACCTCATCGTCCGCGGTATCTACCCTGATCTGGCCTGGGAGAGTTAGAAGATCCGTGCCGCCCGACTGACGCCAGCGGCCTGACCGCTCGAAATGGGTCGGGTAGCGATTGCTGCGGTGCCGAAACAGCAGCAGGGCCCCTTTGACGCCCGGTCTCGTGTCAGTCCACCGAGAATTCGGGCCCTGCATGAGGGAACGCGTGTGTCGGGCGGCAAGCGTCGTCGGCTATACTGCCGGCGGAACTTCGCCTTTTGACCGCTG
>Ga0316579_10000332_pt1 | contig 14806 bp, 14 predicted proteins | sample J5NA_2_FD_203074 | JGI IMG/M metagenome (GOLD analysis project Ga0316579, IMG submission 203074) | Rhizosphere microbial communities from salt marsh grasses in Alabama, United States - J5-7_160517rDrA | ecosystem: Host-associated > Plants > Roots > Rhizosphere | place: USA: Alabama | collected... | reverse complement strand
GTATCTTCTGCTGCGATCCAATTCACCTGGCGCAAGATCCTCAAAGCACGCAAACTGATATCCTCAAGGTTTCCAATTGGGGTTGCGACAAGATATAGGGTGCTCACACTATTTTATTAGTCCCGCAGGAGTCTAGGACGAGAACCGAGCTTTGTTTGGAAGCGATCATGGAATTAACCAGGTATGGATCTCAACGTTCAGATTGCCATTTTCCGGGTCCAGAGCGTTGATATACAACCAGCCTGGTAGGGACATGTTTGTCCGGTAGCAGATGTAATTTCCGACCAGATTATCGATGGTGATTGGTGTAGAACCGAGATTCATTCCTTGACAGGTTGCGAAGTTGGGCTGGTTTGCCCCAGCGACAGCCATTACGGTGTTTTCTATTGGTACCAGGTTATGCTTGAGATCGATTTCCTCATAGGTGAGGTCCTCATTACCGTTGTTGATCTCGTTTTGATCCAGGTCATAAAGATCAAGAAGCTGCAGAGTTGCGGATCCACTAGCTTGAGTTCCCATCGTTGGGGTGAGGGTGGGTCCGCTGGTCTCGGTGACAGTGGGTGTACCTGTGCCAAGGGGCTGCCCCTCGACGATTATCCTGACCCAGAAGCCAGAATCACTGTTAGGACCAATTCCGAACAGCTCTCCAGCCGGATTTCGCAGCTTCCACCAGCCCTGGTAGGTTCCTTGAGTTTGCGGAGCTGTCATTTCAACAGATAAGTCAACCGTTTCTCCTGGAGCAGTATTTCCGCTGAGAGGGACAGCAGGGTCTGCATCCAGTTGTTCGCCAGAGAACCAGACCAGGGCATAATCACTGTTCCATGTACAGGTGCCCACGTTTTCCAACCGCCAGGTTTTTGTGAAAATTTCTCCAGGGCTGAGAATCGTATCATCGGGGATGGTTACATCAATTGGTATGCCAGGAGATGCCCAATCGCAAGATCCAGGTGCCTGGGTGTTTGCTGGCGTCATCGTCTGCAGGGCTTGCGTGGGTGAAGGGGAAGGTGATCCAGCTGTTTGTGTTACATTTGGCAGGGTGGGGCTGATCGAAGGGGTGCGGGAGATCGCTTCGGTGAGCCTGGCTTCAACCGTTTGATATGCCTGGGTGACGTTAAGCGTCGGGGATGGCGTTGCCCGGGCGGGCATATTGCAGGCAGCAAAACTCAATGTACCGATCACGAAGATCAGCAGGCGGAATTTCCGGGTCAGATGGAAGAATTTCATAAGGAGATGTGTAGTGGGAGTACTGAATGGAGATCAGATTGAATTATTTCGCCTGAAGTTCATCGTCTGATTGTGGGTGAATAGTTTTCAATCGCCGGGCTAAGGTACGCCTGGGGAGCAGGATTCGCCGGCCACAGGTAAGGCATTCCAGACCAATATCGGCACCGAGACGGACTATCTTCCAATCATAACCTCCGCATGGGTGAGGTTTGCGTAAACGCGCTACATCACCTAGTTCCAGGGGTGGCAGCATGCGAGGCATTATATCACGCGGTGGTATAATCGCCGAAAAAGGCAGATTTAATGTTTGATCTAAATTTACCGACTCTTATATCCCGTATTTTTGTTTTATTAACAGCTTTTGCAATCCATGAATTTGCCCATGCCTGGGCCGCGGACAGGTTTGGTGACCCGACACCCAGGAACAATGGGCGTTTAACCTTGAATCCGATGGCACATCTTGATCCGATGGGCTCTTTAATGTTAATCGCAGTCGGATTCGGGTGGGCAAAACCCGTCCCCGTGAATCCATATGCCCTGGCACGCCGTTCATCAGCCGCGATGATGTGGGTGTCTCTTGCCGGTCCGGCGTCGAATGGCCTGATGGCGTTGCTGGCTTCAATCCCCTTTCAGTTAGGATTGGTCTCTCAATTTGGGGCTTTGACGAACCCTGGCCAGATTCTTCCTTCATTCGACAAGCTGCTTTGGGAGTTTGTCTATATCAATCTACTCTTGATGTTGTTCAACCTGATCCCATTGGCTCCACTGGATGGTGAGAAGATTTTATACTATTTGCTTCCAGTCTCTGGTCAGAGAGTGATGGATACTATTCACCCATACGGACCGCTAATCCTGCTGGCTGTTGTCTTTCTTGGACCTGTCCTGGGCATTAATGTTTTGGGCACGATTATCGGTCCACCGCTAACGGCCATGATGTCTGTCTTAACCGGATGAATGGTTCGCGCTTATTCTACCGCTCGCGCCAATTTTGGCAGGCGATCAGCACTCGATCGGTACAGCAGGATGGTGATCTGATTGGTTCGATTTTATCAGAACCCCAGGTTGAATTATTTCGCCGGATGCAGAAAAGTGAACAGGCTCACAGCAGAATGGTACTCAGCCAGCTGAGAAATCAAGGTGAACAGGATCCTGATCTCCTGACTGCAGCTTTACTGCATGATGTAGGTAAGACACGCATGCCATTGCGAATCTGGGAGCGGGTTTTGGTTGTGCTTGTGAAAGCCACCTGCCCTGGCTGCGTTCAAAGATGGGGGGCTGGTGACGATGGGAACCAGGTGAAAGGGTTTCGTTGGAAACGAGCATTCGTTGTTGCTGAACAACATCCCGTCTGGGGTGCAGAAATGGCAGCCGAGTGCGGTACATCACGGCTCGCGGTGAGGTTAATCGCCCGCCACCAGGAGCAATTACCCCTGAATCCTCATTCAGGAGAAGATATCCTTTTGCAGAAGCTGCAATCTGTCGATGATATGAATTGAGGTGAAGCGATGGCTGTCCAATTAACAATCATTGGTCTGGGTCAGGTAGGAACTTCCGTGGGTCTAGCCTTGACAGATCAAACTGAGCTGCTCTATCGCGTGGGCCATGATAAAGAAATTCGTGCTGCCCGCAGGGCAGAGAAGCTGGGTGCCCTGGATAAAGTCTCGGTGAATTTATACTCTGCGGTGGAAGATGCGGACATGATTTTGATGTCGCTGCCGGTTGATCAAATTCAGGAAACACTGAATTTGATCAAGGATGATCTCAAACCTGCTGTCGTGATCATGGATACCGGGCCTGTAAAACAGAAAGTGGCTGCCTGGGCACAGGAACTGCTGCCAGAAGAACGATATTACGTTGGTTTGACGCCAGTGCTTAACCCGCTTTACCTGCATGATATCGATACCGGTGCGGAAGCGGCTCGCGCGGACCTGTTCCGGGATGGGTTAATGGGCATCGTGACACCGCCCGGTACTCCCTCAGAGGCGATCAAACTGGCTGCAGATCTAACGCGCCTGCTGGGTGCAACCCCATTGTTCGCCGATCCACTGGAAATGGATGGTTTGGTGGCCGCCACCCATATTTTGCCACAGCTGATGGCTGCTGGATTGCTCAATGCGACCGTTGACCAACCAGGTTGGCAGGAAGGGCGAAAAATCGCTGGTCGTTCTTTTGCAGACGTTACTGCTCCGGTTATGTATCCAACTGGGGCATCGAGTTTGACAACAGCGGCAATGCTCAACCGGGAAAACGTTATGCGTGTCCTGGATGGTGCGGTGGCTGCGATAAACGCAATTCGCAACGATCTCTTCAATGAAGACCCGGAAACTCTAGACGAGAGACTCAACCGTGCTCGTGAGGGAAGACAAATGTGGGTAAATGGACGCCTGGCAGCCAATTGGGCTGCAGAGGGGACAACCACCGTCGAAGCTCCAACTGCCTCTGAAGTTTTTGGCCGTTTTATCGGCAGAGGAAGAAAAAAGAAGGATTGAAAAGGATCAAAATGTCAACAAAACTGCAATGGATCAAAGATGAATTACAAGCTCTAACCGAAAGCGGTTTGTATAACCAGATCCGCACGCTGAGCTCCCCGCAGGGAGCCTGGCTGGTTGTTGATGGGCAGCGGGTATTAAATTTCTGTTCAAATAATTACCTCGGATTGGCAAACCACCCGCGCATTGTAGAAGCTGTCCGCAAAGCGATTGTGGAATATGGGGTCGGTCCCGCTGCAGTACGCAGCATCGCGGGGACCATGGATCTTCATGTCAATCTTGAAAAACGTTTAGCCAAGTTTAAAGGCGTCGAGGCTGCGATTACCTTCCAATCTGGCTTCAATGCCAATACAGGTACCATCCCTGCACTGGTCGGGCGGGGGGATGTGATTTTCTCCGATGAGCTCAACCATGCCAGCATTATCGATGGCTCGCGGCTATCGCGGGCAGATATTGTACGCTATGCCCATTGTGACGCACAGGACCTGAAACGTGCCCTGGATGAGAATAGAAGTAAATTTGAGCGGGCAATGGTGATTACAGATGGCGTCTTCAGCATGGATGGCGATGTCGCTCCATTAGATGAGATCTACGCTGTTACCCAGGGGTATGAGGCGATCCTGATGGTGGATGATGCGCATGGGGAGGGAGTCCTGGGAACTGGAGGGCGGGGGATCGTTGACCATTATGGGCTGCACGGTAAGGTGGATGTTGAGGTTGGTACACTTTCAAAAGCTTTTGGGGTCGTTGGCGGTGTTGTCGCTGGGGATCCATTAATCATTGAATGGCTTCGACAACGCGGGCGCCCATTCTTGTTTTCATCCGCGATGACAGTTCCTGACGTGGCAGCCTGCCTGGCCGCGGTGGATATCCTCGAGGAATCCACAGAGCTGGTCGATAAGTTATGGGAGAACACGCGCTACTTCAAAGAAGAAATGCTCAGGCTGGGCTTTGATACAGGTGCGAGCACCACGCCGATCACACCGGTGATGTTGGGTGAAGCTTCCCTGGCCCAGGAATTCAGCCGGGAGCTTTTCAAGGCTGGTGTATTTGGCATGTCGATCGGTTTTCCAACCGTGCCGCGCGGCAAAGCCCGCATCCGCGTGATGATCTCTGCTGCTCACGAACAAGAAGACCTTGATCAAGGGCTGGAAGGATTTGCCAATGTAGGACGAAAACTGGGGGTGATCAAATGAGCAGTGCGCTCCCTTGATACAAAAAGTGCTCAATTAGGATTAAGAATCCTACGCAAGATTAAGAGAATGGGATTGCCAATCCCGGATAAGCTCGGGTAACTCTCTTGCGAGTGAAGAAATGTGAAACTCCAAAAAAAGATCCCATACAAAGGTGTGGGATCTTTCTTGATGATGGTGTCAATTGCTAGATAATTGGGGCTTGAACTCTAATCCTTCACAATGAATGGATCGTAAGCCGGGTTGGTCCCAGCCCAGAGACAGCTGGGGCGTCCATCCAGGTTGCAGGAGAGGCCGTGAGAGCAGCGGTGAGCCAGGATGCGCGGCGGTTGATCTGGCATGTACTCGGATGGAAATACCAATTCGGCTTCTAAACCGACTTCTTCATCTACGTGGTGGCAGTATTGAACCTTTAATGTTTGCCAGGATTTCTCGGCCATAAATAACTCCTTTAATTGCATTAATCAACCTAATTAGATTGTATCAATCTAAATATTCCTTTATAAGTGTCAGGTGTCATATTATAAGTTGACAAACTGCGTATTTTTAGATAAATTGATTTTGAACCTACCCTGTATATAATCAGTAAGAGTTATAAGGGTCTCTTCGACTGGAAGAACCTAATATCTGGCTGCACACTAGAATATTGTATAATAATAACCCAGCAGCTCAATTAATTAATCCTAATATTCGCAAAGGAGGTGACGTGGAGAGATATTTATCCTATTGCACAGTTAATGAGAAGCACAACAGTGATAACGATTTAAAGAGGAGAGAAAGATGAAACACAAGAAAATTTTTGCATTGTTTGCAGTGCTCCTGGTAGCCAGCCTGGTGCTGGCCGCCTGCGCACCGGCAGCAACCGAAGCGCCGACTGAAGAAGTTGTCGCCACGGAAGCGCCCATGGAAGAGCCGACAGAAGCTCCCATGGAAGAGCCGACAGAAGTTCCCATGGAGGAACCGACCGAAGCACCGATGGAAGAGCCAACCGAAGCTCCCATGGCAGAAGGACCTTTATGGACGCAAGGTTTACGCCAGGCAGTCGCGGCGGCCATCGACCGTGAGGTAATCGTCGATCGAGTTTTCGAAGGGCGCAACCCTCCTGCTTATCACATGGTACCCCCTGGATACCCATATGCTACCGAGCCATTCCTGGAAAAATATGGTACGCGTGACCTGGAAATGGCGAAAGAGCTGCTCACCCAGGAAGGATACTCGGAAGAGAATCCCTTCGTTTTTGAGCTGTGGTACCCGCCAGAACACTATGGAACCACCACGGCTGACGTCATGCAGGTAATCAAGGAACAATTAGAAGAGACCGGTATGGTGCAGGTTGAGCTGGTCAGCCAGAACTGGGCCGAGTACGTGGACAGCTTCGTAGCCGGTGAACTGCCCTTCTTTATGCTGGGTTGGTTCCCTGATTTCGTCGATCCGGAAACCTGGCTCTCGCCATTTGCCTCCTGCGGTGCATCGAATGATAACGGCATTTTCTATTGCAACGAGGAGATGGACGCTCTGTTGTTGAGGGGTGCTGCTTCGTCCGACCCCGCTGTGCGTGAAGAGACCTACAAAGAACTTGGCGATTTTTATGCTGTGGATCTGCCTACCATTCCTTTGTTCTGGGAACCGGAATTCATCACCGTACGCAATGGTGTCGAAGGTGTTGCCATCGGCGCTCCATTCGAATTTTCATATGATGTGGTCAGCTTTGGTGAGGGTGCCGAGCCAGTATCTGGCAGTGCTGACACGATCATCATCGGTACCACCGACGAGGTCAACAGCCTGGATCCCCAGGATGCCTATGCAACTCATGACTGGGAGATTCTCAAGAATACAGGCGAGCCACTCTTGAAATACGTACCTGGTACAGCCGATCTGGTGCCCGGTGCAGCTGCCGAATTACCAACGGTCAGCGAAGATGGTTTAACCTATACCTATACACTGCGTGAAGGCCTCCAATTTGCGGATGGTACCCCGATCAACGCCCAGACTTATGTTGATTCATGGGATCGCCTCAACACCCTAGAAGGTCAGGTTTCCGGTTTGATCCAGGTGTACGTGGACAGCGTGGAAGCAGTGGATGATCTGACGGTGGCCTATCACCTGAAGGATACTTTTGGCTTCTTCCCCGCCCTGTCTGCAACTGCACCCTTCATCCCGGCGAACCCTAACCAGTTCCCGGTGGATGAGATCGTCCAATTCCCAGAGAGCATCGATGGGAATGGTGCTTACCGCATGGTCTCCTACACTCCTGGTGAGCAGTTGGTTCTGGAAGCCAATCCGAATTACTATGGCGATGCGCCTCTCATCCCCAATGTGATTGTGCGCTACTTTGCCGACCCGACCACCATGTCGAATGCTGTCGAGAGCGGCGAGATTGACATCGCCTGGCGTATCTTGGGACCAGTAGAAGCCACCCGCTTGATGGATGTTGAGGGCTTGACTGTCACCAAGGTTGATGCCCCGTCTCTGCGTTACATGGTGTTCAATCACTGCTATCCATTGGGCGTGGAAAATTGGACTGAAACACACGCGTGTGATGTGCCATAAGTTCGAGTTAGAAGCCTCGAGCTTAACCCCGACCAATGGGTTGATAGCATGATCGTTTTTAAGGGGCGGGGCAAGTCCTCGCCCCTTAATTTATTATCCTCCAGGAGCTACGCGCATGTCTGCTTCCTTCCGTAATTTCTTGATCACTCGCTTGCTGCTCACCATCCCCATGGTGCTGATCTTGATCACATTTGTCTTCTTCATCATGCGCATTCTACCGGGTGATCCGATCCGTTCCCAGCTCGGACCGCGGGTCAGTGCCGAGCAGGCTGATCGCATCGCTGAACGCCTGGGACTCAACCGTCCGCTTTACGTGCAGTACTTTGATTTCTTGTGGAAGACAGTCACCCTGGATTTTGGAACTGCCCTCACTCAGGGCGAGCGTCCCATCATCCAGGAGCTGGGCGAGAAACTTCCTGCGACGATCGAACTGACTGTACCTGCAATGACTTTCACCGCAGTCGTGGGTATAGGGTTGGGGGCTTATGCTGCCACGAGGCGCAAGAAACCGATTGATTTCGGTATCCGCTTATTCAGCATCATCGTCTATTCCATCCCAATCTTCTTCATGGGACTCATATTTCAAATCATCTTTTCCGTACGCCTCAATCTCTTGCCTCTAGCTGGGCGGATGGATCCCCTGCTGCTGATTAACTTTAATTCCATTACCAATTTTTATATCCTGGATGCCATCCTGACCCGCAACTGGGCAGCACTAGTATCAGCCCTGCGCCACCTGATCTTGCCCGCGACCACGCTGGGTTTGGCACTGGCTGGAGTTTTTATCCGGCTGACGAGGGTGAACATGATCGAGATGCTGCACGCGGATTTCATCACTGCTGGTCGGGCCCGAGGGATACCAGAGGGGCGCCTGGCATACCGGCACGCTTTGCGCAACACATTTATCCCCATCCTGACATTGATCGGTTTGCAGCTGGCTATTCTGATGGCAGGGGCAGTGCTTACTGAGACCACCTTTTCCTGGCCCGGGATCGGCCGCTACCTGGTCACGCGCATCCAATTGCGAGATTATACTGCCGTTCAGTCAACCATTGCCGTGTTTGCTGTTTTTGTGGCTGGCATCAGTCTTGCCATGGATGTTCTGTACGCCTTTATTGACCCGCGTATCCGTTATTAGTCATCATAATTTCCAACCTCATCTCAATATGGATAACTCTAATGTCAAAAACACAATCGGATTTTGAATTCTCACCCTCTGCGGAGACGGTCCCAGATTGGATGCTGGAGCTGGATCAGGTTGGTATAGTCCGGCGTATGTTAATGGCGCGCAAGTGGTATGGTGGTGACTGGTGGTTTGTGGTATTCAGTGCTCTATTATTGTTATTTGTCATTATTGTGGGGTTTTTCCCGCAGTGGTTTGCGCCCCATGATCCGCGGGCTGAAGTGGGGCCCTCGCTACTGGCGCCAGGAGAACCACCTTCTTCTTATGTACTTGTCACCACAGTAGATTCCGGAGTGACATCGCTTCGCCAGATAGCGGACAGCAGCAATTACATCGGTTACCAGGTTGCGACGCCTTCCAGCCAGGCATTACGGGATGCGCTGGATGAACTGAACGCGACGGCTGAAGAAGGTGTGCGCTACCAACCGCGGCCGAAACGGTTTGAAACACTCGAGGAAGGGCTGGATGCCCTGCAGGCAGGTGAGGTCGATGGCTTCGTTGCTTCACCACAGGAGCTGGAAGGGGTCATGGAAAATTATCCTGCTCTCGAAGTCGCCAGCGGATTACGTGAAGCAGCAGAAAGTGGTTTTGTGCTGGGTACCAATCAAATCGGGCAGGATATCTTAAGCCGCATTATTTGGGGGACACGGATTGCATTGATCGTTGGATTAAGTTCCGCATTATTCGCCTTGGTAATCGGCGTACCCCTGGGATTAATCAGTGCTTACGTTGGGGGATCGTTGGATCGTGTTTTAACATTGATCATGGACAGCCTGTATGCATTCCCCGGGTTGATCCTGGCTATTTCCATCGCAGCAGTTTTAGGCGCCGGTATCACCAATATTATCATTGCGATTGCTGTTTTGTATATTCCTACTTATTTCCGGATTGTGCGGGGCCAGGTGCTTTCGGTAAAGGAAGAACTGTACATTGAAGCTGCGCAAAGTCTGGGCGCAAAGTCACGCACCATTCTCTGGCGTTATATATTTCCGAACGTGATTCCTTCGGTGGTGATCATCTTCTCGGTAAATGTCGCCGATGCTATCCTGACCGAGGCGGGGTTGAGCTTCCTCGGTTTTGGCCTGCCTCCGGACACCCCGGATTGGGGTATTGATCTGGCACGGGGACAGGATTATGTGCGCCGGGCCTGGTGGTTGATCACTTTCCCAGGTCTGATGGTGACCATGGTCACCCTGGCATTCAGTATGCTGGGAGAGAGCTTGTCGGAAATTCTCAATCCCCGGCTTTCGGAGTTATAGGATATGGCTGATCAAAATGAAGTCCTGGTTCAGGTCAGGAATCTTTGTGTCAATTACCAAACCCGCCTGGGGCCAGTGAGTGCCGTGGATTATGTGTCATTCGATATTTACCGCGGTGAGATATTAGGTCTGGTAGGTGAAAGTGGGTGCGGTAAAAGCACGTTTGGCAAGGCGTTGATGCGCATGATCTCTCCCCCGGGTGAAATCGTCAATGGTCATATCATCTTTGAAGGTGAGGATATTATGACTTTCGACGATGACCGGCTGCGGGACTTTCGCGGTCGCCAGGTCAGCATGATCTTTCAAGACCCGATGACCAGTCTCAACCCAGTCCAGCGCATCGATCAGCATTTGATTGAAGCAATCCAGGTCCATGAACCGCAAACGAAAATAGAACAGGCAATGGACCGCATCAGGGTCTTGATCGAGCGCCTGGGGATACAGCAGCGGCGGCTCACGGATTATCCGCACCATCTATCAGGTGGTATGCGCCAGAGGGTGATGGTCGGTTTGGGATTGGTACTTAAAGCGCATTTGATCATCGCTGACGAAGCAACAACCTCATTGGATGTGATCGTAGAGGCAAACCTTGTTGACCAGTTGCGGGAAATCCGGGATGAATTCGGCGTAACGATCTTGATGATCACGCATAATATTGCACTGGTGGCTGAAGTAGCCGACCGGGTAGCAGTCATGTACGCGGGTCGAGTGGCCGAGGTAGGGTCAGTTGAAAAAGTCTTTCACGATCCTCTGCATCCTTATACGCGCGGGTTGATGAAATCTGTACCCAGCATACTATTAGACGATGAGGAAGAGTTATACAAGATGCCAGGTGAACCCCCAAACCTTACCCATCCACCCAAAGGGTGTCGATTTCACCCTCGCTGCCCGTCTGTTATGCCTATCTGCGATCACGTTGAGCCTACACTTGAGGAGGTTGCCCCCGGTCGGCTCGTGCATTGCTGGCTCTACCAGGATCACCCCGAGAAGGATACAGAAACCATCAAGGTGCTGTCATGAATGAGATCAAGAAAACACCTTGCTCGGAAATGGAATGGGACAACCTCGTGGAGGTCAAGAATATCAAGAAGTGGTTCCCTGTACAACAGGGTTTCATCAATCAATTGGTTGCTGGACGCACTGATTATGTGCGCGCGGTTGATGGGGTTTCTTTTCACATTCGACGGGGGGAGGTCTTTGGCTTGGCGGGGGAGAGCGGGAGTGGAAAAACGACCATTGGGCGCATGATCATTGGCTTGATTCAGCCAACCGAGGGCACCGTCTGTTTTGATGGCATTGATTTAGGCTCATTAAATGATGAGGAGCAACGCCGCTTGCGCCGCCGCATGCAGGTCATTTTTCAGGACCCAATGGCCTCATTAAACCCGCGGATGACCCTTGGCGACGCAATTTCACATGGACTCAAGATACACTATCCGGAAAAATCTGCCGAATATCGCGACATCACGATGAAGATCATGGAACGCGTCGGTTTGTCACCCCCATATTTCTTTTTCACCAAGTATCCTCATCAAATTTCCGGTGGTCAACGCCAGCGGGTGGTGATCGCGCGCGCGTTGATCACGAATCCTGATTTGATCCTGGCCGATGAACCGATCGCCATGGCTGATGTTAGTGTGCGCGCCTTGCTGCTGGATTTAATGCGAGACCTGAAGGATGAACTTAATCTTACTTACCTTTTTATTACCCACGATCTAGCAACTGCAAAATACATTTGTGATCGCATCGGCATCCTATATTTGGGTCGTTTAGCTGAAGTTTCAGGTTTAAAAGAATTATATGGTCATCCCCTTCACCCATATACGCAAGCATTGTTAGCGGCTGTCCCCGTCCCGGATCCTTTGAAAAGACGGACCCAACCTATGCCGGAAGGTGAAATCCCCAATCCCATCAATCCTCCCTCGGGCTGCCGCTTTCATCCCCGCTGCCCGATCGCCAAGGAAGATTGCGCCGTTGATGAACCTGAGCTACGTGAATTACGACCGGGCCATTTCGTTGCTTGCCACTATGCGGAAGAATTCCTGTAATTGAGCCCAAATTCCCTGCTCGATCAGGCGTATCCCGGCGGAGTGATGCTGGGATACATTTTTGTATAGTCCTTTCCTTTGACAATCCATATTCCAAAGGCTAAAATTCAATTAAACAAGCAATTGGCATGGAATTTGCTGCCAATTGCCTTGGTGAATACACACTTGTATAAAATAGAGTAGTTTTGGAGCTGAACCATTGGTGAGTGCTTGGCCGGGGAAATTTGTCATCGGGTTAACCGGTAATATTGCCACCGGGAAGAGTGTAGTGCGGAAGATGCTCGAGCACCTGGGTGCTTATGGCATCGATGCTGACGCGCTTGCGCATCGCGCTATCGCAAACGACGCACCAGGCTATCAGCCAATCCTGAAAACCTTTGGGCGCTGGATTCTAACGCCGGAAGGTCAGATTGATCGCACCCGGTTAGGCAAAATAGTGTTTTCAGATTCAGAAGCGCTTGAAGAATTAGAAGCTATCATACATCCCCTGGTCCAGCAAGCGACCGACCTGTTGATCCGGCGAGCGAGTCAAAAGGTCATTGTGGTGGAGGCGATCAAATTATTGGAGAGTCCTTTGGGTTCGGCGTGTGATAATATTTGGGTGACAACTGCACCCATGGAAATTCAGCTCAGGCGCTTGAGACTCAAGCGAGGCCTAAGCGCTGAAGTTGCTCGCCAGCGCATTGCAGCACAGCCGCCACAAGCAGAAAAAATCAGCGCCGCGGATGTGGTGATAAAAAACAGTGGCTCATTCGAAGCTACCTGGAAGCAAGTCCTGGCGGGATGGCAGAAGACCTTCCCGGATGGGATGCTTGAAAGAGAAGGACCTGGACCTGCCGGGGAAGGTGGTCTGCGGGTTGAAAGAGCAGGTCCCAGGCAAGCAAGCGAGATCGCCGAATTTATTACCGCTGTGAGCAAGTACAACCGGGGGATGAGTGAAGAGGATGTGATGGCAGCATTTGGTGAGAAAGCCTTCCTGCTCTTGAAGGATGACTTGCGCCTGGTGGGTTTGGCTGGATGGCAGGTTGAGAATCTGGTTGCAAGGGTAAGCGATGTTTATTTAGAGCCCGGATTAGCCCTCGGGGAGGCAGTGCGGGTTTTGATGGACGCTATCGAGGTAGCTTCGCGAGAATTACAGAGTGAAGCACTGCTTTTGTTTCTACCACCTCATATGGGCCGCCATAATAATATTTGGAACGCCCTCGGGTATAGTACACGCAGCCCTCAAGATTTGAAAATCAGTGCCTGGGAGGAAGCTGCTCTGGAGTCAATGCCCGTGGGAACCGTGATGTATTTCAAGCAGCTGCGGCGAGATCGGGTGATGAAACCAGTTTAGAATGATTTGTATTGGACGTGGGAAGACCTTGGAGCTCTGATCCGTGACGAATGTTATCGATAGTTTGATCGAAAACCTTACCTTTGTTTTCGAACGCCTGGATCCATTTGCAATCCTGGATGTGATCCTGGTCACGGTGATCTTCTTCATCATTCTGCGCTGGTTGCGGGATACCCAAGCATTGGTCCTGCTGCGTGGTGTCTTGCTGGTGATCGCATTAATCAGTTTGCTGACCAGCCTTGAGGTACTGCCGGCTTTCTCGTGGTTGATGCGCACCACATTACCCGCATTGCTCTTTGTGATCCCGGTTATCTTTGCTCCTGAGATCCGCAGAGCATTAGAACGATTGGGGAGGGCTGGGGCAATATTGGATGGAGGGCGGGGGAGAAACCCGGCTGAGATACAAGACACGATATCTTCCGTGGTAGCTGCAACCGCACGCTTATCAGACCGGCGTCACGGAGCGTTGATTGTTTTGCAGCGTGGCGACAATCTTGAGGAATATATTAATACTGGCGTGCGGTTGGATTCGGACGTGTCAGCGGAATTGCTCCTGCAGATTTTTTATCCGAACACACCGCTGCATGATGGAGCTGTGATTATTATTGGTTCAAAAATGATTTCAGCTTCATCCGTGCTGCCATTATCTGCTAGCGGTGTATTATCAAAATCCCCTGAACGCCAAATGGGTTTACGCCACCGGGCTGCCCTGGGAATTTCGGAGGTGAGTGATGCAGTGGCGATTGTGGTATCTGAGGAAGTCGGATCTATCTCGGTTGTGAATGCAGGGCGTATGATCCGCCGCCTGGATCCGGAGCGGCTGGAGAATATTCTGAGAGCATTGTATCGACCATCGCAACCAGTGAGAGGGATCACCGGATTCTTCAAGCGGATTTTCACTGGTCAGGATGAAGCCCCTCGAGAGGAGGCATAACGAATTTGTCACTTATGCGCTGGTTTTTTAGGAACCTGGGTACGCTGATCCTGGCATTAGTGCTGGCAATTGTGGTCTGGATTTCTGCTGTTACGGCTGCAAATCCAAATGTTGAACGCACCCGGGTTGTGGACCTTGATATTGTGGGTCTTGACCCGGATATGTTGATCGTCGGAAACATTCCCACACAGGTGCGGGTTACATTAGAAGCGCCGTCCTCAGTGATGGATTCGATAGACGCATCTGAAAATGCGGTCCAATCCTGGGTGGATGTTGCCGGATTGGAACCGGGCTCGCACGATTTGATGGTTCAAGTTCAGATAAATCCAGCGTTTCGTCCAGTGCGGCAAGGATCTGTAATTCCAGAACTGATCGAGGTTACCTTAGAGCCATTATTAACCCGCACCTATCCGGTAAACCTGGAAGTGACTGGGGATCCAGCTGTTGGTTACCAGAAAGGGCGGTTAATATCCGAGCCATCCTCGGTCACGGTTTCAGGGGCCGAGTCTATAGTCACTCAAATTGAACAAGTTGGCGCATCTGTGGATATTTCTGGTGCCACCGAAACAATTGAACGCAGCGTACCCCTG
>Ga0316579_10000331_pt1 | contig 14820 bp, 7 predicted proteins | sample J5NA_2_FD_203074 | JGI IMG/M metagenome (GOLD analysis project Ga0316579, IMG submission 203074) | Rhizosphere microbial communities from salt marsh grasses in Alabama, United States - J5-7_160517rDrA | ecosystem: Host-associated > Plants > Roots > Rhizosphere | place: USA: Alabama | collected... | reverse complement strand
GCGCCTGGTCCTCGGAGGGATCTTCACGGTCGCCTTCGTCCCCCTGTTCGTCTGGATCCGCATATACATCAATGACGCATGCGCGGTCAACTCCTGCTACATCGGTGCGAAGATGCAGCTGGGCGAGGGGGTCGTGACGTCGAGCTGGCTGAACCTGGTCTCCTCGGGTCCCTTCGACCGGGACGAGCACGTGCGCTCCTACCTGGACAGCATCGGCTGGAAGGCCGCGATCCCCGACGGCGTGCCCGGACCGGTCGTGTCGACCGCGGTCCTGCTCGCGCTCGCGCTGCTGGCGCTGAGGCTCGTGGGGGGCCCGCCCGGTTCCGACACGGTGCCCGGGACCCGCCCCGGCCCGGTGCGACGGCTCCTGGACGGCAGGGTCGGGCCGGCCCGCCCGGCCGGACGGGTCCTGGCGGCCGTCCTCCGGGGAACCGGCCGGGCCACGACCCGCCCCGACACCGGGCAGTCCGGGGCCGGCGGGTCCGCGGACCCGCCGGACGCGGGTGACGGCCCGGAGACCGGGGAGGGTCCGGACGCGGGTGACGGCCCGGAGACCGGGGAGGGTCCGGACGCGGGTGACGGCCCGGAGACCGGGGAGGGTCCGGACGCGGGTGACGGTGCCGGGGACGCCGGGGAGGGTCCGGGCAGCACGGTGCCGGGATCGGCGGGGACCGCCGTCCCGGTGACCCTGGACGGCGTGCACAGGGCCCAGGCCGCTGCCCTGCTGCGCGGGGCGGCGGTCGCCGCGGCGGCCGCGGTCGGCTCCGCCGTGGTCATGGCGCTGTCGATCCAGGCCCAGGACCTCATCCGGTCGGTCGGGGACCTGTACCGGAACACGGTCTTCACCTGGGTCGCCCTGTGCACGGTCGCGGCGCTGCTGCTGGTCGCGGCGGACCTGTGGCTGCGGTCCGTCCCGCAGCGGCGCTCCGGTTCCGGGGCCCGGTGGGCCTGCGGGGGGGCCGCGGCGGCGATCTGGGTCGCGGTGGGCGCCCTGGTGGCCTTCACCGTCACCCAGACGTACCCGACCAACGACGTCATGACCCGCGCGGTCCGTGACTCGCCCATGGCCAGGTACCCGGACCTCATCTACGACGAGGTGACCTACGGGGACCTGAGCAGCGAGGGCCGCGAGCGGCGCTGCGAGCTGCTGAAGGACATGCGCAAGGACGGGCTCTGGTTCGGCGAGCGCATGCGGCTCGGCGGGTTCGCGGACGGCGGTTTCCGCCTCTACCACTCCGAGCCGTTCTGCCTGCATCCGGTGGAGTGGCGCGAGGCCTCCCAGGTCTGGGCGATCCGCATGCAGGCGTACGAGCTCAGGCAGCAGCAGCGTCAGCGGGCCTGGCAGGAGGGCCGCCCGAACGCCACGGAGGGGACCGGGACGTCCGGGGGCGCCGGCGGGCAGGACACCGGCGGGGGCTGAGCCGATCGCGTGAGCCCCCGACGGGCCGGCCGTCCCCGCGGGTGGCCGGCCCGTCGCGTGCCGACGGCGGGCAGAGGGCCGACCGACGGCGGGCAGGGCGGGCCGGGACCGACCGGGGCGGGACCGGTCAGGAGCGGTCGGGAGCGGGGCGGGACGAGGCCAGGCCGCGCACGGCGTCCACGAGGGGCGCCACGTCGCCCTCCCAGGTCAGTTCGGCGGCGGCCCGCCGCGCGGCCGCGCGGTAGCGCTCCGGGTCGGCCAGGACCAGGTCAACGGCGCGGGCGATGTCCTGGGGGTCGTCGGGCCTGCACAGCTCGCCGGCCCCGGTGCGCTGGACGACCGCGCCCATCTCGGGCAGGTCGCTGGCGACGACGGGCAGCCCGGCGTGCAGGCACTCGAAGAGCTTGTTGGGCAGGGAGGTGCGGTAGGACAGGGAGGTGTCCTGGATGATGCAGGTCCCCACGTCGATGCCGCGGATCCAGGAGATCAGCTCCTGGTTGTCGATGGGCCCGGTGAAGTGCACGCGGTCGGCAAGGCCGCTCCTTGCTGCCAGGTCCTCCAGGTGGGGCCGGTGGGCCCCGTACCCGATGACGGCGAGGTGGACCCGCGGCAGGTGCTCCAGGGAGCGAAGGGTCTCCTCGATCCCCCGGCCGCGCTGGATGGAGCCCTGGTAGGCCATGAGGGGGACGTCGGGGGCCAGGCCGATGCGCGCCTTGAGGTCCCTGACCGGGGGACGGCCGTCGGGGCCGGGGGGCTGTGCCTCGGGGATGTTGCGCAGGACCAGGGGCGGGGCGATCCCGTAGCGCTGGGCGAGCATCTGGCTCCAGGTGCCGGTGGCCGTCACGACGAGGTCGCAGGCGCCGATGAGTTCCAGCTCCTCGCGGGCCTGGCGGGCCCTGGCCCGCGGGCCGGCCTGGTTGCGGGCCGTGTGCAGCTCGTGGCTGTCGTAGACGAGCCCCGCCCCCGTCCGGCGGGCCGCGGCCAGGGCCGGACGGAGGGTGTTGAGGTCGTGCGCCTGGACGACGTGGGGGCGCAGGGCGACGGCGGTCTCCTCCATGCGCCGGTCCACGACCCGGGTGTTGGCGGCGCGCAGTCCGGGACCGGCCACGGTCAGCACCGACCGGCGGGTGGTCCGCAGCACCTGCGCGTAGGCGGTGCGGGCGTGCAGGCCCGCACCGGCGGGGGCGCGGTCCCGTCCCCGGGTGACGCCGGGGGTCGTGGTCGAGTCCCCCGCGAAGGTCGCCAACCGTCCGTACAGGCGGCTCACGCGCCGGACCCTCAGGCCGTCGGGGGTGGTCTCGCAGCGGGCCGTCACGCCGGGGACGTGCAGGGCGACGACGGTCACGTCGAAGCCGGCCCTCACCATGGCCACGGCCTCCTTGCGGACCCGGGCGTCGTACTCGAAGGAGTTCTTGACCAGCATCACCACCCGCGCCGGGTCCCCCGCGGGGTCCGGGGGACCGGCCGCCGGCTCGGGGCGGGGGGTTGGGGCGTCGGCCGCGGGGATGTCCATGCCGGATTCGTCCAGGGGTGGGGGCCAGGGGGTGGTGGCGCGGTGCGGGGCGCGGTCCCTCGGACCGCGCCTGTGGGGAATCGCACCGCTCAGGATAGGCACCCGTCCCGGGGCCGGCACCGTCGGGGAACGGCGCCCCGTCCCCCCGGGGCCGCGGGGAGGGGCCGCGGGAGGGGACCGGGGGTGTCAAGGACCCGCCCCGCACGGCCGAATGGATGGTGGAACGCGGATCCCACCCCCTTCGATCCGTCCGAGGAGAGAACCCGTGCCCACCGTGCTTCCCCTGGTTCTTGCGGCCCTCACGGCGCTGTCCACCGCGGTCCCGACCCCCGGGAGCGCTCCTTCGGCCGCGGTGGTCCCGGTGGCGGTCGGCACGGCCGTCGAGGCGAGCGGGTCGGTGCCCGCCGGGACGCCCGCGACGCAGGCGCCCGGTGCGACACGTGCCGCGGGGGCTCCCGGTGCTGCGACCGGCGCGCCGGGGCCGGTCGCGCCGCGGGTCCGCACGATCCGCCTGGAACCGGATGATGCCGGCGTCCCGGAGCGCTCGGCCGCGCAGGGCCGGGAGCCCGGGGCGGAGGGGACCGGACGGCCGCGGGTGGCACTGGCCGGTCCCCCGACCGGGACCGAGCCCTTCGGGGTGGTCGGGGTGAGCTGGACCGGGGCGCTGCCGGCCGGGACGGCGATCCAGGTGCGGGTGCTCGAGTCGGGCAGCTGGGGCGGCTGGCAGGACCTGGAGGTCTCCGACTGCGCCCCGGACCCCGGGACCCCCGAGGCCTCGGGCGCCGCGGGCCGGGGGAGCACCGAGCCCTTGATCGTGGCAGGGCAGGACGGGCAGGACGGCGACGGGGCCGCGGGGGGCCGCGGGGTGCAGGTGCGGGTCCTGAACGGGGACGGCGCCCTGCCCGGGGACCTGGCGGTGAACCTCGTGGACGCCGGGTCGGCCGGGTCCGGGGAGCCGGGGGGCCCGGACACCCCGCAACGGGCCGCGGCGGCGGGAGGTTCCCCGACGGTCCGCCCGCGTTCGGCGTGGGGGGCCGACGAGTCCCTGCGCTCGGGGACCGTGACCGTGGTGAGGGACCCGGGCCTCGGGATCGTCCACCACACGGCCGGGAGCAGCTCCTACTCGCCGGCGCAGGTCCCCGGGATCATCCGCGGGATCTACGCATACCACACGAAGGTCCGCAAGTGGAACGACATCGGGTACAACTACCTCGTCGACCGGTTCGGCCGGATCTGGGAGGGGCGTCACGGGGGGCTGGACCTGGTGGTCCAGGGGGCCCACGCGAAGGGGTTCAACAGCCAGAGCTTCGGCGTCGCGGTCCTGGGGGACTTCGAGTCGGCCCGGCCGCCGCGGGCGGCCCTCACCGGGCTGGCCGAGGTCCTGGCCTGGAAGATGTCCCAGCAGCAGATCGACCCGACGGCCCGCACGACCGTCACCTCCCTGGGCAACCCCGGGTACCGCGCGGGCACGCGGGTGACCCGGTGGACGATCAGCGGGCACCGGGAGGTCTACCCCACGGCCTGCCCGGGCCGGTACCTGTACGCGGCCCTGCCGTCGGTCCGTTCGGCCGTGAGGACCCTGATGGCCGGCCAGCTGCTGAGGCCGGCCGTCACCCCCTCGACCGTCCTGCCGGGGCGGGGGGCCCGGGTCACGGTGTCCGCCCGGGTCGTCGGCGGGGGACGCTGGGGGGTCACCGTGCGCCGGGACTGCGACGGCCGGCTGGTCCGGTCGGTCGCGGGACGGGGACCGGCGCTGTCGTGGAGCTGGCCCCTGCAGGAGGTGTCGGGGGCGGCGAGCGCCGCCGGGCCCTACCGGATCACCCTGACCGGCACCGGGTCCTCGGCCAGGGCCTCGGACACGAGCTGGACGGAGGTCCTGCCCGCCCCGGGCACGCCCGTCGGCACCTGCCCGGTCACCCGGTTGACGTCGGGGCCGGTCGCCCTCGTGCCCCAGGGGGTCAGGGCGAGGACGGGACCCGTGCGGACCCTCGTCGTCGTCGCGACCGAGTCCGTCCGGCGGCCCGAGCAGGTCACGGCGGGAGCGCTGGCCCGGGCCCTGGGCGCGGGGCTGGTCGTGACCCCCTCCGGCATGCTGGCCTCCTCGGTCGCCTCCCGGATCCGTGGCGACGGGGTGGACCGGGTCCTGCTGGTGGGGGCCGACGGGACCTGGGGCCCGTACCTGATGTCCTCCCTGCGGGCCCTGGGGGTCACGATCGAGACCCTGGGCGGGGCGGACCGCCACGAGGTCATCGAAGCGGTGGCGACCAGGGCCCTGGACGGGCGGACGGCCCCGACCACCGCGGTGCTCGTCGACCCGGCGGATCCGGTCCCGGCGATCGCGGGGGCCGTGGTCGGGGCGGTGCGCGGGCTGCCGGTCCTGTCCGTCGGCCCGCGGGACACCCCGGAGGCCACCGCGAGGTTCCTGCAGCGGACCGGGGCCAGGGAAGTGATCATGGCGGGCACCGGGGCGCTGCCCGGCGCGGCGGTGAGGAGCCTTCTGGGGCAGCGGGTCGTCGTCACGGACCTGCGGGGCCCGACGCGGGCCGGGGCCGTGGTCTCGGCCCTGGACAGCCTGCCGGCGTCCTCGAGGCGCTCGTTGGCCGCGGTCCCCCCCTCGAGCACCGGAGGGCTGGAGGCGCTCCTGGCCTCCGCACTGGGCCGGCCCCTGATCCCGGTGGGGTCCTGGCCGGGGACCGAGGGCACGGACTGGTTGCGAGGGCACTCGGGCGGCGTGGGGAGCCTTGTCGTCGGCGCGGGGCCGTCGCAGGTGAGCACGGCCGCCCTGCGGACCCTGGCCTCCCTCGTGCGGGGCGGCTCCCCCGCGACCCCCACGCCGACCCCGGCCCCGCCCCCCACGCCGACCCCGGTCGCGACGGCGTCCGTGCCGGCCTCCTTCGAGGTCACGGGATCCGGGTACGGCCACGGCGTGGGGATGAGCCAGTACGGGGCGTACGGCCTCGCCCTGCGCGGCGCGGGCCTGAGCGGGATCACGGCCCACTACTACCGGGGCAGCGCGCTGTCCGCGGTCGACGACGCGGTGCCGCTGCGCGTGAACCTCCTGCACCAGGCCCGGATGGTCACCCTCGGCGTGTCCGGGGTCCCCGGGACGTCCGGGTGGCCGGCGCTGCGGCTGCGGACCCCCGCGGGGGGCGTGCCGGTGGCCCGCGGCGACACGGTGAGCGTCGTGCCGTCGGGCACGACCGGGGTGAAGATCTTCAAGAACGGCCGGAACGTGCTGACCCTGGGGACGAACACGGGCCTGCAGGCCGTCTGGACCGGGACCTGGGCCTTCCCGGGCTCCGCCGCGCTGGCGCTGCTGAGCGGGACGGGCACGGAGGGCACCCGGTCCGGCCGGCAGTACCGTTACGGGACCGTGCAACTGGTCCGGGTGGGCAACCGCCTGGAGGCCGTCAACGTCGTCTCCCTGGGGCAGCACTACCTGAGGGGGGTAGCAGAGATGCCGTCGTCGTGGGGGGTGAAGGGGCGGGCGGCCCTGCAGGCCCAGGCCGTCGCCGCGAGGACCTACGCGCTGCGCAAGTACCGGGCGGGCCTCAGGGCGGACTGCCAGTGCCACCTCTACGACTCCGCCCGTGACCAGGTGTTCGCCGGGTGGTCGCAGGAGACCGGCACCTACGGCCCGTACTGGGCCTCCGCGGTCTCCTCGACGGCCCGCACCGTCCTGTCCCACGACGGTGCCCTTGCCGAGGCCCTGTACTTCTCCAGTTCGGCCGGCCGCACCGAGAACGCCGAGGACGTCTGGGGGACGGCCGTGCCGTACCTGACGAGCGTCGCGGACCCCTACAGCCTGGACGCCGCCGTGAACAACCCCATGGCCCGCTGGAGCAGGACCCTCACGCAGAGCGCCGTGGCAAGGACCTTCGGGCTGCCGGACGTCGTTGCCGCGGCGGTGAGCGGCCGCACGGCCGGGGGGTCGGCCGCGACGGTGTCGGCCGTGTCCCGCGACGGGCGGTGGGCCTCGATCACCGGGGCCCGGCTGCGCAGCGGGCTGGGCCTGCCGGCGTCCTGGGTCTCGACCCTGCGCCCGGCGGGCTGAGGGCCGTTCCCGGTGCCGGGAACGGCGCGGCCCCGGTCCTGTACCGTCCCGGAGGGTGAGCCAGGAGCCGACGCCAGCGCACGGGCCGGCCGTGCACCCGACGCCCGCCGACGGTCCGGCCCGGGACGTGTCCGGGACCCCGGCGGCCCGGTGCCCTGAGCCGGCACCGTCCGGGCACCGGCGGGCCGAGCGGATCGCTGGTGCCCTCCTGCTGCGCGGCGGTCCCCTGGCCGGGCTGGCGCTGCTGGCCGTCGTCGTCAGCGCCGCCGTCCTGCTGCCGGCGGGGCTGTGGCGGCCGTCCGTGGCGCTGCCGGTGATCGCCGTCGGCCTCGCGGCGGCCTGGCGGGCCGCTGCCGGCGTGAGCGCCGGCCCCGTGCCCGTGCGTCCCGCGGCCGTGAGCCTCGCCCTGGCCGCGGGCTACGCGCTGTGGGCGGTCCTGACCCGTTCCGAGCACGTCGTCCTGCGCCGGGACCCGGGTTCCTACGCCCTGTACGCCCAGTGGATCGCCACCCGGCACGACCTGCCCGTCACCGCCCACCTGGACGCCTTCGGGGGGGCGGCCGCCCTGGACGTGCCGGGGTTCACCCTGGCGAGCCCGGCCTACTACCAGGTGCTGCACGGCCAGGGCGCGCAGGTCGTCCCGCAGTTCCTCCCCGGGACCCCGGCCCTGCTGTCGCTGGGCTGGTGGGCGGGGCACTGGCAGGGGCTGCTCGTCGTGCCGCCGCTCGTGGGCGGGCTGGCCGTCCTCGCGGCGGCCGGCCTCGCGGCGCGCCTGGTCGGGCCGAACTGGGCGCCGTTCGCCGCGGCCCTGTTCGCCGCCTGCTTCCCCGTGCTGCACGCCGTGCGCACGACCTACTCGGAGGGGCCGGCCCTCGTGCTGGTCCTCACGGCCGCCGCCCTTGCCGTCGACGCCGCGCGCCGCGGGGACCGGGCGCAGGCCCTGCTCGCCGGGGCCGTGCTGGGCTGCACCGGGCTGGTCCGGGTCGACGCGCTGACCGAGGTCGCGCTGCTGCTGCCCGTGTGCACGGTCCTGGTCCTGCGCCGCGACCGGGTCGGAGCGCCGCTGGCCGCCGGGGCCGTGGGGGGGATCGGCCTGTCCGGCGCGGTGGCGCTGCACCTGTCCCGCCCCTACCTGGACTCCATCCGCGCGTCCCTGCTGCCCCTCGTGGCCGGGACGGCCGTCCTCGCCGTGGCCTGCGCAGCGGCCGTAGCGGTCGGGGCGCTGCGGACCCGCCGGGCGGCCGGCGGCACCGTCCAGTCCGGCACGCGGACCGCCGGCGGCCCGGGGCCCGGCACCGGGCGGGGCGTGCCCGACCCCGGCCCGCCGGGCGGACGCCGGGCCGTCCTGGCCCGACGGGCCCCGGATGCGGCCTTCGCGTTCGTGTGGTTCCTCGGGGCCGCCCTGGTCACCCGGCCCCTGTGGCAGACCGTGCACCAGTCCGCCGACGACCCGGCCGTGCCGTCGATCGCCGGACTGCAACGGGCCTACGGGCTGGAGGTCGACGGGGCGAGGACCTACGCCGAGCACAGCCTGTACTGGCTCGGCTGGTGGGCCGGGCCCATCGCCCTCGTCGCGGCCTGGGCGGTCCTGGCCGTCCTCGCCCGCCGGGCCGTGGCCTGGGCCGTGCGGCCCCCCGCCGGGCCGGCGGGCGGCCGTCCCCCGGCCTGGCTCGTGCCGGCCCTGGTCGGGTTCTGCTCGACGCTGCTGACCCTGTACCGCCCGGGGATCACCCCGGACCACCCGTGGGCGGACCGCCGGCTGGTCACGGTCGCCCTGCCGACCGTGCTGCTGGCCGCGACGGCCGCGGCGGCGCACCTGCGCCGCGCCCGTCCCGGGCGCGCGACCCTCGCCGCCGTCGTCGCGCTCGTCGTCCTGCCCCTGGGGGCCACGGCACCCCTCGCCCTCCAGCGCACGGAGGTGGGCGAGCCGGGGGCCGTCGCCGACGTGTGCGACGCCCTGGGCCCGCTCGACGTCGTCCTGGCCGTCGACGCGGAGCCCGGGGGAGGGCCGCGCCGGGCCGCCAACGAGTGGCCCCAGGTGGTGCGGGGGGTCTGCGACCGGCCCGCTGCCTCCCTCACCTCCCCGGCGGCGGACCTGCCCCGGACGGCGGCCCGCCTGGCCGGCCTGATCCGCGCGTCGGGAGGGCGGACGGTGCTGCTGTCGGCAACCCCCGGGCAGGAGGGGGCGGACTCCCTGCGGGCCCTGGGACTGGACCCGCGCAGGGTCGTGAGCCTGAGGACCTCGCAGGACCAGCGGAGCCTCGTCCTGCCCCCCACCCACGGCTCGCCGCTCACGGTCGAGGTCTGGCTCGCGGCGTGGGACGGCGCCCGTGACCTCGCCGCTTCGGACTCCCGTGGTCCGAGGGGGTAGCCTCGACGGCCGATGGACGAGACCGAGCACCTGCCGACGACCCCGCGCACCCCGACCGCCCCGCGGACGGGCCGAACGGCGGGGGACGCCCCCACCGTCACGGTGGTCCTGCCCTGCTACAACGAGCAGGACCACGTCATGGCCGAGCTGGAACGGATCACCGCTGCCCTGGACGCCTCGGACCTGACCTACGAGATCCTGGCGATCGACGACCGCAGCACCGACGGGACCCTGGACGTGCTGCGCCGGGCCGAGGCCGACATGCCAGGCGTGCGGGTCCTGGCCTTCGGGCGCAACGGCGGCTCCGGCACGGCCCGGCGGATCGGCACCCGGCAGGCCCGCGGGGAGATCGTCGTGTGGACCGACGCCGACATGACCTACCCCAACGAGCGGATCCCCGAACTCGTGCGGACCCTGCTGGAGAACCCGGGGATCGACCAGATCGTCGGGGCGAGGACCACCGAGGAGGGCTCGCACAAGTGGCTGCGCATGCCCGCCAAGTGGTTCATCCGCAAGGTCGCCGAGCGGCTCACGAACCGCCGGATCCCCGATCTCAACTCCGGGCTGAGGGCCTTCCGGCGGTCGGTGGCCCTGCCGTACCTGCGGCTGCTGCCCCCCGGGTTCTCGTGCGTCACCACGATCACCCTGTCGTTCCTGTCCAACCAGCACGCCGTGGAGTACCTGCCGATCGAGTACGCCAAGCGGGCGGGGAAGTCCAAGTTCCACTTCACCCGTGACGCCTACCGGTACATCCTCCAGGTCCTGCGGATGGTGATGTACTTCGACCCCCTGAAGGTCCTGATGCCGCCTGCCCTGTGGCTGCTGCTGATCGGGATGGTCAAGGGCGTGGTCGACATGGTGCGGCACCCGTTCTACTTCCCGGCGAGCACCGTGCTCCTCCTGCTCTCCTCCCTGATCGTCGGTTCGATGGCGCTCATGGCCGACCTCGTGGTGCGCTCGCGCGGCGAGGACGCCGCCGACACGGCCTGGCTCCTGGCCGCGGACGCGACCCGGGCCGCGACCGTCCCCGCCGCAGGCCCGTCCGGCCACGCCGACGGCGGGCGCGGGGCCTGCGCCGAGCCCCGGCGCACCGCGCCGAAGGGCTGAGCCGTGCGCATCGCGCTCGTCGGGCCGGCGCACCCCTTCAAGGGAGGGGTCGCGGCGCACACCACCGAGACGGCGCACCGCCTGGCGGCGGCAGGGCACCGGGTCGACCTCGTCTCGTGGTCCCGCCTGTACCCGCGGCTGCTCTACCCTGGCGAGCAGGCCGTGCCGGACGCGGAACCGGACCTGCCGCCGTTCGAACACACCGTTCGGCCCCTGCGGTGGGACCGGCCCGGGACGTGGTGGCGCACGGGGCGCAGGCTGCGCGGGCACGACCTGGTGATCCTCGTCGTCGTGATCCCGGTGCAGATCCCGGCGCTGCTGACGGTGGCACGGGCCGCCGCCCGGGGCCGGTCCGGCACCGGGACCGGGCCGAGGATCGCCCTGATCGTCCACAACGTCTGCCCCCACGAGAGCCATCCGGGGGCATCGACCCTGGTGCGCCGGATGCTGCGTGCCGCGGACCTGTCCGTGGTCCACACCCCCGAGCAGGCCGACCGGGCCCGCCGGCTGGGGGCCCGTGAGGTCGCCGTCAGCTGCCTGCCCCCGCACCTGCCCGGCGGCGTCCCCACCCGCGACGAGCGCGCGGAGTCGATGCGACGGCGGCGCGAGCGCGACCCGCGGGGCCCCGTGCGCCTGCTGTGCTTCGGCCTCGTCCGCCACTACAAGGGGGTGGACCTGCTCCTGCAGGCCATGCGCGAGGTCGGGGGGGTCGTACTGGGCGTGCGCGGGGAGCTGTGGGGGCGGGCCGGGGACAGGGTCCTGGAGCTCTCGCGCGACCCGGCGCTCGCCGGCCGGGTCAGCCTGGAGCCCGGGTACGTCCCGGCGGGCAGGATCCGCGAGGTGCTCGCGGAGCACGACGTCCTGGCCCTGCCGTACCGCAGCGCGACGGCCTCCCAGAACGTCCACCTGGCCAGGGCGCACGGCATGCCCGTGCTCGCCAGCGCCGTGGGCGGCTTCCCGTCCCAGGTGCGCTCCGGGGTCGACGGGCTGCTCGTCCCGCCCGACGACGTCGCGGCCCTCGCCGGGGCGCTGCGGGAGCTGACCGACCCGGCCGTCCTGGCCGCGCTGCGCGAGGGGGTCGCCGACGGCGGGGACGACGGCTCCTGGGACCACTACGTCGCCGCCCTGACCCGGCAGCCCCGGTGAGCGGGCCGCCGGCCCCCGCGAGCCGGCCGCCGCGCCGGCGGGCGCTGCCCTCCCGGCTGCTGCGGGCCCTGCGCTCGCCGGCGGGCCGCTGGGGCTTCGGCCTGCTCGCCGTGTCCCTTGCGGTGTGGGCGGTCGCCTCCCGCCGGGACGAGGTCGTCGAGGCCTTCGGCCGCCTGGAACCGGGCTGGCTGGCTCTCGCGGTCCTGGCAACGGTCGCCAACGTCTGCGCGGCGGGCCTGGTGTGGCGGGCCGTCCTCGCGGACCTCGGGGACCGCCTGCCCCTGCGCGCGGCGGCACGGGTCTTCTTCGTCGGCCAGGTCGGCAAGTACCTGCCCGGGAGCGTCTGGCCCGTCGTCATGCAGGCGGAGCTGGGACGGGACCACGGCGTGCCGCGGCGGAACACGGCCGCCGCCACCGGGATCAGCCTGCTGATCTCGGCGACGAGCGCCTTCGCCGTCGTGCTCGTGACGATCCCGCTGGTCCCGGACGTCCTGCCCGAGGGGTTCGGGTGGGCCGTGCTCGCCCTGGTCCCCCTGGCGGTCCTGCTGCACCCCCGGCTGCTGGGCCCGGTCCTGGACCGCGCGCTGCGGCTGGCCGGCCGCGGTCCCCTGGGCCGCCGTCCTGGGGCCGCGGGCATCGCACGGGCCTTCGGGTGGGCCGTGCTCTCCTGGGTGATGGCCGGGGTCCAGGTCTGGGCGCTGGGGGTGCCCCTGGGGGCCGACGCGACCGGCCGGGGGGCTGCCCTCGCCGTCGGCGGTTACGCCCTCGCCTGGGGGGTGGGGTTCCTCGTCGTCGTCGCCCCGGCCGGGGCGGGTCCCCGGGAGGTGGCGCTGGCTGCTGCCCTCGCCCCCGTCCTCGACGGCGGGGCGGTCGTCGTGGTCGTGCTGCTCTCCAGGGTGATCTTCACCGCGACGGACCTCGCGTTCGCCGGGGCCGGGATCTGGCTGGCCCGGTCGGTCCCCCGGACGCCGTCCGCCCCTGCCTCGCCCGGTCCCGCCTCACCCGTCCCGCCCGGTCCCGGCGAGCACGGTGACCTCGACCGGGGGACCCGCCGACACCTCGAGGCCGACCCGGAGGTCCTCGGACCGCCCGGCGACAAGGACCCGCTCGCAGAACCGTCCCAGGGCGATCAGCGCCGCGGGGAGGGCCGGGGTCCCGGGGCGGCCGCCCCGCGGTGAGCAGGTCACGGCCGCACGGGCCGTCCCGTGCCGTCCGGGACGGACCTCGACCAGGGCTGCGAGCCCCGGGTCACCGGCCACGGCGACCTCGAGGGCCCGCAGGAGGCGCTGCGAGGCGTCCCCCCCGACCAGCGGACGGGGTGCCACGCCGTCGGTCCCGGGAGGGGCGCCCAGGGCCGCTCGGACGGCCTCGACGTGCCCCCAGCGGAACCAGTCCCCGTCGTCGCCGCGCACCAGGTGCCGCGCGCCGGGGCCGTCGGCGTCGGTGACGAACGGGGCAAGGCCCCGCACGAGGGCGGCGGGGACGCGGTCGACCTTGCCCTTGACGAGATCGGCGAGGGCGGCGAGCTGGTCCGCGACGGCCCGCATCGTGACCCGCATGCGGTTGCCGTTGGCGTCGGTCGCGCCGCGCAGGTCGTCCAGGACCCTCACCCCTGCGGCGCCGATCGCCTGGTCCACCTGGCCCTGCCTCCACGGCCGCCCCAGGGTGTCGCTGATCACGACCCCCGGGCGCAGCCCGGTCAGCCGTTCAAGGCCGGCCCGCAGTTCGCGGGCGCAGGCGTCGGGGTCCTGCGGCAGGAGCAGGACCGTCCCCGGCGCGACGTTGCTCGCGTCGACCCCTGCGGCAGCCATGACGGGACCGCAGCGCGAACGCACGATGCGGGTCGGCCCGTTGGGCCCGTGACGTTCTGCGACAACGCGCACGGTCTGGGAGGCGACAGCCCCCGCCCGGTCGCCGGCCCGCACGGCCAGTCCGCCGGCCTTGGAGACGATCTTGCTGGAGACCACCAGGACGTCCCCGGGCAGCAGCGGCAGCCCCTGCCGGTCGAGCGCCCGCACGAGCAGGTCCGCGAGGTCGTCCCCCTCGGTGACCTCCGGCATCCCCCGCAGGCCCGTGGCGAGGACCCCTCCCCGGCCGCCGGCCCGGTCCGGGGCCGGCGACGCCTGCGCGGTCCCGGTGGCCCCGGCCCGGCCGCGTGTCCCGGGGGGCGTCACGAGTCCACCGGGCCGTCGGCGCGCAGCTCTGTCGCCAGCCTCAGGGCCTGGCCGGCGATCCGGGCCGCCTCCTGCGGGTCGGACATGAGCAGCGGCAGGGCCCGCACGACCGGCCCGCGCGGGCGGGACGGGGAAGGGGCCGGCCGAGTGCCCGCGTCCCGCTCGTCGACGAGCCAGCCGTCCAGGAAGTCCGCGTACAGGCCCGCGACGGCCCCTGCGGTGGTCGGCAGCCCGCGGGCCGCCAGGCAGGCATCGGCCATCCCCCGCACGGGGGCTCCCCCGACGATGGGTGACACGCCGACGACGGGAGCGCGGCAGTCGCGGACGGCCTCGCGGATCCCGGGGACGGACAGGATCGTCCCGATCGAGACGACCGGGTTGCTCGGGGGCAGGAGGACGACGTCGGCCGCCGCGATCGCCTCGAGGACCCCCGGGGCGGGCCGGGACCGGGCCGCCCCCAGCGCGACGATCTCCCGGGCCGGCACGCCGGCCCGCAGACGGACCCACCACTCCTGGAAGTGGATCTTTTCGTACCGCGCCGATTCCTCGTCCTCCTCGTCGAATCCCGTCCCGGGAACCCCCGCCGGTCCCGCTGCGGGCTCCCGTGACTCCCGTCCTGCCGAATGATGGGCGGTATTCCCGATCGTTTCGTTGTGATCGTCATCGGGCCAGGGGCCGGTTCTCATGAAGTCCCGTTCCGCTCCCGGTCCGTACGGCGACGGAGCGCCCATGTCGCGATCTTGTGTTCCCCGTTCCGGGGAGCCGGGGGCCTCGCGATCGCGCAATTGATCGTTCTTCTCCGCCCCGGCGGGCTTTGCCGTCACGGCCCGGCCCGACGGGTGCCGTCCGCGATCGTCCGGGCCGGCCCGGTCCGCCGCGTCCGCGCGCCGCCTGGCCGCGCGCAGCGGCTCGCGCTCGACCACCACGTGCGTCTCGACACGGTCCTCCGTCATCGGCAGCAGCCGGACCCCCGGGCGCCAGCGCTCGCACAGGGCCGCCGTCACGTCGGCCAGGCCGTGACCCCGCGCGAGCAGG
>Ga0316579_10000330_pt1 | contig 14828 bp, 10 predicted proteins | sample J5NA_2_FD_203074 | JGI IMG/M metagenome (GOLD analysis project Ga0316579, IMG submission 203074) | Rhizosphere microbial communities from salt marsh grasses in Alabama, United States - J5-7_160517rDrA | ecosystem: Host-associated > Plants > Roots > Rhizosphere | place: USA: Alabama | collected... | reverse complement strand
ATACGCTGGCCGTTAGGCGCCGTCCCTTCCCCCATATGGAAGCGCGCGTACGCCAGCAGATCATAGACATCACAGACAATCCCGCCAACCGGATACGCGGCCCGCGGCAGCGGCCAGGGGCGCGCCACTTTCCCGTCGGAATGCCCTGTCGCAAAACGGTACGTGATCACATCGCCCGGATCGAGAAAGGTATTTTGTAGACCCAACGGATCCAAAACAGTCTCACGTAGCAGCTCCTGGAAGCTTTTTCCACTCACCATTTCAATGATCAGCCCCAAAACATGGAATCCGGCATTGTTATAAGACCAGACTTCACCCAGCGGAGCCAGCTGCTCCAGGTCGACCATAGCCTCCACATACCTGGCGGCGGCATCATCGCCAGCCCCGGTGTCGAGGAAGTAATCGCCAAACCAATCGCTGGTATGGATCATCAAATGGCGTACGGTGACCTTCTCACTGGCTTCTTCATCGGCGACCTTGAATTCAGGCAGATAAGTGCGCACAGGTGCGTCGAGATCGATCACACCCTCCTCTACCAATTTCATGATCAAGGTACCGGTAAATGTTTTGCTGATCGATCCCACCTGAAAGAGGGTGTGATCGGTTACTTCCAGAGGATTATCGACATTGGTTATGCCAAACCCGGCAGCCTTCACCTCACCATTATAAAGAATACCCAGGGCAGCGCCGGGGACGTCATACTGCAAACGGATTTCATCTGTATAGGCACAAATTTGGTCCCATTTGGATTGTTCTTGCTCAAGCATTAAATCTTTCCTTCTCTGTATCGGTATAAGTTCAAAGTTCCCGCACAGTATAGGCTGACTTTGGCGAATGAGCACGAGCTTTGATAATTTTTGGGAAGTCGTTAAGACACGATAATCTTTTAGGCTTTTTGGCTAAATAAATATCGCTGGATAGGCTGATTATTGATCGACGCATGTCGTCAAAGCAACGGCCTTCTCCCAGGTCAGCGACTGGCCGATACGCCACTCAAGCCTAAACGCCTCCGCCCCTAACAGCTCTTTTAATCGAGAGGCTAAACTCTCCATCTCTTGAGTATCCTCGGGTCCACCCGTGAGATAATGGCGCCGGCGCCGCATAGCGATGGCACTTACCAGTTGAGTAAGAGATTCCGGGGCTAAACATTTCTCTGCCGACAGGGCATATTGTTCTAAAGCGGTTAAAACAAGATCGAGATTTTGGATTTTCCAGGCCAGGTGAATCGCCTCAACAAGATATTCCCGTGCCTTCTCAGGTCGCCTCAGCCGGCGCATCAGTCTGGCCTGAACGCAGAGGGTATGTACCAGTGCACGGGGGTTCTCAATCTCACGGGCTAGCTCCAGAGCCCGTCTGTTATACATATCCGCCTCCAACGGCAGTTGCAAGTGCATCGACACTTCCGCAAGATTCACCACCGCGTAGAACTCTGAATAGAGATCTTCCCCCTCCTGGCTGATCGTCTGTTCACGCAGATGGAGAGATAACGTGCGTTCATAATCTCCTTGCCGGGCTGCTAAATTACCTAAGTCATCGAGGGCTAATGCAATAAGCGACGTGTTACCTACTTTCTCAGCTATCTGCAAGGCCTCTTCCCAAATATCGGCCGTCTCCGTCAGGGCATCGCGACTGTATGCCGTCAATCCAAGCAAATGCAGCGCTCGAACCTGCTGTTCCTCATCCTTCTCCCCTCTAGCCGCTTCAAGGGCAGAATTCGCGTGATCTGCACATGTCGAGACATCCGCCTGGATCAAGGCCATTGCCGCCGCTGTTAACAACGCCCCAATTTGATACTTTCTATCGATGTCTAATCTTTGGGCAGCCTGAATCATACGCTCGGTCCATCTACCAGCCTTGTCGTGCTGCCCATGCATGCCCCAGTACTGGCGCATGGTACTGCATAATAAGAGGCACTGTTCAATAACGGCCGGATCATCTTTGTCCACAGCCCATTCGAAGACCAACCAAATATTATTCGCCTCCGGATCAAACAATCCCAACCAATAAGATCGCTCTTTATCTCTAAAATGCCGGTCTACATGTTCCGCCAAATCACGAACAAAGTTTAAAAGCTGGATCATCGTTTGATCGCTTTCACCTACAGCAACCAATTGTTCATGAGCATAGTGTCGTGTTAAACCATGCATATGATAGAAACGCTGCCCGGCGATATCGCTGTACTGCAGCAGCGATTGGTCAAGAAGGCCGGACAGTACATCAATGAAATGACCACTTCCCAGCAGTTCGCGAGACGCTACCGCCTTGACCGCGGCCAGCGAACAACCTTCATTGAAAACGCTCAGGCGGCGAAACAAAGTTTGTTCATTCTTATTGAGGAGCTTGTAACTCCAGGCAATAGTGTCTTGAATACTTCGCTGCCTCGCCGGCACATCTCGGGGGCCGTCAGCCAAAAGAACAGGATTCTCAACGAGCTGCATGCGCAGTTCTTGCAAAGATAATATGCGTGTACGGGCAGCCGCGAGTTCGAGTGCCAGCGGCAATCCATCCATCAATTGGCTAATCGCGATCACATCCGCCAGATTATCTTGAGATGGGAAAAACTCCGGATGGACAGCCTGCACTCGGGTGACAAAAAGTTCAATCGCTTCGTATTTGCCGGCATCAGAAAGAGCTGTACCCTCCCTCGGACTCTTCAATAGAGGAACCTGAAAAACATGCTCGCCGGAGAGGCGGAGTACGACCCTGCTGGTAATTAAAACATGGATATCCGGTGCGGCCTGAATCATTTCGCCCACGAACCCTGCCAGGGGCAGCATATTTTCAAACGTATCCAGGACAAGCAAAATTTGCTTATCTCGCAAGAAGTTGAGGATCGCAGATCGAGCCGGGGTATTCGAATCACGTCTAATGCTCAACGTGGTAATTATGCGATCGTAGAACTCGTCGGAAGACATGGCTGCTTCAAGAGAAACGAAATAAACGCCATGCGCAAATCGTTCAACCATCCGCCGCGCAGCCTCCTGGGCCAGCCGGGTCTTACCAATTCCTCCTGGTCCGGTTATGGTCACCAGGCGCACATTGGGCCGGGAAAGAAGTCGAGATAAAATCTCTAACTGCGTTTCCCTTCCAATAAACGATGTCGTAGCCAGCGGCAAATTATTGGGCGGCGAAAATGATTTCTTTTTTGTATCGAGGAGGACATCACGCGGGGCGTACCAGGTAGTGAGCAATTTAGCTTGCTGTCCAATCAGACTGGCAGTTTGCAGCGATGCCAGAGATGGTTGTCCCGCGCTGCGCAGCAAGCGGTCAGTTTCGGCTGCGGATAAATGGAGTGCTCGGGCAACTTCTAAAACCGGCTCCCAATTTCGTGGTCGTTTGACATTGCCGTGAACCCAGTTTTCCAGAGTACGCCTTGAGACGCCGCTCAAATACTCCAAACGGCGCACGCTTGTATGCGTCTCAACCAACAAACGGCCGAGTATGTCGGCGAAATTCTCACTACTCAGAACTGGTTGCACCAAATCTTCCTATCCCTCAATTCAGAATCATTAAGAGATCCTGCAACCAATATCATAATGCAGCTTTTTATTGGTAGCAACGGGCTCATTGAGCCAATCCTGAAGATTGGACCAATCTGGGGGTTTACTTCTTGACGGCCGTTACCGATCCGTGTACAATGACATCATGTCATCATATGACCTGATGAGGTGATGTCTTTGAACCAATCAATTCAACAAATCAAGCGTGTTTACTTCCTGGTGACAGCCTTGCGCTGGCTGGCCGTTGGTCTTATCGTGCCCATCTTTGTCCTTTTTATGCAGTCTCGCGACATGAACTTAATGCAGATAGGTATCATCATGGGCCTCTACTCGGTCACAGTCATCCTCCTGGAACTACCCACGGGGGGCTTGGCCGACGCCCTCGGCCGAAAAAAAGTCACCCTCCTAGCCCACGCCGTCGATATTCTGTCCAGCCTGATCATCCTTTTCTCCTTCTCTTTCTGGGGCTTTCTCATGGGCATGAGCCTCATGGGTGTGGCTCGCGCGCTCAACTCCGGCGCCCTGGATGCCTGGTACGTTGACAGCCTGCAAACGGCCGATCCCGACATCGATCTGCAGCCGGCCCTCGCCCAGGCGGAAACAGTCGTCCTCCTCGCTTTGGGCATTGGTACATTAACCGGCGGTGCACTGCCTACCCTCTTTAGCAGCTTACCGGCTGCTGAAAACACTCTTATCAGTCCTCTATCAACCACCATGCTCGCCTCCCTGGTCATCCAGCTCGTTCTACTGGCCGTCATAGCCAAAGCGGTTCACGAAGCGCCCCGGGAGGAAGCCGATCAGGCAAACTGGCGAACCGCCTTTTCATCCGTACCGGCAATCGTCATCGATGCGCTCACGCTCACCCGCCAGAATCACAGTCTGCCCCTGCTCATGGGCGCCACCCTGATCGGTGGATTTACCCTGGCCGGAGTAGAGACATTCTGGCAGCCGCACTTCGCCGATCTTCTCGGGGGAACGGCCGAAAAAAGCTGGCTCTTCGGTCTGGTCATGGCCATCAGTTTCTTGGCCGGGGTCGGCGGCAATATGCTCTCCATTCCCTTAAGCAAACGCCTGAACCATCATTACGCCCTGGTGGCCGGGCTGGCGCGCGCCTTACAAAGTGTTGCCTTATTGGCCATGGCCCTCTTGCAGCCTGTTGTCGCTTTCGCAGGAGGTTTTTGGGCTTTTTATGGCGGCAATGCGCTCAACAGTTCGCCGCATGCAACGCTTGTCAACCGCGAAATTCCGGCCAGTCGTCGCTCGGCGATGCTTTCCACGCAGTCACTAGCCTCCTATGCCGGCAGCTTCCTGGGCAGCGTCCTTTTAGGAGCAATCGCTGAAAACAGCTCCATCTCGAACGCTTGGATTTTAGCAGCCATTGTTTCGATGGTATCATTGGTCCTCTATGCAGGCGTGGCCCGTCAACAACCACGTATAAGTATGGCTCATGACGAAGATGTCCCTCTTCCCGAAAGCAGTTAAGAAAGAAACCCTGGCCGAACAGGTGGCCGGCAGCATAAAAGAAGCGATCCTGGCCGGACAATGGTCGCCCGGCGAAGCGCTGCCCACAGAACCGGAACTGGCCGAAGCCTTTGGCGTCAGCCGCGCTGTCGTGCGTGACGCCACGCGCATGTTAGCCGCCCAGGGACTGGTGGAAGCGCAGCACGGTCGCGGCGTCTTTGTAACCGAATCACAGGTCGAAGCTTTCGGCGACGCCCTCCTGCTGGCGCTACGCCGCGAAGGAGCCACTGTTTGGGATGTCGAACAGTTCGATCAGATGATCCTTCCCGAAGTAGCTGCCCTGGCTGCGGTTCAGGCCACGGATGAAGACCTCACCCGCTTGAAAAAGCTGGCTGCTAACTATATTGCCGCCTTTGCGGCCGTATCGGAAGAGCAGTGGAAGAGTGAGGACCCGGAGGATGTCGCGGCGCTGGAGGCTACTTCCACACTATTTCGGGCGTTCATCTCGGCCGTCTTCGAAACCACACACAACGCCATGTGGCAGCTCCTTGTACAGCCAATTCTGCGCTTACGCAGCATGCGCGAATGGGACCCCGGTGATGCTGACATACCACCGGATTATTTCATAAGTTTCGAGAAAAAGTGGGTGAACACCCTGGTTGAAGCTATTGGCGGCGGCGATGCTCAAGCCGCACGTGAGGCTGTCGCCGAGTTGGTCCAACTGCCGCAGGAAGCCGAAACAGCAATGCGCAGCACGCCCATTGGGGAAAAGCCCCATATTCCCATGGCCTACCCACCGTCAACAAACGGATGAGACTGCAATATCACCCGCTCTGAACATTTCGCCAGGTGGGAAGGTCATTCCAGGGATTCGCGGGTGCTTCAGCTCCCTCAGCCGTTTTATCCTGGGCGATCGCTCGTTTTCCTCCCCCAAGAAGCGCTTCAAAAACAGCCGCGGCCACCTGTACATCCTCGTCTATGGCGATTTCCGGCTCCCAACCGGCCATACGCTCCTGAATAAAATTCGTCGTCGTATTTCCGGCTTGAAACTGTGGGTCCTCTAGAATAGCCAGCAGATAAGGGATATTGGTCGTCACCCCCAAAACCACCGTATCGCGCAAAGCACGCGCCATTTTACGAATCGCCTCCGGCCTGTCCTGGCCCCAGGTGATAACCTTCGCTAGCATAGGATCATAATAGGGCGTAACGACCGAACCACTCTCCACGCCGTCATCCACGCGCACACCCGGACCTGAGGGAGTCCGGTAGGTGGCCAGCGTGCCGGTCGAGGGCAGGAAATCCCGCGCCGGATCTTCAGCATAGACACGGCACTCCAATGCGTAACCGCGGCGTGTGATATCTTCTGGCCTGAAAGGCAGTACTTCACCGGCGGCGATACGTATTTGCCAGGCACAAAGATCAAGGCCGCTGATCATCTCCGTCACCGGGTGTTCAACTTGCAGCCGGGTATTCATTTCCAGGAAATAAAATTCCCCCGCACCATCGACAATAAACTCTACAGTACCCGCGTTTTCATAACCAGCAACTTGAGCCAGGCGAACGGCCGCTTCGGCCATTCTTGCCCTTAATGGCTCTGTAACCAGGGGGGAAGGGCTTTCCTCGATGATCTTCTGGTGCCGGCGTTGGATAGAACAATCCCGCTCGAACAGGTGTAAGATATTGCCCTGTTTATCGCCCAAAATCTGGATCTCCACATGGTGGATTTCAGACAGGTAGCGCTCGACAAGGATATGACCATCGCCAAAGGAAGAGAGAGCTTCCCGCCTTGCAAGCGGCAGCGCCTCTTCAAATTCAGCCGGCGTTTGAACAACACGCATCCCTTTCCCGCCGCCGCCGGCACTGGCTTTAATCAGCAATGGGAAACCAATCTCGCCTGCCGCGGCCGCCAGCTCCGCATCCTCCATCCCCGCGCTGTCTAAACCAGGAACTACGGGAACGCCGCACTGCAAAGCCAATGCACGAGCCTCAGCCTTACTGCCCATTAACTGGATTACCCGTGCATCCGGGCCGATAAATAGTAAATTATGTTCGGCGCATGCCGCCGCAAAACCCGGATTCTCGCTCAGGAATCCATAACCGGGATGAATAGCCTCGACCTCCGCCGTGCGCGCTATGCGGAAAATCGCTTCCTGGTTGAGGTAGGTTTCAGCGGCCGTCGCCCCATTAAGCGGATAAGCCTCATCAGCGAGGCGCACCCAGGGCATATCGGCATCCGGCTCTGAATAAATCGCTACCGCAGAAATCCCCAATTCATGACAGGCGAGGATGATTCGTTTGGCAATTTCCCCTCGATTGGCAATAAGAATTTTCTTAAACATGTCGCAAATAGTAACTCATCTATTCCGAAAAGCGTCAAACCACTCGACGGCGAAATCAACCAGGCACTTTTGCGACATCAAGCGGCATGTAGCGCCGGCTACCTGCCCTATCGTCACATTCCCTTCCTCTTCAAATGCCTGTCCCGCTGCGCCGGTATACCTTTCTCGCAAATTCACATCGGGAAAGGTGATCCACTCACGTTTTCCATTTACAAGCCAGGGAACGCCGCATTCTTTCATAGGTGGATCAGGCGCCCGGTACTCTGGCAGATGAATAGAGGTATTATTGTCATGGCCAACCCCGATCAAAAGAACATATCCCCGAAGATCATAAACCCGGGCAAGAGGGGAGGACTCCCCCTAAGCTCAGGGCCATTTCATGCCCTTCAGTAACGAAGCGCGCCTCCTTACCCCACGCGGCGAATGAATACCGCGGATGATTGCTGCGCAAGACATCCGGCCAGGTACGAAAGAGCTCCGCCACAGAACCCGTTCTGAATGAGGGTGTGCGCCGTAGATCGAAGAGAGGCATCGTATTCTGAATCTCCTCCTTCATTTCCGGAGACCAGACATTGTGCATCTCGGTATATAAATCAATGTACCCGTCAGTATGGGTCGGCATTACAAGCGTACCATCGCCTGTCAACACATCCATGAGCGCCTGAATCACGGCAACAGCACCGCCGTTGACCCACCCTAATTTACTCATTGCTGAATGAACCAGAACCGTCTGACCCGCTTGCAAGCCAAGGCTGCGAAAATCAGCAGCCAGGCTCCCGCGTGTTACCAGCTCCTCTGAATTTCGTCTTTTTTTCTTGTTTTTCATGATTTGCAGCTAGCCGCCTTGCCAATCCGGCCGGCGTTTTTCCAGGAAAGCGCTCATGCCCTCGCGACCTTCTTGTGATGCCCGTCGGCGGGCCAGGATTTCGGCCGTTGCCACCTGCTGATCGTCAATCGACTGCTGCTCACTCATGCGTATGATCTCTTTGGTAACGGCCTGTGCTTCCGGCGCGCCTTGCAGCAGCAGCGCCACTTTTTGGCTCACGGTTTCATCCAGTAATTCGGCCGATGTCACTTGATGAATCAGACCGATATGCAGCGCTTTGTCCGTATCAAATTTCTCCGCAGTCAAGAATAACTCTCGCGCAGGGCCAGGTCCAATCTTTCGCAGGACAAAAGGCGAAATGACTGCCGGGGTAAGGCCTAACCGAACCTCGCTGAAGGCGAATGTAGCATGCTCCACGGCAATCACCATATCGCAGCAGCTAACCAGGCCCACACCACCCCCGATAGCTGAGCCATTAATACGGCCGATCACCGGCTTGGGGCAGCGGTCCACGGCATTCATCAGGTCAAAGATCGCCTGGCCATCAGCTACATTTTGCTGGAAATCATAGTCAGCCGCCGCGCGCATTGCGCCCAAATCCGCTCCGGCACAAAAAGTACGCCCGGATCCGGTAAGGATAACGACGCGAACATCATCACGTGCACCCATTTCGTGAAACAACTTGGTCAGGTCAGCAATAAGCGGTGGATTTAAGGCATTATGCACCTGTGGCCGGTTTAAAGTCACAGTCAGTACACCACCGGCCAAGGCAGTTCGCAAAAGATTCTGTTCAGTATCCCCATTCATCCGTTAAATACCTCCCGTTTTATAAAAAAAACTCCCATCGCCAGGGACGAATGGGAGGATCATAAATCTGCGATCATTTTGGAATCATTACAGCCGGGCAGTTAATTAACCCATCTGTCTTTGGATAATCACTTAAACCGATTAATCAAGTGTGGATTCCTCTATCAACGGCTCCACCAATTCAGCATCGCCGGCAGCAATCGATTCACCTTCCGGAAGCTGGCCATTACTTGGCTTGTTCATGATCTGTTCAAATTCCTCACGATCAAGCGTTTCCACTTCCATCAACGTTTTCGCCAATTCCACCATTCTTTCTTCATTAGCGCGAATGATTTCCAGAGCCCTTTCATAGCTCTGTTTGAGAATTTTCTTAACTTCCTCATCTATCGATCTTGCCGATTCCTCGCTGTACTCTCGGCCGCCGCCACCCAGGTACCCATATTCACGTCCGAGGAAAGGATTGCCGGATCCACTACCGTAAGTCGGAAGTCCCAAGGCATCCGACATGCCATATTCCATCACCATGGCCCGCGCCCGCTGCGTAGCATTTTGCAGGTCATTGGAGGCGCCGGTGGTAATACGGCCGAAAAATACCTCTTCCGCCGCGCGTCCGCCAAGCCCCATGGCAATCTGATCCATGTAATATTCTCGGCTGAACAAGAAGCGATCTTCAGGAAGAGGCATCACATAACCTCCCGCGCGGCCGCGGGGGACGATGGTGATCTTTTGAATGGGATCGGTATTGGGCAAGAAGAAGCTTACAACCGCATGGCCGGCCTCATGGTAGGCGACGGTCTCTTTGTCTTCTTCACTCATGACCCGGCTTTTGCGTTCCGGGCCCATGAGCACGCGATCGAAAGCATCCTGGAATTCAAGGGTGCCAATAGTTCGTTTATTTCGACGGGCAGCGAATATGGCCGCTTCGTTAATCAGGTTTTCCAAATCAGCGCCCGAAAAACCGGCCGTCAATCTGGAGATATCTTTAAAACTTACTTCGCCGGAAATCGGCTTGCCCCGCGCATGAACAGCCAGGATTTTTTCACGGCCGGTCACGTCGGGTAGATCGACAAAGACCTTGCGATCAAAACGGCCGGGCCGCAAAAGAGCCGGGTCCAAGATATCGGCCCGGTTCGTCGCAGCCATGACGATGACGTTTGTCTGATTATCGAAGCCATCCATCTCAACCAGGATCTGGTTCAATGTTTGCTCCCGTTCATCATGTCCGCCGCCCAGGCCGGCGCCGCGTTGGCGGCCAACGGCATCAATTTCGTCGACGAATACAATCGAAGGCGCGCTTTGTTTTGCCTTCTCAAAAAGGTCGCGAACACGGCTGGCGCCAACACCGACGAACATTTCCACAAACTCAGAACCGGAAATATGGAAGAAAGGCACACCGGCCTCACCGGCTACCGCGCGGGCTAACAATGTTTTACCCGTCCCGGGAGGGCCGACCATCAAGACGCCTTTCGGAATGCGTGCTCCAACCTGGACAAACTTCTCAGGTTCACGTAGGAACTGCACAACCTCAACCAGGTCCTGTTTAGCCTCCTCCACACCGGCGACGTCGTCAAATGTCACCGTTGGCCGGTTACCATCATTCAAATTTTTGGCTTTACTACGGCCGAAACCAAAAATACTGTTTCCACCGCCGCCTTGCATTTGTCGAAAACCACGGGTAAATATCCAAATCAGCAGCAGTACCGGGCCAAGCGAGATGATTATCGTAAAGAGCGTGTTCCAGGTCGATTGATCATTATTAATCCAGACCACGCCATTGTCAGCCAGGACCTCTTCCGTAATGCCGAAGTAGGTCAGTACTTCCTCCGGGCTGCTGCGCGAGTCGATAGTCGTACCGATTTCAGTGCCGTCTTTCATGGTCAAGGTAAGCGTGCTTCCGGTGACCGTGATCGTTTCAACATCACCGGCTTTTACCATTTCCATCGCTTCCGGCAAACCGATTTGTTCCGGTCCACTGAATCGACCGCTTAACCAGAGTTGTAATCCTAAAATAATTGCAAAGATCGCCAAAATCCACACCCAGGTGGGGATTGCAGGGCGATTGCCATTGGATTGATCATCCATAGCTAAATTTCTCCTGAAACAAAACTACGTTAAACGCTTCAGCAATTGAGATCGCAGAGAAGAACTCGCGACCATTTTACGCTATCGTAGTAGCGTTTCAAAAACATAGGGGATAAGTCATTCTTCAAAATTTCGAGTTCGCCCTCTTCGGCACATTACTGCCGACGAGGTAAAACCCTTACTGTACTTTTTACCACTAGACGTTCCAGAATTCACCTTTCCTCTATATTTCTTATACAAGTTTAACGCCAACTCATTAGACATTCACAATACTTATAGCTCCCTGGGAGGTTTGGCCTGGAAGACAGCACGCTAAGCTCCTATCCTGAAGCAGTTGACAAAGAAAGGGATTGGCGTAATATCGCGTTATGCAGCCTAACGCCACGGTTGATCAGGATACGTTGGCCGTTATCTGGCAGACGTTTACGCAGACAGGCAAGATTACCCGTTATCAAAAAAACTTGCTTGATCCAACCGTGCTGCTCTCCTGGCAGCGCTGCATGCCCCGCCTTAATCCACTGGCAACCCCACGATCATCTCCTGTTCGCGGGCAGCTGCTTTCCCCATTGCTGCGTGCCCAAAGCGACCTGATCACAATCGCCACACCTCTGATTGAGGATATATACCAACTCATTTTAGGATCAGGCTGCAGCATTATCCTGACGGACAGTTCGGCCTGTAATTTGTATATGGCAGGCGATGTGGAGGCCAAGGCGCTTATCGAATCACACAACCTGGGACTGGGATCCTACTGGTCAGAGGGCCAGATCGGTACTAATGCCGCCGGTGTTGCGTTGGTAAACGCCATGCCGGCTTACATCGTGGGTGCCGAACATTATTTCTCCGTCTTCCACCAACTTTTCAGCAGCGCTTCACCGATTCATAATCTACACGGCCGAATTCTGGGCACCATATGTGTTTGCGGCCCAATCGAGGCGGCGAATTCTTTCACACCTGCCCTGGCGATGTCCGCGGCTCTGGCCATCAGCAATCAGATCCACGCGGATTGGTCATTGGATGAATCAAACCACCGCCTGGGCGAAGTTAACGCCGTTCTCAGCGCCATATCGGAAGGCGTTTTAGCCTGGAATTTTAAAGGTGAGATTCACCACGTCAACGCCAAGGCCAGCTCGATGCTTGGTTTAAATCCCTTTACCATCGTTGGTCACAAGATTGATGAAGTAATCGAACTGCCGGAACTGGTCAGTAAGGCCATTGCCAACGATGAAGAACTGCGCAACCGGGAAGTGAGTTTCCAAATCAACGGCCGATCTATTCGCTCCTTGATCAGTCTTCGCGCAATCAAACACGCGGCGGATCAGCCCGTGGGATACATCGCCATGCTCCGCCCAATTGAACAGGTTCGCCAATTGGTCCAGCAGCAAGCGGGTACACACGCATCGCTGACAATTGACGATGTTTATGGTCAGACCCCGGGTATGCGCCGCGTCGTTAACCAATCACGCATTGCCGCACGAGGCACGGCTCCTGTTTTGCTGCGCGGCGAAGGCGGGGTGGGGAAAAATCACCTGGCCCAGGCGATCCATAATGATGGTGAGCGGGCATCGAAACCCTTTTTGGCCATTAACTGCCGGGCCATTCCCCATGAGTTGATGATCAGCGAACTGCTTGGTGAAGATGAAAGCGACCATATACGCCCCAGTAAATTTGAATTAGCCGACGGTGGTACATTGTTCCTGGATCAGGTCGATTCCCTTTCTCTGGAAATGCAGGCTGCCGTCTTACAAGTCTTCGAAACAGGCCACGTACTGCACTTAGGTGGGAAACAACCCATTCCCGTGGACGTGCGCATCATCGTCTCTACTTCTGAAGACTTGGAACAATTGGTAGGCGAAGGCAGTTTTCTACCTCATCTTTATTACCGTTTTGGGGTTTTCAATATTTACATTCCACCGCTGCGCCAGCGCACCGAAGACATCCCCCTGCTGGCCGAACGCTTTTTGGCTCGTATCACCCGGCGAGACGCCCGGGCTATGTGGATCGACGATACAGCCATGGAAGCACTTAAACGCTATCCCTGGCCTGGAAACGTTCGCGAATTAGAGAGCGTCCTGGAACGGGCGGCATACCAATCACGGGAAGGAATTATTCGGCTGACAAATCTGCCGGAAATGACCCGCCAGCGCAGGGTTATCACCGATCGTACGCAGCAGGCACAACAAGTTCTATCAGTAATGGAAGCGGAACAAGAAGCGATTATTCGTGCCGGTTGGGCCTGCCAGGGGCGTGTATCGGAAATGGCCCGCCAGCTGCAAATCGGCCGAACGACCTTATGGCGCAAAATGAAGCGCTATAATATCTCTCCTGAGCAGTTCAAGCAGAGGTCCTGAGATCAAAAAGAGCGCATCATGAGATGCGCTCTTTAATATTGATTAATCTTGAATATTGCGTTAGTTCAAATACTGCCGCAGATGTCCTGCAAAATTGGGATGGCGCAGTTTGCGCAGCGCCTCTTTTTCCAGCTGGCGAATACGCTCACGCGATAGGCCGAACATCTCGCCAACTTCTTTTAACGTGCGCGACTCACCATCTTGCAAACCATAGCGCAAACGCAAAATCCGCGCCTCGCGAGGTGTCAATTGGTCGAGGATATCTCCGATCTCTTCCGTCAGCATCTTGTTAGCCACGGACTCTGCCGGAGGTGGTGCTTCAATATCTTCAATGAAATCTCCCAGCTCGGCGTCGGACTCATCGCCTACCGGGCGCTCCAGGTGTACGGGCTGGCGGCTGGTACGCAGCATCCAGCGCACGCGCTCCGCGGGAAGTTCCATATGTTCCGCAATTTCTTCAGCTGTGGGCTGACGGCCGTACTCCTGCTCCAGCTCCTGGGCCACCTGGTAGAGCTTGCTAATCCGCCCACCTAAATGGGCCGGGATACGGATGGTGCGCCCATGGTTGGCTAAAGCTCTCGTAACCGCCTGGCGAATCCACCATGTTGCATACGTACTAAAGCGGTTGCCACGCCGGTAATCATATTTTTCTACCGCTTTCATCAGACCCACGTTGCCTTCCTGAATCAAATCAAGGAACTGGAGACCACGGCCACGGTATTTCTTGGCGATACTCACCACCAGGCGTGTATTGGCACGGATCAGATGAGCGCGAGCAGCCTCCCCAATTTCACATAAGGAAGACAGATGATCCTGTTCATCAAGCGTGAGGAAAATCGCATACTCATGAAGCGTAATCGTAGCTTCACGGCCTGCCTCAATCTTCATCGCCAGCTGCACTTCTTCTTCGGCCGAAAGCAGGCCTTGCTGGCCCATTTCGCGAAAATAGAGGCCAACCGAATCATCGATGGGCACGCTGCTTAAGTCGAACAGTGGAGCAGCATGAGGTTTACCTTCCAAATCGGCCGACTCACCTTCGGCACTGCTCCCATGCCCGTGCATATCCAGGGCATCTTCTTCCGTTTCATAAACGGTAACACCCACTGCTTGAGCTTCTTCGAGGAGCCCTTCTAAAAGGGGTAAATTGTTTTCAATATCGGGCAGGACCTCTAAAATCTGGTCATAGGTCAGATAACCCTGCTCCATTCCATCTTCAAGTAATGTGCTGATAATTTCATCATCAGCCGTCAATTGATTTGTCAAATCAGTCATAACTAAGCGCTAAGTACCTTTCTTCTAGTTTTCCGCCGGATGGGGTGACGGCTCGCCACCATTATTCTGCTAAATTAATCCAACATCGTTGCAGTCTAGCATATTCGAGGATCAAAAGTCAAGGGGGTACCAATACACCATTATATCAATTTTAGAATTAAGTCAAAATCAATTGAATAAGGTCGCGAGA
>Ga0316579_10000328_pt1 | contig 14833 bp, 9 predicted proteins | sample J5NA_2_FD_203074 | JGI IMG/M metagenome (GOLD analysis project Ga0316579, IMG submission 203074) | Rhizosphere microbial communities from salt marsh grasses in Alabama, United States - J5-7_160517rDrA | ecosystem: Host-associated > Plants > Roots > Rhizosphere | place: USA: Alabama | collected... | reverse complement strand
GCTCGGGCCTGGTCGAGATGGATCTGCCCGACGGAACCGGGCAGGAGCCTGCCGTGGTCGTCGAAGTCCTTCCCGGTGGCCACGCGCACGCCGTCCAGGGACAGCAGCCGGGCGGAGAACTCCCCGGTCCGGGGGTCCGATGCGTCGCGATCGCCCGAAGTGCTGTCCGACGGGGCGAACACGCCGTTGATGTCCCAGTACGAGGCGGAACGGAAAGCCACGCGTTCACGCTCCCGCTCGACGACCAAACGGGTGGCAACGGATTGCACCCGTCCGGCCGACAGACCGGCACGGACCTTTCGCCACAGCACGGGGGAGACCTCGTAGCCGTACAGGCGGTCGAGGATCCTGCGGGTCTCCTGGGCATCCACGAGGCGTTCGTCCAGGTCACGGGTGTTGCTCAGCGCCCGCTGGATCGCCTCGCGAGTGATCTCGTGGAAGACCATCCGTCGCACGGGCACCTTGGGCCGGAGCACCTCCAGCAGGTGCCAGGCGATGGCCTCGCCCTCACGGTCCTCATCGGTGGCGAGGAAGAGTTCCTCGGAATCCTTCAGCGCACGCTTCAACTCCGTGACCTTGCGCTTCTTGTCCGCGTCCACGACGTAGTACGCCGAGAAGCCGTTGTCGACATCGACGGCGAACCTGCCCAGCGGGCCCTTCTTGAGCTCGGTGGGCAGCTCACTGGGTTGAGGCAGGTCGCGGATGTGTCCGACGCTCGCCTCCACCTCGAACTCCGGGCCGAGGTAGCCGGCGATCGTCCGTGCCTTCGCCGGCGACTCGACGATCACCAGTCTCCTCGCCCTGGGCCTGCTGCTCGCCACGTTCCGCCCTTCTCACCTGCTCGATTGCGTGCACGTCCCCCGGCAGCCGTCCACAGCACCGATGCTCGTCGGACGTTCCTCTCCGAGGCCGCCGGCCTACGAACGTGCTGTCGTCGATGCCGGTTCCCGGCGATCTGCGCGCACTTCCGGCGGCCGCCGGTACCGGGGCCGCCGCGCCGCCCGGTGCACCCGCCCCGGCCTTCGTGCCGGTCCGATACCCGTGTCGTCCCCAGCCGTGTTGCCCCTCTCGCCCGAGCGAGCCGTGGACGCTGTCGGTGGACCACGGTGCCGGCTCCCTCTCCCGTCGCCCCGTGAGCACGGTAGCGCCGGAAGCCGGTCGGATGTCCATCCCCGGCCAGGTGCGGACATCGACGCAGGAGTTCGCACGACTGTTTCCGTGCACCATATGTGACGTATGAGGATTACGCGTGTTCCCATCGGCTCAACCAGTAACACTACGTAAGGTGCTGCTACTCTCGTGGTCTGATCGGGTGCACCCGTAAGGTAGTCACTCACGCTGGGTCCCGGATCCGATCCGGGACCGCGTAGCCTCAGTCCCCGGTTGTCTGCAACGATCGGGCAGACCCCCGCGGGGCGTACCGCGACGGAACGACGATGTCGGGCTCACCGGGCGCTTTGAGGGGTGGACAGGTCGGCGGTGACGCCACGACGGCGGCAGGAGGGTCAGGGTGCCTCGACACGGCATTTCTGCCACAGGCACGGAAAGGGAAGCCCCCGCACGGCGACCCCGTGGTGGGTTCATCGGCCGGTGGCCGATCCGGCGCAAGCTGGTACTGCTGGTGGTGCTCCCCATGGTGATCATGATCGCCGGTGGGAGCGTCATCGCCCTGCAGAGCTTCCGCGAGTACCAACGGACCACCAAGATCCGGGAGTTGGTGGACGTCTCGGTGAACGCCACCCGGCTCTCGACGGCCCTGGGACTGGAGTTCTCCATCCGGCAGTCCTCGGTCCTCGGTGAGATGAGCAACCCGCTGGAGAGCAATCCCCCCGGGTTGAAGTTCAAGACCCTCGACGAGGCGGTCAAGAACACCGACGAACAGGCCCGTCAGCTCGACGCGGCGATCGAGGGCGTCGGGACCGACCAGCTCTCGTCGGAGTTGTCCGACCACATCTGGAACTACCACCGCAGCATCGGTGACCTCCCGGCCTACCGGCAGGCCCTGACGCCGACATCGAAGTACCAGGGCGACGCGGTCTACACCGAGGTCATCAACGGCATCAACGCCGCCCAGGGCTACCTGCGGAACATGATCAGGAGCGCGAACAGCGCGACCGTCGGTTTCAAGCCCGACCTGACGACGCAGGTCTCGCAGGACACCGTCTACTCGCTGACCAGCGCGTCGCAGTACGCGAGCGAGGAACGTTCGATCATGGCGAAGGCCCTGATCGACGCCGAGATCTCGCAGACGTACTACTCGGAGATGACCACGGCGGCCTCCCAGAGCCAGGTCGAGATCCGCCAGGTCGCCGACAGCGGCACCGAGTCCCAGCAGGAACAGCTGTCCCAGCTGTCCGACACCGACTCGATCGTGACCCAGTACCGCCAGGACCTGGTGTCCCTGCTGAGCACCCCCGACCGGCCGCTGCCGCAGGACTCCGCCTCGGTCAAGATGCGCAAGGACATCTCCAAGAACATCGGCGGCTACAACAGGACCGTCAACGAACGGATCATGATCCTGTACGGGGTCGTCGAGACCGCCAACGTCGGCCTGCTCGACCACACCGAGAAGGTCCAGTCCCAGGCGCTGTGGGAGTCCTCGGTCGTCGCGGGAGCGATGATCGCGGTCATCGTGCTGGTCGCCCTGGTCGTCGCCAGCATCGCCCGCACGATCACCATCCCCCTGCGGCGCCTGCGGGCCGGAGCCATCGACCTCACCCGGGTCCGGCTGCCCCAGGCGGTCCGGACGATCGAGACCGAGGGCCCCGAGGCGATCGTGCCCCTGCCGACGGCCCTCCCGGAGGGTGTCAGCGCGGGACCGGAGACCCACGAGGTCGCGAGCGCGGTCGACGGCCTGGGTGCCGAGGCCATCCGGCTGGCGACCGCGCAGGTCCGTCTGCGGCACGCCCTGGACGAGGCGTTCACGAGCATGTCCCGCCGCAGCCAGACGATGGTCGAGAAGCAGCTGGCGATCATCGATGAGCTGGAGAGTTCCGAGGAGGACCCGGAGCAGCTGCGGAACCTGTTCCGGCTGGACCACCTGGCCGCCCGGATGCGCCGCTACAACGACAACCTGCTCGTGCTCGCGGGGTCCTCGGTGCGGACCCGGAGCGCCGCGCCGGTCCCCGTCGCGGACGTCTTCCGCGCCGCGACCTCCGAGATGGAGCAGTACGAGCGCGTCCGACTGCAACCGGTCAGCGGCGCCTCGATCTCCGGCCCCGCGGCGGGCGGTCTGATCCACCTGCTGGCCGAGCTCCTGGACAACGCGGCCATGTACTCGCCGCCCACCAGCCCGATCATGCTGACCTCTGCCTTCACCCCCGACGGTGGGATGCAGATCGAGGTCGGGGACGCCGGTGTGGGCATCCCGCCCACGGAGCTCGCGGAGCTGAACGCCCGGCTGAAGACGCCCGGCGTCATCGACATGCAGGTCCCCTCCCGCATGGGTCTGTTCGTCGTCGCGCGACTGGCCCAGCGCGGTGGGTTCCAGGTGCAGCTGTCGCCACGGGACGGCGGTCCCGGAACCGTTGCCGAGGTCATCGTCCCGGCCCCCCACGTGGTCGGGGCCCCGGGCAACACCGGTGACACCCCGCGGATGTCCGCCGTCCAGGCCGACCGGCCCGCCCCGATGCAGGCCGACGCGCCGCAGCCGATCCAGCCCCCTGCGCCGCCGGCGCCCCCCGTCGCCCCGGTGCCCCCGGCACCGGAACCGCCGAGGGCGGCTCCCCGGCCACCCAGCAGACCCGCGACGGACGACAAGCCCGGTGTCCTGCCCTCCCGCACCCCGGGTGCCGCTCTCTCCAGCGGCCCGCTGGCCGGTGCCGGGGCCGCGGGATCCGGTGCGGCTCCCGGCGCCGGCCCCGGTGCCCCGGCGGGTCCCGGCCAGCCTCCCGCGGGTCCGTTCGGCCAGGCATGGCCCTCCCCGTTCGAGCCGGCCGGGGGCAGGCCGCAGTCCCAGCCGCGGCGGGAGACGCCCGGTGGGACCAGGCAGCCCGCGACGATCCGGCCCGCCGGCGTCTCGTCCCCGCCGCCGACGGCCTCCCAGGCACTCGAGCAGGGTTCCGGCCGGCAGGGCCGACCCGGCGACGCGGCACAGCCCCAGAAGCCCGCAGGACAGCCTCACGGGTCCCAGGAGTCCGGAGCCCCTGCCGGACAACCCCAGCAGCCCCAAAATCCCGCAGGAGCGCCCCAGGCGCCGTTCACGCCGCAGTCCCCCGCGGGCGGGCAGCCCCCGAAGGCCCCGCCAGGGCTCCAGCAGCTGTTCGGCTCGATGCGGGAAGCGACGACCTCTGACACGGGCAGCCTGCCGACCCGCCAGCTCAAGTCGGGGTCCGGCCGCTCCCGCCAGCCGGGTGCCCCCGGCGGTCAGGGCTCCGGGCAGGGACCGGCCACGCCGAGCAGGCCGACCGCTGGTGCCCCGATCCCGTGGGCGCACCCGCAGCCGCCCGCCGAGCCCGCCGCCCCGCCGGCACGCCCCCAGGGCCCGGAAGCCTCGATGCCCGGGGCCGTCCCCGAGCTGTCGGCCTCCGACGGGCCCACACCGATCTTCGACTCGATCTCGATGTGGTTCAACGACGCGGCGGTCGCCGAGCCGAAACCACCCGTCGTCGAGAAGAAGGAACGGCAGGAGGTCGACGTCCGCTCGGAACCCGAGCAGGGCGCACCGGTCACCGGCCGTTGGGCCAATCTCGGCGACCAGCGCTGGTTGGCCACGAACGCCAGAGCCGCAGCGGCTCCGGACGTCGCGGGCAACACGACCTCGGGACTGCCACGACGCCGTCCGGGTGCGAACCTGCTACCTTCAGCCGCCACGGCTGCTGCAGCGGCACCGCCTGCGCCGGCGTCCCCCGTGGCGCTGCCCGCGGTCGATGCCGAAGTGGTCCGGGGTCGACTCGGGGACTACCAACGAGGACTTGCCTCGGCTCGGCGATCGCGCCAAGCCACCGGCAATGACAATTCGGCCGGGGGCCTCTTCACCGCCGCTCGCGGCGGGGATAACACGTCCGGGCAGAAGCCCGGCAAGCAGGGAGGAGACCAGTGAGCACCGGGACCGGTACCGGCGTCGGGTGGCTCATCGACGGGTTCACCCAGCGTGTGCCCGGAGTCGCACACGCAGCGGTCGTCTCCGCCGATGGGCTGCTCATGGCCAGCTCGTCGGGTCTTCCGAGAGACCGCGCCGACCAACTCTCCGCCGTCGCGTCCGGGCTGGGCAGCCTGACCAACGGCGCAGCGCTTTGCTTCTCGGCTGGGCGAGTCATCCAGACTGTCGTGGAGATGCAGGGGGGCTTCCTCCTGCTGATGGCGATCTCGGATGGATCGTGGTTGGCCGTCCTGGCCTCCCCGACCTCCGACATCGGTCTGGTCGGCTACGAGATGACGCTTCTCGTCGACAGGGTCGGCGACCATCTCTCTCCGGCACTGCGCGGCGGAGGAAACTCCGACGCCCCAGGACACGGGTAGTACGCCGCCATGGTGGAATACCCGCCGCCACGAAGTGCCGACCGCTCACCGCCCGACGGGGATCCCCCGCCGTCGCTCGTGAGACCGTACGCGCGGACAGGTGGTCGAACGCGTCCCAAACGCGATCTCGACCTCGAGGCGCTGGTCGTGTCCACGACGAACGGGCGCGAAGCCATCGGCAGCCCGCTCATGTCGCCGGAGCACGCCAGTGTCATCCAGCTCTGCCAGGGAACGGTGTCCGTCGCGGAGATCGCGGCTAGGCTCGCCGTCCCTCTCGGCGTGGCCCGGGTCATCATCGCCGACATGGCGGACCTGGGTCTGGTCGAGGTCGGCCGCACGTCCGCGGCCGAAGGCGACGAACGCGACCCCGCATTCCTGAGGAGGGTGCTCAGTGGCCTCCAGCGGCTCTGAGAGCCAGCCGACCCGATCGACCAAGATCGTGGTCTCCGGCGGATTCGGCGCCGGAAAAACCACGTTCGTCGGTGCCGTGTCGGAGATCGTGCCGCTGCGCACGGAAGCGGTCATGACCCAGGCCAGTGTGGGTGTCGATGACCTCTCCGCGACGCCGAACAAGACCACGACGACCGTCGCCATGGACTTCGGTCGTATCTCCATCGACGACGAGCTGGTGCTGTACCTGTTCGGGTCCCCCGGCCAGAACCGTTTCTGGTTCATGTGGGACGACCTGGTCAGGGGCGCCATCGGTGCCGTGGTCCTTGTCGACACCCGCCGGCTGGAAGACTGTTTCGGACCCATCGACTTCTTCGAGGCACGCAGCCTCCCCTTCGTTGTGGCGGTCAACGCCTTCGACGGACTGCTGCGCCACCGCCCCGACGAGGTCAGGGACGCCCTCCAGCTGGGACCGGACGTCCCCATCCTCGTCTGCGACGCCAGGGACAGGGACTCCGCCAAGCAGACGCTGATCTCGCTCGTCGAGCACGCGCTGCGCACCTGGTCGAACGTGGCGCCCACCGGGCGTTGACGGCAGGACGGGACGGGTCGACGAACCCGTCCCGTCCTGCCGTCCGATGCCCCGGACGACGACCCGCGGGTCGCGTCCGGGGTCCGTTCGTGCGGGCGGTCGGCGTGGACGGTCCGGTCCGTACGGGCCCGGGTTCCGGCGGCGTGATCGGCGGTGCGGGTCGGGAACCCGTCCGTGCGCCGGCCGTGCCTCACCGGTCCGCAGGGACCAGGAACCCGTCGGAGACGAGCCCCTCGACCGCGGGCAGGACCTGGGCCGCCAGTTCACCGGCCGGGACCGACAGGAGCTGTCCGAGGGCTCCCAGCAGCCGGCCGACCGTCAGGTCACCGTCACAGGCCCCCACGAGGGCGGCCGACGCCGTCGAGACCAGCACCGACCGGCCGAATCCCTGTCCCTGGCGCAGCAGGATGGTGTGGGGATCGGCCTGCCCCGGCCGGTGCGCGCGCTCCTCGGTCACGTCCTGCGCCCTGCGCAGCCGGGCACCCAGCAGGCCCTCCCCCCGGTGGTCCGCCAACCAGTCCCACGCCTGCAGGCAGCGGGCGAGGTGCTCGCCCACCGGGGAGGGCAGGGGGCTGCGGACCTCCTCGACCCGGTGCAGCCGCGCGCGGCCCCGCCCGGCCGGACACCGCAGGACGACCAGCCCGAAGCCGATCCCCTCGACCCCGCGCCGTTCGAGGTCCTCCAGCCAGACCTCGTACAACCGGTCGCGGTCGCCCCCGGACGGCCGGCGGGCGTCCCGCAGCCACATCTCCACGTACTGCGCCGGGTCCTGCAGCTCCCGCTGGACGATCCAACCGTCCAGACCCGACTCCTCCAGCCACGCACCGGCCCTCTCCCGCCAGGGGACGCCACGGCGGTGCTCCCAGTTGCCCAGCGCGACACCGACCCCGCCGGGTTCGAGGACCCCGCCCAGGCCGGTCACCAGGCGCCGCGTGACCTCGTCGCCCTCAAGCCCGCCGTCCCGGTACCCGTACGCCGGGACCCCAGGGACCCGAGGCGTGATCACGAACGGCGGGTTGCTGACGACCAGGTCGAACCGCTCGCCCGCCACGGGCTCCAGCAGGTCGCCCCGCCGCAGCTCCAGGTGGGCCCCGCACGTCGAGGCCACGTTCAGTTCCCAGGTGAAGCGGGCGAACCGCAGCGCCCGGGCGGAGAGGTCCGTGCCGACGACCGAGGCGGCGTGCCGCGAGGCCTGCAACGCCTGCGCCCCGCAGCCGGTCCCCAGGTCCAGCACGCGCCGCGCCGGACGGCGCGGGGTCGAGCCGGCGAGCGTCCTGGAGGCTCCCCCGACCCCCGGGACGTGATCGGTCCGCAGCGCCCCGCCGGTGCTCGGGGCGTCGCCGGTGACCGGGTCCACGCCGGTGATCGGGGGGACACGGTCGCTGACCACCCACCACGAGGCGGTCCCGGAGGCGTCGACGACCGGACAGGGACGCAGGTCCACCAGGGCCAGTACCTCGTCCTGCTCCCCCTGCCCCCGGGCACGGACCAGGCCGAGCTCCCTCGCACCCCGGACACCGGTCCCCGGCAGCGCCCGGTCCAGGTCGCGACGCGTCACGGGCAGGCCCAGCACGAACAGCGCGAGCAGGGTCGCCGTCGGCGATCCCGCGGCCCGCCGGACCGCCAGGCGCGCGGGGACCGGCTGTTCCCGGTCCAGGGCGGCCTGCGCCACCGGACCGATCAGTTCCCGGACGGCGTCCGTCGAGAAGGCGGTCAGGTCCTCGGCGAACGGGGCGAGGAGTTCACGGTCCGGTCGGGGGGTCGGGTGCACGGCACGATTCTCCCGGTCGCCCCGGGCCGTCCCCCGCCCGGGCGGACGGGGCGGCCGGTGGGGCCGGTCAGTCCGGGCGGACGGACCAGATCCTGGCCCGGTCGTCGTCGCCGCCCACGACGACCCGCGTGCCGTCCGGTGAGTAGGCCAGTGCCTCGATCTCCTCGGAGTTCGCCGAGACGGTCCCCAGGAGCGCGGCGGTCGAGGCGTTGAGGAACCGGACCCTGCCGGCGCCGTCCCCGGTCGCCAGTACGGTCCCGTCCGGGGAGAAGGCAACGGTCTTGGCCGGGTGCTCGGTGTCGGTGACGCTCTGCCGGACGGTGCCCGAGGCGGTGTCCCAGATCCGCACCGTGCCGTCCCAGCCCGCGGTCGCGAAGGACCCGCCGTCCGGGGAGAAGGCCACGTTCTCCGCCGTGTCCTCGTGGGCCTCCAGGGTCCGCAGGAGCCTGCCCGAGGACGCCTGCCAGACCCGCACCGTCCCGTCCGCGGAGGCGGAGACGAGGCTCCCGCCGTCGGGGGAGTAGGCCAGGCCGTAGACGTTGTCCTCGTGGCCCTCCAGGGTCCGCAGGACCTGCCCGGAGTCGGTGTCCCAGATCCTCACGGTGCGGTCGTCACCCGCCGTCGCGACGGTGCGTCCGTCGGGGGCGAAGGCCACGGCCTCCACCTCCTTCCCGTGGCCCTCCAGGGTCCGCAGGCAGGTGCCCGAACGCACGTCCCAGATCCTGGCGGTCCCGTCCCAGCTCGACGTCGCAAGGAGGGTGCCGTCCGGGGAGAACGCCACCCCGGAGACCGTCCGGTCGTGATCGGTGAGAACCCGCCGCTGCCTGCCGGTCCGCGCGTCCCACAGGCGCAGGGTGTCGTCCATGCCCACGGTGGCGATCAAGGTTCCGTCCGGGGAGTAGGCCGCGCCCTCCACGGGTTCCTCGTTGCCCACGAGGGTGAGCAGGATCTGTCCCCTGAGACGTTGCGGTGCGGTGGGCCCACGGTCCCAGGGGCGCGTCGTGCCCAACCAGACCCCGCCCCCGCCGAACAGTCCCAGCAGGACGATCCCCGCCAGGAAGGCCGTCAGCCGCCCCGGGGCCTTCGGACGTTTCGGACGATCGGGTCCTTCCGGCCGTCGGGCCGCCGGGACCGGCACGGGCTCCGTCCGCGACAGCGGCGGGTGGACGGCCGTGTCACCGGCGCCGGGGGCCGAGGGAACGGCCCAGCCGGGCCGGGGGGCGGTCCGGCCGGGGTCCGACGTCCCGGACGCGGCCGCCTGCCGCAGGGCGCCGGCGAAGGCCGACGCCGAGACCGGACGCCGTGCCGGGTCCTTGGCCATCCCGTGGGCGATGACCTGTTCGACCGCTGCGGGAATGTCCTCGCGGCCGATCGGCGGGACCGGACGGTCCAGGACGTGGGCCGACACCCGGGGATCCTGCGGGTCGAAGGCCGGGTGCCCCGCGAGGAACTCGTACGCCGTGGAGGCCAGGGCGTAGATGTCCGAGGCACGGGAGTACCGGCGGTGCTCCAGGACCTCGGGGGCCGCGTGGGCCATCGTGAAGAACTTCGTGGAGGTCCGGCCCGAGGCCCGCTCGCCGTTCGGGTCGAGGAGCTTGGCGATCCCGAAATCCCCCAGGACGGGCTCGCCCCCGTCGGTGAGCAGGATGTTGTCGGGTTTGACGTCCCGGTGCAGCACGTCCCGCCCGTGCGCGCTGTCCAGGGCCTTGGCGACCTTCCCGACGACGTCGACGGCCCGGACCAGTGGCATCGGGCCGTCGCGCTGGATCTGCCGGCCGAGGCTTCCCCTGCGGTACAGACGCATCACGATGTACGGGCGGCGTTCGGCGCTCACCCCGGCGTCCAGGACGTCCACGATGTGCGGGTGCTCCCCCAGCAGGGACAGGGCCTCGCGCTCCTGGGCGAAACGCTGGCGGCTGGGTTCGTCGGAGACGTCCGCGTTGAGGACCTTGACGGCGACAGGACGCCCCAGGCTGATCTGGGTCCCCTCGTAGACGGAGGCGAAGCCCCCCTGCCCGATCAACGGACCGACCCTGTACCCCGGCAGCGCCCACCCGCCGCCGTCGGCTCCGCCAGCGGACATGGTTCCTCCCGAGCGTCCGTCCACCTGTCCCAGCCGCGTCACAGTACCCACGGTCGAGGAACCGGGGTGAGGGGTGTCGGGAAACGCGCCGACGGGCCCGCACCCGACAGGTCCGGGGTGACGCGGGCCGTCGCTGCCGTGCCGGACGCCGCGGGGCCCCGGACGGTTCGCGTCCGGGGCCCCGCGGGCGGGGGCCGGTCCGTTCCGGCCCGGTGATGCCGTCAGGCGGTCTCCGTGGCTGGGACCGGTTCCTCGTCACCGCCCATGGCGATCGGGCGGCGCTTGGACACCGTGACCGCTGCCACGATCACGCAGACGGCGATCAGGGAGATGAACGCGCGCAGGGCCGGCGAGTCGTTGTCCCCGAAGGAGAGCTCGATGATCGCCGGGGCGATCAGGACCGACACCAGGTTCATCACCTTGATCAACGGGTTGATGGCCGGACCGGCGGTGTCCTTGAAGGGGTCACCGACCGTGTCACCGATCACCGTGGCGGCGTGGGCGTCCGATCCCTTGCCCCCGTACGCGCCGTCCTCGATGATCTTCTTCGCGTTGTCCCAGGACCCACCGGAGTTGGCCAGGAACACCGCCATGAGGGCACCGGTACCGATGGCACCGGCCAGGTACCCGGCGAGTGCCCCGATGCCCAGGCCGAAGCCGACGGCGATCGGGGCCATGGCAGCCAGGAGGCCCGGGGTGGCCAGCTCCCGCAGCGAGTCCTTGGTGCAGATGTCGACGACCTTGCCGTACTCCGGCTTCTCGGTGTTGTTCATGATCCCGGGGTGGTCGCGGAACTGGCGACGCACCTCGTAGACCACGGCGCCGGCGGCGCGGCTGACGGCGTCGATGGCCAGGCCGGAGAACAGGAACACCACGGACGCGCCGAGTATGAGGCCAACGAGCACGTTGGGCGAGGTGATGTCCATGGCAAGGCTGTTGCTGGCCAGGTCGCCGGCCGAGGCGTCGACGTCCGCCAGGGCGTTCATGAAGGCGTCGTTGTACGAGCCGAACAGCGCGGTCGCCGCGAGGACGGCCGTGGCGATCGCGATCCCCTTGGTGATCGCCTTCGTGGTGTTGCCGACCGCGTCGAGCTCGGTGAGGATCTGGGCGCCGTCGCCGTCGACGTCCCCGGACATCTCGGCGATGCCCTGGGCGTTGTCGCTGACCGGACCGAAGGTGTCCATGGCGACGATGACGCCGACCGTGGTCAGCAACCCGCAGCCGGCGAGCGCGATGAGGAACAGCGACAGGGTCGCGACCCCGCTGCCCATGAGGAAGGCGAGGTAGACGGCCCCACCGATGATCACAGCGGTGTAGACGGCGGAGGAGAGGCCGACCCCGATGCCGGACAGGACGACGGTGGCCGCGCCGGTGAGCGAGGTCCGGGCGACGTCCCGGGTCGGGCGGGAGTGGGTCCCGGTGAAGTGGCCGGTCAGCCAGAGGATGATGCCGGCGAGCACGATGCCCAGCAGGACGGCGCCGATGGCGACGAGGCGCGGGTCGCTGTCCAGCTCCGTGATGGCCGAGGGCAGGTCCTTCGCACCGTCCAGGTCCGACCACTCGCCGGGCAGGTAGACGACGGCAGCGATGGAGCACAGCACCGCGGAGACCGCGGCGGAGATGTAGAAGCCGCGGTTGATGGCCTTCAGGCCGTTCTCGCCGGGCCGCGGGCGCGTGACGAAGATGCCGATCACGGCGGTCAGGGCACCGATGGCCGGGACGAGGAGCGGGAAGACGAGTCCCTGCTCGCCGAGGGCGGCCTTGCCGAGGATGAGCGAGGCCACGAGGACCACGGCATAGGACTCGAACAGGTCGGCCGCCATGCCCGCGCAGTCGCCGACGTTGTCGCCGACGTTGTCGGCGATGGTGGCGGCGTTGCGGGGATCGTCCTCGGGGATGTTCTGCTCGACCTTGCCGACCAGGTCGGCGCCGACGTCCGCGGCCTTGGTGAAGATGCCGCCGCCGACCCGCATGAACATCGCGAGCAGGGCGGCTCCGAAGCCGAAGCCCTCCAGGACGGCCGGGGCGTCGCCGCGGTAGATCAGCACCACGACGGCCGCGCCGAGCAGGCCCAGGCCGACGGTGGCCATGCCCACGACGCCGCCGGTGCGGAAGGCGACCTGCATCCCCGCGTCACGCCCGGTGTCCCGGGCCGCCGCGGCCACGCGGACGTTGGCCCGCACGGCGAGCCACATCCCCAGGTACCCGATGGAGGCGGAGAAAGCGGCTCCGACCACGAAGAAGATGCTGCGTCCGACCTTGACGTCGCCGTCCCCCGGCAGCAGGAACAGGAGAAGGAAGACCAGTCCGACGAACCAGACGAGTGTCCTGAACTGCCGGTTCAGATAGGCGGCCGCCCCCTCCTGCACGGCACGGGCGATGGTTTTCATGTTTTCGGTGCCCTCGCCCGCGGCAAGAACCTGACTTCTGAAGATCGCGGCCATTGCGATCGCCACGGCTGCAATCACCGCGACCACAACGACCACCGTCAGGTTTCCGTCGGAGAGAGTCACCTCCTGGCCGACATCGGCCCGGGTGATCCCTGACATCCGTCCTCCTCGCCAATTCAGCACGCCCGCCCGCAACACCGGTGGCGCCAGACGTCGTCAGACGGGTCCTGATGATGGCTGCACGGTCGATCTCAGCCATCGAACGCCGGGCAGTCTACGGACTGCCCGGGGCATGCCCAAGGCGGATTCCTGTGACCTGGTCCACCGACCGACCGGCGCAGTGAATGGTAGTGGGACAAGGCGTGACATCCCATGACCTCGGCACCTTGTCGTGTCGGTACCCGTCCGAACGATCACGTGACACGCATGGATCCGGGACGGGGGCCAGGCGTACCGGGCGACCGGCATGAGCGGACCGGTCCGGTGCCGCGGGGCGGGCCCGACGCATGTCAACCCTGGTGCACGGTCCATCGCAAATGGACGGTTCCTCCCGGACCTCCGGGTCCGGGCCTCACCTCCACATAATCGGCCAGCCCCCGGACGAGCGCCAGTCCGACCGATTCGTCCCCTCCCCCGACGACCCCGGAACGATCCGTGACCAGGACGTCGAGGTACGGACCCCGATCGTCCATCTCCACAAGGACGCTCGCGGTGACCGAGGCGTCGCGGCAACGGCGTACGGCCCGCGCGCAGATCTCCCCCACGGCCAGACGGACCTCGTCCAGACGGGACTCGTCCAACCCGGCTCGCCGGGCCACGGCGACAGCGACCAACCGGGCCGTCCTGACGTGCTCCGCTGCGGGTGTGAAACGCAGCACCACGGTGGCGGCGGGTTTGGGCGCGGGGGAACGACGGGACAGGATCAGGCGCTCGCTCCCCCCGATGAGTCGCATCGATCGGCCAGCGCCTCGGCCAAGGTGGCGCGGATGGGGAAGACCTTGGTCAGTCCCGTGATGCGAAACACTTTGAGGATCTTCTCCTGGGCGCAGACCAGACTCAACGTGCCGTCGTGGGACCTGACTCTCTTGAGGCCGCCGACGAGCACCCCGAGTCCGGTGGAGTCGAGGAACTCGACCCCTGCCATGTCGACAACGAGTTCGTAGTGGCCGTCGGCCACGAGCTCGTTGAGCCGTTCCTTCAGGCTGGGCGCGGTGTAGACGTCGATCTCACCGCTGACGGAGATGACGGTACACGCACCTTCCTGGCGGCTCGTTACCGTGAGCTCCACTGCCCCTCCTCGCGAGACGAACCTTGAGCGGTCGGTGTCGGATCGACACCGAACACCCGGCATTCAACCACTAGTCCGGTTTCTTGCCACCAGCCGATGCCCGTTCGGAGCTCGGTTCCGGCGGAGTGCCACGGCGTGTCCGCCGGTCCGTGCCGGCGGGCCGTGCCCGCCCGTCCCCGTTCGCACCTGGCAGGACGTTCCCGTGTTCGAGGCCGGACACCGGCGGGACCGTCGGGCTCCGGACCGGTGAACCTTCCGCCACCGTTTCCGGACCCGCCGCCCCTCGACCATCGGTACGCGCCCGGGTCCCGCGCAGCGCCGTGGGGGACTTGCGGGAACAGGCCCTGAACGCCCGGAACGTTGGGACGGGCGGCCGGGGACGCACCGGGCCGGGACGAGGAGCGGATGTGCCGAAGCCGCCGGACCGGGAGACTGCGGGGGTGGACGCCGCGCGGTACCTGTTGCAGGATCCCGAACGCCGGGCCCGGGTACGGCACGCCCACACGGTCCCCCGGCGTTCCGGTCGCCGCGGGGACTGGCCCGGGTGGGCTGACCCGGCCGTCGTCGAGGCCTTCGCACGGGCCGGGATCGACAGGCCGTGGGCGCACCAGGTCTCGGCGGCCGAGGCGGCGTGGTCCGGGGAGCACCTGGTCCTGGCCACGGGAACCGCTTCGGGCAAGTCCCTGGCCTACCTCCTGCCCGTGCTGACGGCCCTGCGGGACGGCGGGGGGTCCGCGGGAGGCCCGGGGAACGGCGGCGCCGCCGCGGGGCGTGGGGTGGTGTCCCGGCTGCGTGGAGCGACGGCCCTGTACGTGTCCCCCACCAAGGCCCTGGCCGCCGACCAGCTGGCCACCGTCCG
>Ga0316579_10000327_pt1 | contig 14853 bp, 15 predicted proteins | sample J5NA_2_FD_203074 | JGI IMG/M metagenome (GOLD analysis project Ga0316579, IMG submission 203074) | Rhizosphere microbial communities from salt marsh grasses in Alabama, United States - J5-7_160517rDrA | ecosystem: Host-associated > Plants > Roots > Rhizosphere | place: USA: Alabama | collected... | reverse complement strand
GCCCCGGTCCACGGCGACGAGGCCCGGCTGCGGCAGGTCGTCACCAACCTCGTGGGGAACGCCGCGGCCCACACCCCGCCGGGAACTCCCGTCCGGATCGGCGTGGGCACGAGCGAGGGCCGGGCCGTGCTCGACGTGGAGGACCGGGGTCCGGGCATGACCGCGGAGCAGGCCGACCACGCCTTCGACCGCTTCTACCGCGGCGACCGCTCCCGTCCCCGCTCGGCCGACGGCGACACGGGACTCGGCCTGTCCATAGCCCGTTCCCTCGCCCGGGCCCACGGCGGCGACATCGAACTCCGGACCGGACCGGGCAGGGGCGCCCGCTTCCGCCTCGCGCTCCCCCTGCCCGGCGACGCCCCCTGAGCCAGCGGCCCGCGCTCCCGTCCTGCGGGCCGCGAGCCGGGTCCCGGGCCCTGACCGGCGCGCCCGACCGGACGTCGATCACGACGCTCCGGTCGGACGGCGGACGACGTACGGGTCCGGGCCGAGGTTCTCCGCCCTCGCAACGCGTCTTCCTGTGTACCGGCCAACCACGACAGGGACGGGAGCCCCAGACAGGTCGCGACGTACTCATCGACCTCGACGGACCAGGTCGCTCGGTAGGTGTGACGGTGGGATCCTCCAGCGATCCCGGGAGAACCGAAATCGCACTCACAGATCTCGACCGGATCGTCGTACCGGAGGTTCCCGGGATCGGTACGCGTCATTCTGGCGATCTCAGGTACTGACGACACCAACGACACGGCACCACCGGCGGCACCACGTGGCAACGATCCGCGGTGGATCCGGGGGCCGGTTCAGCCCGGCATCCCGCGGTCGGCGGCCCCGCACTCGTAGGCGATGATCACCAGTTGGGCCCGGTCGCGGGCCCGGAGCTTGGTCAGCAGGTTGCTCACATGGGTCTTCACCGTGGGCAGGCTGATGGTCAGCCGTTCACCGATCTCCGCGTTCGACAGGCCGTCCGCCACCAGGACGAGGACCTCCTGCTCCCGCGGGGTGAGCCCGACCAGGCGTCCCGAGGGCCGCCGGACCGGTTCGGGCCGGGTGAAGGTCGCGATCATCCGACGGGTGACGCTGGGAGCCAGGACGGCCTCGCCCTCCGCGACGACCCGGATACCGTGGATCAGGTCGGGAGGGGAGGCGTCCTTGAGCAGGAACCCGCTCGCGCCCGCCCGCAGGGCCGGGTAGACGTAGTCGTCCAGGTCGAACATGGTGAGCACGAGGATCCGGACCGCCGTCAGGGCGGGATCGGAGCAGATCTCCCGCGTGGCGGCGATCCCGTCGAGAACGGGCATTCGCAGATCCATGAGGACGACGTCGGGCACGAGCTCGCGCGCCAGGTCCACGACCCGCGCGCCGTCCGGTGCCTCCCCCACGACCTCCATCCCGTCCGTGGACTCGACCAGGACCCGGAAGCTCCCCCGCAGCAACGCCTGGTCATCGGCGATCAGCACTCGGATCGGCCCGGACACGGCCCGCCTCCCCGTCTGGTGTCGGGCCACCGGCGCCAACCCTCCCCCGCGGGACCGGCCCGGTCCCGAGGACATCGTGGCGAACCGAGGGAACACGTGACCCGAGGGAACAGGTGACGGCATCCGACCGCCCGTCACCTCGCGACGGGTCACATCGTACCGATCGTCACTTCACCGACCCCGTCGTCCCCGATGACGATCTCGGTTCCGAGAGGTTCACTCAGCGCAGCGACCTCGGTGAGGATCTCCGGACCCAGATCCGGGCCGGCCGGGCGCGGACGTCCCCGACGGTGCGTGGGCAGGCCGAATCCCAGTTCCACCGGATGCAGACGGATCCCGGACAGGGACCCTTCGCTGAAATGCAGAACCGGTACCATCGAACGCCAGTATCGGGGGTGGGGGGCGAAGAGACGACGGCCGTGGAGGCTGAGGGCGTCGAAATGGCGTCCCGGGACGGACACCGGTCCGTTACCGCTTCTCGCGTAGTCCTCGGCCGAGACCCTCTCGGAGAGTTCGATCTGACTGACGATGTTCCCGAGGCTGTAGAAGATCGGATTTCCCCGGTGGATCTCCACCCCCCGCAGGGCGTGCGGCCCGTGTCCCACCACGGCATCGGCCCCCTCGTCGATCATCCGGCGGGCGAACTCCCGCAGGAACTCCGCTGGCTGTTCGGGCAGGAGCCCGGGTTCGTGGGAGTGCACCGACACGACGACGACGTCCGCCCGGTTCCGGGCCTCGGACACCCAACGGGCGATCTCCTCGAGGTCGCCCGGATCGCACCTGGTCGTCGTCCCCGGTTCATCGGCCGCCTGGAAACGGGTACCGAACAGCATCGAGCGGTCGGGCGCCAGCAGTGCCGGGTCGATCCCCAACAGGGCACGGGCCTCGGCCCGGCGGGCGCGGAGTCCGGTCCGGACGTCGATCTGTCGCAGTGCCTCCATCTGTTCGGCAGTCACGTGCAGCGTCAGGGTGTGGTGCAGGGGATTCAGACCGGGACGTCCCCGCAGGTCGGGTGATGGGAACGACGCTTCCTGGCCGGGCAGGAAGGTCGAACTGCACGCGACGAGGGCCAGGCTGCCCCTCGCGCCGTCGACGTACACCGGTCGGCGTGCCGACGTGAGGTCCTCGCCGATCCCGGCGAAGGGAACGCCGGAGTCCCGCAGGATCCCGGCGGTCCCCACCAGGCCCTCGGTCCCCAGATCCAGGGCGTGGTTGTTGGCACAGGAGAGAACCGAGAAACCGGCTGCCCGGATCTCGTCAACCACCTGAGGCCCGGCGATCAGGCATCCTCCCCCGGCGGCGTTGAGCACCGGTGCCCCCCGGCCCACGTCAGGGACCACTTCCAGGTTGGTCAGGGCGAAATCCGCGCCGTGCAGCAAGTCACGCAGGTTCCCGGCCAGCGGATCGGTCCCGATCAAGGCCCCCCGGGTGGCCATGCAGTCACCCGTCAGCGCCACGGTCGGACCGGTCACGAGGACACCATCCATTTCACAAGATCATCAACCTCTCACCGGCGGATTCGTGCGAGGAGCCTGTCCGGGACGGTGCGGGCCCGCAGCCGAACCGGCACGCTCGTCCCCCGTGCGGGCGTCGGCCACGGCCCGGTCCAGCGCCGCCAACGCGTCCGAGGCGGTGACGTCGATCCGATCACCCCCCACGAACAGGCTGGGGGTGACCGTCACTCCGTGGGACGCCGAGAGGTCGGTCACGTACCTCGCCCAGGGTACGTACCTCGCCTCCCGGAGGCACCGGGCGAAGGCGTCCACGGTGATCCCGGCCTCCCTGCCGATGTCGATCAGCTGTTCGGTGTCCGGCCCCGGGCCCCGCTCCGGAGGCTGGTGGGAGAACAGGGCTGCGTCGTACTCCTCGAACCGGTCCTGGTCGGCGGCGCAGGCCGCGGCTGCCGAGGCCCGACCGGAGTACCCCGCCGGAACGCTGCGGTCGTCGAGGAACGCGACCGGATGGTGGACCACGGTCACCGTTCCGGCCTCCGCGAGCGAACGCAGCCGGGGAGCGAGTACCGTCCCGACCTTGCGGCACTCGGGGCAGAGGTAGTCGACATACAGATCCACCCGGACCGGGCCGCCGCCAACGCTCACCCCGGAACGATCCGCCGAGACGCCCCGGGGCACCCGGTCGGGGGGTTCACCAGGACCCTTCGTGGTCCCTCGCACGACACCGACGCCCACCGCCGCAGCGACCGTGGTCAGCAGGCAGACGGCGAGGGAGACCCTGACCGAACGGCGCCGTCGATGACGCCGGAGGACCGTCTCCCGCACTTCGGGATCGGAGATTTGCATGCTCAGCACTCCTCGATGCCCAGGACCCATCGGTCGAGGGCGTACCGGGACCGCGGACGGAACGCGAGGAACAGCGCCAGGGCGAACAGACCTGTGTCCCGGGCGATGTCGAGGACGTACCCGCGCACGCTGCCTTCGGTGAGGTGCCCGCCGCTGCTGAAACAACCGCAGTCGATGGACAGCCCCCGGGCCCAGACGGAGACGATGGCCGCGACGTAGACCGCCATGAGCCCGGCGACGAGAAGCGCAGCCTGGCGGGTGGCCAGCCCCAGGGCCAGCAGGACCGCGAGCACGAGTTCCACGAACGGAAAGATCCCGCCGAGCGGGGACGCCCAATCGTCCGGGACGATCCGGTAGAGAGCCACGGTCCGACCGGCGCCGGAGAGATCACCGATCTTCGTTGCGGCGGCGTACGCCAGGACGGCGGCCAGGACCAGCCTGGTCCCGGTGGCCACCCACCGGGACCCGAGGGATCCCACCGGGATCGGCGATCCCTTCATGATGCGCGTGAGAACCGGACGGTGGACACGGCCAGGCAGACCGCTGTGAGGCCGGCAAGAGCCCCCAGTTCGGCCACGACGGGCGGGTTCCACCCGCCGATCAGCAGCCGGGTCTGTTCCGAATGCAGGATCCGGGGGCCGGGAAGCGTCCGGCGCACGGCGTCCACACCGTAGGTGAGCGGGTTGGCCTTGACGACCGTGTCGAGCCATCCCGGGAGCCCGTTGGGGGGAAACATCGCGCCGGAGAAGAACATCAACGGCATCAGGCCCAGGTTCACCACGATCTGGAAGGTGTCGACCCGTCTGATCGTCACAGCGGCCAACAGCCCCAGAGAGGTGAAGAAGAGCGAGAGGCAGAGGATCTCGGCCAGAACCACCAGGAGCATCGGGGACGGGCGGATCCCGGCGATCCCGCCGACCGCCAGGACACCGATCCCGTACACCCCGCCGACGGTCGCGCCTCCGGCGGCCAGGCCGAGCACGATCTGTGACCGGGGAACCGGGGCCACGAGCATCTGGCGCAGGATCCCCAGCCGACGGTCCCATACCAGCGAGATCCCGACCGCGATGGCAGGGGACTGCACGGACATCACCAGGGCCCCGGGGAACAGGAACGCCCGGTAGTCCTCGAGCTGTGCACGTCCCAGGGTCGAGGAGGCGGATTCCAGACCGGTCCCCAGCACGACCAGGAACAGCAACGGGGTCACCAGCCCCAGCAGGACCCGGGCGGGGTTGTGGCGCAACCGTGTCATCTCACGCCGCCAGAGCAACAGGACGGGACGGGCCGTACGGGGGCGCCGGTTCCCCGCGACGGGTGGTGCCGTCCGGGAATCGACGGGCCGTGCCCCGGCCACGGTATCGGTTCCGGTCATCGGATCCCCTCTCCGATCCGGTCGAGGGCACGGGGGTCCGCGTTCCCCTCCCTGGTCTCCTGTCCGGTGTGGTGCAGAAACACGTCGTCGATGGTCGGTCGGGTGACGGTCACCCGGTGGATCACCGGGCCGAGGCCCGTGCACAGCCGGGGCACGACCGCGGCGGCGTCCGGGACCCGCAGCAGGACGCCTTCGGGGACCGAACGCGCCCGAAGGCCGAACCGGGTGCTGGCGTTGCGCACGGCCGTCGCGTCGTCGTCGGTGTTCAGGACGACGAGGTCGTCCCCGATCATGGATTTCAGCTCGGCCGGCGTCCCCTCCGTGATCACTTTGCCGTGATCGACGATCGCGATCCGGTCGCAGTGCTCGGTCTCCTCCAACTGGTGGGTGGTGACGAAGACCGTGGTCCCCCGGTCCCGTCGCAGGGTTCGCAGGTGGGCCCACACCGCCGCACGGGTCTGCGCGTCCAGGCCGGTTGTCGGTTCGTCGAGGAAGAGGACCCGCGGTGAGCCGAGCAGCCCCCGGGCGATCTCCAGCCGGCGGCGCAACCCGGTGGACAGGAACCGGACCGGTTGCTTCAGACGCGTGGAGAGGTCGACGACCTCCAGGAGCCCGGCGATCGACTCCCTCGCCTCCCGGCGTGGCATCCCGTACAGGTCGGCCTGGAACCGGAGATTCTCCTCGGCCGTCAGGTCCAGGTCCAGGGTGGACTCCTGGAAGACGATACCGATCCGGCGCCGGACCTGGACCGGATCGGCGGTGACATCGATCCCCGCTACCTCGGCCCGGCCGGCGGTCGGGGACAGCAGGGTGGTCAGCACCCCGATCGTCGTGCTCTTGCCCGCGCCGTTGGGCCCCAGGAACCCGTAGGTGGTACCGGCGGGGACCACCAGATCCAGACCGTTCACGGCCGGGGTCGTTCCGTAGTAGACATGCAGGCCCTCGGCCCTGACCGCCGTCATGGCCTGTCCCCCCTGTCCCCCCTGCGCACGGCCAGCACGGTGCGGAAGGCTGTGAGTTCACCGGGCTCGTCCACCGGTCGCCCGTCCACCTCGACCCAGGCGTGAGCCGCGAAGGGGCGGACCCGGAACCCCGTGCACCAGTCCGGCCACCGACCGCGGACCCGACACAGCAGGACCGTGGCCACGGAGCGCTGGAGGCACCCGAGTCCTGCTGACCGGGGACTGACCGACACGACCGCCCGACGCGCGCGGGCCGCCTGCTCATGAGTTGCCGGCCGGCTGCCCCGGCTGATCAGGACCAGCACCCGGGCCAGGCGGGCGGGGGGCAGCCGGATGAGCAACCGGGCCGCACCGGCCGCGCACCGGGGACCGGTCTGGCGGTACCAGGGCAGGCGGGAGGCGTACTCGGCCACGGTCGGGACGGTCATGACCGGACCTCCACCAGTTCGGCGGTCTCCAGTGCCCGCACCAGTGCCGTCACATCCCCCCGGACCCGGACACCGTCCACCGCGGCGTCGGTGGCCAGGGCAGCGACGACGTCCGACAACTGATCGCCTGCAAGCAAGCGCCGCAGCACGACGGCCCCCGAGGCGTTCAACTGCCAGTACCGGCCGTTACGGCCGTCGAGGAGCACCGCGCCGGTATCCACTTCTGTCAGGGTGACGTCGCGCGTGAGTCTGAGATTCATCGGTGTCCTCCCGAGGGACGCGACGGGGAACGGTCGAGGGAACGCAGCCAGCTCTCGCAGGCCACCGTGGACTCGATGGGATGCAGGTGCTGCGCGGTCGGACCCGGGCTCAGCACGGCACGACGGAAGGCCTGCGGATCGATCAGACCCAGGCGGGCGAGGGCCGAGTCCTCGCAGAGTTCCAGGAGTCTGTCCCGGTTCCGTTCGAGCCCACGGTAGATCTCGGCGCTGAACTCGCCCTTGTCCGTGCGGCTCAGGATCCCCGGAGGGACGAGGGGGCGCATCGTGTCGACCAGCAGGGGCTTGAACCGTCCGGCTGCCAGACGGTGCCGGATCCGGGTGGACAGCGCGGCTTCGACGACCCGGTCGTCGAGGAACGGCGCGTCCCAGGTGACGGACCGTCCCTGCAGGAGCGTTGCGATCTGACGCAGGGTCGTGCCCTCGAAGGCGAGGGAGGCCAGGGCCTGGTGCCGGGTGCGGTCCGGGTCCAGGGGGCCCGGACCGTGGCGGGCGACCTCGCGCAGCAGGCCCCGGACGGCGTCCAAGGCCTCCGGGGTGCTCCACGGCGGCATGCGCAGTGCGGACGTCCACCCGAAGTCGGGCTCGTGTATCGGCGGGAGGGACGATCGCAGCGTGTCGCTCACGCGCTCCAGGTCCCGCGGGAAGTCCGAGCGGTCGAGCAGCGCCCGGAGCGTTGCCCGCCAAGGCCAACGATTGGCCAGGCGGTATCGGTTGACCAGGGACAGCGCTGTGACCGGGTGTGCGTGCGCCAGTGACCACGCGCAGGCCGGGGTCCGTCCGAAGAGTTCGTCGCCACCGAAACCGGTCAGGTGCAACGAGGCGCCCCGGTCCGTGTCGCGGTCCGCCAGATCGCGGATGTGGGTGATCCCGGCGGCCCAGGTCATGGGTCCCTCGGACAGGGAACCCGCGACGTCGGCGACGGCGCCGACATCGAAGACGTTCCGGGACAGGTCCGCGGGCAGGATCACGTGCTCCGCCCGTGGGAGCGCCGCCGCGGCCCGGTCCGCCCAGACGCCGTCCCGATTGGCGCCGTCGAGCGGTCTGACGTGGTAGGTGATCAGCCGGGTACCGGTCCGCGCGGCCAGGAAACACAGCGAGGTCGAGTCCAGGCCGCCGGAGAGGTCCGCGCTCATGACCCGGTGGGCCGAGGCCCGGACGGACATCGCGGCGTCCAGGGCGGCGCGCAACGCGTCGGCCCCGGTGGCGAGCGTCAGGCTCTCCGAGGGCAGGTCCCACCATCTGACCTGTCCGGCCCGGCCGTCGGTGTCGATCTCGAGCCAGTGGCCGGTGGCCAGGACCTCGATCCCCGACCGGACCGGACGCTGCGACAGGGGCCACGGCGCACCGCCGGGAGCCAGGAGCCGGCAGGCCAGGAGCGCTTCGTCGACGCGGGCCCCGGTCGTCTCGAGGAGCTGGGCGACCCCGTCGGCCGCGATCGTCGTCCCGTGGACCCGTGCCGTGAAGACCTGTCGGACGCCGGTGAGCGACCCCTGGAGCCGGACGTGTCCGTCCATCGAGACCGCCAGGTGGAAGAGCCCTGGCATCCGTCGGATCAACGGGTCGAGGTCACTCGGGCAGCGGGCGCGGGCCAGCTCGTCCGGGGTGGGGGCCCCGGCCGGCCGCAGCCTTCCCAGCAGGACCAACCTGCGACGACCCGCGTCGACCACCGTGACCTCGTCCGGTGCCCAGTCGCCGAGGATCCACGGTCGTCCCGACGGGTGTTCCACACGCTGGGAGAAGGAGAACCCCTCGCTGGCCGATGTGCCGGCGGGGTTGTCGGGAAAGGCTACGAACCGCATGCGACCCCCCTCACGTGTGTGGTGCCGGTGCGCCCGTGCGCACCGGCACCGGAGACGTTCACCAGAGGCAGACGATTGCGTAGCCGCAGCCGAGGAAGTCGGGGCAGCTTCCGACGCCCAGGCACTTCGTCAGCTCGTCGAAGTCGCCGATCTCCTGGAGAGCGGGGGATTCGTAGGCGGTGTTCATTGTTCCTCCCGATGTGTCGGGCACCGGATCGACCTGCTCGATCCGGTATGCATCGGGAAACTACGTCGCCCGGTGTCCCATACGCATGGGACACCGGTCCGCGTCGGTCCTCTCATCCGTCCCAGCGCCGCAAGCGCACGAAGCCGACGGCGAGCGCTGCACCGGTCCAGGCGAGGAGGGTCACCAGACCCCGTGCCGCGTGGTCGGAACCGATGGTGAGCAGCTCGGTCCCGGCCCGGTCCGGCAGGTACCGGGCCAGGTCCCCGGTGGACCGGACCAGGCTCAGCAGGTGGCTGCCGACCAGCACCATGGGGAGCAGGACCGCCAGCGGCACCACCGACTGCCGGGCGGCCGCGGCGGTGCCGACGGCGAACAAGCACATCAGCGTGAGGTGGACCGCGGCACCGGCCAGGGCACGCGGCACACCGGGTGCGGTGATCGAGGCGCCGTGGGGCCCCAGGGCCCCCTGGGTCACCAGGTACGCGATCACGCACACGGGGACCGACACGACGGCGGCGGCAGCGCCTGCCACGAGCGTCTTCGCCAGGTACAGGCGTCCCCGTCGGGGAACGGCCAGGAGGGAGGCCCGGACCATGCCGGACGTGTACTCGCAGGCGCCGACGAGCACCCCGAACACGATGAGGGCGAGCTGGCCGTACTGGACGCCGTCCAGGCCGGCCTGGGCCGCGGTGAAGTCGTCGCGCAGACGTGATCTGTCCGTCTCGAGGGCCGTCCTCGCCGACCATCCGTCCAGGGCTCCCACCAGGACGCTGACCACGGCGAACAGCAGCAGGGCGAGGGTGAGGGCTCGGACGGCGCGCAGTTTGGTCGTCTCGGCCCGGACCGCGGCGAGGATCTCAGACACGGGGGGTCCGCCCTTCCCGGCCTTCGGACCCGACGATCCCGAGAAAGATGTCCTCGAGGGACGCCGCGCGTGTGACCAGTTCCTCCAGCGGGGCACCGACCGCGGCGGCGATGCCGCTGACGCGGGCGACGTCTGTGCCGACCACGTCGAGGCTGCCGTCCGGGGCGAGGGTGACCGTCGCCCCTTCCCGTTCCAGTTCCGCGGCCAGCAACCCGACCTCGCGGGTGCGGACCCGCACGTGGGTCCTGCCGTGGTTCCGGAGGAACCCGGTCACCGTGGTGTCTGCGACGAGGCGCCCCCGGTCCAGCACGACCAGGCGGTCCGCCACCTGGGACATCTCGGACAGCAGGTGGCTGGAGACGAACACCGTGCGGCCCTCGTCCGCCATCTGCCGCATGGTCCCGCGCAGCCAGTGGATCCCCTCGGGGTCCAGGCCGTTGAGCGGTTCGTCGAGCACCAGGACCCCCGGGTCCCCCAGGAGGGCGGCGGCCAGCCGGAGCCGTTGTCCCATCCCCAGCGAGAGCGTACCGATCCGGCGTCCGGCCGCCCCGAGCAGGTCGACCGTTTCGAGCACTTCCCGGGTGCGTCGTCGAGGGATCCGGTTGCTGCGGGCCAGCCACGTCAGGTGGTCCCGGACCCTCAGACCGGGATGGCCCGCCGCCGTCTCCAGCACGGCCCCGACCCGGTGCAGCGGACGGTCCAGTTCCCGGTAGCTCCGCCCACCGATCCGGGCGCTGCCAGCGTCCGGCCGGGTCAGGCCCAGGATCGTGCGCATCGTGGTGGACTTCCCCGCCCCGTTGGGTCCCAGGAACCCGGTGACCGTCCCGGGCGGGACGCGGAAGGTGAGCCCCTCCAGGACGGTCGTGTCCCCGTAGCTCTTGGTGAGGTTCTCGACATCGATCACCCTTGCGAGTCTGGTCCGCCGGTCGCGGCGGCGCATCGGTCCCGGGGCCGAACCGCGACGCGGACCGGGACCGCTCCGCCTCATACCTCGGAAGGACGCGGTCCCGCGTCCGGGCAGGACGGGCCGGCCGCGAGCCGTGGATCACCCGTACGGGACGGTCGCCCGCACCGCGAAACCTCCCCCGGCCCGGGGGCCGGCCGTCAGGCTGCCGCCGTGGACCTCGACCCGCTCGCGCATCCCGACCAGTCCCCAGCCTGCCGACGGCGACGTGCCCGAGGGCGTTCCCGGCGACGTCGCCGTCCTGCGCCCGGGGGCAGGCCCGTCATCGACGACCTCGATCCGCAGTGCCCCGTCGGCAGCGGTAAGGCTGACCTCGCAGCGGGTCGGCCCGGCGTGCCTGACCACGTTGGTCACGGCCTCCTGCACGATGCGGAACGCGCACAGCGCGACCCCGCCCGGCAGCCCCTCCAGGCCCCGAGAACACAGATCGATCTCCAGGCCAGCGGACCGGGCGGTGCGGACCAGAGCCGGCAGGTCGGACGTTCCCGGCAGCGGCCGCAGGGCGTCCACGCCGGGGTCCGGGGGGTCGCGGCGCAGCGTCGTGAGGGTGGCACGCAGGTCGCGCAGGGCGTTGCGGCTCACGTCCTCGATCACGGCCAGTGCCGCGCGGGCCTCCTGCGGCCGGGAGTCCAGGACGTGGTTCGCCACACCGGCCTTGACGGCGATCAGGCCCACGCTGTGGGTGAGCACGTCGTGCAGGTCGCGGGCGATCCGCAGCCGTTCCTCCTGACGCGCTCGTTCCTCCGCCCGGTCCACGGCCTCGCGGGCCCGTGCCCGCCGTTCCCCGGCCGCGGTCCCCGCCGCCCACGTCGTGCCCAGGACGAGCCCCCCGCACAGGAGCTGCACGAACCGGTTCCCACCGGTCGTGTGCTGGGCCCCGGCGACGGTGAGGGTCACGGCTCCCGCGACGCAGGCGCCGGCGACGGCGAGCGCCGGGACGCGCGGCGCCGGGCCGGGACGGGCCGCCACCTCGTACAGGGCGTAGGCGGCCGCGAGGAAGAACACCGGTCCGGCCCCGGTCGCGAGCGCCGTTCCGGCCACCGCCAGGGTCGCGACGAACACCGGCACCGGCCGTACCCGGCTCACGAGCAGCAGGGCGGCCCCCGCAAGCGCCAGCAGCAGGACCTGCCCGGCCCCGATCCGTTCACCGGCCGGGCGCAGCACCGGGACCTGGGAGAGCACCAGGAGGGCCAGCCCGGCCACGGCGTCCCGCAAGGGCGCCGTACCACGCTCCCGCCGGTCCAGGGCTCCGCTCACAACGGGAACATATTTCCTCCCCGTCACGGGCGTCCACCGCCCGTGACGCACGGGGCGCGCCGCGGGGTGGTCCGGGTCCCGGCCGGGCCACGGCGTCCGGGGGCCCGGTTCCCGTGCGGGTCCGTTCCGGGACGGGCCGAGGGCGACTCAGCGGGCCGGCGGATTGAGCCGGCCGTTCCGGGCCGGACATGACGGGACAAGAGTCTTGCACTTTTTGCATTTTTCGTCATATCCTGTTGTGGTTTTTCCTTGGTATACCCGCTGAGGCAGCGGTACGCCAAGACCAGAACGGGCAGATCATGCCCGATCGGGGGGTGCGAGGTTGAATATCATCGAGTCTCGGCCGGACGGCCGGGAGCGGATATCGGACGGGTTGCACACCGAACGGGTGTCGCCGCCCCGCTGCGATTCGGCCCCGACGCGAGCGGCGGTGGCCGGCCCCCCGGGGGCGGGATCGTCCCCGGGGTGTCCGGGTACCGGGGACACGGCCCGACGATCGATCGTTCGGCGGATGCCCCGTCCGCCGGAGGAGGACCGGCACCGCCCACGGACGCTCACACCGTGGCCCGCGCAAGTCCGGTACCCAGAAGTCCTCTCCGGACGGCACGGCATCTGGCCGAGTCGTCATGGATCCCCACACGGGATTCGGATCTTGGACACAGCCCCGAACTGATCGTCCGTCCAGAGCGCCTCCGACATCGAGACCGCGGCACCGCACCGAAGCCGTGTCTCCCGTGTCGAGAACGCTGCCGAACGGTCCGCGTGAACCGGTACCGGAGCGTTCCACGACGACTGTCCCCGGACGTGTCGTCCCATCATCCACAGAGGTGCCCGTTCGTGTCCTTCAAGCGACGGACCCTGTCGTCCTTCCCGGCCGCAATCGGACGGCAGGTCTCGGAGAATCCATTCTTCGTCCCGTGCCACGCGCCACCCAGCGCCATCAATCGCAAGGGTCCAGAAACGAGCACCAGTCCTTCTCACCCAGAGGAACGGAAAGGTGACACGGTGCGGATAAACCTGTTCGTCGTCGGCCATGACATTGTCTCGATGGCCGGACTCGTGGCCATCCTCCACGGGGACGATCGGGTCAGGCTTCTGGGACAGGGGGTGGTGGGACCGGACACGCTGCGCCTTCTGGGATCCCTGGAGGACAGGGACGCGGTGGTTCTCCTCGGCGGACCGTTCTCGGGCCGGGCACTCCACGAGAACGTCCGCGAGATCTCCGAGGCCCTGCGCCGTCGCACGGATCACCCGAAGATCATCATCGTGTCCCAGAACGAGCAGGAGGAGATCGTCGTCACCACGCTGCGGACCGGGGTGAGCGGCTACCTGACCCATCTCGCCTCCCGCGAGGACCTGCTGCGCTGCCTGCAGGTGGTGGCGGGGGGAGGGACCGTCCTCGGTCCGGCCGTCGCCGCCCAACTGGCCCGGCACCTGGCGAGCGGCCCGTCCGTCGCCGCAGGGGTCGAGTTCCCCGGGCTCGTCGAGAACCTCACCGAGAGGGAACAGCAGATCCTGTCCCTTCTGGCGGAGGGACTGGGGAACCACCAGATCGCCAGGCGCCTGTGCCTGGCAGAGAAGACCGTGCGCAACTACGTGTCCCGGATCTTCACCAAACTCCAGGTCCACGACAGGGCGGCCGTGGCTGTCCGGGCCCGGGATGCCGGGGTCGGAGTCCGGGGCCCGGTCCGGCCCCCCCAGCGGTAGGGGTCCTGCGCGAGCACGCGGCGGCCGGACTCCGCGGTCGGCGGTCCCGGAGTCGACGGCAGGGGTCCCGGGCAGGTCGCGGCCACCGCACGGGCTGCCGCGCCGCCTACGGCACGGACCGCCCCAGGAGGGGCAGCAGGTGCGAGACGATCGTCTCCGGCGACGGCGGGCACCCGGGGACGCGCACGTCCACCGGAAGGAGGTCCTCGACGGGGCCGAGGACCTCCTCGGGCAGCCCGAGCAGGTCGCGCCCGAGGGCGCAGTCCCCGAGGGCCACGACGAGCCGGGGGTGCGGCATGGACGCGTGGGCCGTCAGGAGGGCCGGGCGCATCCTGCTGGTCACGGCGCCCGACACGAGCAGGACGTCGGCGTGCCGGGGCGAGGCCACGATCCCCAGGCCGAAGCGTTGCAGGTCGTAGTGGGGGCAGGAGGTCAGGGTCAGCTCGTGCTCGCACCCGTTGCAGGATCCGGCGTCCACGTGGCGCACGGCGAGGCTGCCGGGACGTCGCGGCCGCCGGACGGCCAGTTCCCCGCGGAGGCGCCGCAGGTCGCGCAGGAGAGTGATCATCAGCGGTCCACGCAGGCGTAGCAGAGTTCGAAACTCTTGTTGATCAGGGGGAAGTCGGGCAGGACGTCGCCGGAGGCAGCCCGGGCGACGGCGGGCCAGTTCGCGAAGGACGCCGTGCGCAGGCGCCACCGGCGCAGCGTGCGCCCGTCGCGCTCCACGACGCAGGTGGTCGCGCCCCGGGAGCTCTCGACCTGGCCGACGCCGAGGTCGGCCCCCGGGCCGGCCGGCTCGGCGGCCGACGGTGCCAGCGGGCGGCCGAGCAGCTCGTCGAGGATCGCGAAGGACTGCCGCAGTTCGAGCACCCGCTGCTCCACCCGGGAACGCGCGTCCCCGGTCCCCCGTTCGGGGACGGGGACCGGGAAGTCCCCGTAGAGCAGGCGGTCGCAGGCGACCCTGGCGTCGGTGGGGATCCCGCAGGCCCGTGCCGCGGGCCCGACCGTCCCCAGCGCCAGCGCGGCGTCGCGGTCCAGGACCCCCGTGGAGGCCATCCGGTCCTGGAAGGAGGCGTTGAACAGCAGTTCCCGCCATCCCCGTTCCGCGTGGACCCTCAGGTCGGCCAGTTCCTCCCGGGCGGAGCGGACGGCGCCGGCCCCGAGGTCCGTCCCGCTGCGGCCGACCCTCACCGTGCCGGCCAGGAAACGGTGACCGCACAGGCGGGCGTTGAGCCGGCGCGCCCGTTCGGTGAGGG